>Ga0102944_1001005_pt1 | contig 19985 bp, 21 predicted proteins | sample SalPonD_shore_MG_FD_78172 | JGI IMG/M metagenome (GOLD analysis project Ga0102944, IMG submission 78172) | Salt pond soil microbial communities from South San Francisco under conditions of wetland restoration - Salt Pond MetaG... | ecosystem: Environmental > Aquatic > Marine > Intertidal zone >...
AGGTGCGGATCGACTACTCGTGGTTCCTCATCTTCGCGCTCGTGGTGTGGACCCTGAGCGCCGACGTCTTCCCGCACGAGATGCGGGGCTACGGGCGGACGATGTACTGGGTGATGGGGACCGTGGCCGCGCTGCTCCTCTTCCTCTCGGTCCTCCTCCACGAGCTGTCGCACTCCGCGGTGGCCCGGACCCGCGGGATCGACGTGCAGGGGATCACGCTGTTCATCTTCGGCGGCGTGGCGCAGACGAGCATGGAGGCGCGGCGCCCGGTCGACGAGTTCCTCCTCACGGCCGCCGGGCCGCTGGCCAGCGTGGCCCTGGCGGGGCTGTTCTGGGTGGCGGGCGCGGGAGCCGACTTCCTGGGCTGGTCGGGTCCCGTGACGGTGGTGGCGGGCTATCTGGCCTTCCTGAACCTGGTCCTGGCCATCTTCAACCTCCTGCCCGGCTTCCCTCTGGACGGGGGGCGACTGTTCCGCTCGGCGGTGTGGCAGTTCTCCGGGAGCCTCCGAAAGGCCACCCGCTGGGCCACCATGGCGGGCCGGGGCTTCGGCTTCCTCATGATGGCGGTCGGCCTCTACTTTCTGTCGCGCGGCGGGGTCCTGAACGGGATGTGGCTGGCCTTCATCGGCTGGTTCCTCTCCAGCGCCGCGGCCAACAGCTGGCGGCAGTTCGTGGCGCGGCAGGTCCTCTCCGGCGTGCCGGTCGAGCGGGCCGTGCAGCCCGTGGCCCCGGCCGTCGAGGCCGAGGGCTACCTGTCCGAGGTGGTCGACGAGCCCTTCCTGCGCTCGGGCGTGGGCGCGGTGCCGGTGGTCCGCGCCGGGAGCCTGGTCGGGGTCCTCTCGGTCGAGGACGTGGCCTCGGTGCCGCCGGGAGCGCGCGCGGGCACCCGGGTCGCCGACGTCATGACCCCGCTCGACGAGGTCCGCACGGTGCCGCGCGAGACGACCCTGGACGAGGTCCTCTCGGACCTGAAGCAGGGGGACCACGCCCGGCTCCTGGTCGTGGACGGCGACGAGCTGGTCGGGATCCTCACGCCCCACGACGTGACGGGGTGGCTGGAGCGCGCCCGGCGGCTGGGGCTCGACGAGGAGCCCGGCGAGGAGCGGGAAGGCGGCGGGTCGAGCGCCGACGACGCGTCGCGGGACGCGAGGCCGGACGAGGGGTGGACGTGAGCGCGGCGAACGAGAAGGGATCGAAGGCGAAGAAGAAGGCGGCCGAGGAGAGCCAGGAGGCCAGGCGGGAGCGGGCGGCCGAGATCGCCCGCCGTCTGGCGGACGAGTACCCCGAGACCGGGATCTCGCTCGACTGGTCGAACCCGCTCGAGCTCATGGTCTCGACGGTCCTCTCCGCGCAGTGCACCGACGAGCGCGTGCGACAGGTGACGCAGGACCTCTTCCAGGAGTACACCTCCGCGGAGGACTATGCGGACGCCGACCGCGCGGACCTGGAGGAGGCCATCCGCTCGACCGGCTTCTACCGGAACAAGGCGAAGTACATCCAGGAGGCCTGCCGCAAGATCCGCGACGAGCACGGGGGCGAGGTGCCGGACACGATGGACGAGCTCCTCACCCTCCCCGGCGTGGCGCGCAAGACGGCCAACGTCATCCTCTCGAACGCGTTCGGGAAGAACGAGGGCGTGGTCGTGGACACGCACGTGAAGCGCGTGAGCCGCCGCCTGGGCCTCGCCTCCTCGTCGAACCCGGAGAAGATCGAGCGCTCGCTCATGGAGGTCCTGCCGAAGAACCAGTGGAGGACGTTCGCATGGCGTCTCATCCTCCACGGCCGCAGCGTGTGCCACGGCCGCAAGGACCCCGAGTGCGACCGCTGCGTCCTCTCCGACCTGTGCCCGAGCGCGTTCGGCTTCGGGTGATCCGGTGGCTCCCGCCGACGCCGCCCGCCGCCTGAAGGCGCGCGCCCGGGAGCTGGGCTTCGACGCGGCCGGGATCGCGCCGGCCGATCCGCCCGCCCACGCCGCGTGGTATCGCGAGTGGTTGGAGCGCGGGTGGCACGGCGAGATGGGCTGGATGGCCCGAGAGGATGCGGTCCGCCGGCGGGTGTCGCTGGAGGACGCCCTCCCCGGCTGCCGGAGCGTGGTGGTGGTGGCCCTGAGCTACGCGGACGGCGCCTCGCCCGACGCGGCCGCGCCCCCGGAGGCCTCCGACCCGCTGGCCCCCGTGGTCGCCCGCTACGCCCTCGGGGCCGACTACCACGGGGTGTTCGAGGAGAGGCTGGCGGAGCTGGCGGCCGAGGTCGAGGCGATCGAGCCCGACGCCCGCGCCCTCCCCTACGTGGACTACGGCCCGGTCCTCGAGCGCGACCACGCCCAGCGCGCGGGCCTGGGATGGATCGGGAAGAACACGGTCCTCATCGACCCGGAGCTCGGCTCGTGGCTCCTCCTGGGCGAGCTCCTCACCACCCTGGAGCTCGAGCCCGACCGGCCGTTCGAGGCCGACCGCTGCGGCACCTGCGCCCGCTGCATCGAGGCGTGCCCCACCGACGCGATCCGCGGCCCGCGCCAGCTCGACGCCCGCCGCTGCATCTCCTACCTGACCATCGAGCTCAGGGGACCGATCCCCGAGGAGCTCCGGCCCCTGATCGGGAACCGCGTGTTCGGCTGCGACATCTGCCAGGAGGTCTGCCCCTGGAACCGCGAGGTGCCGGAGGGATCCCTCGCGGGTCGTCCCGTCCCCTTCGATTCGATGATCGAATGGGCGGAGGATCTCCTGGAGCTGGACGAGGACGGCTTCCGCGAGCGCTACAGGGACACGGCGCTCTACCGCGCCCGGCGGGAGGGCCTCCTCAGGAACGTGTGCGTGGGCCTCGGGAACAGCGGCCGCGCGGAGGCCGTCCCGATCCTCGAGCGCTGCCGGGACGAGGGCGGCGAGCTGGCGGCCGAGCACGCGGCGTGGGCGCTGGAGCGGCTGCGGGCGCGGTAGCACGGAGGACCGGGTCTTTCGCCGGAGCCCAGAGCGAGTATCTTTCGGGGCTCACAAACTCGCGGCGCCCTCGCGCTCGAGCTACCAGGACCACCCCCTCGGACCCCGAGAGGCATGAGCACTTCCCGACCACCCCTGTACGCCGCCCTCACGTGCGCCCTGCTCGCGGCCGGCGCGTGCGGCGCGGCCCGCTCCGGAGGGGACACGTCCGCCGCCCCCTCCGCGCGCCCGACCGCCGACGCGAAGGCCGGGATCGAGGCGCTCTACCGCGCCCGCATGGACAGCGCGCGCATGCGCTACACGGATGCCGACGTCCGCTTCATGATCGGCATGATCGGGCACCACGCCCAGGCCCTGGTCATGTGCCGGCTCGCGCCCGAGAACGACGCCGGGCCGCGGGTCGCCACGCTCTGCTCGCGGATCCTCAACTCGCAGGGCGACGAGATCGTCCTCATGCAGCGCTGGCTGCGCGAGCGGGGCGAGTTCGTGCCGCAGGTCACGATCGACGGGATCCACCTCGAGGTGACCGGCCCCGAGTACGTCATGCACATGCCCGGCATGCTCTCGGACGGGCAGCTGCGGGAGCTGGCCGCGGCGAAGGGGGCGGAGTTCGACCGGCTCTTCCTCGAGGGCATGATCCACCACCACCAGGGCGCCGTGGGCATGGTGGACGAGCTGTTCGCGCAGGACGGGGCCGCGCAGGACGAGGCCGCGTTCAAGCTGGCCAACGACATCCAGGTCGACCAGAAGACCGAGATCGCCCGCATGGAGCGGATGCTCTCGGAGATCACCTCCACCAACCAGGGGAACCGCTGATGGAACGCTCCGCCTCGCACCGCCGCACCCTCGCCCGCCGGCTCCTGGGCCGGGCGGGCGCGCTCGCCCTCTCTGCCGGCCTCGTGGGCGCGGCGGGCTGCGCCTCGGCCTCCGGGGGCGCCGCCGCCACCGACGAGGCCGCAGCGCCCGCGATGCGGGCCGCGCCGACCGGTGACCCGCGCGTCGGCCTGAAGGCCGGCCTCCTGGACGCCGGAGAGGCGACATGGAACCTGAACGTGGTGTCGGAGACCCCGCCCCCCGAGGACTTCGTGGGGAAGACCAACTCCGACCTGGCGTTCAAGGACCACTACGCCATCCAGGGCAACTACAACGGCTTCCAGATCTGGGACATCTCGGATCCGAGCGAGCCCTCCCTGGTGGTGGGCTACGTGTGCCCCGCCTCGCAGAGCGACGTCTCGGTGTACGGGAACCTCCTGTTCGTCTCGGCCGAGGGGCTCGGGAGCCGGCTCGACTGCGGCACCCAGGGGGTGAAGGAGCAGGTGAGCGCGGACCGGATCCGCGGGATCCGGATCTTCGACATCAGCGACATCGCGCACCCGAAGTACGTGGCCAACGTCCAGACCTGCCGCGGGTCGCACACGCACTCGGTGCTGGTCGACCCGAGCGACGCGGAGAACGTGTACGTCTACATCTCGGGCCAGGCGCCGGTGAGGCCCGCCGAGGAGCTGGCCGGGTGCTCGGGCGCCGCTCCGAGTGAGGACCCGAACACGGCCCTCTTCCGCATCGAGGTCATCCGGGTCCCGCTGGCCCACCCCGAGAAGGCGGCCATCGTGAGCTCGCCCAGGATCTTCGAGGACCTGGTGGCGCCGCCCCAGCACGGCCTGGCGCCCGAGGACGAGGCGGAGCTCGAGCGGGCGCGCGCCCGCGGCGCCTTCGTGTTCGACATGGGCGGCCGGTCCATGATCCTCCCGGACCGGTACGCCGACCGGATGCTCGACAGCATCGTGAAGGAGCGGGGCGGCGAGGGCGCGCCGACCGGCGCGGACAGCGCCGCGCTCCGCGCCCGGTTCGAGAAGATGATCGCCGAGAGGATGGGCGAGCGGGGTGACGGGCCCCAGCCCGGGCCCAACCAGTGCCACGACATCACGCTCTACCCGGCCATCCAGCGGGCCGGCGGGGCGTGCGCGGGCTACGGCCTCCTCCTCGACATCCGCGACCCGATCCACCCCCGCCGGCTGGCGGCCGTGTCGGACTCGAACTTCTCCTACTGGCACTCGGCCACCTTCAGCAACGACGGGAGCAAGATCCTGTTCACGGACGAGTGGGGAGGGGGCGGCCAGCCCAAGTGCCGCGCCAGCGACCCGAAGGAGTGGGGCGCCGATGCGATCTTCACGATCGAGAACGGCAAGATGCGCTTCCGGAGCTACTACAAGCTGCCGGCTCCCCAGACCTCCGAGGAGAACTGCGTGGCCCACAACGGGTCGCTCATCCCGGTCCCGGGCCGCGACATCATGGTCCAGGCCTGGTACCAGGGCGGCGTGTCGGTCTTCGACTGGACCGACCCCGACCACCCCAGGGAGATCGCCTTCTTCGACCGCGGCCCGGTGAACGCCGAGCACATGGAGATGGGCGGGTCCTGGTCGGCCTACTGGTACAACGGGGTCATCGTGAGCTCGGAGATCGCACGCGGCCTGGACATCCTGGAGCTCGCCCCGAGCGAGTATCTCACGAAGAACGAGATCGCGGCGGCGCGCTCCGCGAAGCTGGACTACCTGAACGTCCAGGGGCAGCAGCGCTACACGTGGCCGGCCACCTACTCGCTGGCCCGGGCCTACCTGGACCAGCTCGAGCGCTCGGGCGGGCTCCCCGCGGCCGAGATCGGTGCGGCCCGGCGCGAGCTGGCGCGGGCCGAGGCGGCCTCCGAGCCGGTGAGGGCGGAGACGCTGGCGGCGCTGGCCGAGCGGCTGGAAGGCCGTGCGTCCGGCCGGGCGGCCCCGAAGGTGGAGCGCCTGGCCGAGGCGGTGCGCGAGCTGTCGAACGCGGCCGCGCCCAGGACGGCGGCCACGCGGTAGCTCCGGCGGAGTCGGCCCCGTCCGGCGCGCCCCACGGCGCCGCCGGGCGGGGTCAGCTTCCCGCTCCCTCCAGGATCCGGTCCACCTCCTCCATCTCGTCCCCCGACAGCTTCCAGCCCGCGGCCGCCGCGTTGGCGCGGACCTGGCCGGGCTTCGTCGCACCCGCGATCACCGAGGCCACCGGCTCGTGCGCCAGGAGCCACGAGAAGGCGAGCTCCAGGATGGTGTGGCGGCGCTCCCCGGCGAAGGCGATGAGCCGCTCCACTCGCTCCAGGCTCTCGTCCGAGAGGAGGTCCGCGAACCGGTCGCTCCCGCTGATGCGCGCGCCCTCGGGCGGGGTCCGGCCCTTGCGGTACTTCCCGGTCAGGAGGCCGCTCTTCAGCGGGAAATAGGGGAGGAGGGCCAGCCCCTTCCGGCCGCACGCCTCCAGCACGCCGTCCTCGGGCTCCCGGTGGAGGAGGCTGTACTCGTTCTGCACGGAGACGAACCGGGCCGCTCCGGGTCCGGCGGCCTCCTCGGCCTCGCGGATCTGCTCTGCCGAGAAGTTCGAGCACCCGATCTCCAGCACCTTCCCCTCCCGCACCAGCTCGTTTAGGGCCCCCAGCGTCTCGACGATGGAAACTTCCGGGTCGGGCTTGTGCAGCTGGTAGAGATCGATGTGGTCGGTCCCGAGCCGCCGGAGGCTGGCCTCGACCGCCTCGCGCACGTACGCGGGACTCGCGCCGCCCCCCTCGCCGGCGACCTCGTAGCCGAACTTGGTGGCGATGCGGACGTCCGCCCGCTTCGGCCCCAGGGCCCGGCCCAGGTACTCCTCGCTCTTCCCGGCCCCGTAGACGTCGGCCGTGTCGAAGAAGTCGATCCCGGCGTCGAGGGCGGCCGCGACAACCTCCCGGGTGGCCTCCGCGTCGATCCGCCGGCCGAAGTTGTTGCAGCCCAGCCCGACGGCCGAGACGTCGAACGAGCCGATCTCCCTGCGCTCCACGGGTCCTCCCTGCTCGTCTGTGAGTGGCGCTCGCGGCGACGTCCGGGCGGAGAGCCCGGGAGCCGCCGCGTCCCGCCGGGCGCAAGTCGCGCGCCGATCGGCGAGTCCGGTCTCCGGCGCGGAGCCCCGGGCACGCGCCGACCCGTGCGCCTGCGTTGAGGCTCCGGTGACGGCGACGCGGACTCTCTCCCTCACAGGTGTCCGTATCGGTATCGCCCGAGCAAGGAGGAGGACGATGGGACGGTGGATGAAGCTCCGGCGGAAGGGGCTGGCGAGCGTGCTGGCCATGAGCATGGGGATGGGCAGCTTCCTGATCCTGCCCGCGCCGCGGCCGGCCGAGGCCGACGTGTGCGGTGCGAACAACGGGAACCAGTGCGCTCACGCGTCGGTGTGCGTGGGGTTCTGGATCTTCAAGTCGTGCACCGAGACGTGGAAGTACTACCAGGCGTAGGAGCGGGAGGGCGACCGGGCGCGAGCCTGGATGCGCGGGGCGGGCCACGGCCCGTCCCGCGCGGCCTCCCCTGGAGAGGCATCGCGCTCCTCACGGGTGCGCTCCTGGGAGGGGCGTCCTTGGCCCGGCTGGCTCCGGCGCTGGTGGCCCGACCGGACGTGGCCCTCCCGGAGGCGGCGGCAGCCGGCGTCGGAGGACCGTGGCGACCGACGTTGCTCTACCTGTTCCAGAGCGCCGACTGCGCCCGGCACGCCGCGCTCCAGCGGCGCTGGGCGGGGCTGGGCCGGGACGGCCTCGCATCCGTGGTCGGCGTGCGGCTCGATCCCCTCGAGCCGGCCCGCGCGGACGGGGCGCCTTCTCCAGGGCCGGGATTTCCCCTGCGCCAGGACCTGCGCGCGGGAGCCGCCCGGCTGATGAAGCGGCTCGGCTACCGGACGACCCCGGTCACGGTCGTCCTGGACCCACGCGGCCGTCCGCGCCTGGTCCTCCCGCCCCCCGTCGATGAGCAGTCGGCGGAGGCCGGCGCGCTCGCCGTCCGGGCCGTTCTCGCGGGCATGGGACGATGAGCACCCGGGGGGTCGACCGGGCCGTGCTGTCGATGGCCGCCCTCGAGCGCGCCGGCTTGTGCGTCGTCGCGTCCCTGGCCCTCGCCTGTGGCCGGGGCGCCCACGAAGGAGCGTCCCCCGACGGGACGGTCCGGCAGACCGGCCGCCGGGTGATCGAGCGGCGGTGGGAGGAGGTCTTTCGGGTGGGAGGGGACGTGGAGGACACCCTCCTTCAGGGGCCTACGGCGCTCGCGGCGGACTCTTTGGGCGTCTACGTGGCCGATGCCATGGCCGGGCGGGTCCTTCGGTTCACGCGGGACGGCCGCCTGGCGTACTCGACGGGGCGTCCGGGCGGAGGTCCAGGCGAGTTCCGGCGCATCCGCGACCTGGCCGTCGACGACTCGGGCCGGGTCTGGGTCCTGGACCGGGGCAATTCGAGGATCACGATCCTGGACCGGACCGGCGCGGAGCGGACGCATTTCCGGCTGGAGCAGGCCGCCCGCTCGGCCGACCGGGTCGTCGCGACCGGTCCGGACCGGGGTGCCGTGCTGATCGTGTACGACCGGGAGCGACCGTTCCTGCGCCTGGGGATCGACGGTCGGCTGCGGGAGCGCTTCGGTCCGCCGTGGGACGGCTTCCCGGACCTCGCACCGCTCGCTTCCCAGCTCGTCGTCGGCGGCGGGCCCGGCGGGCGGTGGGTCGCCGCCTTCGCGATGGGAGATGGCTACTTCGTGCGCGAGGGAGACGCGTGGCTCGGCCGGCGACGACCGTTCGTCGAGACCGTCCCTTTCCCCAGGGTCGAGGTCCGCGGAGGCCTGTCCGCGGACGGGTCCGGCCGGGTCGAGGAGCGGATCGCGGGCAAAGAGCCCGTGTTCGGCGCCCTGTCCATCTCCGTGGTGGATGACCGTGTCGTCATCCTGTTCGGGGGCCGGACCCCGGAGCGAGGGCGCTGGCTGGACGTCTACGACCTGGCGGGTGGCGGCTATCGCGGCTCGCTGCTCCTCCCCGAGCCGTTCGCGCGGGTCGCCCTGGGCGGCGGGCTCCTGTACGGGATCTCCAGCACGCCCGTTCCCCGGCTCGTGGGCCTGCGGCTCCGGGCCGACTCGTTACCCTGAGCCCCGGTGCGGGGCGCGGCGCCCGCAGCGCGGGCACGACGCCCGGAGCCGTGGAGGAGGTCGCAAGGTGGATTCGCTCGCGCTCGTCCTGTCGGTCTTCGCCATCGCGGTGCTCGCGGCCTTCGTGAGCGACTGCCTGCGGAGAGACCCGGACACCCTGCCGCTGGCCGGTCGCCTGCCGAAGGGGCTCTCCGGCCACATGTTGCGTGTCGTCTGGATCGCCGGCCTGGCGGCTTCCTTCGTCGGCGGGCTGTACGGGTTCACGGTGCGGGAGCGGAACGAAGCCAGGGAGGGGCAGGCGACGGATCCGCCCGCTACCGAGACCCGGCGCACGCTTCGGCTCCCCTTCTACGTCCGCGTGGAGACGGTGACGGCGAGCGCGGACGGCTCGTTCCTGGGCTCGACCCGCTCGACCCGGACACAGATCCCCTGGGCGTTCCTGGCGGTGGCCGGGCTCTACGGGCTCGGGGCGGCGGGGGCGGGCGGGGCCGCCGACGGCGGCGGGCAGGCCGGCGGGGACCGCACGGGCCTCACCCCTCCCAGCGCCTGAACAGGACGGAGGCGTTGATTCCGCCGAAGCCGAAGGAGTTCGAGAGCGCGTACCCGGCCTGGTAGTCACGGCCGGTCCCGTCCACGAGCTCGAGCTCCGCGCAGGCGTCGTCGGCCGAGGCGAGGTTGAGGGTCGGCGGGAGCCAGTCGTCCCGGAGGGACAGGGAGACGATGGCCGCCTCGATCGCGCCCGAGGCGCCGAGCGCGTGCCCGTAGTAGCCCTTGGTCCCGCTGATCGGGATCCGGCGGGCCCGCTCACCGTACACGTCGCGGATGGCGCCGGCCTCGGTCGAGTCGTTGAGCGGGGTCGAGGATCCGTGGGCGTTGATGTGGTCCACGGCCGAGGGGCCCACGCCCGCGTCCTCGAGCGCCAGGCGCATGGCCCTCGCGGCCTGGGCGCCATCGGGCCGCGGCCGCGTCATGTGGTAGGCGTCGTTGGTCGTGCCGAACCCGCACACCTCGGCGTAGATGGGGGCGTCTCGACGGAGGGCGTGGCCGAGCTCCTCCAGGACCAGGATCGACGCCCCCTCGCCCATCACGAACCCGTCCCGGTCGCGGTCGAAGGGACGGGAGGCGGAGGTCGGGTCGTCGTTGCGGGTGGACATGGCCCGGAGGATCGCGAACGCTCCGAACGAGAGCGGGGCCAGGGGCGCCTCGGCGCCGCCGGCCAGGGCCACGTCCGCCTCGCCGCCCTTCACGAGCCGAAAGCCGCGGCCGACCCCGATGGCGCCGGAGGCGCAGCTCATGGCGTTGGTGGCGTTGGGGCCCGTGAAGCCGAACTCGATGGCCACGTTGCAGCTGGCCGCGCCGCCGAACACGGTGAGGGCGAGCATCGGGTCCACGCCCCGGACGCCCCCGGCCAGGTAGGCCTCGTGCTGGGCCTCGGCGAACTCGACGCCTCCGAGCGCGCTCCCCAGTTGGACGGCCGTCCGGTCGGCGTCCATCGAGCCCGGGTCGAGCCCTCCGTCCTCGAGCGCCATGCGCGCCGCGGCCACGGCCAGGGCGCTGTAGCGGTCCAGGCGACGAAGACGACGGGGCTCGATCCAGTAGGAGGGGTCGAAGCCGTCGATCTCGGCGGCGATCCGGGTGCGGAACGGACTCGCGTCGAAGCGCGTCACCTCGCGCACGGCCGAGCGCCCGCGGTGGAGCCCCTCCCACAGCCCCTCGCGGCCGGTCCCGATCGGCGTGACGCAGCCGATCCCGGTGACCACGACCCGGGTCCGCCCGTTCTCAGGCACGGGCGCCTCCCCGGGCGACGGCCCGTCCTTCCGCCGCGCGCCGGATGCCCCGCAGCGTGCGGTCGGCGACCACCCGGACGAAGCGCGGCCCGATCACCCCTCGCGCCGCGAGGCCGCCGACGAGCGGCCAGGCCGGACCCTCCCAATCGTGCACGATCACGATCCGCGTCCCGTCGGCGGCGGGGTCGAGGCGCCACTCCACGTCCATGCCGCCGGTGATTCCGTCCACGTGCCGGTAGCGGACCCGGGCGGCATCGAAGTCGGTGCGCATCTCGGAGACCCACCACACCGGATACGGCACCGGGCCGAAGGCGCGGACGGCCGCCATCTCGACCAGGCCGCACCCGGGGGCGTCACGGCGGCGGAAAGTCACCCTGCGATAGTGCTCGAGGAGGGACGGCCACGCCTCGACGTCGGCCGCCAGCTCCAGGCACTCTCCGATCGGCGCCCGGACGAGGGTCTCGTTGTGGGTGTGCACGCGGCCTCCCTGCCTGCGGCCTCCCCGGGATCCGGGCATTCCGGCCCCGGGAGGTCCTCTGCGATGCGACGGTCGTGCCGCCCGCCCGGGCGACGGCCGTTCGGTCCCGCCGGGCGAGAGGCGCGCGGCCCCCTCCCGGCGAGCGCGGCGGCCACGCGGGCCGGATGGAGCAGCGATCCGGCCGGCTCCAGGTCTCCCGTGACGCGGAAGAGGAGCCCGGCCAGGCCGGGGGCCGCGCCCAGGATCCGGGCCGTCGGCTCGAACAGCCACGGCCGGCGAAGGACGTGGTCGACGGTCCGCTGGACCCGCCGCGACGGGCCGATCGCGGCGGCCAGCTCGCTCTCGTAGCGCAGGAGGGCCGCAGCCTCGGCCCTCCTGCCCGGCGCCCCGAGCGCCTCGAGGGCGCACGCGGCCGCGATCCGGGCGCCCGCCAGGGCGCCGTGGATCCCCTGCCCCGTGAACGGATCGAAATAGCCGGCCGCGTCGCCGACCAGGAGCGCCCCGGGGACGGCGACCCGGCGAGGGACGACCTCGAACGGCCCGGTGACCTCGAGGGCCCCGGCGCGCCGCGCTCCCGCCAGGCGGGCGGCCACCCCGTACGCCGCGAGCCGGTCCCGGAAGAAGGCCTCGCGGCCGGCCGCGACCGCGCGGGCCATCGTCCGCGGGACCACGACGGTGACGTTCCATCGCCCGCGGCCCACGGGGGCCATCCCGAGGCACCCCTCGTCGGACACCCGCATCTCGCCCACCGGCGGGTCCCCGGGCTCGGGTCCCTCCTCGAAGCGCGCCACGAGCGCAAGGCGGCCGCGCTCCCCGCGCTCGACGCCGCCTATGCGCCGGGCCACGGTGGAGCGGAGACCGTCCGCGCCGACGACCAGCCCGGCACGGAGCCGCACCTCCCGGCCCTTCCCGTCGCGGGCCAGGACGCCGCGGATCCGCCCTCCGCTCCGGAGCAGGGCCACGGCCCTCGTCCCCTCCCGGACCCGGGCTCCCGCCCCCGCCGCGGCCTCCAGGAGGACGGCGTCGAGATCCCTGCGGGGGATGGCCGGGCCCCCGAGCGCCGTCCCGTCCGCGGCACGTCCGAACCCCCCGCCGAACCACGCCCCGCCCGGGGTGCGGATCCTCCAGCCCTCTAGCCGGCCGGCGCCTCGCCGGTCGAGCTCCCCGAGCACCCCGAGCTCGGCCAGGAGCGGCAGGGCGCCCGGGCTCACGCAGTCGCCGCACGGCTTGGAGCGGGGGAAGGTCCGCTCGTCCAGGAGGAGGACGTCGGCCCCGGCGCCCGCGAGCCGCACGGCGAGCGAGCTCCCCGCCGGGCCGGCGCCCACCACGAGCACGTCCACGCTCCGGCTCACGCAGACCCGCGTGCCGCCACGAGGGGCCCGCCCGCCGCCAGGAACCGGACCGGCCCCGTCCGGAGCACGCTCCCGTGCACGCCCGCCTCCTCCATGAGGCCGTCCATCTCGGGGGGCGTGAAGGCGCGGCGGATGGAGACGGGTCCGTCCCGCCGCGGGAAGGGCTCTCGCCGCCACAGCGTCGCGGCCACGAGGCGGACGAGCCCGAGGGCGAGCCGCGAGCGCCGCAGGTCGGAGACGATCCAGCCCAGCGCCGCGACCCGGCCGGCCTCCCCCAGGAGACGCGCGGCCCCGCGGCGCTCCAGGTGGTGGAGCATGTTCGCGCACAGGACGAGGTCGAAGCTCCCGTCGACGAAGGGGAGGGCGGGGCCGTCCAGCCGGACGAGCCGGAAGCGGCCCGCGGCGTCCCCCCGGTGCTCGCGGATCCGCTCGCGGGCGATGCGGAGGGTGGTGGCGTGGAGGTCGGCGAGCACGAAGCGGGGAGACCAGCCCTCCCCCCGGAGCCGCCGGTCGAGGCGGAGGGGGATGTCGGCGGCGCCCGTGCCGACGTCCAGGATCCGGAGCGGACCGGGCTCGACGCCGCCCAGGGCGCGGCGGACCCCGCGCCACACCAGCCGGTGGCCGCCGAACAGGACGTTGGTCCGGGCGAGGGCGTCCAGGGCGCCCCGGAGCCGGTCGGCGTCGCACCCCGGTTCGTCCATCAGCTCGGGGAGCTCGGCCGGCGAGGCCCGCTCCAGCGGCTCGAGCACGCGACCGCCTACCGCCCGTTCAAGAGCCGCCCCGGCTCTCTCCGTCGAAGGTCCCGGCCAGCCAGCGCGCCACCGTGCGGATCTCCCGCTCGTCCTCGGGTCCGAAGGCGGAGGGCCGGTCGCTGTCCATGTCGATCTGGCCGTGGATGGGCCCGTCCTCCCCGTCCCGGATGAGGACGACGAGCTCGGAGCGCGTGTCGAGGCTGCAGGCCAGGTACTCGTCGATGGCGTGCACGTCGGGAACGTTCATGTCCCGTCCCTCGGCCACGGCCGTCCCGCACACGCCCCGGCCGACGGGAATCCGGTCGTGGTCGGTGGGCTTCCCGATGTAGTCGTGGAGGACCAGGGTCGAGCCCTCCAAGAGGTAGATGCCGACCCAGTCGTAGCGCTCCTCGGCGGCCTCGATCTCGCGGACCGCCGTGCGGAGGAGCTCGTCGGGGGGCGCGCCCTCCCGTCGCGCCGCCTCGAGCGCCTCGACCACCTTCCCCCCGTCCATCAGGCCTCCGTCTCTCCGGGCACGCTCACCGGCCCTCCGGTCCTGCGTCCGTCCACCGCCGCGGCGCCGGGACCGGCCAGCACGAGCGCGAGGAGGGCGGCGATGAGGACCGTGCTGTACTCGGCACCGGCCGAGCCGCCGCCGACCACGTACCAGCCGTTGGGGGCGTGCACGAGGATGATGCCGACGATCATCTCGATCATGAACAGGAACGCCACCGGCGCCACCAGGAAGCCCGCGACCAGGGAGAGCCCGCCGAGGGTCTCGAGCAGGGTCACGACCCAGGCGAACAGGCCGGGGAGGGGGATCCCCAGGTGGGCGAGGAACGCCCCCGTTCCGGGGACGCCGCCCAGGAGCTTCGGGATCCCGTGGGTGATGTACACGACGCCGACCACGACCCGGAGGATCGCCAGGCCGAGGCCGGGATTGGGGCCACTCTTCGTCACGCCGTTCTCTCCTCCGTTCGGGTCGGCCGGGCTCCGCTCACATCTCGATAACGCGGCCGCCCGTCCGCGAGTGCCCGGACCGGTCGGAGCGGCCGCCGGCCCCGTCCCTTCCGCCGTCGTCCGCCGCGGCCTCGTCTCCGGCCGCGCCGCCGGCCTTCGCGTCCGTCCCGAAGGCGCCGAAGCCCGCGCCGCTTCCCGGGGCGGAGGTGAACACCCGGACCGCCCCCGTCCGCACGCCCGCCTCGAGCCGCCGCCGAAGCGCCCGGACGGCCAGCCGCCGCGTCGGACGGAAGAGGAGCAGGAGGCCCGTCACGTCCGTGAGGATGCCCGGGGTGACGAGGAGGAGGCCGGCGGCCAGGACGAGGAGCGCGTGCAGGAGCTCCTGGCCGGGGACGCGCCCGGCCGCGAGCTCCGAGCGCACGGCCGTCCAGCAGCGCGTGCCCTCGCGGCGGGCGAGCCACGCGCCGGCCACGCCGGTCCCGACCACCAGCGCCAGCGTCGGGAGGAGGCCCATCCACGCGCCGATCCTGAGGAGGAGCCACAGCTCCACCAGGGGGACGGCGGTGAACAGGAGGAAGAGACGTCCGAGCACGGCGGGACCTCAGTAGCCCAGGGCCGCGCGGACCTTGGGGTCGATCCGGTCGGGCGTCCAGAAGGGCTTCCACACCAGGTTCACGGTGGCGCCGTCCACGCCCTCGACCGATCCGGCCTTCTCCTGCGCGCCCGAGAGGATCTGGCCGCCGGCCGGACACCCGGGGCTGGTCAGCGTCATGGTGACGCGCGCCGAGCCGTCCTCGATCTCGACGTCGTAGACGAGTCCGAGGTCCACGATGTTGAGACCGAGCTCGGGGTCCTTCACCTCGCGGAGGGCCTCGAGGATCTTCTCGGCCAGGTCCTCCCGGACCTCGGGCGCTCCCTGCTGGACCGAGCGCTCGCGCCCGTCCTCGGCGCCCGTCTCCTGTGTGCCGCTCTCGTCCGTCATGCCGCCTCGCCGTGTGGGATGGGTCGCTCCGCCGGGCCGCGACGCGGGCCCGGCTGCGCGTGCGTGGATGGCCTACCCCGGTGGCCGTCGGGGGGTCGCGCTCAGCCCGCGATGCCCGCCAGGTCCGTCTCGGGGTCGGTCAGCCGGCCCTCGATCTCCTCCAGCGGCGGACGGCGCCGCACCAGGTCGCGGCACTCGTCCATCGCCTCGGTGTCGTTGACCAGGATCGCCGCGCACAGGCGCCCGTCCCGTCCCCCGAACACGAGGCTCCCCTCGGAGCCCAGCTCGCCGCGGAGAAGGACGCGGTCGGCCGCGGCCGGCCGGCCGTACACGTTGAAGGAGAGGTCGAAGGCGTCGGAGAAGAAATAGGAGAGGTGGTCGAACGGCTCCTCCGCGCCCGCCATGTTGCGGCCGACGCACTTGCCGTGGGCCCGGGCGTGGTCCCAGTGCTCGACGCGGGTCGTATCGCCGAAGACGGGGTCGGGGAAGCGGGCCACGTCCCCCGCCGCGTAGATGTAGGCGTGCGTCGTCTCCCCGAACCGGTCCACCTCGATCCCGTCGTGGACGGAGAGGCCGGCCTCGGCGGCCAGCTCCGCGTTGGGCAGGATCCCGACGCCGACCACGACCAGGTCGCACTCGATCTCGCTCCCGTCGTCGAGGGCCACCGCCCCGAGCTCGTCCCCGCCGCGGAAGCCGACCACGCGCCGCCCGAACCGGAAGGAGACGCCCCGCTCCTGGAAGTGGTCCCGCACGAACTCGGAGAGGACGGGCGGGAGCATGCGGGGCCACGGGCGCTCGTCCACCTCGATCACCGTGGGGGCCACGCCGTGGGTCCGGAGGGACGCGGCCAGCTCCATCCCGATGAAGCCCGCCCCGACCAGGACGGCCGACCCGGCGCCGTCGGCCGCCTCCCGGATCGCCTCGGAGTCCTGCACCTCGCGCAGCGTGCGGACGCCGTCCAGGTCGGCGCCCTCGACGTCCAGGGTCCGCGGCCGGCCCCCGGTGGCGAGCAGGATGCGCCCGGCCTCCCAGGTCTCGCCCTCCGAGTCGTGCACGAGCAGCCCGCGGGGCTCGAGGCCGGTGGCGCGCGTCCCGAGCTCCAGCTGCACCGACTTCTCCTCGTACCACGCCTCCGGCTTCACGTGGAGGAGGTCGCGCGAGGCGCCGGCCGTCTGCAGGAACTCCTTGGAGAGGGGCGGGCGATGGTAGGGCGGCTCGTCCTCCGCGCACAGCATGACGATGCCGCCGTCGGGGTCCACCTGGCGGATGCCCTCGGCCGCCGAGACGGCCGCGAGGCCGCCGCCCACGATGAGATAGTCGCATGCAGGCATGGTCGTCCTCGGTCTCCCCTTCCCGGACTGGAGGCTCGTCGGTGTCGCCGGCCCCCATCAGCGGAGCAGGAGCCGTGCCGTGCGCGGCCCTACGGGTTCACGGGACGGATCTCGACCTCGCTCACCGTGGCGCGGTCCGAGAGCCGCACGCTCTCCACGATCATGTGAGCCACGTCGGCCGCACCCACGATCCTCTCCCGGTCGGGCTCGAAGCGGTCCTGGTCGTCGAAGAAGCGCGTGTCGACCGAGCCCGGACAGATGGCGAGGACCCGGACCCCGCGCGGCCGGAGGTCCAGCATCATGCACCTGGACATCGCGAGCACGGCGTGCTTGGACCCGGAGTAGACCGCCCCGCCCTCGAACGTGTTCTTCCCCGCGAGCGAGGCGACGTTGACGACGACGCCGTCCCCTCGCTCGAGCATCTCGGGGAGGAAAGCCCGGGTGCAGAGGAAGACGCCGCGCACGTTGGTGTCGTACACTGCGTCGAAGTCCTCGAGGCTGGCCTCGTCGATCCGGTCGAAGCGGCCGATCCCCGCGTTGTTCACCAGGAGGTCGGCGCCCCCCATCTCCTCGCGGACCGTCCCGGCGAACGCCTCGACCGAGTCGGGGTCGGAGACGTCCGCCGGCATGGCCAGGACCTCCGAGCCCCCGCCCGCCAGCTCCTGCGCTGCGGCCTCCAGGCGCTCGCGGCCGCGGGCGCAGATGGCCAGCCGGCAGCCCGCCCGCCCCAGCGCCGCCGCGGTGGCCAGCCCGATGCCGCTGCTCCCGCCCGTCACGACCGCCACTCTGTCCGTCAGGTCCATCGGTGCCTCCGTGCTCAGTCTTGGCGCAGCGCCGCGAGCGCGCCCGTCACCCGGTCCGCGAGGCCCGCGCCGTGGCGCAGGTGGAGCCACGCCTTCACCCACCGGGCCCGGTCGGCCGGCGGGAACCACCAGGGCTGGCGCGGCGGGCGCAGCCTGGGCTCCGCCTCGGCCACCGGGTAGGCGAAGGACCTGAGGCCCTCCTGGCCGTGGATGCGGCCCATCCCGCTCTCCTTCACGCCGCCGAACGGGAGGTCGGACAGGCCGTAGTTGGTGACGCAGTCGTTCACCATGACCGAGCCCGCCCGGAGCCTGCGGGCGAGCGCCCGGCCGCGGCCCCGGTCCTCCGTCCACACGTACGCGTCCAGCCCGTAGGGCGTGCCGTTGGCGAGCCGCACCGCCTCCTCCTCGTCGTCGAACGCGGCCACGGGGAGGACGGGCCCGAAGGTCTCCTCGCGCATGATCCGCATGTCGGGGGTCACCTCCGAGAGCACGGTGGGCGGATAGAACCGTCCCTCCCCGTCCGAAGGCTCCCCGCCCAGGAGGACGCGGGCGCCGCGCTCGCGGGCGTCGCGGACGTGCGCCTCGATGACCTCGAGCTGCCCGGGACGGGTGAGCGCTCCGATCTGGGCGCCCGAGCGCCGGGGGCCCGCGCGCAGCCTCGAGGCCTCCTCGAGGACGAGCCGCACGAACTCGTCGTGCCGGGAGCGGTGGACGAACACCCGCTCGACCGACTGACACACCTGGCCGGCGTGGAAGAAGGCGCCCCACACGGCGGCGCGGGCGGCCGGCCGGAGGTCGGCGTCCTCGAGGACGATCATGGCGTCCTTCCCGCCCAGCTCCAGGATGGGCGGCGTGAGGTGGCGAGCCGCTCCCTCCATGACCTTCCGCCCGGTGGCCACGCTCCCGGTGAAGGAGAGGACGTCGACCGGGGCGTCGACGAGCGCCCGCCCGGTGCGGCCGTCCCCGGTAGCCACCAGGACGAGGTCCGGGTCGGGGAGGGCCCGGGCGGCCAGCTCGGCCAGGAGCCGGGCGGGGCCGGGAGTGAGCTCGGAGGGCTTGAGCACGACGGCGTTCCCCGCCGCCAGGGCCGAGACCGCGGCGGAGAGCGGGATCACGAAGGGGAAGTTCCACGGCGTGATGATCCCGGCCACGCCGTAAGGCTCCCACCGCACCCGCCGCCGGTGGGTGCCCAGGAGCGGCGGCCCCCGCCGCCGGCAGGCGAGGACGCGCGGGGCGGCCCGCGCCGCCCACCCCAGGTGGTCGCAGGCGACGAGGATCTCCTGGACGTGGACGTCGATCGGAGGCTTCCCGGTCTCGCGCGAGACGGTCTCGGCGATCTCGTCGGCGCGCTCGACCACGAGCCGCCGGAGCCGCTTGAGGTGCGCGGCGCGGGCGCGGAGCGGGAGGTCCGACCACGGGCCGGCCGCGGCCCGCGCCCGCCCGACCAGCTCCCGGGTCTCCTCCTCGCCCAGCACCGGAACCCGGTCGACGAGGAGGCCGGTGTCGGGCTCGCGGACCTCGATCGCGTCGGCCGGCGGCCCGCTCACGAGTCCGGGGGCCGGAACGTGGAGCTGTGGTCGTGGATGATCCTCCACCGGCCCTCCATCCGCCGGAGGACGAGCGTGAACGGCCCGCTCGCGGTCACCGAGTCGCCCCGAAGGAGGGTCCAGCGGGCCGTGGCCAGCGCGTAGTCGGTCCCCAGCCGTCGCGCGCGCACGCCCTCGAAGCGGAGGCTGTCGCGCTCGGCCCCCGGCCGGAATCGAGGGGCGTAGTGCAGCCGAATGGCGTCGTAGCCCTGCAGGAGGCTCGTCGCGCCCCAGTAGGTGGTGGTCGGAGAGTCCAGGTACGCGTCCATGAAGGTCCCCAGGTCCCCCCGGTTCCACCCGGCCGCCGAGGCGGTGAGGACCTCCGCGACCTCCCGGTTGAGGTCGGTGGTGGCGATCTCGCGGCCCGTGGGCTGGTCGGTGCGCTCGACGCGGCAGCCCTGCCCCGCCACGAGGACGCAGGCGAGGAGCACGGCCGCGGGCCGGCGTCCGATCCGGCGCCCCCTCACGGGGCGGCCGCGGGGAGGGCGCGACGCAGGAAGTCCCCCGAGCGCTCGACGACCCGCTCGAGCCGGTCGTTCGTCCCGGCGAAGGGGTGCCCCGCGCCGAACGTGTGACTCGCCCCCTCGACCGCCATGAGCGAGGCGTGCCCCTCGCCGGCCTCGGCCAGCTCCTCGGCGTCGGCGAAGGGAACGCTCTCGTCCTCGGTCCCGTGCACGATGAGCCACGGGATCTCGAGGGAGCGGGCCGCGAGGAGGAGATCGCGGCGGTCACGGTTGGCCCTCAGGTCGTCGAGCACGTTCCTGCGGAGGTGCATCTCCTGGCCCGTCCGCGAGTTGACGATCGTGACGACCCGGTCCGCCTCCCACGTCGGCGCGTGCAGCTCCTCGTAACGCTCGAGCGAGGCGATGGCCGACCAGGTGACGAGCGCCTCCACGCGGGAGAGGGCGGCGGCCGCGAGGAGGCAGGTCGCGCCCCCGCGGCTGTGGCCCAGGAGGCCGAAGCGGCCCGCGGGCGGGACCCGGACGTCCCCGACCCTGCCGGCCGAGAGCCGGTCGAGGACGACCTGGAGGTCCTCCATCTCCCGGCCGATCGTGTTGGTCGCGAACGCCTCCATCTCGGTGAAGGTCTCGAGCTCG
>Ga0102944_1001006_pt1 | contig 19980 bp, 16 predicted proteins | sample SalPonD_shore_MG_FD_78172 | JGI IMG/M metagenome (GOLD analysis project Ga0102944, IMG submission 78172) | Salt pond soil microbial communities from South San Francisco under conditions of wetland restoration - Salt Pond MetaG... | ecosystem: Environmental > Aquatic > Marine > Intertidal zone >...
AAACAAAAACAAGTGATATTTTGAGCACTATTGCAACTTTGTTCTTATTTTCTACATATTGAGATATGAGAAAACCATGAATTAATTCAATTATTGATATTGCTCTATATTGAGCAGGAATAAAGTAATATGATATTTTCAGAATTTCAATTAAGAAATATCCCAGTATTACTAGAAATAAAAGATAGGTAGGCAATATTGTTAACCAATATATGTAATAAATAATGATTGTGATGATATTTGAACCAAATATATTTAGAATGATATTCATTTCTGCTATAACGTAGAATAAGAAAAATGAATAAATATCGAAGAAATTGGCAATTTTATGTATCAACTCTTTTTATGTCAAAAATACATTAGATATCATAGGGTATCATGAAGTTAAGTAAAATTAACCTAAATAACTTCAAATCTCATAAATCAGTTTCAATAGATTTAGATGATATAACTGTTCTAATAGGAGAAAATGATACTGGAAAATCTAGTATTTTAGAAGCAATCAATTGGGTATTTGGAAATCTCACAAAATTAGATGATAATTTTATACCCCTAAGGTTGAAAGATAAGGATTCTAAAATAACCATTAGTGTATCTGCTACTTTATCTATTTCGGAAGACATTGATAGTGAATTTGAAGAATATTTAACAACAAAGAATAGTATCGAGGTAAAAAAAAGTCAAGATTTTTATTCTAAATCTCGTTCCTCGTTTGAAATCAAAAAACTTGTTCCACAATTATCATTTTCTGAATTTAAATCACTAAAAGCGAAAAAACAAAAGGAAATTCTAAAAGATCTAGCCATTAAATCAAATTATGATATAGATAATGAAATGATTTCTAATTCAGATAAAAGGGAAGGTCAGTATCATATAATTAAGACTAAGTTACCTGATGATCATTGGAAAGAACAATGGATAAAAATTCCTGAAAAAATTACCGACAAATTACCAAAGGCTGAAATGTATGATGCTTCATCATTCTCAGATCCAGAGAAATACTACAAAAAAATTCTCTCTGACAAATTCAGGAAATCACTTGAAATAGATGAGATCAAAGAAAGTGCAACTAAATTAAAAGATGCACTCTCAACAGAAATTGCAAATCACAAACCCGAACTCTTAGAGATCATGCATAACTATGATGACACTATTTCTGAATTAGAAGTAATTCCTGTAATAGACTTTTCAAGAGGGTTACAATCAATAAATATCATTGTTGAAAAACAAGGTGATAAAATAAATCTATTTCAGGCAGGGGATGGAACTAGACGAAGGGCTTTTTTGAGTTTACTTGAGTCGGATACAAAACTATCTCAAATTGATGATCAATCAATTATCAAATTATATGATGAACCTGATACTAGTTTGCACTATCGTGCAGAGATGAGCTTATTTGGTAACCTTAAAGAAATGAGTAAATTGGAAAAAAGGCAGGTTATCATAGCCACTCACTCATCAAATATTATCAATCAGGTTTCGCTTACTAATATCAAAGCATTTTCATCAGAAAATGGTCACTTACTTTCTTCTTTAAACCAATACAATGACGATCCAAATGATATATTGAATATATTAAGTCGAGTATTGGGAATAGAAAATATAAAACTACTCACAACTAAATGCTTTATCTTTGTCGAAGGAGAAAATGATATTCGTACAATTACGAACTTATTTGAAACATATACCGGTTCTCCACCATTGACAAATGCTATAAGTATTGAAAAATATGATGGGACCCATCTTACGGTGTTATTGGAATTCGCACATGATAATTTTGATAATTATATTATCACAGCAGATACAGATAAGAAAGAAAAGAAACAATATAGTAATTTATTAAATGAATTAGGTGAAGATAGGATGGTATTTTTCGGATATAAAGAATTTGAAGATATGTTTGATAACGATCTTATTATTGATATTCTAAATGAGAGATACCCAAAAAGAGATGAGATAAGTCGGTGGACTGAACAGGAAGTCCAAGATATGATAGATTCTGAAGGATTAATTAAATCTCTATCATCACAAGTACAAATTAATTCAGGAATTGAATTTAAAAAACGGGATTTCAATGATGCGATTTCAGAAATGTGTACTATAAGGCAAATACCAGTTGAATTGACCAAAGTGTTTGATATTGCTCTCTCCTATTGATAATTTCTAAAGAAAATATTATACAATAAGAATGAACAAAAAATTGCGGATATTATAAAAAGAAGACATAATAAACTTCAACAAGCTGTTCTGGTAGCTAAATAATTATGTAATGCAATCTGTAACACCTTATCGGGAAAAGATACGTGGTTCTGTAATGCCGTTGCAGAACCAATATATCTCGTAAATAATTGTGATTCCCCGTCTTGAAAGGTAGTACTCCATTTTCCTCAAATCCCAAAATCAATGCTTTCAGCTATCTCTACCTGCAATTTATGTATAAGTATGGATGAACATGATCACAGTGAAAACCGAGATGATGTGATTGAATCGATTGCTCCTGATTATCGGGGATTGGCATATGATATCAGAGATATCACCACTTATCCAGATGATCGGTGGTTGGTAGAGACCATGTTTTTATTCTATCCTGAGATGTTTGAGAGGGATATTGACAGTGATGTCATCTTGAATTTGACGATAACGAATGAGATGATAACCAAAATTCATCAGCTCGATCAGCTGGTTGATTATACTGGATTGGACTTGATTGAACGTATCTGTAAAATACTGGATATTACACAGAGTACTGAAATTACCATTAAATTTCCATCAATGGATTATCTAGAAGAGATCCTGCTTGACTATGACATCTACAATATTCTCGAGGACAGAGGACCTACGTTCATCAGTTTCCTTGTTCAGTCGTATTATATGAAGATCCAACCTACGTATATCAATCGTAAGCTATTCAGAGATGAATACAATCAATCTACCTTGATCAGTCTCCAGTTATCAAAACAAATGGCTGTTGAATTGTCTCATACGACCTCTACTGCCGTATATGATGTGAACAAACTGGCTTTTGCCCTGGTCAATCAGCTGTATCAACAACTGGATTATATCCTGGAATTTTTAGAATATTGAATAATTGAATACAGGTTTCTCAAATTGACAAAAATTAATGTATACTAATCTGACTTACGATTAAGACTGGAAGCCTAATCTAGTATTGCTTTTTCATCTTTCTTAAATTCCTTCAGTTCATTCTTTGCACTAACTATTAGAGCATCCCGTTCCTCATTATTGAGTGAACTTTCATCAAATACCTCTTCAGCTTTGGGTTCTTCATTGAAAATTGACTCCTTACATGCTTCCTCTTTGATCTTAGGTCTGATCTCGTAGAGTCTCGATTTCTTCTGCTCAGAGCTACTGCTATTTCAAAATTCAGTTTTGCTCACCGCTTCTTCGAGACGTCTTCTGTCTATTTTATCTTGTTTCTTCATGTATTGGCTATCTCAGACAGTATATATAAAGGTAAGGCATAGCTATGAAATTCGGGGTCTTCTCTGACATACTGCAAATATTACTTTGATAAGACGATTTTGAGCCGGTTATAGTAGGTGTTGGTGTTATTGGTCAGCATGAAAAAGGGAAATCCGGAGAATGATATTGCAAAGAGCAGATAAAATATTGCCTCGTCCAGGATGACATTCAGCTCAGAGAACAGCAGAATCCAATTCATTGCCCACATTGACAGCCATAACGCAAGATATACTTTCCAGCGAGTATGCAATTTGTCTTTTTCCTCAGTCAATTCCTCACGTGGTGTGTCATTGTATATCTCATGTAATAGTTTTACATGCAACTTGTCCCACTGGCTGTACCAGTTGTACCAGAGAGCAGCAGAGATGATCAACACGAAGATTCCAAGTGGAAACAGAAAGGAATAGCTTGCGATGAATCCTATCACTGATGTTGCAATGAGTGAGAAGATGAAAAGCAGCCGAGCCACATTTTTCTTCTTCCAGAGTTTTTGTAATTTCAATTTCTCAGCTCTGAGTTTCTCCTCAGCTGTAAGTTGAGTTGGTACAGGAGTTGCAAAGAAGACGATGATGGGTCGGAGGATGATGGTAATCCCTGTGATAATTGATAATGCCTTGTATCTTTCGACCTGGCTAAATAGTCCTACCACGATGAGAATACTGCCGATACCAAGGGAAACCAGAAATGAGCCACCAGCACTACCACGCATTGCAGCTCTTGATGCAGAAGACATAACCCCACCAAGGAATAACCTCTATTGAAAGTTTGTCATCAGATGATAGACTGCGCTATCCAAAACAGGAGAATAAATATAATTCATTTCCATTACAGAGGTATTGGGTAATAATACAGATCTCAGAGCTGAATACATTTTGATACTTGAGTTAATTTGGCAATATCTCTGATAGATATTGGTACAAACTATAAATTACCAAAATGAATTGTTCGTATTTCCAATCCTTCAGTGTCATTATCATTCTAATGATTATTTGTAATTTAGTGATTGAAGTTGTACTTTCAATATCTGAGATCTCATCAGGTTTTGGATACAGCAAATGCATAGTGCAGTATCGTGTAGCACTGGATAAAAACCCACGGAGACACCCTTTTCCGAAAGTATTAGGTTCTATTTTGGTCACATGCAAGAGGTTCGGATATCCGCAGTTGATTTCGATGATCCTCCAGGTACTTTCGATCAAGTTCAGCCGAATCTATTCCAGCCATGCACTGGTACGAAATATGTCGTTCGAATATACAATCTCCAGTCGTTAGTTGAGAGAGATCGGGTCAAATTTTGACACCCACTATTATGTTATCAATAAAATAAGAGAAAATATCAATTTCATACATCACAACATCATAGTACTATTTAGACCAGGTAAGTACCAACGGTAAGTCATGGTTCATCATCGTACCAGTATAGTCATAATATTATTCCTCTGTCTTGTATTCACGACAGATCCCATTGAGGCAGATAGCTGGAATGCAGAAGTAATCGATATTGAATCACTGCCTACTGGAGATAAAGAGGTCATTGTGGCAGTAATTGATACTGGAATCGACCTGGATCATCCTGCATTTGCTGGTCATCTCTGGAATAATACTGATGAGATCGCAGACAATGGCATCGATGATGATGATAATGGTTACATTGATGATACTCTGGGATGGGATTTTCAGAATGATGACAATATCGTCGATGATGATTCAGCAGTATCGCACGGTACACATGTATCAGGGATTATTGCAGCTGAACAGGTTGGTCTGAGTACTGCTAGAATTATGCCGCTGAAAGCATTTGATTGTGTTGGAAATGCTGAATTCAACAAGGTCGCAGAGGCTATTCGCTATGCCACTGACAATAATGCAGATATTATCTCAATGAGTATGGGTGGCATAACGGGCTTGAGTGAATTATATGCTGCCGTCCGATATGCAGATGATCATGGTGTAGTGCTCGTTGCTGCCTCGGGAAATGGAGGCTTATCATCTCTGGATTATCCGGCAAAATATACACAGGTAATCAGTGTGGGTGCTATCAATGAAAACACTGAGGTCTCTTCCTTCTCAAATTATGGTTCTGATCTCGACGTGGTAGCTCCTGGTGAACTGATTAATTCCACGGTGATTTCCGGTCAGGGTCTGTCAAGCAGAATAGTTAGTCATGATGTGATATCATATCCAATGGAATTCAGTTTATGGTCCAATACCACCATTTCTGCGAAATTGATTGATGGTGGTGATGGCACTTCACTTGATGATGGCATTAATGGTTCCATAGTACTTCTCCGACGTGGAGGGCTGAACTTTGCGGAAATGGCGCAGACTATATCTGATCTTGGTGGACAAGGCATGGTGGTGTATAATGATAAGCCAGGCATGTTTGCAGGTACTCTCCAACAGGAATACGGGATCTATGCTCTGTCTATTGCCCAAGCAGATGGTATTTTATTACTTGAACAGATCAATACTACTGATAGTATTGATTTTTGTTTTAAGATCCGTAAATCTGATTATTTTCTCAATTCTGGAACTTCGATGGTAGTACCCCATGTATCCGCAGTGATAGCCCGGTTACAATCATCCCGCTCATTGAATGCGTCGCAAATCAGACACCTGTTTCGATATAGCTGCATTGATCTACCGGGTAACCATGATGGATACGGGTTGGTCAATACCACTGGAATATCAGCTATACTTTCTGATGATATAGCTCCCGCCATCTTAGTCAATATCACCGAACAGAAAAGTAATGAACTGGGATTGATTGAATTCTCACTGGAACTGGTAATGAGTGATAATATCGGTCTTGATTATACCACATCAACCTATCTCGATGAAGTGATAACTAGGTATCAACGGATAGATCATTATGGACAAAAAAAAGGATAGACATCAGCTCAGATTTGAGATTACAGTAGACCGTGATCTGATTAAACTAAATCTTACCACATATGATATTGCATCCAATGAGTATACTACTCAGTTGGTTATTACTCGAATATCACGTAGTGAAGTAGTTCTAGGCCCAATATTACCTAGTAAAACAAATCGAGCTTTCTTTTCACGATCAATTATCTCAGTAATTATTACAATTGTGTTTCTGAGTTATATGGAAAAGATAATACGCTACAATCCTCAATACCTTTCATAGATTTAGTCAATGATCTGGTTTTACACGCCTAAATACAATCTTATCCCCTGTGAAGAGGAATTTTTGATCTATACTCTCCTCTGCAATTGTTTTACCATCAAAATCAATTCCTATCAACTTCATATTTTTTGAAATGATAAGTCTATAATTTTTTCCCCATAGAACCACCTAATTTATTTGACGAAATGTCACTAATAACTCTTCCCCCACTGTTTTTTTACATTTTCCTCACCAACCTCTCAGAGCGACAGCTCTGATTACCTGTTTCGTGACTTGTATAGACATTCATGTTACCTGCAACAGGATTTTGATCGCCTTATTGGCATCTTTTGGGCCATTGTAATACAGATTCAATTGTTGACCGATTACATGGCGCAATTTCTTTTTAGCAGCCTCAAGCCGCTGAATTTTACGTCCCAATGCCTTGATCTTCCGCTCTATTTTGACCTGAAGGTCACTAATCACCTTGGCATCATTGACAGCTGGCGGTTGCCACCTGTCATGTTTGGTTAGAAGAGTCCAGACAATGGTCGCCAGTTTTCTGGCACCGGCACAGATAGCTTTCCAGTACTTACCATCTTTGTCGTATTGAGCTTTGACAAATTGGTAGATGGGGTGGTTGATGTCACCTCGACTGTAAATAAAGGATACAGCAGCAGTAAGCGTTCGTCTTAGGTATTTATTGCCACCTTTGTGGATTTTCCCTGTTTTTCTCTTGCGGTGACCTGACTGGTTGACTTTAGGTGCTAACCCAGTCCATTTTGCCAGTTTAGCAGAGCTAGAGAACAACCCTATATCGACAACTTCGGCAAGAATAGATGCAGCAGTATCAGGACCCACGCCTTTGATACTGATAAGAATCTCCATCTGCTGCCTGAAATCAGTGTGATTATTGGCAAAATCGAGATAGATCTGCCGCTGTCTCTCAGCCATGCTTGCAAAGAAACGTAATTGACTAATTTCGGTATTCACAGCTTGACGATCATAATCGTCCAGCTGTCGACTGAATTTGGTCACCTTTCTGATGACCACTTGTGGTTTGGGATCTGAAATGGATCTGGTTCCAGTTTTCAGCCCAGGATAGAGGTCTTTGACCTTTTGAAGTATCATCTTATCACTGAGTTTGGTTACAGTGATCTCATACAGTAGATTGAGAGACCACTGTGCGGAGAGAAGGTTCTTCACATCAGACTTGAGTGTGAAGTCGTAGAGATGAAATATTTGGGAGAGACGTTGCTTGGATTTGGTCTGATCAGAGATCAATCGTTGTAGTGTCCGGGTAGCTCGTCTCAGTTGCATGATTTCTTTGGGAGTAATCACTGATGGAAGCAGTCGCCCATCACGATGGGCTACTGCAATTCGTCTGGCATCAAGTTTGTCAGTTTTCTTTCCCTGAGTGTTCTTGGTTTGTTGCGGATTAGCAAGAAGAGTTGGTAATCCTGCTTCATCCATAGCGAACATCAATTTGAAGTGATAGGTATTGGTAGCTTCAAATGCTGTGCTCTCTACCTGGTATTTTTTGACAACATTGATTATTTTCTTAATACTCTCTTTGGTATTGTTAAAATCTCTCTCGAAAATCAGATCTGTTCCTGTGACAATGGCACAAGACAGGATACTCTTGGAAGCATCAACTCCCATAACAGCACCTTCTTTTCGCTTGCCCTCACCTTCAGGCAATATCTTATTTTTTTTGAGCATTTTTCCTGCCATGCGAACCTGAATTTTTATTCATCTCTGGTATCTCCAGAGATGAGGACTCCAAAAGGTAATTACACAACAATCTATAATACGACCTTTATGATCAAGCGAATGATACGTAAATTACCTGGCGATAGTCTAAAACACAAGGTACAGGTCGTCAAAAACCTGGCCTTAGATTGATAAGATCGCTGGAGTCCTCATCTCCATTTTTCGGAAGCTACACTGCATCAGAAAAAACTTCCCAGCGAAGAATAGGCGAATGCCTATTCTCGGTCTAAAATTATGATATATGCTAACTATTTTGTTTCCTCCTTTTAATTGATAATAATCCAAATAACTTGTATTTTCAATTTTTTCGATTATCTCCTTTAAAGGTGGCCCATGAATCCAATTATAAACTGCTTTTGCGGGTGTCCAAATCCATATATACAGATCTTTATGATAGGGATTCAAATCATTGATAGACATTAACTTGTGGTAGTATTCGTTTTTGTTTTGTAAATAAATAGGAGTATCCGTCTCAGAAATCAGTTTTTTCCATATTTCATAAACATCTACGGCTAAATTATTTTGTAAAATTCCTATCTCAATCGATTCAGGAAAAGAATCTGGTTTTGAGTAATTTTTTGTTGAAATGAAGCATTTTCTCCCATCAACCAAAACAAATTTTGAATGATTGTTAGGATGAATATGTACCTTAAAGTTATCATATTGTTTTTGCAATCTTAGGAGTGCATTCCTCATCCATTTTTTACGTCTCCAAGCATAACTAGCTATTAAAATTTCTACTGAACTCCCTTTTTTAATTGATTGATTATTTCAGTTTCGATTTTAGTACCATTCAGATAAAATGTGTATGAAGCGATTAGAATTTCTTGTTCTGCATTTTTAATCAACGTATGTATTTGATCATACCAACTAAGTTCTTCCCATTGATCATTTTTTTTAATTCTATTTATATGAAATACTAACCCATGATCAGGTATTACTCTCATATCAGGATCAGTATGATTTGGAATTTTTTTCAACCTACCATTCATGAGTTTTTTTCTGAATATTGATACCATAAAATATCAAAGAGCGTCTCTATAGATTTTAACTGCTCTCCTTTAATTTTTACTCCCAATTCCGGAACATTGTGGAGTGAATTAACTGTGAGATTTGCAGATCCAACAATACCAATTTGGGAATCGAAAATTGCAAATTTTGCATGTAAATTTGGTACAATCTTTACCAGTACTAGTGTTCCCTCAAATTTTCGAATTACGTCTAAATGACGATTTGTATCGGTTTTACTGTAGTTATATTCATCGAGCAATTTATAATTCAAAGAGCTCGTGAGAACATAGACACCTCCTTTCAATCTCTGTGCCGCACCAATGAGAAGATCTGCTAATCTTTCATCATCAAATAAGAGCGATGACAACTTGATAGTATGTAAGGAATTGTTTATCATATTTTCTAAAAAATCAAAATGAGTAGTCGATGTAATCCCTGTTGTAACAATGTCTTCTTTGTCAAGGATAATGTCATCTGTTGATTCCCCAGGTAGGTTAAACCAAGGGAAGTAGTTTTGATTTATGTTTACAGTTTTTTCTTCAATAATGTCTTTCAATAATATCACCCAGTGAACGTAACCGTATCAATAACTGATTTGCATGGTTCTTATACTCCAATTCAATTAATTCATCAATACTTGGAAGTTTATGACTTCCTCCTCATTTGTACTATAGAACTATCATGCAATCAACTATAATCAACAGTTTCAATATTATGATTTTTGAATGATATAATGCAATTAAATTTATTCTGACGGTAAATAATCTAATTCAGGCACTTTTGTATTTGACAAGAAAAAGTCTTATTCACTGAACTCCTTATTATCAGCAATTTCAGCAACAGAAAGGTGGTCAATTCCAGTCATGAAAGAGCATTGACAAAAAGGATAGATTGTATTATATTATCAATATATTGTCTTTAAAGGACTTAGGCGAGAATAATTATTAAGTTATATTGAAATTATGCCCGACCTTCACATCTTTATATTGGACTCAAAGTTCTTCTGTTTGATAAACAATGCCTTCCTTTTTCGCAAAGGCTTTAAATCTGAAGTAATTACTAGTTTCAGTAATTCTAAATTTGGCCTCATCAATTGTATTATTAAAATTAGTAAATTCTGGAGTTACAACATTATAATCAATGCTGTCTGAAGAATAATTGTAGAGAGCATAATAATCCTGATAGTTATTTGCCTGGGCGGGTATAGTGATAATAGCAACAACGTCCTGAGTTTTATAACAGTTACACCATTGATTTTCAATCAGCCAGAATTTTTGATATTCATGAGAAGCCCATTGATCATATTTTGAGAGACGGCTCATTTCAAAATGATGACCAATTTGATCTAATAAGATCTGATGTAATTTATAAGGTGGTACATCACTCCAAATCGTGACGTAATTCCAGTCTCCATCCATACCTTTTGGTTTAAGAGGATTTGATTTGCCTGGTTTAGTCATAATACAATTATTAAAAGAGATATAATCTCTTGAGTTAATATAATAAACATATTCCAATAATGATCACACTCATAACCTAACTTATGGTATAGTATTTATAAATATTCGAATATTTAAGCTCGGAATCTTAATATAATAGATCAATCAATTGATTAAATTTACAAATTTTATATGAAATGTAGGATATGGATAATTTTTGGATGTTTTGTTGAACACATATTTCCATTAAATATATATTTTCTTAGAAATATAGTGTCTTATTTACGGCTATTTTATAAATAGAAGACAAATAGATGTATTAAGGATAGTAGATACTTCTAATGAGTCAAATAATAAATGCAAATCCTACCAAGAAATTTTTTATTTCTATGTTAATCAAAGATATTCCGTTAAGGAGAGCCATATTAGATTTAATTGATAATTCAATTGATGGTGCAAACCGAATTTCTGTTGATAATGATTTTGACGGACTAAAAGTTGAAATCAAATTTGATGGAAAAAAATTTTTAATAGAAGACAATTGTGGAGGGATTTCACTTAAAACAGCAAAAGAATATGCCTTTAGATTTGGAAGACCAAATAATGCACCATCACAAAATAAATCCGTTGGACAATTTGGAGTGGGAATGAAAAGAGCAATATTTAAAATCGGAAAAAGTTTCAAAGTAATTTCTAAAAATAATAATGATTTTTTTAAAATTGAAGAAAACGTTGATGAATGGGCGGAAGATAAAGAAAATTGGAATTTCGAATTTGAAATTTTAGATATTAAAAATGAAGAGAGAGAAAATGGCACAATTATTGAAGTAAAGAACTTATATCCACAAATTTCAGCATATTTTGAAGATGACGAATTTGTTAAAAAGCTTTTTCTTGAAATAGAGGCTGCACACCAATATGCACTTAATCATAATCTTATGATTTCAATTAATGGATATAAATTAAATAAAACAGATAATGAATTAAAGATAGCGGATAATTTAAAACCAGCCTATATGGTACAAAATATTCCAGTAAATGGATTAACAATAAATCTTAAACTATATGCAGGAATTTCTGAGCGGGACCCTAAATTAGCTGGTTGGTATGTTTACTGCAATCATAGGATGATTCTTGGTTCAGATAAAACACATACAACCGGGTGGCGAGAAGGTGATATAAAAGGAACGAGTGATGTGGGACGACAATATCATAATGATTTTGCATATTTTAGAGGTTATCTATATTTTGAAAGTGATGACACATCATTACTTCCATGGAATACAACCAAAACTGGGATTGACGAAGACAATGAAATATATCGTGGGGTAAGAGAAGAGATGATAAAATATATGGATCCAATATTATCATTTTTGAGAAATGTGGCCAATGAAAAGAGAATAGAAGGAGAAAATGCGGAGTTGAATAAAACTATTACCGAAGCAACTTTGCAGGATATTTCTTTAATAGAAAAGGAAAGTAAATTCATATTCCCTCAGAAAAAAAGTTAAAGATAATAAAGAAGATGAAATTACTATAAATTATAAAAAACCAACAGAATTAGTTGAGAAATTAAAAGATAAATTATTAGTAAATTCTGCAAGAAAAGTGGGAGAAATGACATTTGAATATTATGTAAAGATAAAGGGGATTGAATAATGGCAACTTCTCGTTATATTAATTACAAATTAAGACCTGCCAAGCATATTGTTCGAAAAATGCTTATAGAAATTTTGCGAAGATTAAGTCATTACCATCTAATTGAAAAATACAAGTATATAGGATTTGGTGCATGGTATTTTACCGATTTTTATCATTTTCATAAATATTTGGGGATTCATGATATGATCAGTATTGAAAGGGATAATGGTACTAAAGAGAGATATGAATTTAATAAGCCATTTGGTTGTATAAAAATAATTTTTGAGGAATCAAATTCAGTGTTACCTGGGTTAGAGTGGGACAATAAATCAATTCTGTGGTTAGATTATGATAAAAAAATATCTGATAAGGTTATTTATGATGTTGAACAATTTTGTAGGCATGCAATTTCCGGTAGTCTTATCTTAATATCATTAAATGTTGACGTCAAAAATGGTAATAATGTCAAACAATACCTAGATAAAAATTTAGATAAAGAATCTCGCCCAAATTGGGAGAATGAAGAATATTATGAAAAGGGGACATTTAATGTCCTTTGTCATCAAATTATAACGAATAAGATAATAAAACAACTTAGATTAAAAACACCATTAGGTAAAAAATTAAATTATAAGCAATTGTGTAATTTTATCTATGAAGATGGGGCTAAAATGATGACATTTGGTGGAATCATCTACTCTGATGAGGAAAGTAAAATTATTGAAGGTTGTGAATTTGAAAAACTAGATTTTGTCAAAACTGACCACACTGAATTAAAGAATGAGGTACTTCCATCTATTTCACATTACAAAATCAAAGTACCTAATTTAACACATAAAGAAATTAAACATATCAATAATCAATTACCTATTGACGAGGTTAAAGAGATTAATCAACATAAAATACCGATATCAGATTTGGAAAATTATATTAAGATATACAGATATTATCCAGCATTCACAGATGTTAATATTTAAGCCGAGAATTATTGATGTTAACAAGATGGTTTTCATTGGCAAACAGATCCCATTTGTCCGACAAGGTTAAGTGAAGAAAGTAATTGATCCAATTGATAGATGGAAGAAGGTTGGATTATAGAAATAATTAGAGAGTGGGATATCGATGTAAATCTTCAAGATTTGATCCAAAATTTATTTGGTTTTCAAGAGAATATGGAAATGAGTCAGAAAAAGAAGACAGAAAATTCACGAAATTATATTGAAAAATATTTTGATCAAGATAAAGTTAGAAAAATTGATACCATTCCTGAATTGACAACAGATATTATTGATATCGCAGCAGAAAAATCAAGAAGTCCATACAGATTTGTAGAATTAGAAGTAGAAAATTTTAGACAATTCTACGGAATTCAAACGGTTGCATTGAGGACTGGAGAAAGCAATCGAATCAATGTAATTGAAGGAGAAAATGGGTCTGGTAAAACTAATTTTCTTAATGCCATAACTTGGTGTCTTTTTGAAAAGGAATATGATACATCATCTGAAATCAAAGAAACTAGCCCATTTAATATTCACAAATTAGAACAGTTAGATGAAAATGAAATCGGAATTATGAGAGTAAAACTTACTTTCGATAGAAAATCGGGTCAAAAAGTACAATTTGTTCGAAAATCAGAATTCATAAGAAAAGGAAATGAGTCAAGGAAAAAGGGTAAGACTGATTTTGATTGTTATACAACTAATTCAATTAATGATCCATTAAAACCATATCCTCAAGCAGATGCGAAAGTCCGGCAGATAATACCGCCTGAGATACATCGTTTCTTCTTTTTCGATGCAGAACACGTTACCAGATTTTTTGAACCTGGAAATGAAAGTGAAGTACACTCCGCGATTCAAGAAGTGGCGAGATTCAATACATTAGATAAATTAATGACAACCATTGAAAGAGTAAAAACTAGATTTGCGGCAAAAAAAACTGGATTACCAGAAGATAAAGAAATAGAAGAATTAACAGCAAAAATAGATGATTATACAGATAAAATTGAGAGATATAAGGATCTAATCTTAAAATTACGTGAGCAAAAACGTATAAACGATCAAAATCTTAGCAGAAAACAAACTGAATTAAAACAATCGGGTTATAAACAGGTAGAATTGTTACAGAAAGAAAAGGAAGGCAAACAAAATGAATTAACCTCTAAAAACAATAGAATTAATGAAATAAATGAACAATTAAAAAAACATCTGTTCAATATCATGCCAATTCTACTAACAAATGACATATTTGAACCAATAATTGACAAAATTGATAACAAATATGAAGCTGGAGAACTACCTCCTAATATTAGACCTCAATTTGTTAGATCTTTACTTGAGAGAAAAAAATGCATCTGCAATCGACCACTAGAATCGAATGAACAAATCGAAGCTTTAAGACAATTAGGTAATATTGATGACTTAAGTGAATTGGAGGGAGTATTGATTGAAATACGTTCAAATCTTCAAAATATGACTGAGAATGTAAAAGAGGAGATTTCTGAATTTTTGGAATTATTTGATAAAATTGTTAATGCAAGAGAGAGTTATCGTCAAACCAATGAAGTTATAGATGACTTGAATAAAAAATTAGAAAGAATAGATCATGCAAATATTCAATCAATACAGAGTTCAATTACCAAATTGGAAAGAAATAAAACAAATATAGAAATTGATCTCAGCAGGACTAGAAGTGATCTTGAAAAAGCCGAAAGAGACAGACAAATTGATGAAAGAAATTTAGATAAATTATTGAAAGGTCAAAATAAACGAAAAAAGATTAATCAACTTAGAGATCTATGTGATAATCTTGTTGAGTTATTACAAGCCCTTTATGATAAATTGATGGAACATATAAGAACAAATTTGGCTAATAAATCTACTAATTATTTCAAAATCCTTGCTTGGAAAGAAGACTTCAAACAAAATGCAGTCATTGAAATCAGTGAAAATTATGCTTTTGATCTCAAGATTGGAGTAAGATCTATGATGATAGATTTATCTGCAGGTGAAAAACAAATTGTAGCAATATCATTTATTGCGGCATTAACTTGGATCTCAGGGTTTGAAGCACCAATAATTATAGATTCTCCGCTCAATAGAATTTCAGAAAGTCATAGAAAAAATATTGCAGAATCGTTACCAAATTTCTTAGAAGGGTCACAATTAATGCTCCTAGTGACACCTGATGAATATACCAGTGATGTAAGTTCTATTCTTGGAGATCATGTCTCAAATTATTATCATTTGAGTTATGATACTAATACTTCAACAACAACCCTGCGGAGGATATAAAATGGCAAATATTAAGAAATTACAAGATTTAAGAACAGAATTAAGAACGACTCTCGGATTTACTGAGATAGCACGAGAAAAATATGTTGATCCGTTAATAACTAGTACTCATTCCCCATTCAAGGTAGCAAATGCTCCAATGAAAGAAGTATTCGTTAATGCTGTAGCATTGGGGTATTACAATAAATACAGAATACCTCTTGAGGGAAAAATGGATAGAAACATCAGAAATAATGTCTTTAGTACAAATGATCTCTCATTATTTCTAACCATTGCCGCTACTGAAGAATCATTTGAAGTTATTTCAGATATGGCCCAAATATCAACAATTATGGAAGAATATGCGAATGGAGGGATTCAACCTCTTTATAAAATGATTTTCGAAATTGATGGAGATCCGATATATACTTTCCGTGAGAAATTTGATAACTTATTAACTGATTTAATGGAGGAATGAGTTATTTCTTTTAAAGATTTGAATTTACAGGATGATTATGATTCTGATGAAGATGATTTGATTAGCGATTTCTATGATCCAGTGCTTAGAACAGCAATTACGTATAAAAGAGCTGTTGCATATTTTTCATCATCCTCGTTTCCTTTAGTTGCAAAAGGCTTAGGTAAATTTATTGTAAATGGGGGGAATTTGGAGATTATTATTGGAAAAATTGTGTCAAGAAAGGATATGATGCTTTTACGTGGTAAAACTGAGATTTCAGAAACAATTTCAGAACGAATACTTTCTGACTGGAAAAGTTTGACTGAATTGATTGAAACAAAACATATTGAAGCATTAGCATGGTTATTCAAATCTAATAGATTAAAAATTAAATTTGCGATTTTATTTAATGACAAGGAAAACCTACCAGGTATTTTTCACTCGAAACTTGGTATATTGGAGGATAATAATGGCAATACGATATCATTTGGCGGTTCAATAAATGAAACAGAAAGTGCTTGGGTAAGTAATATTGAGTATTTTAAAGTATATAAAGATTGGATTGATGGTCATAAAAATTTCGTTCAGAGTGATTTAGTTAGGTGGGAAAAATATTGGAGAAATAAAGCTAAGAGATTCCAAGTTGTAAATGTGAATAATGCCATAACAAACTATTTACATTCGATTGCTCCAAATAATTTTACGATTAAAGACGCTGAACAACTGGATAGATCTTATAAAGAAATAGGAATTGGTGCAACAAAATTATTCTCTGGGACAAATTTAGTACCTCGTCCTTACCAAAATGAAGCAATAAAATCATGGATAATGAACAATTATGCAGGAATCCTTGCAATGGCCACAGGTACGGGTAAAACATATACTGCATTATTTGCTATGAAGGAGATAGAAGAAATAGAAGATAAATTACTGTTAATAATTGCTGTTCCATATATTCACTTAATCCCACAATGGAAAGAATCGATTTCAGAAATGGGCTACAGAAATGTGGTTGATACTGATATATCTAATTGGAAAAATAAAATTGCAATGGAATTTCAACAATTCCTTTTTAGCAAGAAACAGCGTACAATGGTCATAGTAACAACTCATGCAACTTTAAGAGGAAATAATTTTAATAGTTTTATCAAAAGAGCAGAAGATAATTCAATTTCATTAGGGTTAATTGGAGATGAGGTTCATGCAATGGGTTCTCCAAGTAATCAAAAAGGGCTGTATCCCCAATTTACATATAGAATTGGACTGACTGCAACACCAAATCGTTGGTTCGATACTGAAGGGACCGAAATTCTATTAGAATATTTCAAAGGTATAACCTATGAATTACCAATTGAAGAAGCTATTCCCGAATTTTTATGTCCCTATAGTTATCATCCCAAATTAGTTCATCTGACTGAAGAAGAGCAGGAGGTATATGATGAATTCACTAAAAAGATTGCTGGTATAATGGGTAAGGACGAAAAAAGTCAGACAGATCAAAATATTCTAGAAAGTTATTTTAGAAAAAGGGCTCAGATCATTATTAATTCTTCTATGAAGCTTGATGAGTTTTTAAAGCTTTTACCACAATATAAAAATGATAGACATGTCTTAATTTATGTATCACCAGATCAAATAGATACGGTCATAAGACATCTTAACAGATTGAATTTTATTGCCACACGAATTACATATGAGGAAGATTTAGATGAAAGAAAAATCATATTAGACAAATTTGGTGACGGAAAATTCAAAATTTTAGTAGCCATAAGGTGTTTAGACGAGGGAGTAGATATACCTCAGACATCAGAAGCAATCTTTTTGGCAAGTACTACAAACCCCAGACAATTCATTCAACGTAGAGGTCGAATTTTAAGAAAATTTAGAGGGAAAAAATCTGCAAAAATTGTAGATTTTATTGTAATGACTACAGGAAAAGAAATTTTTCGTCGAGAACTTGATCGTATGATTGAATTTGGAAAGGTATCATCTAATTGGTCAGAGATACGTCATCTCTTAGATGATATAGTTGAATCTGATCTACTAGAAGAATATAAAGTTAAAGGACTAATATGAGAGGAATTCCCATGGTAATTAGTGAAGATCAATTTAAAAGAAAATTAAACGAATTGAGTCATATTAAGAAATCCGATATAGTATTTAGTAAAAATAGTGATAATGAAATCATTTCAATAAACGGGGTAGGGAATCACTATATCAAAATACCTCCTGAGATAAGTGAGTTCAAAAAAATTTGGAATCTTAATTTTGCAAATAATATCTTGATTGAAGTACCTGAAGAAATAAAAGAACTACCTAAATTAACTTCATTGAATTTAGCTGGGAACCATATGCTTGAAAATTTGCCTAATATAGAATTTCCAGCCTTAGAAAAATTATATATATTTGAAACTGGGATTAGAAAACTGGAACAGATACCCCCTGATATATTAAAATCACCTAATTTATCATTAATTGAGGTAGATTTTAAGCATGAATCCAAAGAGATTCATAATTTATCAGCGAGAGAACTTGTTTGGTATCTCAGGGGAAAGATCCATCTGGACGAAATAACATCTGAGAATATTGAATTTATAACAATTAATCAATTTATAAGGTTAGGACAAACATTGAAGATAATTGAGAAAGAATTACAAAGATCTGTGAATCCGGATATTGTTAAAACACGAGGAAGTGAGATCTATGCGTTAAATTTGAAAAATTTAGAATTATCATTTTTACCACAATTTGTGACAAGTAATTGTCATCTTATAACTAGTTTAGATATTTCAAAAAACAATATGCAAAAGTTTCCAATTGAGATAAATAAACTAGTAAAATTGGAATCTTTGAATATTTCCAACAATGAGATATTAAAGTTACCAAATACTACGTTTACCTCTTTGAAAGAGTTAGATTTGTCATATAATAAAGATAATATTTTCAAATATATTACACAATTTCAAGCAAATAACCTACATAAACTTCAATTAAGGGGAACAAGATTATCTGATAGTAAAAAAGAGTCCATTAGACGGGATTTCTTTTCACATTTTCCAAAATTGATGGAACTCATAATAGGTGAGAAAAGGGCTATTCCTTTAGATTCACCACTAGATAAAAATAACAATGATAAGGAGTTAATTGACTCGTTATCTCAAAAATTAAATCAGAATATTAAACACCGTGCGATTCTAAAAGGTGAGTCCTGTGTTCGATTAAATTTAGCAGGTTTGGAACTAGAAACAGTACCCCGTGAGATCAAATTATTCACAAAGATGCAATATTTGGATCTATCAGACAATTATTTAGAAGAAATTGATGCGACTAAGTTCAATACAAATTCATTAAAAGAATTAATTTTAACAAACAACCCAATATATAATGTGCTTAATGTCGATTATTTTGAATTAGACTTCATTGATTTAACAAATTGTAGTATCTTAGGAGAATGTAATACAATATTTAAAAAAGAAGATCAACATCTAATGAAAGTAAAAATAACTGAAGCACGAAGAAATCTTGAGAAGAATGTTGAACAATTGATAAACTTAATGATAAAGAAATATGAACTAAGAGAACATGAATTTATTGAAGGAGATGTTTTAAGTCAAGTCTTACACGAATTATTTGATACTAACATAACGGTAAACTGCATGATTGATGAATTTGTTAGAAGAGGTATGTTATTACCTGTAATATCAAATAAGAGGATGTTTACTTTTGTTTTTAGTTCTTTTCCTTATCCAGACTCTGCACTATACATCC
>Ga0102944_1001008_pt1 | contig 19956 bp, 17 predicted proteins | sample SalPonD_shore_MG_FD_78172 | JGI IMG/M metagenome (GOLD analysis project Ga0102944, IMG submission 78172) | Salt pond soil microbial communities from South San Francisco under conditions of wetland restoration - Salt Pond MetaG... | ecosystem: Environmental > Aquatic > Marine > Intertidal zone >...
CCATCGGCTGGCGCCGTATTTCGACCGGCCCCAGGAGTATCGCCGCCTGATGCGCCGGCTCAAGCACGAAGGACGTATCGACGGGGTGGTCGTGCGCATGCGCCGTGCAGACGGCGCCCTGTTTTGGGGGCTGCTCTCGGTGAGACCGATCGCGCTCGCCGGTGAGCAGGCCGTGCTGATTTCCTTCAGCGACATCACCGAGCGAAAGAGCCTCGAAGAGGAACTCCACCGGCTGGCCACGACCGATCCGCTGACCGGCATTCTGGACCGACGCCGCTACCTCGAGCTCTCCGAACAGGAGCTCAAGCGCGCCTCGCGTTATCACAAGGAAGTCGCCATCGTCATGATCGATATCGATCACTTCAAGGAGGTCAACGACCGGCACGGCCATGCCGCGGGCGACGAAGTGCTGCGCCAGTTCGCCAACACGTGCCGAGCCGCGCTGCGCGAGCAGGACCTGTTCGGCCGCCTCGGCGGCGAGGAGTTCGCGCTCACGCTGCCCGAGACCAATGCCGGCGATGCCCGCGAGGTGGCCGACCGCTTGCGTCAGGCCGTGCGCGAGCGCCCGGCGCGCACCGAGCGCGGAGAGGTGAGCGTCACGGTGAGCATCGGTATCACCCAGGGAATTCAGGGCGACGACATGGACACGGCGCTGCGCCGGGCCGACCGCGCCATGTATCGTGCCAAGAGCGGCGGCCGCGATCGCATCGAGGTGACACTGGCCGATGACGCCGGCTCTTAGGTTGGCGCGCCGTCGTCAGCGCTCCTCGTGGGGATCGGCGAGCAGCGCGTACGCGATGTTCTCCCATTCGGCCTCCAGCGAGTCGTGGGACATGAGGCGCCCGGCACGCCGGTACCAGTAGGCGGCATTGCCGGCATCACCCTCCTTGCGGTGGAGATAGGCGTGCACCCACGCCGCGGCGCGACTGGAATCGGATTGGGCGAGCTCGTGCGCGCTTGCCCAATTGCCCCGGGCGTCGTGCCACAGGGCGCGCAGGGCGGGGCTCAGGCCGGGCGGCGGGGCATCATCGCCCAGGGACTGGCGGAATTCGTCGAGCTCCATCGGTTCAGCGCGGCTCCTCGCGGTTGCAGTCCTCACTCGCCTGCACCCCAAGTATAGGCGCCGTTGCGGCGGCGAACGTCCGCACGGCCACGCTCGCCCGACGGCCGTGTATCGGGGCGAGCACCGCGTCGTGGGACATCGCCGCGCTCATGTCCGGCGCAACGCGGGCGCGAGGCGGGTCAGGACAGCGGGCGCAGGCGCCACAGCAGCAGGGCCGAGACCGCGACCAACAGCGCGGTGCCCCACGGTTCGCGACCGAGAAGATAGTACAGTGCACCGGTCAGGGCCGGCAGCTCGGCCAGAGAACAGGCGGTGATCAGGCGCGTGACGCCACCGCGGCCCGCCGCATCGGTGCGGTCGGTCGGCACGTGCCTGCGCGCAAGCAAAGCCGGCAGGGCGAGTATCAGACCGGCACCCAGCGCCCAGCGGGACGCCCCGGGTGCGAGCGTGCGCGCCATGCCGAAGTGCACGACCGCCAGCAGCGTGGCGATGGTGAGCGTGAACATGGCGATCATGACGCGCCACATGGCGCGCGGCGCGACGTTCGTCAGTCTGTGATCATCACGGGGCATGGCGCTGGCTCCTGGTCCGTCTGGCGGCGGCCGCGACTATTATGGCGAGGCCCCGCGCGGGCGGCAACGGCCCCCGCCGCGGTGTTCGCCGAGGCTGCTCATCGCCAACGGCACCGGCCTGGGGCATACTGGGTCGCCATGGACACCCTAATCGCTGCCAATCAGACGTGGGCCCTTTGGACCGTGCTGCTCGCCGCCGCGGCGCTCGGATTGTGGGCCGAGCGCACGCGATGGGGCGCGCGGTTTTCGGGAGCGATCGTCACGCTGCTGGCCGGCTTCGCCCTGTCCAACCTCAAGGTCATCCCCGTGTCCGCTCCGGTCTACGAGACTGTCTGGCAGTTCCTGGTCCCGTTGGCTATCCCGTTGTTGCTGCTGCATGCCGACTTCAAGCGCGTGGTGCGCGAATCCGGGCCCACGGTGGCCGCGTTCGGTATCGGTGCCGTTGGCACCGTGGTCGGTACCCTGGTGGCCTTTTACTTCGTGCCGATGGGCGAGCACGCCTGGCAGGTGGCCGCCGTGTTCAGTGCGACCTATGTGGGCGGTGCGGCCAACACCGCGCTTACGGCCGACGCCGTAGGGCTGGTCCCCGGGACGCTGCGCAGCGCAATCGGCGCGGCCGATCAACTTATGGTGGCGGCCTATCTGCTGGTGTTGTTCACCTTGCCGACGCTGCGCCACCTGCGCCGCCAGTATCGGGAGCACACGCCTCAGCGCTGGGGTACGACGACGGTGATTGTGGGCGCCGAATCGCGAAGTGGGGCGCGCATCAACCTGCCCGGCGTGGCGACCGCCCTGAGCCTTGCCGCCGGAATTTGCACGTTGGGTTATTTTGCGCAGGCGCGCCTGCACTGGCAGGGCACGGCCGTCGTGGTCATCGCCTTGGTGAGCCTGCTGGTGGCCGGGGTGTTCGCGCGGCGCCTGCAGCCGGTCGACGGGCCTGCAGAGTTGGGGACCCTGCTCATGCAGTTACTGTTTGCCACGATCGGTGCCGGCGCCCACGTTGGCACCGTTCTCGTCCTCGGCCCGTTGTTGTTCATCTATGCTGCGGTGGTCCTCGCGGTGCACCTAGCAGTCATCCTGGTCGTCGGCCGCTTCGCCCGCCTGAGTCTGCCCGAGATACTCATCGGCTCCAGTGCCGATATGGGCGGGGTACCGGTCGCGGCCGCCGTGGCCGCCGCCCGGCGCTGGGATGCGCTGGTTGTGCCGGCGGTGATATGCGGGGCATTGGGCTATGCCATCGGCCCGCACCTCGGTGCCCTGCTCGGTCACTGGCTGCATTGACCGCGGATGCCCGCGTCGGCGACGGCGGCCCGGAGACGACAGGCCATGAAGCGCATCAGAATCACGATAGCTGAGGTCATATTGGACATCGAGCTGCTGAGTACGCCCACGGCGGAGGCGGTCTATGACCACCTGCCGGTGCGGGCCCGCGCACATACCTGGGGCGAGGAGGTGTATTTCCCGGTGCCCGCTTCCGTGGCGTTGGAGGCCGATGCCCGCGACGTGGTCGAACCCGGGGAGATCGCCTACTGGGTCGAGGGCCAGTCCGTCGCGATTGGCTTCGGTCCCACGCCGGTATCGCGCGCTGGGGAGATCCGTCTGGCCGCGCCCACCAATATCTGGGCGCGGGCGCTCGACGACGTTCGGGCGTTGGCGGGCGTGCGCGACGGCGACCCCGTGAAGGTCGAGCGGCTCGACTGAGGCGCGAACCGCATCAGCCGTGGAAGGCCTCGTCGGAGGCCAGATAGGCGATTTCTTCGGATGTGCTCTCGCGGCCGAGGATGGCGTTGCGGTGGGGAAAGCGTCCGAAGCGGGCGATGATGTCGCGGTGGTGGCGGGCCCACTTGAGATTGTCCGTCAGGCCGGCGGCCTCGAACAGTTCCACCGATCGCGCCTGGTCGTCAGCGGACTCGCTGTGCATGAAGGGCAAGTAAAGGAAGGCCTTTTGGTCGTCGTCCAGCGGTTCGTCGAAGCCGCGCTCGATCGCCGCGGCCGCGATACCCCGGGCCTGGGCCTCGGTGGAGAAGCTGCGCGCCTCGCCGCGGAACATATTCAAGGGGAACTGATCGAGCGCTATGACGAGGGCGAGGACGCCGGCCGGCGTTTCCTGCCAGGCGTCGAGCTCGCCCGCGGCGGCGGCTTCGAAGGTCGTCAGGAAGCGCTCGCGTATCTGTCGATCGAACTCCGGTGTCGAGTCGAACCACAGGCGCCGGACCGGTTTGGAGAACCAGAAATCGATGAGCTCGTGCGGGGTGACCGTCTCGCTCATTTCAGACCGTCGCCGCCTCGGGGTACTTCACGCCGCACCCGCCCAGACCGCAGTAACCACCGGGGTTCTTCGCCAGGTACTGCTGGTGATAGTCCTCGGCATAGTAGAACTGCGGGGCGGCGAGGATTTCCGTCGTAATAGCGTCTCGTCCCGCGGCGCTCAGCGCCTCCTGAAAGACCGCCCGCGATGCCAGTGCCGCCTGGTGCTGCTCCGCCCCGTAGGTATAGATCCCCGAGCGGTATTGCGTACCGACGTCATTGCCCTGGCGCATGCCCTGTGTGGGATCGTGCGACTCCCAGAAGGTGCGCAGCAGCGTATCGTAGGCGATCCGCTGTGGGTCGAAGACCACGCGCACGACCTCGTTGTGTCCGGTCATCCCGGTGCACACTTCCCGATATGTAGGGTTGGGCGTGTAACCGCCCGCATAGCCGACCGCCGTGGTATAGACGCCGTCGAGCTCCCAGAAACGCTGTTCGGCACCCCAGAAGCAGCCCATACCGAACATCGCCAGCGCCATCCCTTCCGGAAACGGCGGTACGAGTGGACGGCCGGTGACGGCGTGGCGCTCGGGTACCGGCATCGGTTCCTCGCGCCCGGGCAGTGCCTCCTCGGCCGCGGGCAGTGTCGTCATCTTGTGCATTCCGAACATTTCGCCTACCTCCGGCCCTCGCCCAGGCGCTCGGGAAAGAGCGCCGCGCTGGGGCTCGTCTCGCGAAAATCAGCTCCAGTCTAGGCCCGCGTACGCGTCGCGGCAAGCCGGCCGGCCGATCGCTACCGCCGCGCACAGCCGACCCGCGTTCGATTGACAGCCGAAGGGGGGTACGGGATAGTCCATTGCATACCCAAATAAGGGGTGGGGGATTGCGCTGGGGCTCCGAGTTTGCATTTCGGGGCCCGCCATGGGAGGGGTATTGAACGAGCCGAATCCTTATATGCCGCCGCGGGCTTCGGTGGCCGAACGTTTCGACGCGAGCACCGACGCCTGGGCGCTGGTGGGACCGCAGCGAGTTCCCGCCGGGCGCGGCTGGGCCTGGATCAAGGAGGGGTTCAGTCTGTTCGGGCGCAGCCCGGGGATCTGGATCGCGAACTTCGTCGTGTTTTTCCTCATCGTGACGGTGCTGTCGTTCGTGCCGCTCGTTTCGATCGCGGTGAACATTCTCATACCGATCTTCCTGGGCGGCTTGATGCTCGGCTGCCGCAGCCTCGACGAGGGCGGCGAGCTCGAGCTCTCCCACCTGTTCGCGGGGTTCGAGTCCAACGGAGGCAAGCTCGCCGGCGTGGGCGGGATGTACCTGGCCGGCTCGGTGCTGATCACACTGGTCGTCGTTGCCATTATCTTCGCCACCGTCCTGCTGCCGGCGATGGCTCATCCCGATTCGGCGGGCCAGATGCCCCCCTTCCTCGAGGCAAGCGGGGCCATGGTCGCCGTGCTCGTCGGCTTGTTGCTGTTCTTTCCGCTGATGATGGCCTATTGGTTCGCGCCGCTGTTGGTCGTGCTGCACGACGTCGATGTGTTCAAGGCGCTGGGGCTGAGCTTCAAGGCAAGTCTTCGCAACATCTGGCCGTTGACTGTGTACGGCTTGGTGATGTTGGTGCTTATGGTCGTAGCCACGTTGCCGGCCTTCCTGGGCTGGCTGGTGATGGTGCCGGTGATCTGGACGTTGATGTACGCGTCCTATAAGGACATTTTTCTCGCCAATGAGCACGCGATCTGACCGCCGCGTGCGGCGGCTCGATCGCGTGCCCGGGCCCTGGAACTAGCTCGCCATCGCGCGAATCGACTCGATTACCTTTGCCTGGCGCTGGCGCCGGCGCACGTCCTCCGGATCGGTCAGTTTCGCCTTCTCCGCCTTGCGCTGCTCGTTCTCCGCATCGAAGCGTGCAATGTCCTCGGCGGTGAACTGCTGTTCCTGACCGGGCGCCACGAACATGCGTTCATAGCCCAGCGTGTCCATGATGGGCCCGGCGATGGACTCGACGATGCGCGTCTGCTCCTCGCCCAGTCCCTTGAGGAACTTGCCGGAGTTGCTCCCCATGATCGGTCGGGTCACGTTCTGCCAGAGCTCGCTGGAGCCCGCCGTGCGCGTGGCCTCCTGGGAACGGTGGAACTCGAGCATCGTGGGCTGGAAATCCACCCCCACGAAGCCGCATAGATCTCGAACGACCACCTCGGGATTTGCGATCAGGTCTTCATACCGAAGCGAGAAGAACTGGTCCGGGCCGAGTTTGGCGCGTTGGTCCAGGCAAAGCTGCTGGAGCTCGACCCACTGGCGGGTGACGAAATACGGATGTTTGTCGCCGATGACGGCCTTGGAGAAAGACAGCGCGACGTCTCGCGGATCGCGATAGAGATACAGGAATTTCGGCCGATCGAAGTACGCGTCGAGCTGATCGGCCCAGCGGATATTCTGCATGCTCTTGCAGATCCAGGCACGGGCGCCTTTTTTCTCGGCGTAGATATCCATGACCGCCCCGAATATCGCGATGAGCGAATTCTCGCGGCAGCGCGCACGAACGTCGTCGCGGTCGAAGCCGTCCTCGACCCCCTCCCACACGACCGGGTTGTGTTCGACGAGGCGGCAGACATCGTCCACCATGCGCTTGAATTGCTTTTCCTTTTTCAGGTCGCCGTAAAGCGGAACCAGCGGCATCATCCGTTGAAGAATATGCGGTGGGTGCGGCCCTGCTATATCCGGCGATTCGTTGAGGATCACCCGCAGCAGATTGGATCCCGAGCGTTGTTCGCCAACCATGAAGATCGCTTCCATTAGTCTTGCTCCTTGCATTTTCAATAAAGGGCGTAGCCCAGCAGCCCCGCGGTGGGGATAATCCATACGACGTCGACGTTAAACCGAATCATCGCAATGAGTGAGGCCACCACGATGAGCGCACCGGGCCATGCATCGGCGAAGGCGACCGGCCAGTGCGGGAACGCCGAGTGAAGAATCTGCACGCCCGCCACGAGGATCATGCCGATGACCCCGCAGTGGATACCCCGCATGACGGCTCGCATCGACTTGGACTGCTGGATGTAGTCCAGGGCATTCGAGGCGGTCACCATGAGAACGGCTGGCGGGGTGAAGATGGCCACCGTGGAGACTGCCGCTCCCGCAACCCCGGCCACCTTGTAGCCAATGAACGCGGCCGTGATGAGAATGGGCCCCGGTGTCACCTGGCCCAACGCGATGCCGTCGAGGAATTCCTGGTGTGTCACCCATCCGTAGTGCGAAACCACCAGGGCGCCGATGATGGGGATGAAGACGTATCCGCCGCCGAAGAGCATCAGGCTCATGCTGGCGAAGGTGAGCGCAAGCCGGCCCACGCCGTCATCGGCCAGCGGCAGCGGGAAGAACCAGAGCACTACCAGCAAGGCCAGTCCCGTGAGGACCAGGGTCAGGCGCCGAGCCGAAAACGGACGCGGCTCACGCGTCTGCGCCGGGATTTCCAGGCCCTTGCGAAACAGCGTCAGGCCGGCCACCGCACCGATGGCGATGATCGTCAGCGGCGCATAGACGCGAAGCGCGTCCGGGACCAGAGCGAGCATGGCGACAGATATGGCCACCAGAGCGCCTTCGGCCCAACCGGTGACCGTCTTCTTTCCCATGCGCCACACGACGCTGAGCACGATGGCGGCGACGGCCGGGATTAGCCCGCGGAAGACGTCGCCCAATGCGGCGACCTTTCCGTAGGTGAAATACAGGTGGCTCAATACGAGTATCAGCACGAACGTCGGCATCAAGACCCCGGTGGCCGTGGCCAGCGCACCGGCGGGCCCGCGAAGCCGATAGCCGACGAATGCGACGACGTTGACCGCCATCGGTCCGGGCAGCAGGTTGGCCAGCGATATACCGTCCAGCATCTCTTTGTGTTCGAGCAGGCCGTGGCGCCGCACGATGGTGTTCTCCACCACCGACACCAGGGCCATGAAGCCGCCAAAGGCGATACTGCCGATCTTCAGAAAGGTCCAGAACAAGAACCACAGCGATACGGGCGTTGACGTGCCGGCGCCGTCGTCGGCGGTCTCATCGTAGGTCGCATCCGTTCCGGACATAGCGGACTGAGTCATAAGCGATTCCCTGCCTTAGAGATTGAAAAACGGTGTTCGAGCGGCGGTGTGCCCCTCTATAGAGCGAAACGCGTCTGCACGAACTCCAGCAATTGCTGGGCCCCCGCTGTCACGTCGAAACGGCTGGTGTCGATCACGAGATCGGCATCTTCGGGCGCTTCGTAGGACTGACCTAATCCGGTGAAGTGCTCGATACCGCCTTGCATCGCACGCTCATAGAGGCCCTTTGGATCGCGTTCGATGCAGTGCTCGATATCGGCTTTGACGTAAACGAGGTGGAAATCGTGGTGGAGGATTTTACGAACGAACTCCCGGCCGCGTTGATGCGGCGAGACGAACGAGGCCAGCACGAGGTGGCCGGCCTCTGCGAACAGAGCTGCGACCTGCCCCGCCCGGCGCAGGTTTTCCTCTCTCGCGCCGGGAGTGAAATCGAGATCTGAGTTGAGCCCGGCGCGCACGGAGTCACCGTCGAGTACCGAGATCTGCCAACCTCGGTTGAACAACTCGTGCTCCACGGCGTTTGCCAGTGTCGATTTGCCGGCGCCGGACAGACCGGTGAGCCAGACCACGCCGCTTCGGTGGCCCGTGCGCTCGTTGCGCATGGCCCGGGTGATGTTACCGCGATCGGGATGAATATGGCGTTGCTTGAGCAGCGCGTCGGCCGCTGCGGGGACCGATACTGTCATATCGACTCTCCTTGTGTCATTCCGTCGAAATACCCATGAATCCTTTCTCTTCCCTGTAAAGGCACTATCCGTCGTGCCTTAATCTTCATTCTAGTGACGGTATCGCGCGATGGAATGTCCCCATTCCCATGGTTTGTGGGACCGACCTCACATATTTCGCGCGAGTCCGTCTGCAGCCGTGTACAGGTGCGGAGTCCCCAATACTGACACCCGATTGCCAGAGGCCGTCCGCGACCTTCCCGGGGCGGGACTTATCCATTGGCCTCAATGTACGCTTACGAGCCTAGCACATATTAGACTGATACCGTAAAGGAGGCCTTGTCCGTCGTTACGGACAGGCTGCGGCGATATCCCTTAGACGACTGCGCAGCTCCGCCCAGGCCAGGCCCAGATTGACCGGCTTGCCGGTAACGAGAATGGCCAGTACGTCCGGCCTGTCGGGAACGACGACCGCGAAGTGGTAGGTCCGCTCGGTGCTCATCTGAACCTCGCGCAGGCTGTGCTTGGCCTCCTCGCCGCGGAGCTCGGCAAGGAGCCTTTCGACTCCACTGATGCCCTTTCCTCGGAACAGGTCCACCGCAGCCGCTGCCGTTGCGTCCAGAAAGGATTCCGTGAAATGGGGCATATTGTGCGCAGCGGCCAGAAGCAACCCGGAGTCCTGATCGACGATGGCCGCCGCAAGGGCGTGGTCTATGGACGCGAGCATGTCTTCGCAGATGTCGTTCAGATTCGCCATTGTCTCCCCGTCATTGCCCCGGTCCGCTCCAGCATGCCCCAAAGACCGCCGCACGGGAAGCCAAAGCGCGGGGTCGTGTCCGCTTCGGTGCACGGTGTGTGGGCGCCTGGCACGAGCCCCCTGTCCGTCTGCGTCGTGCGGTAAGCCACAGTGATCGACTGCCGCCCGGGCAATGCGCCCCGCCGCCGATGCGTATGTGTTCGCGCGGGCCCGTTGTCGATACGCCGCGGCGCGTGTCTCGGTCGTACGCCGCGCAGGGCGCGACGCGTGATTGCAACATCTACGTAAAGAGTGTCCGTTATTCTCGAGCGGCGAAATCACCGGCGACTTACCGAAAACTTCACGTGCTACCCGTGCCAATGAGTCGTGCTTTAGGCGCCGTGAGTTGAATTTTGTGATTTTTGTCACCGTTTTTAGCGCTTCGGTTCGACTCATTGAAAGGGTGGCCGATAGTGATTGCACGAGGCAATCGCATGGTCGCCTTGGAGAGTGACGAACGACGGTCGACTCGCAGCGCCGGGTCGAATACAACAGTTCAGGGAGCACAACGGACATGGAATGCACGGCGCCTAGTCGCAAGACGTACTCTGTTCGGGTCGAGGATATTCCCGATCACGAACGCCTCATCTTCAAGCTGATCTTCTCCGTTTCGTTCAAGACGCGCGGGCGTACGCACGCTTACGCGCTGCACAGTGAACGCGATGGCGGCGCCCCCGACCTTATCCTAAGCGGCGCCTCCCGCCCGCCCGATGCGCCGGCCCCCTATGCCCTTATCGTAGACCGCGATGAGGTCCCGGGCCTGAACTGTATCCAGCGCCCGCTCATTGCGAGCCGCGTGCTGGGAGCCCTGGATCGACTGATCGCCAGCGCGCCGACGCCCGAGGCGCCCGCCGAGCCCCGGGAGCGCGCCGATATCGCGTCGGTGAGCCCCGATGCGGACACAGCCGCGCCCGCCGTCGATGGCGCGGCGTTCACCGCGGCGCAAAGCCCTTCCCCGGCGACCGCCGAGGAGGGAATAGCGTTTTCTATCAGCGAAGAAGAGGCGTCCGAACTGGCCATCGTGCACGATGCCTCGCTGGCTAACCCCGCCAATCTGCACGAGGTCGGCGATGGTGACCGCTCGGGCGATTCCTTCGGCGGGATCTCTTCACCGGTCGCTGCCCCCGAAGGCGACCCCTCGCCCGTGGATTCCGGGCCTGACGATACCGCCATTAGCGCTGATGCGAGTCCCACGGGTATCTCCGTATCGCCGCTGGGCGTGCGCGAGGCGACTCCATTGAAACGCCCGGTGCGACGTGCGCGCCTGCCGCGCGCGCTGGTCGTCGACGACAGCGCATCGGTGCGCAAGCAGATCGAGCTGGAGCTCAATTACTTCGCCGTCGAAGTCGACTATGCGGGAACCGCCGCCGAGGCCGCGCGCCTGCTCAACGACAACTACTACGACGTCGCGTTCCTGGATGTCGTCCTGCCCGATACCGACGGTTTTAGAATCTGCAAGCGTATCAAGGCGACCAGCAGGACCACGAGCGTCATTATGCTTACCGGCAGAGCCACGCAGGCGGACAAGGTCAAGGGTGCGCTTGCCGGCTGCGACGACTACCTGGTCAAGCCGGTTGCCCGTTCGACTTTCCAGGGTACGGTTCAAGGGTACCTGGAGCCGGTGTCTCCCGCGCAAGTGGGGGGCGCCTAGCCGCGCGGCGTTTTTGCGCTGCCACGAGTGATTGAAGGATCCATTTGAGTCAGCTAAGGAGTAACAAAATGGCAATTAACAAGGTACTGGTTGTTGACGATTCCCCGACCGAGCTCAGCAACATCAAGGGCATAGTGGCCGAGACCGGCTGCATCGTGCTCAGCGCCTCCAATGGTAAGGAGGCCGTGGCCTTGGCCAAGAGCGAGCGCCCGGACATCATCTTCATGGACATCATCATGCCCGACATGGACGGCTACGAGGCCACTCGGCGTCTGAGTAACGATCCCCAGACCAAGAACATCCCGATCGTGTTCGTCTCGAGCAAGACCCAAAAGGCGGACAAGCTTTGGGGCCAGATGCAGGGCGGAAAGGGCTACGTGACCAAGCCGTTCACGTCTGACGACATCAAGGAACAGCTCAAGGCGTTTCAATAGACCGCAGCCCGTTCGGGCCGGTTGAAACGAAGCGCTGCAAGGGAAGGATGCGCATGCAAGATCCACTTTCTCAGAACGACTCTCCGTGGCCTCCGTCCGGCGAAAGTCCGGACCCGCTTTTGGCAAATGCCGAAGGCGGGCTGGACCTGGCGCCGGCCGGGGAGCGCGACCCGCGGCTTCGCTACGGATTTCGTATCGGACGCTACGGCTTTCTGTCCCGTCCGGGGTTGAGTGGGGAGGTCGTCGTCGCACCGGTGATCTATCGGGTGCCGCTGGCGCCACCCTGGTTGGCAGGCGTGCTAAACCAGCGCGGCAACATCGTGCCCGTCTTCGAACTCAGCTATTTGACGGAAGGTGCACCGCACACCCCGTCCGCGGAACCGGACGCCGCGGATCGGGGCGAGCGTGTGGTGGTTGTCCTCGGCAAGGGTGACGAGGCCGTCGGGTTGTTCGCCGACGGCTTACCGCGCGCCCTCGCGCCTGCCGCGGAGCCACCGCCCTCGCTCGGCAGCAGCTTGCCCGAGATCGTCGCCGACTACATGCGGCCGGCCTTCAGTCGTGACGGGGTCGTGTGGATGGAGCTCGACTACGCCGGCTTGTTTCGTTCATTGGCATCGCGGACGTCCGCTTCGATCGTCGGCGGCGCCGTTTCAGGGGTCTCCGGAACCATGGCAGAGGTGGTCGGGGGCTGACCCCGAAGACTCGAGGCGGGCCCGCCCCGGCGCGGCCCCGACGGACTAAGGGAATAACGATATGTTAAATAGACTCAAGATCGGTGTTCGGCTGGTGCTGCTCATCGGCGTTCAGACGGTCGTGTTGGCCGTCATCGGTGTCACGGCCATTGCGGGACTGCGATTCGCGACCAACACGACCGGGGCCCTCAACAACAACGTCATTGAGCAGGTGAAACTCAATCAGCTCAACGAGGCGGTGCGTGCCGACTTGCTCGGTGCGGTCAATGAGGTCAATAACGGTAAGGCGACTTGGAGCCAGGGGCGTGCCGACCTGCTCGCCGCCAAGAACCTGGTGCTCAACAATTGGGACGAGTACAAGGCCGACCGCACACCGGCACAGGTCGAACAGATCAACACTGCGCTCGGTGGCGAATTCGATCAGGTCCGTTCGGCCATGGCGAAACTCCACGATCTATTCGCAGCGGAGGACCAGACGGCTCTGAACGATTTTGTGGAAACGGGCCTGCCAAAGCAAATCGACCCCTTCCTGACCGAGCTGAACGAGCGAGTCAACCAGCAGCAGTTGCTCGGCGAGGATCTGTTTACCGAATCGCTCAACAAGAGCCAGCAGTTCCTGTACAGCACCAGTGTCATCATCGCCGTCGGCTTGCTGCTCGCAGCGCTGTTGGGCTTCTTCATTTACCGGTCCATCGCCCGGCCCATTCGCCGCATCTCGAGCACGGTGTCGCAGGTATCCAGCGGCGACTACTCGGTGCGTACCGACGTGACCGGCAGAGACGAGCTCGGCGAGCTCGGGCAGGCCTTCGACGAACTGCTCGAGGACAAGGTGGCTACCCTGGTGCGCACGGAAAAGGAGAACGAACAGCTCAACGAGTCGGTTATCTCGCTGCTCAAGGCCGTGTCCCAGCTCAGTCAACGTGACTTGACGGTCCGCGTTCCCGTCACCGAGGACGTCACCGGGCCGGTGGCCGACGCGCTCAACCAGCTGACTACCGAGACCTCGCGAGTGCTGCAAGGCGTGCGGCGCATCTCCGAGGAAGTCGCACGGGCCTCGGCGAAGGTGAAGTCGCAGTCCGACTCGGTCATCGCGGTGGCCAATCAGGAACAGCAGCAAGTCGAAGAAACGACCCAGGAGCTTTCCGAGGCCATCGAGTCCATGAACAAGATTGCCGAGCTCGCACAGGCCTGTAACCAGGCGGCGGAGGATGCCATTTCCACGACGCAGACCGCGCTCGGGACAGTGACGAATACGGTGGAAGGCATCAACGACATCCGCCAGGTTATTCACGAAACGGAAAAACGAATCAAGCGATTGGGCGAGCGCTCCCAGGAGATTAGTCGAGCGGTGAACCTGATTAACAGCATCTCCGAGCGTACGCACATCCTTGCCCTCAACGCCAGTATGCACGCCGCTTCGGCCGGTGAGGCCGGCCGCGGATTCGCGGTCGTCGCCGACGAGGTGCAGCGACTGGCCGAAAGTGCGCGTGACGCGACGGGACAGATCGCCACGCTGGTGTCCAACATTCAGGTTGAAACGTCCGATACGGTGGCCACCATGAACTCGGTGATCAGCCAGGTGGTCGAAGGCTCGCGCCTCGCCGAGCAGGCCGGGGAACAGATGCGCCAGACCCGTGACAGCACGGCCAATCTGGTGGACTCGGTGCGACAGATTGCCGAGCGCTCGCAGGACCAGGCCCGGGCCAGTAACGAGCTCAGGACCCGTGCCGATCAGATTCAGGAGAGCACGCGCAACACCCGTACTCACCTGGAGCAGCAGACGGCATTGACCGCGCGCCTGGTGCAGTACGCAAAGGGGCTGCTGAGCGCGGTGCAGGTGTTCCAGTTACCCCAGATCGAGGTGGTCTCGAGCGAACAGAGCGAACAGCCGGCGATGGCGGCCGCTTCGGCCGGCGGGGTTCCGGCGGGCGAGGCGACCGAGGTCGGCGATCTCGATCCGGTCGGTGACGTCGCTCAGATCAAGGTTCTGTAATCCGCCATGGAGACGCCGAACCCCACGAACGGTGCCGCATCGCCCGTCTCTTTGGAGTCCGAGGTGGCGACGGTTGCCGAGGAGCTGTACGAGCTCTTCGCGCAGCCCGACACCGAGGCCGAGGACCGCCAATCAGAGGCGCTCGCGCGTTATGTCCGGAGCATCGGTCGCGTCGGGATAGTTGCCAGTGCCAACGGTCGCCGGCCCGTCAAGGATGCCTGCATCGCGTTTCAGGACCGACTCAAGGTGCTCGCGGCCAGCGGTCAGCGACTCAGTCCCCGTCAAAGAGAGCTGCTCGAGGCATGGCCGGTCCAGCTTATGGCCTGCTTGAGCGTCCCGGTCGATCCCGTCGCCGTCGACGCGCTGATCGCCTTGCTGCGCAGCGAGGAATGGCGTGAACCGATGACAGAGGCCGAGGCTGCTGCGCTGCGTGGGGCCTTTTTGCCCGCAGTGGCGGCCGGTGTCGTGCAGGAGCCGCCGCGGGAGCGGTCGCCCGCCGAGACGGCCGACGCCGCCGTGGAGGCAGCCGTCCCCGCCGCTGCAGACGAATCCGCACAACCGATCGCCACGCCCATTGTTGTCGGCAGCGGCGTGATTGCAGACCTGCGCCGCGAGTTGGCCGAAACGATGGACGGCTTGAACGCAACGCTCGCGGCCGGCGGGGAGTCGGTCGAGGAGACCGCCGCGACATTGGAGCTTGCCGGCGAACGCATGGCCCTGCTGGGTATGTCCGCGGCCGCGGCCGGTCTGGTGGGTATGATGGACGCCTGCACGTTGTTCCAGGGTGCTCTGTCGGAGCTCGCGGCAAGCGGTTTGCCCGTTGACGTCGAAGCGCGCAAGACCATCGGCCGTTGGACCGCTCGGCTCGATGCATATCTGTTGGCGCCGACTGAACCGACCGCGATCGACGCCTTGCTCGACTATCTCGCGGTCCTGCCCTGGGGCGGGGGGCTCGGTCAGTCCGAACGCGCGAATCTGCGCGAGCTCCTGTTGCAGGGGGCAACGGCCGAGTCGGACGCCAGCGAGGACTGGGGCGAGGAGCTGACGGATCGGCCTGTCGGCGCAGGCGATGACGCCGTCATCAGCGTGCGCGACAGCAGCGCCGGCACGGCCGAGATCGTTAGCGGCGGTGACGCGGCTGCAGCGGGCGAGACGATCGGGAACGAGGGGGGCGGCCCGACAGCCAAGACCAATCAATCGGTCGAACTGGACTGGTTTGCCGCTGCCGCCCCAGCAAGTGGCGAAGACGAATCCGGCGATGCGGGCGAGGGCTCCGTCGACGAGGCTGTCGAGGCACCGGGTGGAGCGGTCGGGAACGGGGTGAGCGGGCTGCTGCCCGACGATGATCGATCGCGCGAATCGGACTGGTTCGCGGACGCTGCGCCGGCGACCGGGGAAGGCGCATCCGACGACGCGGATGACGCATCCTTCGACGAGCAGGTTGAGATACCGAGCGAGATGGGTCGAAGCGCGGCGGTCGGGCCGCTGCCCGAGTCCGATCGCTCGGACGAATTTGACTGGTTCGCGGACAGTATGCCGCCGAGCGGCGAGCACCAGCATGACAATGGGGGTGAGACCTCCTTCGAGGCGCACATCGAGGCATCGCGCGAGGCGCCCGGCAGCGAGGCGAGCGGGCCGCCGCGCGAGTCCAATCAACCCACTGGGTTGGACTGGTTGGCCGACCCCGCGTCGGCGGAGGACCAGGAACCCCCCGTACAATGCGGCGACACTGGCCGCGCCGGCGACGCTTCGGGCAACGAAATCGGCGACCAGGCGCGCGAGCTGATCGAGTTGTTGTCCGTCGAGCTGGAGACCAGCGTGGAGCGCCTCGGCGAGCAACTCAGTCAGATGCTCGATGCGGACGCCGACGACGAGACGCGCCGCGACGCGATCGACGAATACCTCGCCCAGATCGAACCCTTCACGCTGGCCTCCGAGTCGTTGGGACTGATGGGGCTGAGCGAGGCGCTCAGCTGCCTGCAGGAAAATCTACAGGTCCTGCGCGATGCGGGCGCTCTGCCCGACGGACTGGATACCCTGCTGCACGCCTGGCCGGCGCGCGTGCTGTCATACCTCAACGCGCTGGGGACGCCGGATTGCGGCGCGCCGCTGGTTGCCCTGCTGAGCGATCCGCGCTGGCCGCATCCGCTCGCCGACAGCGAGGGCCCGGGGCTCGAGGAACGTCTCGCATGTCCGGAGTTGATCGTCGACGACCAAGAGGCCGAACCCCGACAGACCGTAGCCCAAGCGGAGGACGTCTCGCTGGCCTTGCCCGAAGACGTCAACGCCCAGCTGCTGGAAAGTCTGTTGCAGGAGCTGCCGAATGAGACCGCCGAATTCACCGAGGCGGTCAGCCGGATGCTCGCGGGCGGCGCGGGCCTGGAAGAACTCGACCGCGCGCAGCGCATTGCCCACACCCTCAAGGGCTCCGCCAATACCGTGGGCGTCGTCGGCATCGCCACGCTGACGCATCACATCGAGGATATCCTGCTGGCCTTTTCCAAGCACCAGCGCTTGCCGGGTGCGGCCCTGTTGGAGGTTTTGATCGATGCCGCCGACGTGCTGGAAATGATGAGCGAGGCGCTGGTGGGTACGGGCAGTGTGCCCGACCAGGCGCAGCCGGTGCTGCAGCGCGTGTTGGACTGGGCCAATCGCATTGACGCCGAGGGATTGCCCGAAGACGACGCGGCGCCGCCGGAGGCGGCCGCAGCCCCCGCCGGGGAGACAGGCGCGGACGAGGCGGGCGCCTCGGCCGCGCGTGCCGATGCATCTGCGCCGATGCTTCGGGTCCCGGCCACCCTGGTCGACGAGCTGCTGCGTCTGGCCGGCGAATCCATCATTCTCAACGGCCAGCTTCAGGAGCGGCTGCGTCATTCCCTGAGTCAGACCGAGGCGGCACGTGAGCAAAATCGCCTAGTCCAGCAACTGGTGGTCGAGCTCGAGGAGCTCGTCGACGTGCAGGGTCTGAACTCGCCGCAGGCCCGTGCGGGCCTGTACGAGAAGTTCGATGCGCTGGAGCTCGAACAGTACAACGAGCTGCACACTGTCACTCACCGTCTGGTGGAGGCGACCACCGACGCGCGGGAGCTGACGCACGGTATCCAGGATCAGCTCGACGACCTGGCCGGCATGTTGGTCGACCAGGGCCGTCTGAACAAGGAAAGCCATGAAGTCGTCATGCGCACGCGCATGGTGCCCGTACAGACGATCGTGCCGCGGTTGCAGCGCAGCGTGCGCCAGACCGGACGCCTGACAGGTAAACAGGCGCAGCTGGAGGTCAGCGGCGTCGATACGCTCATGGACAGCGACGTGCTCAATGAGCTGGCCGACCCCCTCATGCACATCCTGCGCAACGCAATCGACCACGGCATCGAGCCGCCCGAGGTGCGTGCCGCCGCCGGCAAGGATCCGATAGGCCGCATCGACCTGAGCTTTCACCGGGAAGGCGATCACATCGTCTTGCGCTGCCGCGACGACGGGGCCGGCCTGGATCTGGACACCATTCGCCGCACTGCGCGGGAGCGCGGTCTTATCGGTGGCGACGACGAACCGACGGATGACGTATTGATGCGCCTGGTCTGGCTGCCGGGTTTCTCCACGCGCGAGGTGACTACGCAGACCTCGGGGCGCGGAATCGGCATGGACGCGGTGTACAGCCGGGTGACCGAGCTCAAGGGTACGCTGAACATTGACTCGCGGGCCGGAAAGGGGTGTACCGTGGAACTGCGCCTGCCGCTCACTCTGATATCGGTACATGCACTGCTCGTCCGTACCCGCGGCCAGGCGTTGGCCGTGTCCACTCGCGGTGTGGAGCAGATACTGCACCCGGGCGACGGCGCCATCGAGCACGACGACGGGCAGCTGTACTATCAGTTCGGCGAGGCCCGTTACGAGGCACACTTCCTCGAGACCCTGCTCCACCAGCCCATCAACAACGCCGGCGTTACCGAAAGCGAACGCCCGGTGCTCCTGGTGCGAGGCGAGACCGGGCGTACGTCCGCCGTGCTCGTCGAGCAGGTGGGGGGCAGCCAGGACCTGGTGGTCAAACAGCTCAGCCAATACCTGCCGTCGATTGCCGGCATCGAAGGCGCGACGATCCTGGGCGACGGCTCCGTCGCCCCCGTGCTTGATCTGGCGGGTCTGCTTCGTACCACGGCCCCCGACGAGGTCGCCGAGCTGGCCGGACGCCTGGCCGAGGAGTCAGGCACCAGCCAGTTGCCTTGTGCACTGGTCGTGGACGACTCGCTCAGCGCCCGGCGTTCGCTCGCCCAATTCGTGCAGGATGCGGGCTTCGAGGTGCGGACTGCGCGTGACGGTTTGGAGGCGATCGACGTCATCGCCGACCGCGCCCCCGACGTGCTGCTGGTCGATCTCGAAATGCCCCGCATGAACGGCCTGGAGCTGACGGCCCACGTGCGGGCGCGCGCCGACCTGCGTGAGGTCCCGATCATCATGATCACCTCGCGGTCGACGGAAAAGCACCGCCAGCAGGCCGAAGAGGCGGGCGTCGACGTGTATCTGACCAAACCGTTTTCCGAGGACGATCTCCTCGGACACATTACACAGCGGCTGGCCTCGGCATGAGGCAGGACGCCGGCCGGCTGGCCGGCCCTCGTAACCATCACTACGTATTGCACGTCATGGAGATGTGATTATGGCAAGACAGAACCACAGGAGATTGATCACGGCGGCCGTATTCGCCGTCACCACCGCGGCCAGCCTGGCTTTGGCGCCTGCTGCGGGTGCTCAGGCAGCGGACGGTGGGCCCGTCTACCGCTTCGGTGTCGTGCCGCAGCAGTCAGGCAGCAAGCTCTCGCGCCTGTGGTCGCCCATTTTGGCCTACCTGGAGCAGCGCACCGGTTATCGGTTGCAGTTTGCCACGGCGAGGAACATCCCCACCTTCGAGAAACGTCTGCGCAACGACAAATACGACTTTGCGTACATGAATCCATATCACTACGTCACGTTTCACAAGGAAAGCGGCTACCGGGCGTTCGCCACCGCAAAGGGCAAGCGCCTCAAGGGCATCCTGGTCGTGCGCAAGGACAGCCCTTACCAAAGCCTCAAGGACCTCGACGGCAAAGGCGTCGCCGTACCGGCGCACGCCTTTGCGGCCGACCTGGTGATGCGCGCGCAGTTCCAGAATTTGGGCGAGTCCGTCGATATTCATGACGTCGCCTCCCACGACTCCTCCTATCGCAACGTCGCGGACGGACGCTATGCAGCTGGCGGCGGCGTGCTGCGTACCTTCCGGGCCACCGCCCCCAGCGTACGCAACGAGCTGCGCATCCTGTGGACCTCGCCGGGCTTTACGCCGCACGCCTTCGCCGCCAGTCCGAGCGTCCCGCCGGAGGTCGTCAAGCGCGTCCAAAAGGCGATGTTGGAAATGGAGGACGATCCCGAGGGCAAAGCGCTCTTGAAGGCCATCCGTTTGAAGGGCGTAATCGCCGCGCGCGACAGCGACTGGAACGACGTGCGGGCACTGAACCTGCAGTGACGAGGAACGAGTGGCGAGGAATTCGGAGGAGCCTTTCCTGAGCCCTCGATCCTCGCTACTCGAAACTTGTCTGCGTGAGGCGTGAGGCGTGAGGCGTGAGGCGTGAGGCGTGAGGCGTGAGGGGCTAAGCTATTGCTCGTAACTCGTAACTCGTAACTCGTAACTCGTAACTCGTAACTCGTAACTCGTAACTCGTAACTCGTAACTGACAGCCGATAACGCGCGCCCAGGGCGCGCGTTATCGGCTGTGGTGGACGA
>Ga0102944_1001010_pt1 | contig 19917 bp, 24 predicted proteins | sample SalPonD_shore_MG_FD_78172 | JGI IMG/M metagenome (GOLD analysis project Ga0102944, IMG submission 78172) | Salt pond soil microbial communities from South San Francisco under conditions of wetland restoration - Salt Pond MetaG... | ecosystem: Environmental > Aquatic > Marine > Intertidal zone >...
CAGACCCCTGATTTTTGAGCCCCCGTCAGGGGGCGAAATCCCGATGCAGTCGGGACAGGTTTCAATCCTTGTTCTCATCGGAGTAGTTCTGTGGTTGAAGGTTCATGGGCAATTCCGACAGGTTTATGTGTTTCAATCCTCTCCGCTCCCGAAGGAGCGGAGCTACCTAGCCCAGGCCGGCATCGGCTCCTGGATCCAGGGGTTTCAATCCTCTCCGCTCCCGGAGGAGCGGAGCTACACTTTATAGTGCTGTTCACCTCCACCATCATCGACGTTTCAATCCTCTCCGCTCCCGGAGGAGCGGAGCTACCGGACCACCTTCGTGTTATCGGTGACCCGCCGGATGTTTCAATCCTCTCCGCTCCCGGAGGAGCGGAGCTACATGCAAACTGGTTACTTACCGGCCAGGGCGAGATGTTTCAATCCTCTCCGCTCCCGGAGGAGCGGAGCTACCGGGACGGTAACTTGTATACGCCGAAACATTAAATGTTTCAATCCTCTCCGCTCCCGGAGGAGCGGAGCTACTTGTTATCGGTTTGGCTTTCTGGGACGCTTTCATGTTTCAATCCTCTCCGCTCCCGGAGGAGCGGAGCTACATGATCATAGCCAGCAGCAAATCTGCCGGTAGATCGTTTCAATCCTCTCCGCTCCCGGAGGAGCGGAGCTACCAGGGAGATGTCCAGTTCCCCGATCACCTGGTCGTTTCAATCCTCTCCGCTCCCGGAGGAGCGGAGCTACTTTCTCAATCGCTTCGACGGCGTTGACGCGTTCGAGTTTCAATCCTCTCCGCTCCCGGAGGAGCGGAGCTACCAATACACACAGGTCTGGTTCAGATTTCTATTTGGTTTCAATCCTCTCCGCTCCCGGAGGAGCGGAGCTACCGGACGGGAATTTATCCCCGGTTTTGTCGGACCCGGTTTCAATCCTCTCCGCTCCCGGAGGAGCGGAGCTACTGATCGCAGCCGGGAAATAGATCAGGCAATTCAGGTTTCAATCCTCTCCGCTCCCGGAGGAGCGGAGCTACGTTGTTCTGATTAAACAACTTCTGCGACATGCTGTTTCAATCCTCTCCGCTCCCGGAGGAGCGGAGCTACCACCTGGCCAATCACCTGTTCCTGCCGGAGGCGTTGTTTCAATCCTCTCCGCTCCCGGAGGAGCGGAGCTACGCACACGCATTCAGGAAAGGACACGCTTGATTGAGTTTCAATCCTCTCCGCTCCCGGAGGAGCGGAGCTACCCAGAGTAACTAAAAATAAAAAGTACTCAACCTAGTTTCAATCCTCTCCGCTCCCGGAGGAGCGGAGCTACCCGATTACCTGGTATTTCCAACTTTCGCCTTTTACGTTTCAATCCTCTCCGCTCCCGGAGGAGCGGAGCTACGAAGGCTATGATGTACCGGTGCCCATTATCTGTGTTTCAATCCTCTCCGCTCCCGGAGGAGCGGAGCTACCCTACCTGGTCAGACTGTCCGGATGTATCCAGGTCGTTTCAATCCTCTCCGCTCCCGGAGGAGCGGAGCTACCATTCAGGATCCGGACGGCCGGCGGGAACAACTGGTTTCAATCCTCTCCGCTCCCGGAGGAGCGGAGCTACATCCCGCATGCCTTGTTTCAACGGACAACAAAGGGGGTTCAATCCTCTCCGCTCCCGGAGGAGCGGAGCTACGCCGCCGGCGTCCGAGGTCAATACCCCCTGAAAGAGTTTCAATCCTCTCCGCTCCCGGAGGAGCGGAGCTACTTTTCCCAAGCATGGCCAGGACAATGTCCTTCAGGTTTCAATCCTCTCCGCTCCCGAAGGAGCGGAGCTACTTACCAGGATGAATTTAAATGAATTTGGAAGAGGGTTTCAATCCTCTCCGCTCCCGAAGGAGCGGAGCTACCGCTCCGCCTGGCAGTGATTCGGTATAGTATTTCGGTTTCAATCCTCTCCGCTCCCGGAGGAGCGGAGCTACTCCTCCTCACGGTATTGTTGCGGGGGCAGGATTCGTTTCAATCCTCTCCGCTCCCGGAGGAGCGGAGCTACGTCCTGCCCCCTACCTTTATTTTCGTCTAAACCCTGTTTCAATCCTCTCCGCTCCCGGAGGAGCGGAGCTACATATCCCCAAGATAATTTGACATGTCCTCTTGTGTTTCAATCCTCTCCGCTCCCGGAGGAGCCGAGCTACCGCCGGGAATCCAGAGGCAACCGGAGTTGACGGGGTTTCAATCCTCTCCGCTCCCGGAGGAGCGGAGCTACAGAAACGTTTCCCGCAATAAGCTCCACGTTCCCAGTTTCAATCCTCTCCGCTCCCGGAGGAGCAGAGCTACATAACCTATATGTGACCGGCCCGGTCGAATCCGGAAGTTTCAATCCTCTCCGCTCCCGGAGGAGCGGAGCTACTGGCGAGTATCAGTGGGAAATTACCCTGGTCCAAGGTTTCAATCCTCTCCGCTCCCGAAGGAGCGGAGCTACCTGGATGAGGGTCATTGTTTTCTCGTCAAGATAGTTTCAATCCTCTCCGCTCCCGAAGGAGCGGAGCTACTATATTCACAGGGAGGAAACATCATGGATTTTCGAGTTTCAATCCTCTCCGCTCCCGAAGGAGCGGAGCTACCCAAGCCTGTATACATGCCTCCGGCGCGTACAATGTTTCAATCCTCTCCGCTCCGAAGGAGCGGAGCTACATTTTTTTCCGCCGAATAGCATAGGCAGGGCAATCAGTTTCAATCCTCTCCGCTCCCGAAGGAGCGGAGCTACCGTATGTGCATCGCTGCTTTCAGAGCGAGGAAATGTTTCAATCCTCTCCGCTCCCGGAGGAGCGGAGCTACTTCTTCTTCAAGCAATATGGGGCATGGACGCCAGTTTCAATCCTCTCCGCTCCCGAAGGAGCGGAGCTACGTGGACGGGAGCGAGTCAATCGTCTCGTTGACCGGGTTTCAATCCTCTCCGCTCCCGAAGGAGCGGAGCTACGGGCCACCGACTGTATCTCCGCCTCACTATTCATCGTTTCAATCCTCTCCGCTCCCGGAGGAGCGGAGCTACATGCGCCACGGCTTCGCGTTTCGAAGGCTCAGGGTTTCAATCCTCTCCGCTCCCGGAGGAGCGGAGCTACGGCACAATAAAAATAGCCCGGGAGGAAATGACAGTTTCAATCCTCTCCGCTCCCGGAGGAGCGGAGCTACAAGCACTTAAATAATGTTCGGTTTTCCTAGTTCGTTTCAATCCTCTCCGCTCCCGGAGGAGCGGAGCTACGTGCGTTTCGGGCAGAAGCTGCATGAAAATCAGATGTTTCAATCCTCTCCGCTCCCGGAGGAGCGGAGCTACCTTCGACGGCCTGAACAAGCAGTCCGCGAATAGTGCGTTTCAATCCTCTCCGCTCCCGGAGGAGCGGAGCTACCCGTTCCGTATTCCGATCCCCAACTTCTTCCATCAGTTTCAATCCTCTCCGCTCCCGGAGGAGCGGAGCTACAGGACCTCAAACATACGGAAGGAGTATATAATGGGTTTCAATCCTCTCCGCTCCCGGAGGAGCGGAGCTACGACTTTCCGGCTCCGGTCATGCCGACGATTGTTAGTTTCAATCCTCTCCGCTCCCGGAGGAGCGGAGCTACCTATCGGGCCCGGTGCGAATCAGATCATTCAGGTGTTTCAATCCTCTCCGCTCCCGGAGGAGCGGAGCTACATGATTATGACACCGTCTCGGGCCTGCACATAAAGGTTTCAATCCTCTCCGCTCCCGGAGGAGCGGAGCTACTTGTATTTAAACCTGCTCGGGACCAAACGGGATCGTTTCAATCCTCTCCGCTCCCGGAGGAGCGGAGCTACTTGCTCTAATTGCTTGGTCCGGACTTCTTCCTGGGTTTCAATCCTCTCCGCTCCCGGAGGAGCGGAGCTACCAAGAAGACCTTTGACATATATATTAATCCGGATGTTTCAATCCTCTCCGCTCCCGGAGGAGCGGAGCTACTTGCGTTTCTGGTTCTCAGAAAATAGTCAGGGGGTTTCAATCCTCTCCGCTCCCGGAGGAGCGGAGCTACCACCAAACTCCTGCAGATCAACTCCCGCTATGGTGTTTCAATCCTCTCCGCTCCCGGAGGAGCGGAGCTACCTGGATTGTACGGGGACCAGTGGAAGTCCAAAGATGTTTCAATCCTCTCCGCTCCCGGAGGAGCGGAGCTACATTGATCCAACAAGCATTGATTAGCCGTTATTAGGTTTCAATCCTCTCCGCTCCCGGAGGAGCGGAGCTACATCCTCAATCTTTTCTAAAAGCAGTTCATGCAACGTTTCAATCCTCTCCGCTCCCGGAGGAGCGGAGCTACGACCGGCAGCCGCTTGAACACGGCTGCCGCGATCCGGTTTCAATCCTCTCCGCTCCCGGAGGAGCGGAGCTACGGAGCCTGAAAAAAGCCCTCCGATGATGTTTCGCAGTTTCAATCCTCTCCGCTCCCGGAGGAGCGGAGCTACACTTCTTTTTTTGCTTCCGTTCGGGGGAAGCTTACCCGTTTCAATCCTCTCCGCTCCCGGAGGAGCGGAGCTACACGCCCGCCTGGATGATCTGATCGACGATACCTGGTTTCAATCCTCTCCGCTCCCGGAGGAGCGGAGCTACCTTGTTTTAAGTGTTGCCTGTGCTGGCCGGATTTGTTTCAATCCTCTCCGCTCCCGGAGGAGCGGAGCTACCGGTTTCTTTGCGGGCGGTGCGGATCCCTTTCACGTTTCAATCCTCTCCGCTCCCGGAGGAGCGGAGCTACTTCATCGTCATCGCTGAACGATCCGTAGAGTCCGGTTTCAATCCTCTCCGCTCCCGGAGGAGCGGAGCTACACCCTACACTTGCCAACACCGCGTTACCGGTTGGGTTTCAATCCTCTCCGCTCCCGGAGGAGCGGAGCTACCCTCCAGGCGGACCAAACGCGCGGCCTCGGTGGCGTTTCAATCCTCTCCGCTCCCGGAGGAGCGGAGCTACCTTTCCGGGTTTGCAGATGCCGCCGGCGCCGGTGGGTTTCAATCCTCTCCGCTCCCGGAGGAGCGGAGCTACGTACGATCACAGGCATCCAGGCGATCATTTCAGCTGGTTTCAATCCTCTCCGCTCCCGGAGGAGCGGAGCTACCCTTGCTGCGCTCATGGATTGTCGCCTCCGGAATGTTTCAATCCTCTCCGCTCCCGGAGGAGCGGAGCTACGTAATAGACGGTATAATCATTCCGTTCCCCCGAGAGTTTCAATCCTCTCCGCTCCCGGAGGAGCGGAGCTACAAGGATCATGGAGTTTATTACAAATGAAATTAAGCGTTTCAATCCTCTCCGCTCCCGGAGGAGCGGAGCTACGATCTGGGAGGAGATCTGTGAATATCATGAATGGGTTTCAATCCTCTCCGCTCCCGGAGGAGCGGAGCTACAGTGAACGACGGCGGGACACTGGATATGATTATGTTTCAATCCTCTCCGCTCCCGGAGGAGCGGAGCTACGGCCCGGCAGCCGGGGATTTCGCAGCGCATCGGGGTTTCAATCCTCTCCGCTCCCGGAGGAGCGGAGCTACCGATACTGGAATCAGCCACACAAACCCCAGGAAGTTTCAATCCTCTCCGCTCCCGGAGGAGCGGAGCTACGACGGTAGCCGCCGCCGGGGCCGGGGATGAAAAGGTTTCAATCCTCTCCGCTCCCGGAGGAGCGGAGCTACATGGGTCCGGAGGTGGAGAATTTGTATATTTCTGGGTTTCAATCCTCTCCGCTCCCGGAGGAGCGGAGCTACCAGGATCTTTCAGGTATCGCATATGCTGCATTCGGTTTCAATCCTCTCCGCTCCCGGAGGAGCGGAGCTACGGTCCTCCCGGAACGATTCGCAGATGTTTTACAAGTTTCAATCCTCTCCGCTCCCGGAGGAGCGGAGCTACGCCGTAGTATCGCCACTGGCCTTTCCAGGCATACGTTTCAATCCTCTCCGCTCCCGGAGGAGCGGAGCTACAGGACCTCAAACCTCAGGAAGGAGTACCTTATGGGTTTCAATCCTCTCCGCTCCCGGAGGAGCGGAGCTACACATGACGGAGGCAGCGAAGGAGGCGGGCTGCCCGGTTTCAATCCTCTCCGCTCCCGGAGGAGCGGAGCTACATTCCGCCAGGCGGAGTATCTCCGGGAGCAGCTGGTTTCAATCCTCTCCGCTCCCGGAGGAGCGGAGCTACCTGGTTAGTCTTCAAGGCGATTTCTCCCTCTGCCCGTTTCAATCCTCTCCGCTCCCGGAGGAGCGGAGCTACGGGATGGATCCGGCCAGCAAATCAACACCCAATATGTTTCAATCCTCTCCGCTCCCGGAGGAGCGGAGCTACTTGTTTCACGCAACACATCTTCCCCAGATGGTGGTGTTTCAATCCTCTCCGCTCCCGGAGGAGCGGAGCTACCAACAGTGTTCCAGACTCGTGCTTCCTGGGCGATGTTTCAATCCTCTCCGCTCCCGGAGGAGCGGAGCTACATGATGAACATACCATGACTCCTTTGATCTATCTCAGGTTTCAATCCTCTCCGCTCCCGGAGGAGCGGAGCTACACCTGCTGCGCTGCGAGGATCTCCAGAATCTTCCAGTTTCAATCCTCTCCGCTCCCGGAGGAGCGGAACTACGGCGCTGGCCATCGGACAATCTACAGCCGGTATGGTTTCAATCCTCTCCGCTCCCGGAGGAGCGGAGCTACGGGAAGTGGTTACCGTGACCCCGGTAAGCAGCCAGTTTCAATCCTCTCCGCTCCCGGAGGAGCGGAGCTACATAGAGTAATTGCCATGAAAGTGTGTCTAATGCAGTTTCAATCCTCTCCGCTCCCGGAGGAGCGGAGCTACACGGCCGGCGACAGCGCCGTGCGGGACAGTCACCGTTTCAATCCTCTCCGCTCCCGGAGGAGCGGAGCTACCTTATGGGTCATCGACAACAGCTCCTGGAGGCGAGTTTCAATCCTCTCCGCTCCCGGAGGAGCGGAGCTACGCCCTCGGCGGCATTTCCGGTGATCTGATAGACATGTTTCAATCCTCTCCGCTCCCGGAGGAGCGGAGCTACCCAGCTTGCACGGACCAGTGTCGCAGAGGATAGCGTTTCAATCCTCTCCGCTCCCGGAGGAGCGGAGCTACCATACGCCCGGTTATAATCAATCCCCCGACCAAGTTTCAATCCTCTCCGCTCCCGGAGGAGCGGAGCTACACCGATGTCCCGGATTTCGATGAGGACTTGGATGTTTCAATCCTCTCCGCTCCCGGAGGAGCGGAGCTACGGCGCTGGCCATCGGACAATCTACAGCCGGTATGGTTTCAATCCTCTCCGCTCCCGGAGGAGCGGAGCTACCCCGGTACCGGACCAAGAGGCAGAACAATATTACGTTTCAATCCTCTCCGCTCCCGGAGGAGCGGAGCTACGATTGACAGATAAAGGAGAGACTTATGTATAACCCGTTTCAATCCTCTCCGCTCCCGGAGGAGCGGAGCTACTTTTGAACGGCCGGATGCGGGAGCCAAGTTTCTGGTTTCAATCCTCTCCGCTCCCGGAGGAGCGGAGCTACGGATGACCCGCAAAATCCACCGATAGTCGATCGTGTTTCAATCCTCTCCGCTCCCGGAGGAGCGGAGCTACCGCTGCGACTGGGGCCTTCGCGAAGATGTCCAAGGTTTCAATCCTCTCCGCTCCCGGAGGAGCGGAGCTACATGGCGATGTTGTTGAAACCGGGGGAAGATCTGGCGTTTCAATCCTCTCCGCTCCCGGAGGAGCGGAGCTACATAATTTCAAGTAGGCGAAAATGGCAGACGCTAGAAGTTTCAATCCTCTCCGCTCCCGGAGGAGCGGAGCTACCCACCCGGAAATATGCATTTCCTTTGATAGTTGGTTTCAATCCTCTCCGCTCCCGGAGGAGCGGAGCTACCATGTGAAGACGGCCAGCGGGACGGCGGGATATGGTTTCAATCCTCTCCGCTCCCGGAGGAGCGGAGCTACAACGCTACTCATGTGCAGTGTGATTGTCGACTGTAGTTTCAATCCTCTCCGCTCCCGGAGGAGCGGAGCTACATTGACCGCCACGGGCGGCTATATCTCAGATACCTGTTTCAATCCTCTCCGCTCCCGGAGGAGCGGAGCTACACATCCGATATTTTTGTGCCGGCCGCAACCCCACAGTTTCAATCCTCTCCGCTCCCGGAGGAGCGGAGCTACACCGAAAGGTCAGGCTGTTCACCATCACCGCTCGGTTTCAATCCTCTCCGCTCCCGGAGGAGCGGAGCTACGACGAACATAGGCGGGTTTTGCGGGTCATCCTTAGGTTTCAATCCTCTCCGCTCCCGGAGGAGCGGAGCTACCTTTTTTTCCGAATAATCTTTCTTCCGGGAAATAGGTTTCAATCCTCTCCGCTCCCGGAGGAGCGGAGCTACAAGATATCATTCAGCGATGGATGCGGGAGGGATCGTTTCAATCCTCTCCGCTCCCGGAGGAGCGGAGCTACGGACAAATCTTGATATCAATTCTTCATCCAGGAGCGTTTCAATCCTCTCCGCTCCCGGAGGAGCGGAGCTACAATTAATCCAACAAGCATTGATTAGCCGTTATTAGTTTCAATCCTCTCCGCTCCCGGAGGAGCGGAGCTACCGGACCGGCGGCGGACTACTACCGCCGGCGGACCGGGTTTCAATCCTCTCCGCTCCCGGAGGAGCGGAGCTACCAATTCCGTGCCGGCCGGTCCCGCCGCAAATATTGTTTCAATCCTCTCCGCTCCCGGAGGAGCGGAGCTACCCAGATCTGAGGGGAAAAAAATTATTATTATTCGGTTTCAATCCTCTCCGCTCCCGGAGGAGCGGAGCTACTTGAGAAATTCACGGATTATCCGGTCGATCAAAATGTTTCAATCCTCTCCGCTCCCGGAGGAGCGGAGCTACCCGGCCGCCCTTGCCTGAACATCCGGCGGAGCTTTGTTTCAATCCTCTCCGCTCCCGGAGGAGCGGAGCTACCCAATATGACCGGACCCGATCCAAAACATCCCCGGTTTCAATCCTCTCCGCTCCCGGAGGAGCGGAGCTACATCCGGCTCCAGGTCGTCCTGCTGGGTATCAAGCAGTTTCAATCCTCTCCGCTCCCGGAGGAGCGGAGCTACTTGATTTTTCGGCAGAGTGTTTCCAGCAAATCACGTTTCAATCCTCTCCGCTCCCGGAGGAGCGGAGCTACCATCCAGGGATAAGACTTCGGGGCAACAATGCCGGTTTCAATCCTCTCCGCTCCCGGAGGAGCGGAGCTACTGCATCTCCTCGATGGCATGGCGGAGAAATTCAAGTTTCAATCCTCTCCGCTCCCGGAGGAGCGGAGCTACGTCCTGCTGAAAACCATGTGATGCTCTATGATGTTGGGTTTCAATCCTCTCCGCTCCCGGAGGAGCGGAGCTACAAACGGCACAAATTACATCGAACCATCAAACAACGTTTCAATCCTCTCCGCTCCCGGAGGAGCGGAGCTACACACACCAGTGGCCAGAGGCGCTCGTTAAAGATAGTTTCAATCCTCTCCGCTCCCGGAGGAGCGGAGCTACCTAATCTCTATCCCGGGGAGAATCATGACTAACAGTTTCAATCCTCTCCGCTCCCGGAGGAGCGGAGCTACTGGGCGATCCGTTGTAAACCGTTGTTTTGAGGCAGTTTCAATCCTCTCCGCTCCCGGAGGAGCGGAGCTACAGTACGCGGACAATGACCGGACATTTCCTTTAACGTTTCAATCCTCTCCGCTCCCGGAGGAGCGGAGCTACATCTTGGCCGTGCTGGTATGGCTGGGAATTACGCGTTTCAATCCTCTCCGCTCCCGGAGGAGCGGAGCTACTTGATTACAATAGAGTCCGATGTCCTAAATGTAATGTTTCAATCCTCTCCGCTCCCGGAGGAGCGGAGCTACCCACTCCGATGGCCCGCCGGTGCTGCTCCATCCGTTTCAATCCTCTCCGCTCCCGGAGGAGCGGAGCTACACGGATCAACAATGCTACTATTTGTTTCATCTTGTTTCAATCCTCTCCGCTCCCGGAGGAGCGGAGCTACTACTTTTTCAGTTAATGGTGTCTCATCTATAGTTGTTTCAATCCTCTCCGCTCCCGGAGGAGCGGAGCTACTATTACACTTTTACCTGAGATAATTGCAATGTCGGTTTCAATCCTCTCCGCTCCCGGAGGAGCGGAGCTACATTAGAGGAAATTGAAACGTTTCAAAATCCAGAAGTTTCAATCCTCTCCGCTCCCGGAGGAGCGGAGCTACCTGATAATACCTTTTCTGGTTCCGCCCCCTTTTCGGTGTTTCAATCCTCTCCGCTCCCGGAGGAGCGGAGCTACATACAGATCCCGCTCCGCCTGCCAGTCCCAAAACAGTTTCAATCCTCTCCGCTCCCGGAGGAGCGGAGCTACACCCCTGGATGCCCGTTAAAATATCCCGGATCATCGGTTTCAATCCTCTCCGCTCCCGGAGGAGCGGAGCTACCGGCCGCCCTTGCCGTAACATCCGGCGGAGCTTTGTTTCAATCCTCTCCGCTCCCGGAGGAGCGGAGCTACGTCCCCTACCGGAGTATTGCTCCCCGTGTTCGGCGGTTTCAATCCTCTCCGCTCCCGGAGGAGCGGAGCTACAAGTACAGCGCGGCGATGTTTTTGATTCCGGATGGTTTCAATCCTCTCCGCTCCCGGAGGAGCGGAGCTACTCAATTCCGTGCCGGCCGGTCCCGCCGCAAACATCGTTTCAATCCTCTCCGCTCCCGGAGGAGCGGAGCTACGGGGATCGTCTCGTTCCCCGGCATGAGCTCCAGGGAGTTTCAATCCTCTCCGCTCCCGGAGGAGCGGAGCTACAAAGATTTCCCCGAAGCCTTTCCATTCCTGTTCAGTTTCAATCCTCTCCGCTCCCGGAGGAGCGGAGCTACGGTCCGGACATATCCCCACCGAAAGCCCCACATAAATGTTTCAATCCTCTCCGCTCCCGGAGGAGCGGAGCTACATGACCAGATTCGGCCCTGTCAGTGTGTAATTCGGGTTTCAATCCTCTCCGCTCCCGGAGGAGCGGAGCTACGGCACTTCATCTAAGGTGCATAATGATAATATACACAGAGATGTTTTTGCGATCCTGTCATTTGCAGAGGGATCAATGGGGGGAATGAAGATTTACAAAATCCGGAAGTGACTGTTTGGGCGGGATTTAATGGGAATTGCGAACCTCCTGGGGATTTGATGGGCGCTCTATGTTCGCGTCGATTCAAATCTACTACCTTTTGTATTGATTACAGGATAAGTGGATCGCCATAGTCAGTGGCCTGGAATCGTCCGTATTCTTCCACAAAATCTTTTGCGGCACCCTGCAAATGATAAATCCGCAGGTTATCTTTTTCTTCATTTATAATGCCGATGAGTCGATGTCTGAATTCCTCATATTGCGCCTTGGTCAGCGAACATTCAAACAAAGAATATTGCACACGTTGTCCGTGTCCTTCGCATGCCTTTGCCATCCGCCTGAGCCGTTTTCGTCCGGCACTGGTCGTGGTATCCACATCGTAGCCGATTAGTAGTCTCATATCTCTTACTTCCACAGATATGGTGTATATTCCGGGATTTCACCCCGGAGGCGTCTGGCAAGGATTCGTGCCTGAACATGAGGCAGCAGTCCTATTGGTACGGACTTTTCAAGTAGCGAATGATGCACTTCAATATTCTTCCGTTCCTGATAGGTGGCCAGAAAGGTTTTTCTCGCTTCCTCAGACATTTCCACCGCCCCACCTTGTCTCCGGACAAAATCAGATTTCCCGATCTGTCGCCGGTTAATCAAAGTCAGCACTACCCGATCGACCAGAGCAAAGCGGAACTCCTCCATCAAATCAAGGGCCAGTGCGGGCCGCCCCGGGCGGAGGGTATGAAGGAATCCTATCTGCGGATCCATTCCAACACCCTCGACCGCACCGACGCACTCGTTTGTTAATATACTATACCCAAAGGAAAGTAAAGCATTCACCGGATCCCTGGGAGGTCGTTTATTCCTGTTCATGAAATTAAAGGCTGTTGAGTCAACCTTTATGAGATGATTCAGCACACTAAAATATTGCTTGGTTGCTTCACCTTCAATTCCTCGAATCGTGTCCACTACACCGTCGACTTCATCATCGAAATTCATCGAATCGAGATGGTGTAATGATCGCTTCAATCTCTGGCCTACGGATTTCAATTCCTGTGTGGCCTTTGAATTGTCAGATTCTCTGGCCCCGCGCATGACAATCGTCCGTGCGTTCCACAGCTTTCCTTCCACGAATCTTTGTGCCAGCCGGGCAGTTAAAACATCATTGGAAAAGGCTTCGAACTGGCTGGTTCGCAACAGGACATTCCCTGTGGTAGGCCCCACCACTCTGGCTTTAAATCGTCCTGTGAAATCATGAAAGCAAACCTGTTTTCCCTCACCGGCAAAGCGCTGCAACAGGGCGGAAGAAATTGTGATCCGACCAAAACATGTAATGCCACCCAGATAAAGAATCGGGATTTTCACCTTATCCGTGTCGGGCATTTCGACGATAACCGTATCTCCATCCACATGAGCGTACGTCCCATCGGTGGTTAGATATAAGGTATTCAGAAGCGTATGCACTGCCAGTTACTCCGTGTCAGAAAACCACTGTGCAAATCGGGATTCCGGCTGGTCGACAACAGATGGCAGGCAAGATTCCTGCAAAGAACAGTACCTACACCGGTTGTCATTTACTGCCGGCGGTAACTTGGTTGAATTTAAAATTTTCCGAGTTTCCCGAATTGTCCTGATGACCTTTTCCTTTAGAGTATCCGTAAACTCCACTTCTCTGCGGCGTTTGGATTTAATATGAAATATAGCTCCTTTCGGAACCGATTTCCCGAGCATTTCCTCCAAACACATTCCCTGGGCACACAGCTGGATGTCCATGGCATCATATTGTCTTTTCTTGCCGGATTTGTATTCCACAGGATAAGGGATCCCATCATGAAATTCGACGACATCGGCTTTCCCAATTAAACCATAGGTGTCAGACCACAATGGGAATGAACGCTCGACGGTTATATTGCCCCGAGTCTCAGTTTCGGGACTATCAACACGCTCATGGGTCAGATGCCCTCGAATCGTATAGATATTTTCATCGAAGGTTTGTTCCAGATCAATCAGGGCACACTGCCGCGGACAGTAAGCTGTGTGCTCCAGCCGGGAGATCTGGAGCGGTTCTTCCCTGGTGTGCTGTATGGTTTCTCCCATTTGCATCAAAACTATACCAATTGTCTATAGTATCTTCAGAGTTTTCATCCCGCTGGAACAGATCCACCCTTCATGGGCCAGTTAAACAATCTTAGTTTATGCCAGTAAGTGTAATACCATCCGGCAATTCCTGGTTATCAATCTGTACCTGGTAGTCGGTGAATTTTCTGGGAACCTGTTCTCCATTGAGCCTTCCAATGGTTAACCGCTCAAATAGTTTATGGGCGGGGGCATTTCCCAGTGAATTTTCATGGGTGAAGATATACAACCCTCTAAACGCCATAAATCCACGACTAGCGGACCGGTCTACTTCCCACATCCTCTGGAGAGCATCCCAGAATAGTGCGAGATCCTCGGTGGTGGTGCCGGTATCCTGGCCCAGATGCGGAGAATAAAATCCTTTGGTAAGATACAAGCCATAGGGAACGATACTTTTCCGACCTATTTGCCCCGAACGTGCAGTTTCATCGTCGGCCATCCCCCCTTTTATATCTTCGGGATTGGTGAGGGCGACTCGTGTTATTGCCACATCTGTTGGTACAACAGGATCTAGCGAACGCCCAAAAGTGAACTGTACAGGCCCTCTAACCTGTCCACAGTTTACTCCTGTAGTCATTACCGCACCAAACATCCTAATATCATAAAATGTCGTACACATCCATTGTCTAGCATTCTCCTGGGTTGTTCCGTCAGGATTCTTTAAAAATGCTTTCCTTTTTTTCTCATCTTCTGGCAACTCAATATCACCTTCCTTATCAAAATGAAGATATGCACGTTCATTCTGTTTATTTAAAATTCCTCTATGTTGGACATAGATTTCGAATCCCCCTTTTCCCTGTTTAGAGAGATTTACGAAATCTCGCACCTTACGCTTGATACAAACATCAGTGACAAGCCCCTCCATTGTTTCTGGATCGACTCTTGGCAGATTCCCGGCATCAGGGTCGCCGTTCGGGTTGCCATCGGTAACGTCAAACAGCAACAAAAAATCATGCCGTTTTTCAGGATCAGTGATAAGATTTTTATTTTCCATGGTATGACTCCTTCTTGAACATGTTGGATTTTCAGTTCATATGAACATTTGAACCTGGGTTATTCTTCATTACTTGGTTCAGCGGGATGTTTCGCATATCTATCGGCGCGTTGATGGTAATATCCCAGTGCAAAGAGGCCTTGATCTTCGAGCGATAATGTACGGGGAAACGCCTGTATTGACTGCATCACCTCCGCCATTTTCTGCTGGAGTTTGACATGATAACCTGGTTTTTCCTTCCGAAGCTTACCCAAGTGAGACTGGCTCCCTTTGACCAGTCTCCCGAAGACCGAGGCCGGGGCAGTGGATGCGGTCCCGAAAAACCGGTCTACGATAGTGGATTTCACCCCAGGGATAGCGGCCTCCTGAATCTCTTCCAAAACGGACAACAACCGTCCGCAGTGATATGCCGGTGATTCCACCGACGAGTTGAGCTCTTCCATGTTTCCCTCCTTAAAAAGTGGATGGTGGTTTGTTGTAAAGACTAATTTGATTAGAGATGCCCTGGCATCTGCCGTCATTGAAGTTTCTCTGCCGCTTTCTGCTTTTAATCTGAGTAAAGCTCTTGCTAGCTGCCAATAAGGGACAGGAAATTTTTGTAACGCATTCTTTAATAGAGGCTGAATATGATGAGACTTCAACTCTTTTAATGGATCCCGGACCATACTTCTTGCCAAAGAATATATCCCAAAATATTTTCCATGCGTAAATTGTTGTGCTTTAAAAAAATCTGAAAGATTATCCTGCACCTGTTCCAAAGTAGTATTGATTAAATCTCTAACTACTACTCTACTTCCAGACGCAGATAAACTTGCAGCATAAAATGGTTCTAACTCCAAATTAGTGCTTCCAGCATGTCTACCATATACTGTTTCTAATAATACCTTCACATCGGCGGGATCAGGCTTATCAAGTAAAGATGCAATATTGAGATCTTTCACCTCAGTCACCCAAAAAACGTAAGCAATAGGTCCGATCCTTATGTGATTAGTGTCTTTTCTTAGCAAAGTATTCAGTGCATATGTGAATTTCTCTGCACACACCCTACAAATAGGGGATATAAGCGAATGTTCTAGTCCATAGGAAAAATAAGCGTTTTCATTTGCAGATATAAGAGAAGTGCCGCCAGACTGTCCACCAGGCAATCCTTTGATTTTTTTCGTGAGTCGTTCTTCCGTATTCCCTGTTTTCCCACATACTATACATTCAAATATGTTCGAGTCAGCCTCTGGAGATGAGTTATATTCATTCCAATAATGTTGTATCTGCTCTTTCATAAATGGGATTTCCCCGCCTACAGAAAAAGTAATGTTCATCGATGGATCAAAATCATCTGGTAGATGTAAATCAATATCATTTAAATTTGATAAAAATTTCGAAACGGCAAGAACATCTTGATCTCCTGTATCCTCTGCACATTGATTTATTAGTTCCATGAACGATTGGTGATATTCTTGCACCCTGTCGGTTCTCTCTTCAGACTTAGGTATACCGAGGGTATATTCTCCAGTATCCATTAACAGAATGGGCCGTATATTCCTCGATCGAGGAACCATTGGAGCGACGTATTCTTTGCCCCTAGCACCTCGTTTACTATCATCACTTAACGTAGTGATTCCGAGAAATTCACCATTCGAATCTAATTCTATTTGATATTTAATGCGTTGCTTCTGATACATTATAGGAGGAACGTTCAAAATATCTGCATATTCCACAAGTTTCTCCAGAAGCATTAGTTGCCTCCTTTATAAAGTTCTGTTGGAACCTCCATTATACCATGAACAAGTTCAGCTGAGAAAAATTGCGGTGCATTCCTGTTTTCCTCTTTTGAATAATCAATATCAAATAACATTCGCCCGAGATCATCACTCACATCGATCGGCTGTTCGGTTCCATCCGGCTCCGCGAAGGAGGCCGGGAATTCACGATTACCCAGATAGGGATGATGAAAATACTGTCCCCGCGACACCCGGCGGCGGAACTGATCCCGATATTTGGCAACATGAGAATCAGCCGCATGATCTCTCAGTAGGATCTGTGCTTTAATAAGATAGGCGACGTCGCGTAACGCCAGCGTATGTCTCTGAGTGCGGTCTTCTTCGATGAAATATCCACCACCATTCTTTTCCCAGCTGCGGGCTGACCGTTCACTCTGCTTATTTTTCAGTTCATTCCGGACCAATGAAATGTGACGAATCGGTTTGAGTACCTGGATCTCCGTAATAATCCAGGAGAATTCCGGTTTCCAAAAGATCGCTTCCAGTATTCCCCGTGCAGCCGATGGCGTCATCACGGAATATGAAACGCGCTCCACCTTCATTTCCGGACGGGTAAAACATGCCAGTTCACCCCAGACTTTCACCTCAAGCGGTGGATACTCGAACATTCGAACCTCCCTGTATTAATGAATCAGTGTTACCGGATCCTGTTTATCCGTTAATAATCCCAACCGTTTATGATATTGAGCGGTTGTTATCCAGATCCCAGGATAAATTTCATTAACCAAATTATTACGGATCATCTGTTTATGCTGCCAGTGACTTACACTCACCGTATATGGTTGAATATTTCGTAAAAAAATCCGTGGTAGGATAGAGTGATTCTTTAAATACTGTACTTGCGTCTCTACATAATCCCTGTGATAATTCGCCAGGATAGTTTCGGTATCATCCCGGATCATCTGGAATTTATTTGCAACGGTTTGAAATCGAAGATTTCGTCGATCTTCCTGAATATTTTCGGGGTCAAGGGAAACAGATTGATACAATTTTCGAAAATACACCGGAAATGTTTTTGGCGAGTTGAGTTCCATTTCTTTCCGCTGTAAAAATTGTCGGGCAATGTCAGTTCCGGTCCTGTATGAACCCTGTGGTAAACCGCCCTCTTCAAGGTCAAACACGACCACCCTTCCGGTATCCTGTTTTCCTTCTCTGTTGCAGCGACCCGCAGATTGTACGATACTATCCAGAGGTGCAACCGCCCGGTAGACCACCGGAAAGTCTATGTCTACCCCGGCCTCAATCACCTGGGTCGAAATAACTTTGCATGGCTCATTATGGGCTAATTTTTCTTTGATGGTTTCCAGCGTCTGTGTTCTATGAGCGGCACACATTGCGCTCGAAAGATGGTATACCTCAGGATCATCCCAGAGATACCAAATACGCTGCGCGTCCTTCCTGGTATTCACGACACAAAGAATCTGGGATTCTGCTGAGACCATATCGACGAACTGTTCATCCGTCCATCTCTCTCCAGTAGTGTTTACATAATTGACTCGCTGTAAATCGGAAAATAACCGATCCGGATTTGGAATTATCTCATTGACCGTAGGAAATCCCGACAGGACCGGACTATCATCCAGGGAAGGTTGTGTAGCAGTGCTCAAAACAACCGTGCAGTTATAATGCTCTACGAGCTGCTTCAAACCGTCAACAATGATTGGTAGTAAAAATGATGGTAAGGATTGCACCTCGTCCAGGATTATACAGCTCCGTGTGATATTATGGAGCTTCCGGCACTGTGAAGTACGGTTACCGAACAAGCTCTCAAAAAACTGCACAGTCGTTGTGACAATAATGGGGGCATCCCAATTTTCGCTGGCCAGGCGCAATGCTGCTTTCGAGGGATCCGGAGAGTTTTCGGGATCTTTCCACGTAATGTTACTGTGGTGTTCTAATATATATTGATCACCTAAAATTTCGCGATATACTTTTGCATTTTGTTCGATAATACTGGTAAATGGCAGGCATATAATTATACGATCGAGATGATGAATTTGCGCATGCTTTAATGCAAACCCCAATCCTGATCGCGTTTTTCCGCCCCCAGTGGGAACCGTTAGGCGATAAACACCCTGATCCTGGTTTGCCCTCTCGATGCAGTTGTTATAGACGATTTGACGAGCCTTATTTACTACAGTCTCCTCAGCCTTTTCCGCTAATGAGGTTTGACTGGTTTGAAACCGAGCCCAAAAAATATCAAAATCGGTTCGAACACCCCTGAGACTTGAAAAGGTTTGGTTGAAGTGGTGTTCAGTGTCCAGAAAATCTGCATCGACCAGCGCTGAGAATAAGAGCCGGAGAAAAAGTTCAATTTCCAGCCAATCGGCGGTATCCAAATACGGGGGAAAGGATAGTTTTGAAGGGTTAATTAAATCGTCGAAACTTTGATGAATGATGTGGAGAGCTGTTGTTGTCAACTCATTATTACATTTTTCCTGTATCCAACGTTTAAGGGTGGATTGATCGGGCAATCCACCGTGATGACCGGCAATAAGAAATGTTAAAGGCTGGAAATATTGGACAGCCAATTGGGTCCCGGCACCCTTATGATCCTGTCCCTGTGTCTTTCCACCGGATTGTAAATATCGCTGGAATCCCGGATGGGCTTTCCCAATATCATGCCACAGACCGATGTATTTACCCAATTTCCCACCACTAAATTTCCTCGCAAATTCCTCACAAAGTATGCTGACTCCTTTGAGATGTTCCTCCAGGGGATGAGAACGTCCATCCTTATTTTCAGAATGTGCAATTAACACAACGCGTACCGTTATTCTTTATGCTTTATAGAAAATTTTTAATGTATTTATGATGAGTTTCCCCGGAGGTAACCAGAATCGAATCAACCTTCTTGGGTGAAAACCGGAACTGCCGATCCTTAACCTTCACCCTGAAGGTTTCCTGATATTTGTGTAAAAAGGCGCCAAATGAATTAATGACCAGCTGCATCATGACAGCCCTTCTGTTTCGGACGTGCTATAACGGGTGATTATTTAGGAAACCACAATTACCGGACCGAGCAGGATCAATCACCGCTAAACAAACAAATAATGATCAGTATGTGCTTAATATTGAACATTAATTTCGAAAAGACAAACATTTTTTACGCTTCTGCCGATACTCCGGGGGACCTAATGTCCGAGATGTAGAAATGGAAGCATTCAGACATGTCGACAGTCCACGGCCCGATTGGTCGAAGGAGTCAAATCCATGATGTTTCCTGCTCCGGCGGCCTGACGCCGGGTAACATCCCGCCCCTACGGGGCGGCGGGGTTTGGGGGGGTGCGTCGTTCCTAGAAACATCGTACCCCGCCGGGGCACCCGCCCCCTGAAGGGGGCACTACTAACGGAGCCCGCACCGCTTCTCTGCCGGTCGGGCCCTGGAAAAAAACAAACCGCAGAACCAAGGAATGTCGAATGTCGAACGATGAAGTGCCCCGCTCCACTTCACCGGAGTCCCGGACGAATGGACGGCCCCGGCATCCCGGGCTACTCGAATGGGGCCATCCCTGCGGGATTCGTGGGTCCCGGCAGTGGCCGGGACGGTCGGTGTCCCTCGGCTCCCTCTTTTGTAAGCCGTAAGATCCCGGTTTACCGGGAAGCGGGGGACGACAGGGGGTGAGTTGTTGGCTGGGACGGAGTGGAGGGGTTTGGGGGGTGCGTCGTTCCTAGAAACCTGGTGCCCCGCTGGGGCACCTGCCCCCTGAAGGGGGCACTACTAACGGAGCCCGCACCGCTTCTCTGCCGGTCGGGCCCTGGAAAAAAACAAACCGCAGGATGACGAAGGGCCTCTTTTAAGGTAGATTGATGAGTGAAAAGTGAAGAGTGAAGAAGTGCCCAGCCCGACTGCTCCCCGGGGCGAAGCGGAGACTTCTGCGGTGCGATATTCGG
>Ga0102944_1001011_pt1 | contig 19876 bp, 24 predicted proteins | sample SalPonD_shore_MG_FD_78172 | JGI IMG/M metagenome (GOLD analysis project Ga0102944, IMG submission 78172) | Salt pond soil microbial communities from South San Francisco under conditions of wetland restoration - Salt Pond MetaG... | ecosystem: Environmental > Aquatic > Marine > Intertidal zone >...
CGACCTCGACCGTCTCGCCCTGGACGCCGCGCCTCGGCAGCGACCGGCTGACCGTCGGGGCGGAGGTCCGACCGACCTGGACGACGGCCGCGACGAGCGCCACGAGGCCCGGCGCGGCCACGGCGTTCAACCCGCGCGCCCCGAAGAAGGTCGCCGAGGCGAACGCGAGGACGACGGCGACGGCGACCGTGACGCCGCGTCGGGTGGGCCTCATTCCACCGGGGTCTCGGCGAGCGCCGCCTCGACCACCTCGTCGCCGCCGGCGCCGACCGGGTCGTCGGCGTGGCGGCGGACCCGGTGGGCCAGCACCGGCACGGCCTCCGTCTGGAGGTCGTCGGGGATGACGTAGTCGCGCCCGGACAGCACGGCCCGCGCCTGGGCGGCCCTGAGCAGCTGGATGGTGCCCCGCGGGCTGACCCCGAGCGCGGCGTGCTGGCGGGTGTGGTTGGCCAGCGCCGTGGCGTAGTCGCGGATGGGCGCCTCGATGGTGACCCCCGCGACGGTGACCCGCGCCCGGCGGAGGTCCTCGGCGGTCGTGACGGCCTCGAGCCGCTCGATGGGGTGGAAGCCGACGATGCGCTCGAGCATCTGCGACTCCTCCTCGGGCGTCGGATAGCCCAGCGCCAGGTGCTTCATGAACCGGTCGAGCTGGGCGACGGGGAGCTCGTAGGTCCGGTCGCGCTCGATGGCGTTCTGGGTGGCGAAGACGGCGAACGGCTGGGGCACGGGGTGGGTCTCGCCGTCGACCGTCACCTGCTCCTCCTCCATCGCCTCGAGGAGCGCGCTCTGGGTCTTCGGCGGCGCCCGGTTGATCTCGTCGCCGAGGACGATGTTCGCGAAGACCGGCCCGGGCTGGAACTCGAACGCCCGGGTCTGCTGGTTGAAGATGTTGACCCCGGTGACGTCCGACGGGAGGAGGTCCGGCGTGAACTGGATGCGCTTGAACGAGCAGTCGACCGACCGGGCGACCGACCGGGCGAGCATCGTCTTGCCGACGCCGGGGACGTCCTCGAGCAGGAGGTGGCCGCGGGCGAAGATGGCCGAGAGGATGTGTTCGGCGACGTCCCGGTGGCCGACGATGACGCGCTCGACGTTGTCGATGACGTCGGCGGCGATGGCGGCCGCCTCCTCGGCGGCCATCGGTTCGTCGGTCACCTGCGCTGCAGCCGTCGGCTTGGGCGTCCCGTCTGTCATAGCTCCGGAATCCGGTCGAGGGGTCGGCTCCCCCCGCGTAGGCTGGTACGGGGGCCACCGCTGTATAGGTCTGTCGGGACCGGCGGATTCGCCGGTCTCGGGCCCGCTCGCCCCGGTGTGGACGGCTCGCTCACCACGATTTGCAGTCGCCGCAGACCAGCGCTGCTCCGTCGCGCCACCGGGTCTCGACGGTCCGGCCACAGCCGGCACACGGCCCACCGGTCGCCGACCAGGCGTAGGTCGCTTGCATGGGTTCGATCACGGCCGGTTCGTCGGGCTCGGCCGGCGACGGCGGGTCCACGATCCCGTCGGTTTCGGCATCGGGCTCCGCCGTCGCCGCCGTCGGTTCGCCCCGGCCGGCCTCGGGTTCCGCCCGGGCCGTCGGCTCGTCGTGGTCGGCCCCCTCCCCCTCGTCGGCCGGTCCGGCGAACTCGTCGAGCGAACGGTTCCCGGTCACGTCACCCCTATTGTCGCGGCTGACCCGTAAGCGTGCCGACCGGTCAGGCGGCCAGGCACGGCCGTCGAGCGGCGACGGAGACCTACCCGCCGGCGGCCTCGAGTGCCCGGGCGATGGGCTCCACGGCTGCGGCCGGGTCGGGTCCGAGCGGCGACCCCGCGACGACCGCGTCGGCGTGTTCCAGGAGCCGCTCGAAGCCGTCGGCGACGGTCGCCGGCGTCCCCGCCACGGCGAAGGCGTCGAGCATCCCCTCGGAGACGGCGTCGAAGGCGGCCTGGAACGCGCCGGCGCCGAGGTGCTCGCCGATGCGCGCGGCCCGCTCCGGGTCGAGGTCGTGGCGCTCGAGCACGGGCGTGGGGGCTCCAGCGGCGATGAAGGCGACGGGCGGGCGGGCGGCCGCCCGGGCCGCCTCGTCGTCCTCGGCGACGCTCACGGCAGCCGAGACCGCCACCGTCAGCTCACCGAGCGCCGCCGGGCGGTCCGTCAGCCCGTCGCGGAGCTGGTCGACGGACCAGGCGGCGTCACGGGGGTGCGAGGCGTTGACGAGGACGCCGTCGGCGACCCGGGCCGCCAGGCGGAGCATCATCGGGCCCTGCGCGCCGACGAAGACCGGGAGCGCCGGGACGGCGTAGTTCAGCCCGGCGTCGCGGGCCACGAACGTCCCGTCGTGGTCGACGCGCTCGCCCCGCCAGAGCCGCCGGGCGACCGCGACGGTCTCCTCGACCGCCGCCAGCGGCCGCTCGCGGTCGACGCCGAGGTTCGCGAGCGTCGACCGGTCGCCCGCTCCGATGCCGAACACGGCTCGGCCGTCGCTGGCCTCCTGGAGCGTCGCCGCCCGCGAGGCCAGGGCGACGGGGTGGGTCTCGTAGGGGTTCGCGACCCCGGCCCCGAGACGGAGGTCGGTCGTCGCCGCCGCCAGCCGGGCCAGGGCGGCGAAGGCGTCGCGGTTGTTGTAGTGACACGAGACGAACGCCGTGTCGAAGCCCGCGGCCTCGGCCGCGACCCCGAGCTCGACGAGCTCGGCGACCGGCCGCGAGGTGGTGAGCTCGATCCCTCGCACCGTCAGGCCCCCGGGAACTCCCACGCCTCCAGCGCCTGGCGCACGAGGTCGGACTCGCGCTCGCGAAAGAGCGCGTCGCCACCGGCCCGGTCCCCGAACGCGAAGCCGCGCACCACCGCGACGGGGACGCCGTCGTCGCCCTCGCCGAAGACGAGGTTCGCGGCCGCGGCGAGCTCGTCGACGACGGCCTCGTTGGTCACCGCCAGCCGGTAGCCCGCCCGGTCGGGCTCGCCCCGCCAGTCGCGCATCGCCGGCAGGCCGGCCCAGCCGATGGCGACGCCGCGCTGGCCGTGGCGGAAGGGGCGCCCCGAGGTGTCGGTGACGACGACGCCGACGTCGGCCGCGAACGCCTCACGGAGCCGGGCCGCGCTCTCGCTCGGCGCCTCGGGCAGCCGGAGCAGGTCGCGTCCGGCCGGCACGTTCGAGCGGTCGATGCCCGCGTTGACCCCGATGTGGCCGAACCGGGTGACGCACAGCAGGAACGGCGCCTCGAGGACGAGCGCCGAGGACTCGTCGAGGACCGCCTGGGCGAACCGGGGGTCCTTTGGCTCGCCGGTCAGGGCCTCGAGCCGGGCGGCGATGGCCTGGGCCCGCTCGCCGGCCTCGACGTCGGCCAGGTCGAGGTACCGACCCTCCGCCTTCGAGACGACCGTGCTGGCGACGCAGACGACGTCGCCGTCGACGAGGTCGGTCCGCGCCGCGACCAGCGCGGCCAGGTCGTCGCCGGGGCCGATCTCCGGGAGCCCCTCGACGGGCGTCACCTCCATGGCGGCCCCTCGCCGGCCCCCGTGAAAAGTCGCGCGGGCCGCGGCCGGTCCTGCCGCCGACCGTTCCGGGACCGGCCGCGCCTCGCCGGCCACAGCTTCTTGCCGGTCGCCGGCGAGGTCCGGTCGATGGCCGAGCCCCCGACCCAGGTCGTCGCCGTCGTCCGCCATCGGGGAGGCCTCCTCGTGTGCGACGACGGGGTCGGTGGCGGTCCCGCGCTCCCCTCGGCCCCCGTCGAATCGGCCGCGCCCGAGGCCGCCCTCGAGGACCTCCTGGTGCGGTTGGGCGTCCCGGCGAGGGCGGTCGAGCGCCGCGGCGAGCCGGTCGCGGTCGAGGGTGGCCGATACCATCCGTTCCTGGTGACGGTCCCCGAGCGCCCCACGACGGTCGGCGACGCCTGCCTGGAGCCACGCTGGACCGCGCCCGCGACGCTCCGCCGCGGCCCGGACGACCCCTGGTGGCGCGTCTACCGCGCCGTCGCGCCGACCGTCGACTCCGTGGCCGCCGACCGGGAGCGCGGCTCGACCGCCATCGCGGTCGACGCGCTCTGGGCGCTCCGTGACGCGGCGACGGCCGCCGAGGCCGAGGGTCGGGGGCTCGAATCGGTCGCGTCGGTCGCCCGCTCGCTCGTGGCCGCCCGGCCGTCGATGGCCGCGCTCGCGACCCGCGTCGACCGGGTCATGGCCGGCGCCACGACGGCCGACGAGGTCGCGGCCGCGGCGGACCGCGGCATCGTCGAGGCGTTCGCGGCCGACGCGACCGCCGCCAGGTTGGCGGCCGAGACGGTCGGGGACGGCCCCGTGCTGACCCTCTCGCGCTCCGGCACGGTCGCCGAGGCGCTGCTCGCAGCCAGACCGACCACCGTGGTCCTCGCCTCACGCCCCGGCAGCGAGGGGCTCGCCGTCGCCGACGACCTCGTCGCGGCCGGTCTCGACGTCACGACGGCCCCCGACGCGGCCGTCTACGACCTGCTCCGGGACGGGGACGTCGCGGCGGTGCTCGTCGGGGCCGACGCCGTCACAGCCGACGGGGCCGTGGTGAACAAGGTCGGCACCTGGGCTGCGGCGCACGCCGCCAGCCTGGCCAACGTCCCGTGCTTCGTCGTGACGGGGGCCGACAAGGTACGCGCGGCGCCGGACGAGGGGTCCAGCGCCGACCGGGAGCTCGAACCGTCGTTCGCCGTCGAGCCACGGTTCGACCGCACGCCGCCGGGGTTCGTGACCGCGCTCCTGACCGACCGCGGCTGGCTCGAACCGGCCGACGTCCCCGCCGTCGCCGCGGACCATCGCGCGCTGACGGCGTGGCGCCGCTGACCGCATCGTCGTGGCTGGGCGGGCTGCCCTGGCGCGAGGCCCTTTTGTACCGGCCGCTGGTACTCCCGGCCGGTGGTGATGACGACAGGTTACCCCCACTGAGCCCCTCGTGATGATGGGATACCGCCGAACCACCATCCCCTTCATCCCTCGACGGCGTCCCCCCATCCCCACCGCACCGTCCGTCCAGTCAAACCGTGCCGAACGTGTCACAACTGACCGTTCAGTCACCACCTTACCGACCGTTCAGTCACCCGCCGTGCGAGCCGCTACAACAGCCGACGGCCCCTGGCGCGGCCGGCGTCCCCGGCCAGCAGGAAGCCGCCGAACGAGACGGCCCACACCAGCGCGAGGTAGGCCACCCAGCGCTCGAGGCCGCCGACGCCCAGGAAGGTCCCGCCGCCGAGCACCACGTAGAGGACGAGGGCGAGCAGCTCGAGGGCCCCGAGGACCGCCGAGACGCCGCGGAACGGCCCCTGGACGAGACCCGCCACCACCAGGGCGGTCACGCCGAGGCCGCCGAACGTCAGGAGCGAAGCGACGAGGTGGGGGAGGCCGGTCTGCGCCGGGAACAGGCCGACGCCGATGAGCCCGCCCAGGCCGGTGACGACGAGCACCGCCGTCAGGGGGCGGTCGCCGTCGGCCCGGTGGAGGCCGTAGGCGGCGACCAGCACCAGGAGGCCGGCGACGACCATGGCGCCGTTGAAGGCCGCCCGCGAGCCCGGCGTTCCGGCCGACGACCCGAGGGCGCTGATGGTCCGGTCGGCCGTGCTGTAGCCCGGGAACTGCGTCTCGGCCGTGATGATGCCGAGGATGGAGACGGCGCCGCCGGCGACGAACGAGGCGCCCGCGACGGTCCGGTACTGCGCTGGGTCCATGATGGCTGACCTCACCGTTCATGCCAGTCGTCAAATAGGTATGCCGGCCATCGACGGGACGGGCCATCACCCGCTGAAACGACCGGTCGGGCGACGCGATGGCGTCGGACCGAACCACGATTTTTTCGCCCACGTTTTTCGGCGGCTCAACGATCGAGGATGGTTGGCATCGCGTGACGGCTCTGTTCTCTCGGGACCAGCGCTCGTCCGCCAGCCAACAACGGAGGTAGCGGCTGCCGGAATCACCGCGCGGCCATCATTCGACACCTGGCCCGGTTGGCCGACACGTTCGCCCCCCACGCAACCCACGATTTTTTCGCCCACGTTTTTCGGGCCGCGCGCTCGTGCGCGGCCCTAAAAAGGTGGCTTCAGAAGAACCCGAACAGGTCGTCGCGCTTCGCCGCGTGGAGGTGGGTCCGGACGGCCGTCTTGAGCGCGTCGAGGTCGCCCCGCTTGGCGCTGATGGGCGCCACCTGGTCGCGCCACTGCTGCCACGGCGGGAGCAGGCCGAACCGGTCGCAGACGGCGTCCAGGCGCTCGTCCGCGTCGTCGACGACGTCCATCTTGTTGACCGCGATGACCGTCGGCAGCCCGAGGTCGGCGAGGAACGCGTACAGGTCGAGGTCGTAGGGGACGTCGCCGCGGTCGCGGTGGCGGTCGATGATGTCGACGACGGCCTTGCCGTCGACGACCAGCACCGCGACGAGGACGTGGTCGGCGTAGCGCTCGAGGTAGCGCACGACGTCGGTCTTGATGGCCTCGCGGCGCTCGGCGGGGACGCCGGCCATGAAGCCGAACCCCGGCAGGTCGGTGAGGACGAAGTCCTCGGCCGTCCAGTCGTAGTAGTTCGGCTGCCGGGTGACCCCGGGCGACCGCCCCGCGGGGACGCGGTGGCCCGTCAGCTCGCGCATCACCGTCGACTTGCCGACGTTCGACCGCCCGACGAGGACCACCTCCGCGCCGCGGTCGGGCCGTCCCTCGAACATGGTCGGGCCTCGCCGCCGCGGGGCCAAAGCGGTGTCCATCGGGCGGCCGCCGGTCGAGCGGCCCCCGAACCGGCCCTGCGCCCGGCCAGCGCACACAGCCCCCGTCCAGCGCGCCCACCGTGCCCCGGACTATATGGCTCGGCCCCGCGACTGGCGCCCCGTGCGGTACGTCGAGATCTCCGTGCCAGCGGGCAAGCGGGCCGCCGTGCTCCAGGCCCTCGACGCCGAGGGCGTGGACTTCGTGCTCACCCCGGAGGACAGCGACCGCGAGTACACGGCCGTCGTCGCGTTCCCGCTGCCGACCAATGCGGTGGAGCCGGTGCTCGAGGCCGTGCGCGGGGCCGGGCTGCCCGAGGACGCGTTCACGGTCGTCCTCGACGCGGAGACGGTCATCTCCCGTCGGTTCGAGCGCCTGGCCGAGCGGTACGCCGAGGCGCACCCGCCCGCGCGCATCGCCCGCGAGGAGCTATCGACCCGGGCGTCGGACCTGACGCCCGACCGGCGCACGTTCGTCGTCCTGGCGATCGCGAGCGTCGCCATCGCGACGGCCGGCGTGCTCCTCGACTCCCCGGCCATCGTCGTCGGCTCGATGGTCATCGCCCCGCTCATCGGCCCCGCGATGGCGACGAGCGTCGGGACGGTGCTCCAGGAGCGGTCCCTGTTCTGGCGGGGCCTCCGGCTCCAGGTGCTCGGGTTCGGCCTGGCCATCGTCACCGCGGCCGCCTTCGCGTTCCTCGTGAAGGGGTTGCACCTCGTGCCACCCGGGACCGACGTCCTCGCCCTCGCCCAGGTCAGGGAGCGGCTCTCGCCGGACTTCCTCTCGCTGGCCGTCGCCCTCGGGGCCGGCGTCGCGGGGGCCTACAGCCTCTCCGAGGACGTCTCGAGCTCGCTCGTGGGCGTGATGATCGCCGTCGCCCTCATCCCGCCGACGGCGGTCATCGGCATCGGCCTCGCCTGGGGGCTCCCGGGCGTCGTCACCGGCTCGACGGTGCTCCTGCTCGTCAACTTCCTCTCCATCAACCTGGCGGCCCTGGCGGTGCTGTGGTACCAGGGCTACCGGCCGGAGCAGTGGTCCCGGGAGGCCGCCGCGCGCACGGAGACCCGCCGGCTCGCGATGGGGCTGGCGGCCGCCATCCTCGTCCTCTCCGCCTTCCTCGGCGCTGTCACCTACGCGTCCTACCAGTCCGCGGTCGTCGAGCAGCACGTCCGGCAGGACGTCCAGGCCACGCTCGCGGGGCCACCGTACGGCGGCGAGGTGTTCCTGCTCAACCTCCAGGTCCGGTCGACCCGCGGCCTCCTGGCGACCGAGCCCCGGTCGGTGGTCGTCACCGTCGGGCAGCCGCCGGGGGCCGTCTATCCCGGCCTCCGCGACGACCTCGCCGCCCGCCTCGCGCCGTACGGCGTCTCGGTCGAGGTCCGGTTCGTGACCGTCGAGCGAGGGCCGACCGGTTGACCACGACGATCGCGACGAGCGGGCGCGACGATACGGCCGAGACCCGACCGACCCGCAGGCCGCCGGTCGGGTGAATCGGGACACGGCGACGGTGAAACGGCGATTTGAGCCTAGCAGAGGTTCATCCCGTCGGCGGTCAGAAGGACCACCGTGAACCGCATCACCCACCCATCGATCCGAACCGCCCTGCCCCTCCTGGGGGTCATCGTGCTCCTGCTCTCCGCCGGCTGCCTGGGCGCCATCACCTCGTCGTCGCCCCGGGCGACCACGAGCGGCTCGCCGTCGCCGACGGTGAGCGTCGGAACCGGCGCGACGGGCGGCGCCGTCGGCGCCGACCCGGCGACCGACGTCGTCGGCGCGCCGTCGGTGGGCGCCTCGGCCGGCGCCGTCGGTGGCGTGACCGGTGCCCCGTCCGTGAGCCTCTCGACCGAGGACGGCACCGTCGCCGTCGCCGCGAGCGGGTCGGTCTCCGTCGCCCCCGACCTCGCGGTCGTCCAGCTCTCCGCGGTGGCCACCGCCGACTCGCCCGACGCCGCCCGGGCCCAGGTCGCCTCGGACGTGTCGGCCGTGCGGAGTGCGCTCGCCAACGCCGGCGTGCCGAAGGACGCCATCACGACGGCCTACTACGCCATCCAGCCCCAGTACGACTACTCGAACGGCCACTCGACGCTGGTCGGCTACCGCGCGGTCCACGCCCTCACGGTGAAGACGGGCGTCGACGCCGCCGGCGACGTCGTCGACGCGGCCGTCGGCGCCGGTGGCGTGCAGGTGAACAGCGTCCAGTTCACCCTCTCGGACGCGGCCCAGCAGTCGGCGCGCGAGGACGCGCTCCGGGCCGCGATGAGCCACGCCAAGGGCGACGCCAACGCGGTCGCCTCGGCGGCCGACGCGACGCTGGGCGGGGTCCGTTCGGTCTCGACCGGCGGGTCCGTCGTTACGCCGGGACCCCGGCCAGTCGCCATGACGGAGGCGTCGTCGGGCGGTAAGACCACCTTGAACGCCGGCCCGGTGACGGTGACGGCCACCGTCCAGGTCGTCTACGGCCTGCAGTAAACCGGGGCGTACCCGTTCTGAGCCCGATTCGGTCCGCTTCCTCGCTCAGCAGCGTCCCCGATGATGGCGTCAACCCCCGACGGTAGGGTCATATAGCCCATCGCCCCAACGCCGGGTAAGGAGATGCTAGACTGTCCGTACCCCGGCTGCGGCTGGCGGGCCATCGCCCCCTCGGCCGACGCGGCCCGGTGGCAGGTCGCCGAACACGTCCTGAACGAGCACGCCCACACCGACGACGGCGCCGTCGCCGAGGAGCGCTTCCGCATCAGGCTCGAGCGCGACGGCGACTGGATCACGGCCTCGCTCGAGCCGACACGCGAGGCCCACGAGGCCACGCCGGACGAGTAGGTCCCAGCGGCGTCGTAAGTTGGGCCTTCCGGCCGGTCCGGCCGGCCGGTGCCGGCTAACCGGGCTGTAACAATGTCGTCGGCCGAGGATGGTTGGGTCGGAGGTTCGACCAATGCCCAAAGAGATCGCCTGCCGAGAGGCCGGCTACGACTGCGACTTCATGATCCGTTCGGAGAACGAGGACGAGCTTATCGGGTTCGTCCAGGAACACGTCAAATCGACACACGACACCGACATGTCGAGCGCCGACATCCGGGGCGCCTGGAAGACCGTCTGATTCGGCCAACCGTCCCCCACCGCGGGGTCCTCGTCCTCGTCGACCGCTTCGTCGGTCACGAACCAGTACGTCCGTCGTGGACCGCTTTCGTTCCCGTCGACCGCATCCGCCGCCTCGCCCCCGACCGGTCGGTCAGCCCGTCGGCTCCTCGAACGGCAGCGGTGGCTCGTAGCCGATGGCCGCGACGACGGCGTCGAGGGCGGCCTCGACCCCCTCGCCCTCGGTGAGGCTCATCGTCAGGTCGGCCTCGACGGCGGTCGACAGGTCCGCCTTGTTGCAGACGGTGACCAGCGGGGCGTCCGGGAAGGCGTCGGCGACCGACGCTTTCAGGGCGAGCTGGTCGGTCAGCGGATAGCCGCACGTCTCGCTCGCGTCGATGAGGAAGAGGATGCCGTCGGCGACGTGAGTCAGGGCGCTGACGGCCTGGCGCTCGACGGGGTTCCGGTCCTCGGGCGGCCGGTCGAGGAGGCCGGGCGTGTCGACGACCTGGTAGCGGACGCGGTCGCGCTCGACGTGGCCCACGTGGACGCCGGTCGTGGTGAACGGGTAGGCCGCGATGCGGTTCCGAGCCCGGGTGACGGCGTTGACGAACGACGACTTGCCGACGTTCGGCGCGCCGGCGACGACGACAGTGGGTTGGTCGGTCCGGATGTCCGGGAGGTCGCGGAGCGCGTTGCGGGCCGCGTTGACCCGCTCGAGGTCGTCGGCGACCTCCTCGACGACCGACGCCATCCGGGCGAAGGCCTGCTGACGGAGCTTGCGGGCGGTGTCGGGGTCCGTCCGGGCGATGCGCCCCTGGTAGTCCCGGCCGAAGGCCTTCGTCTTGCCCGACGCCCAGGTGAGCTCCGACAGGCTCGCCCGGAGGGCGTCGACGTCGACGATGGCGTCGGCCAGCTCGGCGTAGAACGGGTCCATCGCGTCGAAGTCCGGCCAGTCGGTCGCCACCTGGCCCAGGTTGTCGGCGAGGATGTTCGAGGCCGTCTGGAGCATCGACCCCTGGGCCTCGACGCCGTGCTTGGCCTTCCCGGCCCGGGCGGCCCGCGAGAACGCCTTGTCGAGGAGCTCCTCGGCGGTGGGCACGGTCGGCAGCGACTCGAAGATCACTGGCGGGGGTTGTCGTCCGAACGACAAAAGCCGTCGGTTCGCCGGTCGCGAGCGGCCGAGGCCGGGCGCCCGGAGGCCACGCCGGCCACTGCGCTTATACCGACCATCGCCCTCCACCCCGGCATGACCAACTGGCGCGCCGTCGGCACCGGCTTCCTCGTGATGGTCCTGGTGAGCCTCGTGGGCTTCGTGGTGCCCGTCCTCGGCCACCTCGTGGCCGGTCTGGCTGGGGGATTCGTGGCGGGCTACCTCGCCGACGACGGGCTGCTCGGCGGGGCGTGGCACGGCCTCCTGGCGGGCGGCCTCGCCGGGTTCCTGCTGGCGCTCGCCATCGGCCTGTTCGGCCTGGCGCTCGGGCCCGTCGGCGCCCTCGTGGGCGGCGGCCTCGCGTTCGTCGTCGCGCTGGCCACGGTCTTCTTCGCCCTCGACAGCGCGGTGGCGGGGCTCGTCGGCGGCGCGCTCGGGTAGCGGCGGCCGTCTCAGCCGACGACCGAGAGCATCAGGACGCCCACGCCGGCGACGCCGGCCACCACCCCCACGCCCGTCGCCAGGCGGTCGCCCCAGGGGACGACCCGCTCGAGCGAGAGCACGACCGCGATGGCCGCCATCCAGAGGAGGTTCATCGAGCCCACGACGACCATCAGCGCCATCAACGACCAGCAGCAGCCCACGCAGAAGACGCTGAACCGGCCGCTCATCCTGACCGCCCCCAGGACGCCCGGCTCGTGGTACTCCATGAGGAAGCCGAGCGGCGTCCGGCAGTACGTCAGGCACCGGTCCTTGTACGGCGAGAGCTGGTAGCCGGACAGGAGCAGGAACGCGCCGCCGAGGAAGCGTCCGCCCTGGCTGTGGGCGATGGCCGCGATGGGCACCACGGCGTTGACGGCGAGCGGGACGACCCCCGTGGCCGCCCAGACGACCGCGTACGTGCCCATGAACGCCCCCACCCGGGCCGCCTTCCCCGTCCGCGTCGCCCCGGCTATCGTCCGGTAGTAGAGCCCGAACAACGACACCGACGAGGGATACATCATCGCGACCATCATCACCCCCCACAGCAGCAGGTAGAGCCCCACGCCACGGAGCCCGTTCGAGAGCGCCATCGTCTCCGGGGCGCCCGGGGCGGTCATCGGCATCGCCCCGCCCGCCCCGCCGCCGGGCATCGGGAGCCAGCGCTCCACGAGGGCGACCCAGGCCACCAGCGAGACGACGTAGGTGACGAGCGCGACGGTCGGGATCTGCGCCGGATCGAACCGACGTCCCGTCGACGTCCCCATTGACGGCCGCCGGTCGTTCATGGCGTTCGCGTCATCGACTACGAGTTCGCCAGCTGGAAGTCCCCGAGGAAGGCGTTCGTCCCCGAGACCGACCAGTCGAACGCCTCGCCGAAGGAGACCGTCGCCGATTCCGCGAGCCCCGTGTGCATCACGCCGTCGGCCGTGAGCGGGTGCGGCCTGATGGTCCCGAGCTCGTCGCCGATGCCGGCGATGCCCGCCGCCGCGAGGTCAAGGACCTCGCCGATCTCGACGGTGACGTCCTCGCCGTCGCGGACGAACTCGATGGGGGCGCTGACCACCTCGGCGGAGCGGACGTGGGCCTCGGCGACGGCCGCCCAGATGCCTCCCGCCCCGCCGGTGTAGATGGTCTGGAGCGCCTCCCGCTGCTCGTCGTCAGCCGTCTCGTCGACGAGGAGCACCACGTCCCACTCGGTGCCGGGGCCGAACATCACCCCCGCGTCGGCGGCGATGAGGAGCCCGACCGAGAGGCCGCTCAGATCGACGTCGCCGTAGTGGCCGTCGCGGATGTGCCAGGCGAGCGAGGCGGTGCAGCCGTCATCGTCGGTCGGTACCATCCAGATGCACCGGCAGGCCACGTCGCAGTTGCAGGCCTCGACGTAGTCGCCGGCGAGGGTCCAGGGTTGAGTCATGTGGGTCCGAGTGGCCGTATGGGACCCGTCGACGATGACCGTACCCCGTGCAATACGTTCACGGCGTGAACCCTGCCCACGCCGTGAACAGCCGGCGGTGGGCCGCTGGGCGGACGCCCGGAGGGGCGCCGGCGCCAGCCTCGGACCGGACCCCGTGTCGGCCTACCGACGGGCCCGGAGTTCGGCGCGCAGGTCGTCGAGGGTCAGGTCGTGCATCGACAGGACGACGAGGAGGTGGTAGACGAGGTCCGCGCTCTCGGCGACGAGCCCCTCGTCGTCGGCGTCCTTCGCCGCGAGGACGACCTCGGTGACCTCCTCGCCGAGCTTCTCGAGGGCGGCGTTCTCGCCCTTCTGGTGGGTGAACAGCTCGGTGGTGTAGGAGCCCACGGGCAGCTCGACCTTCCGGGCCTCGATGACGTCGAACAGCTCGTCGAGGACGGCCGCGGTCGAGTCGGTCATGCGAGCTCCACGACCTCCCGGATGTCCTGGAGCTCGTCGAACTCCGCCCGGGGCTGGTGGCCGTCCTCGAAGACCCCGTCGTCGAGCTCGACCGGCGCGCCGGTTCGGACCGCCAGCGCCATCGAGTCGGAGGGGCGGGCGTCGACGACCGCGTCCTCGCCCCGCGGCGTGTCCAGGTGGAGGTCGGAGATGTAGGTCGAGTCGACCACGGCGCTCACGACCACCCGCGAGACCCGGCCGCCCAGCTCCTCGACGACGTCGAGCAGGAGGTCGTGGGTGAGCGGCCGGCCGATGTCGCTGGCTTCGAGCCCCCGGGCGATGCTCACGGCCTGGTCGAAGCCGATGAAGATGGGCAGCACCGACTCGCTGTCCGGCGCGGGCGCGAGGAGGACCACCGGAACCGGGCCGTCGGGCGTCCCGGCCACCCGCACGGCGTCGATGCTGACGTCCATGGCTCACCTGGGTGGGCCGGCTACGAAAACCTGGCGTTCGTCGGCCCGTAGGCCAGCGCCGCCCGGCCGGACTCGCGACCGGCCCGACCGCCTCACCCGACCAGGTTGAGGAGCTCGACGAGGAGGCCGAAGAGGACGCCGAAGGCGAGGACCGTCCGCGGGTCCATCCGGATGGCGTTGCGGTCCTCGGCGTCGAAGTACCGGACCAACCCCGCGCTGCTCATCAGCCCGGACCCCTGGGACTTGCTCATGACCACGGCTGGGTCGTGGTCGGCCCTAAACCTTCCGTTGGCCGGCGACCCGGTCCCCGGCCTCGATCCAGCTGTCGGCCCCCCGGCCTCGATCCAGCTGTCGGCCCCCCGGCCTCGGTCCCGATTGCCGGCAGTCGGTCACTCGTGAGAAATCCTTAACCCATCGGGCCGAGAAACTCCGCCGGACGCAATATGACGGTCACCATCAAGGACTTCTACGCGGACTGGTGCGGGCCCTGCAAGACCCAGGAACCCATCCTGGAGGAGCTCGAGTCAGCCTGGGACGACGTCTCGTTCGAGCGCATCGACGTCGACGAGCACCAGGACGTCGCGAACCAGTACCAGGTCCGGTCCATCCCGACGCTCGTGGTCGAGAACGACGACGGCGTCGTCGACCGCTTCGTCGGCGTCACCCAGCGAGAAGCCATCGAGTCCGCCCTCCAGGCCGCCGGGGCGTAGGGCGCCGGCGCACCGACCGCTCGACCCGCGTCCGGGTCACTCGAACCGGACGCCGAGGTCGTGGAGCCCCGCATTGTTGACGGCGAGCGTGACGAGCAGCGGCGTCAGCGACTCGACCTCGGGGGAGGCGGCCAGCCCGCCGGCGTCGAGGGCCCGCAGGCCATCGATCTCCTCCGCGAGCCGCCGGACGGTCCGGGTCGCCTCGGCGTCGTCTCCCACGACGAGCACGTCGAGCCCGAGCGGGGCGTCGAGGTCCGAGAGCCGGCCGGCCGCGAGGTTGTGGAACGCCCCGACGACCGGCACGCCCTCCGGGGCGGCCGCGGCGGCCGCCAGCGTCGTGCTCCCCGCCGCGGGCGGCGTGTACCGGAACCCGGCCTCCGTCCGCTCCATCGACACGGCGGGCGAGACCAGGACGGCGTCCGGTCCGAGCCGGTCGGCCACCGATTCGACGGTGGCGGTCACGTGGGCCGCGGGGACGGCGAGGACGACGACGTCGCCACGGTCGGCCGCCATCTCGTTGGCGAAGCCGGAGACGTCGCCCTCGACGCCCCGCTCGGCCAGCTCGGCCGCGTAGCGGCTGGCGGCGTCGCGGGCCCGTTCGGGGTCGCGCGAGCCGACGACGACCTCGTGGTCGGTGTCGTGGGCCCAGCGGAGCGCCAGGCCCTCGCCGATGTCACCGGTGCCGCCGAGGAGCGCGATTCGCATACAGCGGGGGTCGGCCGTCGCCCTCCTAAGCGTTGTGCGATGGCCGCCTCGGCCCGTCGACCGACGTCCCTCGCCGGACCATCATCGCTCGTTTCCCGGCGCCGGCCGGCTCGGTCCTACCAGCCGAGCCGGTAGACGGCGACGTAGGCCAGGCCCGTGGCGAGGACGAGCAGCGGGACCAGCGCGACCAGCTGCGAGAGCGCGTCCGGCGGCGTCCCCACCGCCGCGACGACGAGCGCGACGAACCACAGCCCGGCCATCACGAACCCGAACCGTCGCCGCCGGGCCACGTTCGCGGCCGTCCGTTCGGGGTCCGGTTCGGCCGTCCGTTCGGGCCCCGGGTCCGTTCGACGACCGGCCGACGCCGGTTCGAGGAGCTCCGGGAGGTCGTTCACCGAGTCGACGACGGCGTCGGCCCCCGCCGCCTCGAACGCCGCCCGGCCGTCGGCCCCGGTCAGGCCGCCGGTCAGGACGCCGACGCCGTGGTAGGTCCGCGAGGGGTCGGCCCGGCCGGCGGCGACGGCCGTGCGCACGTCGTCGAGCGTGTCGCCCGCGAAGGCGACCGCCCCGGCGTCGAGCCGCTCGGCGAGCTGCACGAGCCCGTCCGGCGCGGGCTTCTCCGGCGGGTCGTCGTCCATCGTGAGCACCAGGTCGTCCGGGAGGTCGAGCCCGACCCGGTCGAGCGCCAGGTCGGCCTCGTCGGCGGGTCGGCCGGTCAGCACCCCGAGGGCGAAGCCGTCGGCCAGTCGACGAAGCGTCCCCGGTTCCACGAGGACCGGCTCGTCGTTGAGGTAACCGGGGACGTCGAGGTCGGGCTCGCGGCTCTCGAGCTCGCGGTAGCCGTCGCTCCCGAGGTAGAGCTGCTGGAAGACCGCGCGGACGCGCTCGGGGTCCCAGTTGGCCTCGACCTCGGCGGCGGCCTCGCCCAGGGCGTCCGCGAGCGCCGCGCGGGCGCCGGCCAGACCGCCACCGCGCTCGGCGATGGCGGCCGCGTAGCCGTCGGCGTCGGCCCCGTAGCCCGCGCGTCGGGCCAGCACGAACAGGCAGAGGGCGTCGGTGAGGACCCAGTCGTTGTTGAAGCCGCCGGCGTCCTTGAGGGCCTGGAGGGTCGCGGGCTCGACCGTCCCGCCAGTGAGGCGCTCGACCGTCTCGACGGCGGCGCGCCGGTAGGAGTTCGCCACGTCGACCAGCACCCCGTCGACGTCCAGGACGACCGCGTCCACTCGCATGCCCCCCGTCGTCGGGGGGCGCTCATGGGCGTTTCGAGGCTCGCCGGGCCGCCGACCGCGTCGGCTATCGAACGACGTAGCCGGGCCGCCTCACTCGCGAACCCAGAAGAGCGTCTCGCCGGGGAGCGTCTCCCGGCGCCGCACGGGGACGGCCGGGGCGTCGGTCCCGAGGGTGGTGAACGCGAACGCCGCGTCCACGGCCGCCGCCAGCTCCAGGGCCGGCCGGTGGAGCTCCTCCGGGAGGTTCCGGGCGTACAGGCCGGCCGCGTCCGCGTAGACGTCGAGGTCGGGCGCCAGGAGGTCGTCGCGGACGAACCGGACGCCGGCCGGGACGGGTCGGTCGACCAGGTCGGTGGCCGTTACCCGATTCGTCGTCGCGAGGGCGGCCGCGACGGCCGGTCGTCGCCCCACGGCGAGCTCGACGATGGGGTCGAGGTGGTCGAGGGCGGAGACGAGCGCCCGTCGGGTGTCGTCATCGACGGCAGGACGGGTGACGTCGTCCACGTCGGGACGTTTATGCCGAGGGTGCGCATAGCCCTTGTCATGCTCGTCGATATCGTTCCCATCGGCGAGGTGCCCGCGCCGGTCAAGCGCGAGGCCTCGGCCGCCCTCCGGCGGGTGTTCGACGTCGAGGTCGCCCTCCACGACAGCCAGCCCCTCCCCACGGACGCCTTCGACGAGTCCCGGGACCAGTACCTGGCCGAGCCCTTCATCGAGCTGGCCGCCCAGGTCGGTGACGGCGGCAAGAACCTCGGCCTGACGGTCGAGGACCTCTACTACCGCCGGCGGAACTACGTCTTCGGCCTCGCCTACCTGGACGGGAAGGCCTCCGTGGTCTCGACCTACCGGCTCTCGACCTCGTCGGACGGCGGCTTCTCCCAGCGCTCCTCCGGCGAGATCTTCGCCGACCGGGTGCGCAAGGAGGTCGTCCACGAGATCGGCCACACGCTCGGCCTCGAGCACTGCGACAACCACCGCTGCGTCATGAGCTTCTCGCCGACGGTCCGCGAGGTCGACGTCAAGGAGCAGCACCTCTGTGGGTCCTGCCAGCGCCTGCTCGGCTGAGCGGCGCGCCGGTGCATCGAGCTGCCTCCCCCGAGCCTCAGGTGCCCTCGTCGACGAGCATCGCGAGGTCCAGCTCGTCCAGGACGGCCTCGACGGCGGCCTCGACGGCGGCCTCGTCGGCCCCGTCCTGGAGGCCGTCCAGCTCGCGGTAGCAGCTCGGGCACAGCGGCATGGTCAGCCGCCCCACGGGCGCCGAGAGGTCCCGCTCGGCGCGGAGGTAGGTCAGCCAGTCGCCCGGGACCGGGAGGCTCCGCCCCCGGCCGGCGAAGTCGCCGCAGCGGGCACAGCGCGTGGGCATGCCCCGCGGTTCGGCGGCGGGCGGTAAAAGGCTACAGGTGTGGCGACGGCGTCGCCCCCCTCGCCGTCACCCGATTCGGGGGCCGCTCCACGCCCACCCCGGCGTGGACCGAAATGGCTGCATTTTACTGTCCAGCGGTCGGCGTCCGAACGGAACATGGGAGGGCTATGAGCGGGCCGGCGGCGGGCGCCGACGCGGCTGACGACGCAGCCGACGCCGGGGCCGCCGGGGGCGACGGTCCGGGGGACGGCGGGGGCTCGGTCCAGACCGAGCTCTCGCGGGACATGAGCCTCTTCGACGTCACCTTCATCGGCATCGGCGCCATGATCGGCGCGGGCGTCTTCGCCCTCACGGGCTTCGCGGCCGGCATCGCCGGGCCGGCGCTCGTGCTGGCCTTCGTGCTCAACGGCGGCGTCGCGCTCTTCACCGCCGTCTCCTACGCCGAGCTCGGCGCGGCGTTCCCGGAGGCCGGCGGCGGCTACCTCTGGGTCAAGGAGGCGCTCGTCGACCCCAACGGCTTCTACGCAGGCTGGATGAGCTGGTTCGCCCACGCGGTGGCGTGCTCGCTCTACGCCGTGACGTTCGGGACGTTCCTCCTCGAGTTCGTCATCTACGCGACGCCGCTCACCCACGACTTCGTGCTGCTCGGGTTCGTCACGCCGGGGCTGGTGGACAAGGCCCTCGCCGTGGCCATGATCGCCGCCTTCGCCTACATCAACTTCCGGGGGGCCGAGGAGACCGGGAAGGCGGGCGTGGTCGTCACCGGCATCAAGGTGCTCATCCTGGGCGTCTTCGTCCTCTTCGGCATCGGGGCCACCCTCGCGACGCCGACCTGGCCGCAGAAGTTCGTCTCGAACCCGTCGTTCGCCCCGAACGGCCTCGTCGGCCTCATCGGGGCCATGGGCTTCACCTACATCGCCTTCGAGGGCTACGAGATCATCGTCCAGTCGGGCGAGGAGGTCGTCGACCCGGGCAGGAACATCCCGAAGGCGGTCTTCTACTCGCTGGCCATCGTCGTGCCCATCTACGTCCTCGTGGCCTTCGCGGCCATCGGCGGCATCGACGTCACGCCTCACGCCGTGAACCTCGCGCGGCCGTTCGTCGGCGCGGCCCCGCAGTACACCTGGCAGCTCCTCGGCCAGCTCGGCGAGCTCGGCCTCATCCAGGCCGCCGCCCAGTTCGTACCGTACGGCGTCCCGCTCCTGCTCCTGGCGGGGCTGACGGCCACCATGAGCGCCCTGAACGCGACCATCTACTCGTCGTCCCGGGTCTCGTTCGCGATGGGTCGCGACGGCGCCCTCCCCGGGTTCTTCGACGCCGTCCACCCCCAGCGGCGCACGCCCCACCGGGCCATCCTGCTCTCGGCCGTCCTCATCGGGGCCATGGCCGTCGTCCTCCCCGTGGAGTCCGTCGCCGCGGCCGCCGACGTCATGTTCATCCTGCTGTTCGTGCAGGTCAACTGGACGCTCATCCGCATGCGGGGGACGCACCCGGACCTGCCGCGGACCTACCGCGTGCCGTGGATGCCGTGGCCGCCCCTGCTCGGCATCGTCCTCCAGCTGCTCCTGACCCCCTTCCTGCTCTCGGCGCTCGGGCTCCAGGTCGGGTTCGGCCCCGATTCGCACGGCTTCGTCGCCCTCGTGACGATGGCCGTCTGGATGGGCATCGGCCTGGTCGTCTACCTGGGCTACGCCAAGGGGCGCGAGGCCGAGAAGCTCGAGCGCGAGGCCCCGGCCGTCGTGGCCGAGGAGACGCCCGACCACCGCGACTACCGGCTGCTCGTCCCGGTGGCGAACCCGCGGTCGGTCGACCAGCTCATGCGCACCGCCATCGACCTGGCCCGGGACCGCGACGGCGAGATCGTCGTGATGACCGTCGTGACCGTCCCCCAGCAGACCCCGCTCGAGGAGGGTCGGGCGTTCGTCGACCAGGAGCGCGCGGTCCTCGATGAGGCGATGCGCATCGGCGAGGACGCCGGCGTGCCGGTTAGCGGCACCATCCGCATCGGCCACGAGGTCTCGACGGCCATCCTCAACGCCATCGAGGGCGAGGCGGTCGACGCCGTGCTCCTCGGCTGGCGGGGCCGGTCGGTCCGTCGGGACTTCGTCTTCGGCAGCAACGTCGACGACGTCATCCGGAAGGCCCG
>Ga0102944_1001012_pt1 | contig 19848 bp, 18 predicted proteins | sample SalPonD_shore_MG_FD_78172 | JGI IMG/M metagenome (GOLD analysis project Ga0102944, IMG submission 78172) | Salt pond soil microbial communities from South San Francisco under conditions of wetland restoration - Salt Pond MetaG... | ecosystem: Environmental > Aquatic > Marine > Intertidal zone >...
CATCAGCCCGGCCCCCGCACGACAACGCCCCGCCTCCGGAATCCGGGGGCGGGGCGTTTTTCGGCTGGGGGAGGGGCTCAGCCGAGCTTGGTGTAGCGCAGGTAGGGCCGGAGCTCCTCGAAGCCCTGCGGGAACTTCTTCTCCGCCTCTTCGTTGGTGACCGACGGCGGGATGATGACCTTGTCGCCCTTCTTCCAGTCCGCCGGGGTGGCCACGCCGTTGGCATCGCCGGTCTGCAGGGCGTCGATCACCCGCAGGATCTCGTCGAAGTTGCGGCCCACCGCCATGGGGTAGGTCATCATCAGGCGGATCTTCTTGTCCGGGTCGATGATGTAGACCGAGCGCACCGCGGCGGTGGTGCTCTCATCGGGATGGATCATCTCGTAGAGCTTGGCGATCTTGAGGTCGGCGTCGGCGACGATGGGGAACTCGAGGTTGGTGTTCTGGGTGTCGTTGACGTCCTCGATCCACTTGACGTGCTCTTCCACGGTGTCGGTGGACAGCCCCAGCGGCTTGGTGCTGCGCGCCTCGAACTCCTTGGCCAGCTGCGCCGTGCGGCCCATCTCGGTGGTGCACACCGGGGTGAAGTCCGCGGGGTGGCTGAAGAAGAAGCACCAGGAGTCGCCGATCCAGTCGTGGAAGCGGATCGGGCCCTTGGTGGTATCGATCTCGAAGTCGGGGGCGGTGTCGCCTATATGCAGTGTCATTTGGCATGCCCTTCGTGGCTGGTTCGGGTTGGGCAGGGAAGCGGGCTGGCCTCCGGCGACGCCCGGCCCGGGGCTGGTGCGTCCACTGCCAGGGCCAAGCCCGGCCGGTGACCGGGTGGGGGTTTCGGGGGAGACGTAGCCGCCCCCGGTGGCCGATAGGTTGGATCCTTCCCTCATTAGGAGGGGATTGCCGCGCCGCAAGCAAGCCCCTCGGCCGAGCTGGCGGGGGCGTCCGGGTACCTCGGAACCGGGGCTGGCTGCCTCTGCGGGCCCCTCCCGCGCCATGGCTGGCGTCGGACGGGGGCGCCACAGGCAGCGGCAGCCGGTCTCAGCCGTTGCGGACGCCGGCCTCGATGCCTGCCAAAAAAACTTGGGGTATCCCCCATTTGGGGGATGCTCGCCCAGCCTCCGGTCGGCAGACTTTCCGCAACCACTCCAAAATTGCGGAGGCTGACGATGGCTCGAATTTTCCCCTGGTCACTGGTTGCGGTTCTTTCCCTGTTCCTGCTGGGCCTGGTCCCCAATGCGTCGGCGGCGGATCGTGATGCGGGTTCGGGGCCCACAAGCTCCTATCTGGTCTCCTGCTCCCCCCAGGTGCAAAAAGAGGTGCCCATTGTCCGGGGTCCCTGCGCCCGCGAGCAGAAGGCCTTCGCGGATGCCTTTGGCTGCAACCGGGTCAACGAGTTCTATAGCGCTTGTCGTGCGTTCTTCGGCTGCCTCGCCAATAACTCCTCCGGGCGATACGCACAGGCTTACCGGAGCAAGGTGAGTCAGTGCAATCAGTACCGCTAGGGGGCCGGCGGCCTTGCTTCTCAGGCGGGATTGCGGGGGGTTCCGGGGACACCTTTCCCGCAACCTGCCCGGCCTGGTGCACGAGGGCGTGGTCATCTTCCATGCGGCCTTTCAGGCAGAGGGCTCGCGATGCCGAGGGGGCGGCTTTGGCCCGGGTTTCGAGGCTGCGGGTGGCCCGGGAGATCCGGGCACCGGGGCGGTGGCGGTTGTGCCAGGATGGGCTCATGGCTAAACGCGCTTTGAAAATATTCGTGGGGATTGCCGGGGCCGCCGGCGTTGTGGTGATTCCCCTGATCGTCCTGAACTATCAGGGTGTCGGGAAGCCCTTCACCGGGTTCTTCACGATCCTTTTCGTGAACGAGCCGGTCGGGGCCTTCCTCGATTCCGGCCTGGTCTGGGTGGCCCAGGCGGAGGCCTGCGCTCCGTTCGCGTATTGCTCGGTAACCCTTGGGGGATGGATGCTGCTGGTGGCGTTCTGGCTCCTGATGGCCGGGGCGCTTGCGGGGGTCCTGGCCGGGCTCACGGCGGGGCTTTCCCGGCTAAGAAAGGCCGCTCGGTAGCGGTCGGTCCCTGCCGCTGCCGGAATCCGGTTCGGTCCGGGCAGAGGCCCGGCAGGAGGGATCCTCCGGGGTTTTTGTTAGCAAGCTAAATATCCGGCCGGTCCGGCCCCTTCCGGGGCTGCGCCCTACCCGGAGTCCTCCTCCCTCCCCGCGAGGTAGTTGAACAGCTGCCGGGCGGTGCGGCCGGAGCGCACGGAGCGGTTCTGGGCGAATTCCAGGGCGCGTTCGGCGAGGTCGTCGGGGCGGTCGTCGCGGCCGGCGAACAGGGACTCGACGATGGCCAGGTAGGTCTCGCGGGGGAGGGGGTAGAAGGACAGGGTCAGGCCGAAGCGGTCGGACAGCGACAGCCGCTCCTCGGTCACGTCGCCGGGGTGGATCTCGTCGCCGACGACGCGCGCCTGGTTGTTGTCGGACAGGTACTCCGGCACCAGGTGGCGGCGGTTGGAGGTGGCGTAGACGCGGACATTGTCCGGCGGCGGTTCGATGGAGCCTTCCAGCACGCTCTTGAGGGCGCGGAAGCCGCGCTCGCCCTCCTCGAAGCTGAGGTCGTCGCAGAAGGCGATGAAGCGCTCCGGGCGGTCGCGCACGGCGTCCACGATGTCGGGCAGGTCCACCAGGTCGTCGCGGTCCACCTGCAGCACGCGCAGGCCGTCGCCGCGGAAGTGGTGGAGCAGGGCGCGGATCAGGGTCGACTTGCCGGTGCCGCGGGCGCCCCACAGCAGGGCGTTGTTGGCGGGCAGGCCGGCCAGGAAGCGGCGGGTGTTGGCCACCAGCTCGGCCTTCTGGCGCTCGATGCCGAGCAGGCTGTCGAGCGCCACCGGCTCGATCTCCGGCACCGGGCGCAGCCGGCCGCGGTTGGGCTGCCAGATCGCCGCCGGCACGGCGGCCCAGTCGATGGCGTCGTCCACGTTCCCTTCTCCCGGAAGATGGTTACGCTCGCGCGGGAAGCCTGCGGCGATTCTCCCACACCGGGCTTCGCCGGGGCGAGCGCCTTCCGGGGCCGCAGCGGGCGGCGGCGGCCGACGGCTTGCCGGCGCCTACCACTCCTCCGGCGGCAGGGCCCCCTTGCCGTACTTGGCCAGCGCGGCGCGGCGCTCCTTGGCCTTGCGGCGGGCGTCTTCCTTCATGTGCTTGAGCTCCGCGGCGGCCTCCAGGGAGTCCTCCACGGTCGCGGTCTTGCGGGCCTGGCCCGGGGCCGAGGCGAACTGGGGCTTGTGCTCCAGGTAGGCCTCGTCGCCGTCATAGCCTTCGTCGTTGTAATCGCTCATTCCGATTCCCCCTCACAGCGGAGTGCATAACAGGCACCCCGGGTGCAACTTTTCGTCCACTCTAGGGTGCCCGACCAGAGTCGTAAAGATTCATCGCCGGCGGGTGCGGGCTACTCGCCGGATTCGGCGCCCTGGTCGCTGAACTTCACCAGGCGGGTCACCTGGATGTCCGAGATGAACACCACCCCGGAGTGCTCGTTAAAGAAGGGGGCGAAGCCCTCCAGGATGGGCTCGACCATGTCCTCGGGGACGGCGGCGATGATCATGATCAGCACGTCGTCCTCGTTGAACATCAGGTGGCCTTCGTGGAAGCCGTGGCTGCCCTTGCCCGAGAGGTTGTGCATGATGGTGTAGCCCTTCACCCCGGCGCGGTCGAGCAGGTCGGTGGCGAAGCTCTGGTACTCCCCGCCCAGGATGATCTCGAGCTTTTTCAGCGGGCTGAAGTTGAGGTTATGCATGATGCACGGACTCCTCAGGGATTGACTGGGCGCTGGCGGCCGGCTGGTCCACCCATTCGCCTTCGTCGTAGGCGGTCACCTTGCCGCTCTCGGGGTCGATGACGACCAGCCGGATCCAGCCGTTGCGGACCAGGTGCTTGACGGCGATGACGTTCTCCACGGCGGCCCGGGCCTGCTCCAGCGGCGCTTCGATCACCGTAATCAGACGCAGCGGCTGATGATAGGGGCGGCCCTGGTCCAGCACCGTCTGCGACGGCAGGCCGGTGCGCAGGTCGCCGAGGTTGCCGGTCATGACGCCGAAGCGGCCGGCGACGTTGTGGTAGACCTTGCTGCCGCTGCCGAAGCGCTCGTTGTCCACCGTGGAGAAGTAGTGCTCCATGTTGATCCACTGGCCCACCACCAGCGGGCCGGTGAGGATGGTCTCCAGCAGCCGGCGCTTGGGGTCGATGCGGTAGTCGTAGGAGTGCAGGAAGGCCCGGCCCTCCAGCGGCAGGTCCCGGGTCAGGGCGCGCCGGCCGATGATGAAGTAGGCGTTGCCGGACAGCCCCCACTCGGGGCGCACCTGGGACCAGTCCATGGAGTTGCGCCGGGCCTCGCGGTAGGCGTCGCCCGGCTCCTCCTCCGACGGCTCGATCTGCAGGGTGGGCATGCGCTCCTGGGCGCAGCGCCGCGAGGCGGCGGTCAGGCCGTTGTGCAGGCGGTCGATGTAGACCGCGTGCGAAGGCGGCATGTGGTCGAGGTCGAACAGCTGCACCTCGTCGGTGGTGGTGTTGTGCAGTGCCGGCGCGAACCAGGCGTCGTCGGGGATGTCGATGCCCTGCTCGCGCAGCCGCTCGCGCACCTCGGCCTTGTTGGCCATCTGCGCCAGCACGCGGGCGTTGACCAGGCCGTGGTCGCCGCCGCAGGCGCCGCAGTCCAGCGCCGACTCGTAGGGGTTGTTCTCCGACGTGCTGCCGTGGCCCACCAGCAGGATGAAGCGGGAGAACCCCTCGGTCAGGCCGATGGCGCGCAGCGCCTGGCCGACGAAGCCGACCTGCTCGTCGAGGGTGAAGCCGATGCGCCCGAGCTGCTCCATCTGCAGGCGGGCGAAGGCGGGGTCGATGCGGTAGACCTGGCGCAGGCGCTGGAGGAAGGCCTGCTCGGCCTCGCCGTCCAGGCGCACCGCCCCGGCGAGCTCGGGGGCCCGCTCCTGGTGGCCCATGGCCGCCTCGCGCAGCTCGCGCACCAGGGTGTCGGTGATCTGCTCGGTCTCCAGCTCGTACTCCTGCTCCACCGCCTTGACGATCACCGCGCGCTGGACCGCGCGCACGATGGAGTCGGCCTGCTCCCGGTCCAGCTTGTCCAGCAGCAGGTGGGTGGCGGGCTTGTCCTCGTGCAGGTGCTGGCGCCACTGGTTGTACTGGCGCGGGATCAGGGTCTTGCCGACCATGTCCAGGCCGAACAGCAGGCCGATGGCCTCCACCGTGACGAACGGGCTGACCACCGATTCCTTGAGCTCGTGCAGGGCCTTCTCCAGCACGGTGACCGCGGCCATGTCCGGCTGGCGGGCGCCGACCGGCATCTCCATCACCACGTTCTTGGGGGTGAGCAGCACCGGACACAGGTGGGTCTCGCTGCCCTTGCCGAGCTCCATGAAGCTCACCGGCACGCCGAAGAAGCCGGCGATGCCGTAGGTCTGGTAGTCGCCCGCGCCCTCCAGGTGGCGCCGGATGCGCTCCGAGCGGGTGTCGATGCAGAACAGCGCCTGGGCGAAGGGGCGCTTCTCCCGCGGCGCCGGCGGCGTCAGGTTGACGTCCCGCAGCAGGCGGCCGGTGGCCCGGGCCTCCATGGCGCGCAGCCAGACCATGCCCTCGCTGCGCTCGAACGCCTGCAGGCTGTCCAGCAGGCTGCCCAGCGCCTCGGCGGAGAGCTGGCCGAGGGCGTCCCGGCCGCCCGCCGCCGCGGCCAGCTCCTGCAGGCGCTCGGCCTGACGGCGGGCCTCGTGAGCGCGCTTGGCCCCCACGTAGTCGGCGAACACGCGGTCGATGCGCTCGGGCTTGGCGCGCGCCAGGGCCTGCTCCACCTTCAGCGCCTGCGCCGGCAGGATGGTGCCGCCGTGGAGCTCGTGGCGCAGGTAGGTCTCCCGCGGGCGGCCCTCGATGGTCCGCTCGAGGGCGTCGACGGTGGTCGCCAGGTTGCGCCGGCCGCGCTCGGTCAAAAGGGCCAGGGCGAAGGTCAGGCGCACCGCCAGCAGGTCCACCAGGTCGCCGGGGAAGTGCTCGCTCCAGTGGTAGTGCTTGGCGTGCGAGCGCCAGCGGATGAAGCCGGCCCAGCCGTGCAGGCGGGCGAGCTCGCGGGTGAAGTAGGCTGCCCACTGCGACTCGGGCACCCCCAGCGTGCGCATGACGTGGGCGATCACCTCCTCCGGCCCGCTGGCGCGGGCGAGGATGCGCTCGATGTGCAGGCCGCGCAGGAACAGCCGGCCATTGCGGATGGCCAGCTCGCGCCAGGCGGCGAAGAAGCCCTGCTCGCGTCCGGGCATGCCCCAGGAGGATTGGCCCTCGTCGAAGAAGTCGAGGCAGCTCTTGACCACCAGCTCGTCCAGCTCCTCGCCGATCTCCGTGCCGTAGAGGGTGTCCACCGCCTCGTACACCGGCCGGCTGCCCAGCAGCTCGGCGCGCAGCCCCCGGGTCAGGGCGGCGGCATCGGGTGCGCTGCCCGCCGCCGGCGTCGCCCCGGTGAGGGCGGCGTGGACGTCCTCCGTGGCGGCCAGGGTCGGGGACAGCGCCACCGGCGCCTCGACCTCGGTGAGCAGGGCCATGAGCCATTGCTGCAGGTCGATGCCCGCAACGGCCTCGCGGCGGTTGGCGAAGGCCGCCACGTCGGCGGCGAGGCGCTCGCGGTCCACCTCGCCGGCGGCGAGATAGCGCTGGTACTCGTGCCGCGGCAGGTAGCCGCGGGCGTGGAACAGCCTCTCGCCCTGCTCCACGGCCTCCGGGAACGGCAGGTGCTCCAGGCCGTGCAGGGGGTTGTGGTGGATGAACGAGCGCATCGGCCAGAAGAACGGGATGGGCTCGCCCGCCACGTAGACGGTGGAGCGGATCTTCAGCTTTTCGCCCAGCGAGAGACTCATGGCAGGCCTCCTGACAGGATCAGGCCGCCGACGGCGAGGGCCGCCAGGGCGGCGGCATACGCCCAGGCGGGGCCCCGGCCCAGATCAGCGAAGCGGTACTCGGGCGTGTCCGGGTCGGCCGGGCCGATGACCAGGCCCTGGACCATGCGCGCCGCCGCCCAGCTCCACAGCAGCCAGATGGCCAGCAGCACCAGGCTGGCGGCGGGTGCGGCCTGGGTGCTGCTCACCACCAGCGCCAGCATGGTGAAGAAGGCGGGGAACAGCGGCAGGGCCGCGCTGGCCAGCATGGCCACCACCAGCACCCCGGCCAGGCGCGGCACGGTCTGCGCCAGGCCGGCGTAGAGGCCGGTGTAGGCGGCGCCGAAGCGCTGCTCCAGGCCGCCGGTGAGCAGCGCCAGCAGCGCCAGCGGCACGCTCATGCCGAGGGCATGCAGGTGGCCGGAGCCGGCCTCCGCCGCGCCCGGGCCGATCAGCCACAGCAGGGGCCACAGGGACACGGCGAGGAAGGCGGTCCACTGGCCCAGCTCGCGCAGGGCGATGGCCCGGAAGGCGTACAGTGCCGAGGTCGCCAGCGCCAGCGCCGCCAGCCAGTCCGGGGCCGGCCCGCCCGCCGCCGGCACCAGCGCCAGCCCGATCTGCGGCCAGGCCAGCAGCAGGGCGGCGCGCAGGGCCGGGTGCCCGAGGCGCTGGTAGACGGCGGTGAAGACCGCGCTGAGCGGGAACAGGGGCAGGAAGACCGCGGCCAGCAGATAGCTCAGTGACATGTCACACCCACCGCAGCCAGATGTTGAGCCGGCCGGCTGCCGCCAGGAGCGCCCGCGTCAGGCGGGTGTAGAGGTCGGGCAGGTAGAACTCCCGGGATACCAGGGCGTAGAAGCTCATCCAGGCGCGGCTCGCCCGGGTCCGGGATGGCTGGCCGTTGTTCTCGGCGTAGTAGGTGAGCAGCCAGCCCAGCACGATGAGGGCGGTGATCAGGCCCACCAGCAGGTCGAACCAGAACAGGTCCACCTGGGCGGCGGCGTAGATCTGCGCGCGGAAGGCCTCGTCCGGGTACAGGAACAGGTCGAAGGCGTGGCTGATCAGGGTGTAGCCGATCACCACCACCGCGAACGAGAAGATGCTCAGGGTAACCAGCCGCCACAGGTTCTGGGCGCGCATGCGGTAGGTGGCGAACAGCAGCTGCGCCCCGGTCACCCAGCCGAAGAACAGCAGCACGATGGCGCCCTGCTTCTGGAAGTAGTCCTGGGCCACCAGCCAGTGGGTCAGGGCCAGGATGGAGATGGGCACGGCCAGCGTGATCGCCGCCATCAGCAGCCACGGCAGGCGGTTGCGGGCGGGACGCCGCTCCACCACGAAGGTGTAGAGGTCCTCCTTGGGCGCGCCGTCCTCCGCGCGCGCGGCGTTGATGACGCCGCCGGCGCCGAGGAACAGGGTGCCCTTGAACAGGCCGTGGGCGATGAGGTGGAAGATCGCGAGCGAGAAGGCGCCGACGCCGCACTCCATGATCATGAAGCCCATCTGGCCCATGGTGGAGTAGCCCAGCGACTTCTTGATGTCGTTCTGGGTGAGCATCAGCGCCGAGCCGATCACGGCGGTGATCAGGCCGACCACGAAGACCACGTGCAGGACGTCGTCGGTGTGCACGTACACCGGCGCGAAGCGATTGATGAGGAAGCCGCCGGCGTTGACGATGCCGGCGTGCATCAGCGCCGAGACGGGCGTGGGCCCGGCCATGGTGTAGGGCAGCCAGGTGTGCAGCAGGAACTGCGCCGAGCGCGCGAAGGCCGCCAGGGCCACCAGGCCCCCGACCGTCCCGGCCAGCGGCAGGCCCAGGAAGGTGGGCATGCCCGGATCGGCGGCCAGCCCCGCGAAGATCTCCGGCAGCGACCAGGTGCCGAAGGCGTGGTACAGCAGGGCCGCCGCCAGCACCAGCGGCAGGTCGCCGATGCGGTAGGTGATCAGGGTCCAGAAGGCGTAGCGGTAGGCGGAGGTATCGCGGGTGTCCTGGCCGAGCAGGAAATAGAGCAGCACCCCCACCAGGTGCCAGGCGATCACCAGGGTGATGAGGTCGCCGGCGGAGACCATGACCAGCAGCACCGCCGTCATCACGTCCAGCAGCACGAAGAAGCGGAGATAGCCCGGCTCGTCCGCCATGTAGCGCAGCGAGTAGACGTGGACGACCAGGCTGATGCCCGCGATCACCAGCGCCATCAGGGTGCTCAGCGGGTCGAACAGCAGGATGCCCCAGGCGCCGCCCAGGGTTGCCTGGCCGGTGTCGGCGCCGCTCAGGGTCAGGCCGAGGGCGACGGCCGCGACGCCGAAGGTGGCCACCACGAACGCCACGCTCAGGCGGGCTCCGCCCCGCCCCAGCCGGCCGGAAAGCAGCTGGATCAGTCCGGCGGAAACCAGCGGCAGAGCCGCGACCACTGCGATGAGCCCTTCCATGATCCTGGTCAAACCCCGTTGTGCGGCACGGCGCCTGCGGTCGGCGGGAGCCGCCGTCGGCCGTGCCGGATCGTTCGGCTTGCTCGGGTTCGCCGCTTCCCGCGGTCGAGCGGTCGGGTGCAGTCTCCGATCGGTGTCGGGAAAGTCTACGGAGGGGCGGGATTAGAAAAAAATCGATATTTCGAATGGAGTCCATTGCAAAACGCCGATGGGAAAGGGAGAGGTGGCGTTTCCCGGCGGCATCGGGCGAATGCCCCTCCCGCCTCGCCCGGGGCTTCCCTGACGGGAGGGGTCGTGTTAGGAAGTGGCTGCCTGTAATCGGCCACTCCTCCAACCCGCGAGCGGATCCCTGATGCCCCTTCCCCTCGGCCGTATCCTGGGCCTCGAGCTGCTGTTCGTCCTCCTGTGGAACTCCGGCTTCATCGGCGCCGAGTTCGGCCTGCCCTACACCGGGCCGTGGTCGCTGCTGTTCTGGCGCTACCTGGTGCTGGCCGGACTGCTGGGGGGCTGGCTGGCGCTGCGCGGCCGGCTGGGCTGGCCCGGCAAGCGGGCGGCCGGGCACACGGCGCTGGTGGGGGTGCTGGCGCACGGGGTGTGGCTGGGCTGCGTGCTGGTGGCGCTGGACCTGGGCGTGCCGGCGGGCATCGTGGCGCTGGTGACCGCGCTGCAGCCGCTGCTCACCGGGGCGCTTTCGGGGCCGGTGCTGGGCGAGCGCACCGACGCCCGCCAGTGGCTGGGGCTGGTGCTGGGCTTCGCCGGGGTGGTGATCGCGGTGGGGGCGCGGCTGTCCGCCGACGCTGCCACCCCGGCGCTGGGCTACCTGATCCCGTTCGGCTCGGTGGTGGCCATCACCATCGCCAGCCTGATGCAGCGGCGCTGGGCGCGGATCGGGGCGAGCACCCACTTACCGCTGGACACCACCCTGTTCTGGCAGAGCGCGGCCACGACCCTGGCCCTGCTGCCCCTGGCCTGGGGGCTGGAGGGCTTCGCCGTGGAGCCGGCGGCGCCGTTTCTGGCCACCATGGCCTGGCTGATCGTGGCGGTGTCGCTGGGCGCCTACTGGGCCATGTGGCGCCTGCTGGCCCGCGACGAGGCCACGCGCGTGGCCAGCCTGTTCTATCTGAGCCCGCCGGTGACCATGCTCATGGCCTGGGCCGCCTTCGGTGACGTGCTGATCCTCACCGATGTGATCGGTCTGGTGGTGGCCGGGGCGGGGGTGATGCTGGTCTACCGCATCGGCGCCCGCCCATCGCCGGCGGGATGAGGCCCGGCCGTCCGCTCACACCTCGTAGTAGGCCCCCAGGGCGTAGTAGGCGGTTTCCAGCAGCGGCAGGACGATCCAGTCGCCGTGGGGGAAGCGCATGAGGACAAAGAAGCCCCAGATGGAGAGCAGGGTGCCCACGTACTGGGGATGCCTCAGCAGGGAGAAGGGGAAGCCCCGGACCCAGGCGACCTGGTGGCCGAGCTGGGCGCCGTAGAAGACCCCGGTGGTGCCCAGGCGCCGGAACACGCTCAGGTTCAGCACCACCCCCGCCGCCAGGAGCAGGCCGCCCACGGTCGCCGCCACCGGGCCGGCGGTGGGCAGGGGCAGCCCGGAATCGCTGAACAGGACGCACCAGCCCAGAAAGACCACCCCCTGGATGCCCTTGAAGACATAGAACAGCCTGCGGATCGCCGCCACCGGTCCGCCCAGCCGGGCCAGGGCGGGGCGCTCGCAGAGGGCGCGCCAGCGCTGGGGGTAGTGGGAGACGTAGTAATAGGCGAGCCGCTCGAAGCTGAGCAGGATGGCGGAGAGGATCACGGCCCAGTAGATCATGCGTCGGCGTCCCTCGCGGATGGGGTCGGTTGGCTTGCGGGTGGTGTCCGGCCGGCCGGCCCGGCCGGCCCACACGCAGGCTAGCGCCATCCCGCGTCAGCTGTATTACAGCTGTATTGCGCCGCGCTGCTGCCACGCTTTCGAAACATTGGGGGGATAGGCTGCCCCGCAGCGCCATCTTGCCGACGGGAAAACCGCTTGACCCCCAACAAGCTGATCCACCGCCTGACCCAGCTGGAACGCCTCAACTTCCTGCTGACCAACCGCATTCCCCGCCGCTGGGCGACCCTGTTCATGGGGTGGTTCAGCCGCCTGCGCCATCCCCTGGTGCGCCGTCCCTCGCTCTTCGTGTGGCAGCTGTTCGCCGGCGACCTGCGCCTGGAGGAGGCCCGCAAGGACCGCTTCGAGAGCATGCAGGACTGCTTCACGCGGGAGCTCAAGCCCGGTGCCCGGCCCGTGGATGACCGCCCCGGCAACCTGGTCAGCCCCTGCGACGGCGTGGTGGGCGCCCACGGCGCCGTGCGCGGCACGGAGGTGTTCCAGGCCAAGGGCTATCCCTATTCCCTGGCGGAGCTGCTGGGCGACGACGGGCTGGCCGAGCGCTACCGGGACGGGGTGTTCGCGACCCTGCGGCTGCGGGCGAGCATGTACCACCGGTTCCATGCCCCCGACGGCTGCCGGGTGACCGGCGTGCGCTACATCCCCGGCGACGTCTGGAACGTCAACCCGATCGCGCTGCGGCGCGTGGACCGGCTGTTCTGCCGCAACGAGCGGGCCGTGCTCGAGCTCGAGCTGAACCGCGGCGGCCCGGCCGTCGTCCTCGTCCCGGTGGCGGCCATCCTGGTCGCCAGCCTCCGCCTCCACTGCCTGGCGGACACCCTGGACCTGCGCTATCGCGGGCCCCACTGGCGGACCTGCTCGGCCGAATACGCGCGCGGCCAGGAGATGGGCTACTTCCAGCAGGGCTCCACCATCATCGTCCTGGCCGAGCCGGGCTACCGCCTCGCCGGGAACGTGGCCGAGGGGGCGGTGCTGCGCATGGGGGAGCCGCTGCTGGTCCGTCCGGAGGGCTGACCCCGGTACGGAAAAGTCGGGCGGGCAATATTTCTGTTACGAAACTGTAACGGGGGAATAATAGAAAGGGTGGGCTAGTGTCCTGTCGCAGAAATGCAGGGAATTTCTGCGACAGGACACTAAATCCACGCCATCCAAAACGCAGGGTTTGCCTGATGAAAGTGCTTGAGGAGTTGCGGGAGCAGCGCTGGGACGACCACCGCTTCTATCACCACAGCCGGATCAACCAGTCGCTGCATTTGCTGAGCGCGCTCAGCTTCCTTGTGAGCTACGCCTTCCTGTTCATCAACCCGGTGGTGTCGGCCCTGGTGGGCTGGTTCGTGGCCATGGTGCCGCGGCAGGTCGGGCATTTCGTGTTCGAGCCCAAGGACTACGACGCCGTGAATCGGGCCAGCCACGACCACAAGGAGCGCATCAAGATCGGCTACAACCTGCGGCGGAAGGTGGTCCTGCTTTCCCTGTGGGCGCTCACGCCGCTGGTCCTGCTGACCCGCCCCGACTTCTTCGGCCTGTTCGAGCCTCATTCCGGTCATCTGGCCTTCTTCCGGAACCTGGCCGTGGCGTGGATCTCCCTCGGCGTCGGCGCCCTGATCTTCCGCACCGTGCACCTGTTCTTCCTCTACGACCTCACCACCGGCCTGGTGTGGTTCCTGAAGATCCTCACCGACCCCTTCCACGACCTCAAGATGTACTGGAAGTCGCCCTTCTTCCTCATGAAGGGGCAGCTCATCGACCCCATGCCCGAGGTGGCGGCCCGTTCCGAGGCGGAGGGGTACGCCTTCGAAGGGGAGGGGGCGCGCCCCTAGGCCTTTTGCATCCGGTCCGCCCGGGGCCGGCGATGAGCGCCAGCGGGGGACCCGGCCGGGTCCCCCGCCGTTTTTGTGGCAGGCGGATCGGGGATCAGGCCCGGGGAGGGCGGTTGCGGCCTGGCGCCGCCCCGCCCAGGCCGCGAGCATCTCGCGCAGCACCTGGCGCTTGATGGCCTTGTTGGTCAGGCCCTCGGGCGCCCACCACCAGCCGTCCTCCCGCATGGCCTCGGCAGCCGCCACGAAGCGGTCGGTGGCCGCCCGGAAATCCTCGTCGGTGAAGTTGTGGCTCATGATGAGGCGGCCGGTTCCGGTCCAGCCCAGCACCAGGCCGTGGGCCCGGAGGTAGAACTGGAGCATCCAGTTGTAGCGGCCGGGGCGGGTGAACCGCACGCTGAGCACCGAGACCATGTTGTCGACGCGCACCGGCAGGTCCCGCTCGGTCAGGGCCGCGTTCAGGGAGGCGGTGCGCCGGTCCCAGGCCGCCTCCAGCCCGGCGTAGCTGTCCCGCAGCTCGGGCTGCTCCAGCCGGCGCAGGAAGGCGTTCATGGCCGTCATGACGTAGGGGTGGGCGTTGAACGTGCCGCGGGCGAAGCAGATGTCGGTGGGCCGGTCCTCGCGGTAGCGCTTCATCAGGTCCCGGCGCCCGCACAGCACGCCAACGGGCAGCCCGCCGCCGAGGGTCTTGCCGTAGGTCACCAGGTCGGCGTCGATGCCGAAGTACTCCTGGGCGCCGCCAAAGGCCAGGCGGAACCCGGAGAACACCTCGTCGAAGATGAGCGCGATGCCGCGCTCGCTGCACACCGCCCGTACCTGAAGGAGCCACTCGGTGTAGGCGCTGCGGTCGAAATGGCAGGCGCGGTCGCTCGCCACCAGGGTGGCGTCGCCCGGCGCCCCGGAGTTGGGGTGCAGGGCCTGCAGCGGGCTGACCAGGACGCAGGCGATGTCGTTGCGGGTGCGCAGGACCCGCAGGGTGTCGTCGTCCATGTCCTTGAGGGTGTAGACGTCGTTCACCGCCCGCTGGCTGCCCACGCCCGGCTGCACGCCGTCCCACCAGCCGTGGTAGGCGCCGCAGAAGCGCACCAGGTGCGAGCGCCCGGTGTGGTAGCGGGCCAGGCGCACGGCCTGCATGACCGCCTCGGTGCCCGACATGTGGAAGGAGACCTCGTCCAGCCCGGAGATGGCCTTGAGCCGCGTCACGTTGTCGCCTACCACGGGATGGTACGGCCCCAGCACGGGTCCCAGCGCCCGCGCCTGCTCGAAGCCCTCGTCCAGGCATTCCTTGTAGAAGTCGTAGCCGAAGACATTGACCCCGTAGGAGCCGGACAGGTCGTAGGCCCAGTTCCCGTCGGCGTCCTTGATGCGGGTGCCGCTGGTCTCGGTGGCGATGTGGCCGAGCTTGAGCTCGGCGCGCACCCGGTTGCGGAACTGGAAGGGCACCCGGTAGGCGTTGATGAACTGCAGGTCGGAGACATCGGGCTCGATGGCCTCGGTGGCCTCGATGCTCGCCGGGGCCCGCTGGCGCAGCTCCCCGGCGAGGCGCTCGAATCCCTCGCGGCGTTTGCGGGCGACCTCCCCGGGCGCGCCGTCGCACCGGAAGAACGCCTCGCCGCTGAGCTCGTAGAAGGGGACCCGCCTGGCCACCCGCCGGGCCATCTTGCTGTGGCCGCGCAGGGAGGGATGCTTGGCCCGGGACAGCCGCAGGCGGACCTGCAGGCGGCGGAGGAGTATCAGGACAACGACGGCGGCCAGCAGATAGGCCGGCAGGGCTGGATCCATGGGGGCTCGCTCTTTCGCGGTCGGGGCAACCCGGCATCATCCCCCGATGGTGTGATGGTTTTTTGACAGTGCCGGGGGTCACGGCGCCGGCGGGCGCAGTCCCCGCTCCCGTCCCCGCAGCCAGACGGCGGCCGGCAGGCCCAGGGCCGCCAGCAGGGCGAGGCCCAGGTACAGCGGGGTGAGCCCGACATTGACGGCGGCCTCCAGGCCGACGATGGGACCCAGGCTGCCGCCGATGTCCCCGAAGATCTGGTTCACGCCGACGGCCGGGCCGTGGTGGTGGTCGCCCACCGCGTCCCCGAGCAGGGCCAGCATGGGAACGGTGACGCCGTTGTAGGACAGCCCCACCAGGACGGCGCCCAGCAGGGTGAGCCCCAGGGTGTGGCCCAGGGCGAGGACCGCGAACCCGGCGGCAAGCCCGGCCAGCGCGGGGAACAGCAGGTTGGAGCGGAGCCCGGCCGTGTCCAGGGCCCGGCCCAGGCCGTAGGCCGCCAGGGCCGAGCAGCCCATCAGCACCGCCATGACGATCCCGGAGGTCCCCTGCGCCTGCAGGCCGAGAAGGTGGATGTGGCGCTGCTGCATCAGGATCACCAGGGTGGACAGCAGGACCCCCTGCATGGTGAGGAAGACCAGCAGGTTGAAGCCCCAGGCGGCGGCCAGCAGCGGCCGGTTGGGCGAGGCCAGCAGGGCGGCGTAGCCGCCCCGCCGGGCGCCCCCGCCGGGCCGGGCGGCCATGGGGGGCAGGGCGGCCGCGGCCAGGATCGCGCCGCCCAGGGTGATGGCCGCCGCGGTCAGGAACGCCGTGTCCTCGGAGAACAGGTCGGCCAGCGTGCCCCCCAGGATCAGCCCGACGGGGGCGGCGGCGCCCATGGCCATGCGCACGCTCGCCGTCTTGCGGCCGCGGTCCTCCCGCCGCGACAGGCTGAGCACGGCGGCCTGGGCGCCCACCATCAGGAAGGCGGTGCCCACGCCGAACAGGGTCCGCCCGGCGAGCAGCCAGGCCGCCGGGTGGCCGGAGCGGAGGGCGGCGCTGTAGCCGAGAATGCCGACGGTCTCGACGGCCAGCGCACCGGTCAGGATCCGGCGCGCCCCCAGCCGCTGGATGAGGTGGCCGGCCGGGGCGTTGAAGACGAGGCGGGCGATCCGGTTCGCGGCCAGGATGAGGCCGACCATGAATCCGGGGATGCCGAGGCGGAAGCCGAGCGCCGGCAGGATGGGGAAGACCAGCCCGCCGCCGAGGCCGCCGATCAGGGTGATGGCCGCGATACGCCGGCTGACGCGGTCGGTGTTCAAGGTGCCGCTTCCGTCCGGAGACCCGGCAGGGCCTGTTGGATGGCGGGAAAGCTCGCTCCGCGGGTGGGCGAAGCTCCCGCGGGCTCGCAACCGCATGAAATCGGCTTGGATGGGCCCGGGTCCGGTCGCAGCAGACCGCCCGATCCTCCCCTGATTCTCCCCCCGATCGGGGCGCCAGGGGAAACGCCGCCGTGGCCGGGCTCCTGTTTGTCGGCTGAGCCCGGCCGGTTCCGTTTCTGGCCCGCGTCCACGGATTCCCGTACCCTTGCCCCGATTTCCATCCCAGGGGGCCGGTCCGTTGATCAAGCACATCGTCATGTGGCGCCTGAAGGACGAGGCGCGCGGCGCCGGCAAGTCCGCCAACGCCGAGCGCATGAAGGAGATGCTGGACGCCCTGCAGGGCCGGATCCCGGGGCTGCTGCGCATCGAGGCCGGGCTGGCCATCAACGGCGGCGACGCCGCGGCGGACGTGGTGCTGTACTCGGAATTCGAGGACCGCGAGGCCCTGGCGGCCTACCAGGCGCATCCCGAGCACGAGGCGGTGAAGGCGTTCATCGGCGAGGTGACCGAGGCCCGCTGGGTGGTGGACTACGAGGGCTAGCGCCGGGCCGGGGACGGCCCGGGGGATCGGGCTAGCGCTTGAACATGGGGCTGTCGTACGGCCCCACCATGGCCAGGCGCCCGTCCACGTTGTACACGTAGTTGGCGCCGTAGCGGCCGTCCGACCACTTCAGGATCAGCACGTGGGCGCGGTAGCGGACGCGGTCGGTGCTGTTCTCGTAGTAGCTGTACTCACCCACCAGGAGGTGGTCCTTCTCCACCACCAGCCCCCATTCGAAGGGCTTCCGGGGGCCGTTCTCGCCGTATTTCTCGAAGTAGCCGGTGCCGTCGCTGCGGAGCACGAATTTCCGGGCCCATTTCGGGAAATTGATCCGCTCGGGCGGCAGGTCGTAGGTGCCGAAGAAGCGCTCCGGCACCGCGTGGCTGACCTTAACCTCCTTGCCCTTGCGCTCGTAAACCTTCAGCGAGCCGGCGTCCACGCTGCTGGTATCGATGAGGGAGCCGGCCCCGGCGGCCGGAGCGATGAACAGGGCCAGCAGGGCCAATGCGGCGGTCGGGATTCGCATGGGGCGTCCTCCGTTGGGGATGGTGAGCCCCACCGTAGGCCCCCGCCGCGACGGGGGAATCCCCCATTTGGGTGACCGCTGCCGGCCCGACCGGGCAAATCCTGATCCCGATCAACCGGGCCCCGGCCAAGGGGGCGTAGGTTGATCCATAGGGCCCCTCGGAGCGGTTTCCGCCACCCATCCCCCCCCGCGCGCCAACGGCAGGGCGCCTGCCCCGCCGATGCCGCCTGCGGCCAGGGTGGAAACCGTCAAGGAGAAGGACCATGCACCGACGCATCCGTTACGGCCGGCTGTGGCTGGCCGCCGCCGGGCTGTTCCTCGCCGCCCCCGCCGCCCAGGCGGTCCCCAGCTTCGCGCGCCAGACCAACATGGCGTGCTCCGCCTGCCACCAGTCGGGCACCTTCCCGGAGCTCAACAGCTTCGGGCGCCGCTTCAAGCTCGGCGGTTACAGCATGTTCCAGATCAAGGACATCGAAGCCGGCCCGGACAGTGGCGGCAAGCAGCTGAGCCTGATCGACATCCCGCTGATATCGGCCATGGTCCAGGCCTCGGCCACCCATACCCGCAAGGCCCAGTCCGGGGTGCAGAACAACAGCACCGCCTTCCCCCAGCAGCTCAGCCTGTTCCTGGCGGGGCGCATCACGCCGCACGTGGGCACCTTCATCCAGGCCACCAAGGGCGGCGGCGACTCCTCCTTCGAGTTCGATCTCGGCGACGTGCGCTTCGCCGACGACACCAGCGTGGGCGGGCAGGACCTGCTCTACGGCGTGACCCTCAACAACGCCCCGACCCTGGAGGACCCCTGGAACAGCACGCCGGTTTGGAGCTTCCCGTGGGCGAGCTCGGAGCAGGCGCCGGGGGCGGCCGCCAGCACCCTGCTGGACGGCGACGTCCTCGGCGAGGTGGCCGGGCTGGGGGCCTACGGCATGCTGAACAACCACTGGTACGCCGACGTCAGCACCTATCGCTCATCGGGCACCAGCGACGCCTCTTCGCAGAACGTGATCAAGAACGCCGCGCCGTACTGGCGGCTGGCCTATGACCGGAGCTTCGGCGGCACCGACGTCATGGTCGGCACCTTCGGCATGAACGCCGACCTCTACCCCGCCGGCATCACCGGTCCCACCGACAGCTACCGGGACCTGGCCGTGGATACCCAGATCGAGCAGCCGGTGGGTGCGGGCGCGCTGACCTTCCACGGCGCCTACATCGACGAGCGGCGCGAGCCGGCCGCCGGCGACAGCGTGACCTACCGCCACTTGCGGGCGGACGGCACCTACCACACCGGCGCCCACATCCGTGCCACCGTCGGCTACAGCACCCTGGATACCGGCGGCGACCACCTGGACACCAGCGACTGGGTCGCCCAGCTGGGCTACTTCCCGTGGCAGAACGTGGACCTGAGCCTGCAGTACAAGGCCTACACCAAGTTCGACGGCGACACCCGGGACGCCTCCGACAACGACACCACCTATGTGATGGCGTGGCTGGCGTTCTAGCCGCAACGGGCCCGGGAGCGGGCCGGGGCCCGTTCGCTTCCCGGCCCGCTTGCGTGCGGCCATTCGGCCGGAGTCTCCTCCCCTGGCCCAGGGGCTGTGCTTGAAGGCGGGGTAAGGTGGCGTATATGTTCCCGGTACCCCCCGCCTTCGGCGGGGCGGTGCTGTAGGGCGGCGGCGGGCCCGCCCGCCGCCGGGGTTCACCAGGAAAAAGGGAAAAACGGAATGAGCAAACGGTTGATGATCATCGCGCTGGCGGCGCTCGCCATGGCGCTGACCGGTTGCGCCCAGCGCGGGCCCGGCGGGACGGCCGCCGTGGCCAAGCCGGACCACCCGAGCAAGACGGTCACCCTCAAGACGCCGGTGGTGTACGCGGATTCGGCCCACGTGCGCCAGGCGGTGCGGCGCGAGTGCCGCCTGCCGCAGAAGCTCGAGCGCTTCATCAAGCACTACGCCGCCGAGCGCAACATCCAGGTCGACACCAGCCGCGAGCCGGCGGACCAGATCCAGGGCCAGGTCCTCGACGTGCGCATCACCCGCGTCTACGCCCCCGGCGGCGGGGCCTTCTCCGGCGGCAAGTCGGTGACCATCGCCGGCGACCTGACCGAGAACGGCAAGACCCTGGGCGACTTCAAGGCCCGGCGCATCTCGGGCGGCGGCGCCTTCGCGGCGTTCAAGGGCACCTGTGACATCGCCGGGCGCGACGTGGAGACCCTGGGCAAGGACGTCTCCACCTTCCTGGCCACCCCCACCGAGGGGGCCCGCATGGGCAACATGTAGCCGGTGCGGCGGCAACGGAAAAGGGCGGCCCCGCCGGGGCCGCCCTTTTTTCGGGCCGGAAGGCGCGACGGCCTCAGCCGATGCGGCGCAGCGCCTCCAGGATGGCCGCGGGCTCCATGCGCCGGGTGTAGTCGGCGTCGGCGAAGGCGGCGCGGATGGTGCCGTCGCGGTCGATGACGAAGGTCCCAGGCACCGGCAGCTCGTCCCGTCCGGGGCCGTTGTAGGCGGCCAGGTCGATGCCGAGGCTGTCGCGGTAGAAGGCGGCCATGTCCTCGGGCAGCCGCGTGTGCAGCTCGTAGGCCCGCATCACCTCGCCCTCGGCGTCGCTCAGCACC
>Ga0102944_1001013_pt1 | contig 19845 bp, 18 predicted proteins | sample SalPonD_shore_MG_FD_78172 | JGI IMG/M metagenome (GOLD analysis project Ga0102944, IMG submission 78172) | Salt pond soil microbial communities from South San Francisco under conditions of wetland restoration - Salt Pond MetaG... | ecosystem: Environmental > Aquatic > Marine > Intertidal zone >...
CCGGCCTGGCGCTCGAGCTCGGCCACGCGCGCCTGCATGGCGTCGAGCTGCTCGCGGGTGCGCGCGAGCACGTCCGCCTGGACGTCGAATTCCTCGCGCGTGACCAGGTCCATGCGGTTCAGTGCGGACTGCAGGACGGTCCGCGCATTGCGCTCGAAGTCGTCGCGCATCTCGCGAGCGCCCTCGGGCAGAAGCCGGCCCAGGCGCTCGGCGATGTCGTCGAAGGGGGTGTGCGTCATGGCAATCTCGTCTCCGCGTGCCACCTCACTCTAGTGCGCAGGACCGACGCTGCGCAATCCGCTGCCACGGTGTGGCGGCGGCGGACCAGGGAAGGTCCGAGTAATCCATTGCGGTCGCGTCAGGCTTGCAAGGGCGGCATTGCAAGGCGCGAAGCGCCGCGCCGTATCGGCGAATACGGTCAAGCTTCGCAACGCCGCAAGGGCGCCCTTGCAAGCCTGACCCCTCGGGGCTCGGCCGATTCTGGCCCCTGGCGGTGTTGCGGCGCCGGCCCGGTCGCTGCGGCTACCGGACCGCCACCGCGCCTACCCGGGAGGCCAGAATCGACTCGAGCGCGATCACAATGGATTACTCGGACCTTCCCTACCTGCGCGGCGCCAGCGCGCGCGCCATGAACGCGGGCTGCACGGTGGCGGCGCGGTGGATGTCGGCCGTGTAGTACTCGGTATGGAACGGCAATGCGCGGGCCTCGGACTCGCGCTCGAACGTGACCTCGCCCGTCTTGCGCGCGGCGGTCGCAGTCCACCAGCCCGTCGGGTACACCGGCTGGGGGAAATGGAACGACAGCGGCGTTCCGAAACCGGCAGCGGCCATGCGGGCGTGCATGGGGCCGATGATCGTGGCGAGGTGCGCGAGCGGCGATTCGCTCTGCTGCACGATCAGGCCACCGTCGCCCAGGGCACGATGGCAGTCGCGGTAGAAGTCCTCGGCGAACAGGCCCTCGGCGGGGCCGATCGGGTCCGTGCTGTCGACGATGATCACGTCCAGGCTGCCCGGCCCGCTCTCGCGCACCCGGCGGATACCGTCGGCGAACGCCAGCTCCGCGCGCGGATCGCCGTTGGCGCCGCACAGCGCCGGGAAGAATTCCTCCGACACGCGCGTCACGCGCTCGTCGATATCCACCTGGGCGACCTGCTCGACGCCCGGGTGCTTGAGCACCTCGCGCAGCGTCCCGCAATCGCCCCCGCCGACGATGAGCACGTGCTTCGGATCGGCGTGCGAGAAAAGTACGGGATGCGCCATCATCTCGTGGTACAGGAAGTTGTCGCGTTCCGACAGCATCAGGAAGCCGTCGATCACCAGGACCCGCCCGAACCAGACGGTGTCGTACACCTCGATCACCTGGTACGGGGACTCCTCGCGGTGCAGCCGGCCTTCCGGCCCGAGCTCGAGCGCGAACGCGGAGCCCGACTCGCTGCAGACCTCGATGAACCACTTGTCGTCTTCGAGCGCCATGGTTCTCTTCCTCGCCTGGCACTTCGGCGCGCAGGGCGAAATTCGGCTACCCTGTGCGGCCCCGCGCAAGGGTGGCGGATGATGCCCCGCCCCGCGGCGGCGTTGCAACCGCCTGCCCGGAGTACCGATGAACGACTGGACCCTCGACGAGGCACGTCACGTATACAACGTGGCCCACTGGAGCGAGGGCTACGTCGATATCGACAATGCCGGGCGGGTCACCGTTCACCCGCGTCGCGACGAACGCGCGGTCGTGCTCGCGGAGCTCGCCGACGAGGTCCGTGCGGCCGCGCTGCCCCTGCCCGTGCTCGTGCGCTTCGTCGATGTGCTGCGTGACCGCGTCGACGCCCTCTGCACCGCCTTCGACCGCGCGCGCGAGCGCCACGACTACCGCGCGCCCTACACGGCCGTCTATCCGATCAAGGTGAACCAGCAGCGCAGCGTCGTCGAGCAGATCAAGCGCCCGGACGACCGCCGCGTCGGCCTCGAGGCGGGCAGCAAGCCGGAGCTGATGGCGGTGCTCGCGCTCATGGAGGCGCGCAACGGCGTCATCGTCTGCAACGGCTACAAGGACCGCGAGTACATCCGGCTGGCGCTCATCGGTGCACGTATCGGTCTGCGCGTGCACATCGTCGTCGAGCAGCCCGCCGAGATCGCGCTGATCAGCGAGGTGGCGGGTGAGCTCGGGGTGGAACCCACGCTCGGCGTGCGCGTGCGGCTGGCATCGATCGGCCGCGGCCGCTGGCAGAACACCGGCGGGGAAAAATCGAAATTCGGACTCTCGGCCCAGGAAGTGCTCGGCATCGTCGAGACGCTCGCGGCCCGGGACCGCCTGCACTGGCTGCGGCTGCTGCACTTTCACATGGGGTCGCAGATCGCGAACCTGCGCGACTTCGGCGCCGGCATGCGCGAGGCGGCGCGCTACTACGCCGAGCTGCGCCGGCTCGGCGCGCCGCTCGACGCGGTGGACGTGGGCGGCGGCCTCGCCGTGGACTACGAGGGTGCGCACTCGCGCGGCGAGTACTCGATGAACTACCGGATCGAGGAATACGCCGAACGTGTCGTGCGCGAGCTGGTACAGGTGTGCGCCGCGTCCGATCTGCCGCATCCGTCCATCTTCACCGAGGCCGGCCGGGCGATGACCGCACACCACGCGGTGCTGATCACCAACGTCATGGACACCGACACCCTGCCCGACGGCCGGCCGGAGCGGCCGCCGGCGGATGCGCCGGCGCCCCTGCAGGAGCTCTGGCACCTGCACGACACGCCGCCGGGCTCCATGGCGGAGCGCTACCAGGATGCCTGCCGCGCGCTCGGCGAGGCGCATGCCCTCTACACCGACGGCCACGTGCGGCTCGCCGAGCGTGCCGCGGCCGAGCGCCTGTTCCTCGCCATCTGTCGCGACACCCACGCGCAACTGCAACGGCGGCCGTACCGCGACCCGGAGATCCGCGCGCGCCTCACGGAGCGCCTGGCCACGAAGTACTTCTGCAACTTCTCGGTGTTCCAGTCGCTGCCGGACGTGTGGGGCATCGGCCAGCTGTTTCCGATCCTGCCGCTCACGCGCCTGGACGAGCGTCCGGCGGTCGATGCCATTCTCGAGGACCTGACCTGCGACTCGGACGGTCAGATCGCGCACTACGTGCACGGCGACGGCGTGTTCAAGACGCTGCCGCTGCACGCCGTCGCGCCCGGCGAGGACTACCTGCTCGGCATCTTCCTGGTCGGCGCGTACCAGGAGATCCTGGGCGACCTGCACAACCTCTTCGGCGACACGCACTCGGTCAACGTCGAGCTCGACGGCGATCGCGGCTGGCGCCTGGTGGAGCCGGAGCGTGGCGACCGCGTGGACGAGTTGCTGCGTTACGTCCATTACGATCCCGAGCGCCTGCTCGCGCGTTTCCGCGAGAAGATGGCCGCCACCGACCTCGACGCCACCCAGCGCGCGCGCCTGCTGGGGGAACTCGAGGCCGGCCTGTCGGCCTACACGTACCTCCAGCCGTGAGCCGGGCCGGGCGCGATCCGTCCACGCGGATCGCACCCGGCGCACGGCCCCGGGGAACCGCACATGCCAGACGCGATCACCGACACCATCGAGCTCGACGCCGGCCACGGCCAGGCGCTCACGGCGCGGATCGAGCGACCCGCGGGGGACGTCGCGGACTGGGCCCTGTTCGCGCCCGATCTCGCACCCGACGATCCGGCGACCCGCCGCATCGGCCGCGCGCTCGCGGACCGCGGCATTGCCGTGGCCCGCTTCGATCCCGTCGACGCGGCCGTGCCCTTCGCTGCCCGGGTCGACGGCCTCGTCGCCGCCGCGGACCGCCTGCGCCGCGCCGGCCGCGGCCCGCGCATCCTCGTCGGACACGGGCTGGGCGGGGCCGCCGTGCTCGCGGCGGCCGGCGAGATCCCGGAGGCGAGCGCCGTCGCCGTGATCGCCGCGCCGGCCGATCCCGGCTACCTGCGGCGCCAGCTCGGCGATGACGCGGAGAACGGCACGCGCGCCATCCTCGACGAGATCGAGCATCGGGATCTCCCCGCGCGGGCGGGTCGCCTGCAGGCCGCCCTGCTCGTGCTCCATTCACCGCTCGACCGCAGCGTGTCCATCGAGCACGCGCGCCGCCTGTTCGAGGCCGCGCGCCAGCCGAAGAGCTTCGTCTCGCTCGACGAGGCCGATCACGGGCTCACGGACCCGGGCGATGCGGATTACGCAGCGGCCATGCTGGGCACATGGCTCGCCCGCTACGTCGCGGCGCCCGCGCCGGACAGCGGCCCCGCGCTGCAGCCGGGCGAGGTTCTGGTCCGCGAGAACGGCCTGGGCGCGTACGCGAACGACGTCCATGCCGGCGCGCATCGCCTGCCGGCGGACGAGCCGCGCAGCGCGGGCGGTGACGACACCGGACCCGCGCCGTACGAATACCTGCTGGCCAGCCTGGGTGCATGCACCTCGATCACCCTGCGCATGTACGCGGCACGCAAGGGCCTGGCGCTGGAGCACGTCGCCGTGCGCCTGCGTCACCGGCAGGTGCACGCCGAGGACTGCGCCGACTGCGAGCACCACGCGGGCCGCGTCGACCGGATCGAGCGCCGCATCCGGCTGCACGGCGATCTCACGGACGAGCAGCGGGTCCGCCTGCTCGAGATTGCGGACCGGTGCCCCGTTCATCGTACCCTGACCGGGCAGCTCGAGATTCACAGCGAGGAGGACACCGAATGAACCCGTGCGCGGATCGCGCGCGCCCGGCACGCGCCGACCGTGCGGGGGCGCGATGAGGGTCGTCATCGACGAGAGCATCCCGGGTGGACGCGCGGCCTTCGCCCCGCTGGGGGACGTCATCACGCTGCCGGGGCGCGAGATCGACACCGAGGACGTCTCCCGCGCGGGCGCACTGATCGTGCGTTCGGTCACCCGCGTCGACCGGCCGCTGCTGGGTGGCTCGCAGGTCCGCTTCGTCGGTACCGCCACCAGCGGCCACGATCACGTCGACCGCGCCTGGCTCGACGAGCGTGGCATCGGGTTCGCCTACGCGCCCGGCTGCAATGCCACCGCCGTCGCCGACTGGGTACTGGCCTCGCTGGCGGCGCTGCACGCCAACGGGCGCCACGTGCTCGGCCGGGGCCGCGCCGGCGTGATCGGCGCCGGCCAGGTCGGCGCGCGTGTCGCGCGCCGCCTGGCCGCCATCGGGTACGAGGTCCGGATCTGCGATCCGCCACGCGCCGAATCCGAAGGCGCCGAGGGCTTCGTGGACCTCGCCGAGGCACTCGCGTGCGACGTTGTCACGCTGCACGTCCCACTCACGACCGGCGCCCACGCAACCGGCAATCTCGTCGATGCCGCCGGTATCGCCCGCATCCCCGCGGGCGGTGTCCTGCTCAATGCGGCGCGCGGTGGCGTGCTCGACGAGGATGCACTGGCGACGCGGCTGGACGACGGGCCGGAACTGGCCGCGGTGATCGACACGTGGTGCGACGAACCCGCCATCGACACCGGCCTGCTGACGCGCGTGGACATCGGCACTCCGCACATCGCGGGGCACTCGATCGAGGGGCGCCTCCGGGGCACGGCCATCATTGCCCGGGCGGCCGGCGCCTGCTTCGGCGTGCCCGTGGACTGGGACTGGCACGCGTCGCTGCCGCCGGCGCCCGCGCTCACGGTGCACGAGGACCTGGCGGCGACCGTGCTGGGCGCATACGACCCGCGCGACCACGACGCGAGCCTGCGCCGCCTCCTGCGCGCACGCCCCGTGGATCGGCGCGCCGCGTTCGACGAGATTCGTCGCGAATGCCAGCAGCGCCGGGAATTCGGATTCTTCACGGTGGAGGGCGCGGCCGCCGGCGCGGCGGCGGCCGGCCTGGGCGTCGCCGATCCGGCGGATGGGGGACTCTGATGGGACTGCTGATCGATGGTACCTGGCACGACCGGCCGTACGACACGAAGAGCCAGGGCGGCCGGTTCGTCCGCGAAAGTGCGAAGTTCCGCAACTGGATCACCCCGGACGGCGCGCCCGGACCCTCGGGCGAGGGTGGCTTCCCCGCCGAGGCCGGGCGCTATCATCTGTATGTCTCGCTCGCGTGTCCCTGGGCGCACCGGACCCTGATCCTGCGGGCGCTGAAGGAACTGACCGAGGCCGTCGGCGTCTCCGTCGTGCACCCGCACATGCTGGACAACGGCTGGGAGTACGCGCCGGACACCAGCGATGACATGCACCGCCTCGAGGGCACGGGCGACCCGGTCAACGGCTGCCGCTATCATCACCAGCTGTACACGCTCGCCGATCCCCACTACACGGGCCGCGTCACCGTGCCGCTGCTGTGGGACCGCGAGCGGCGCACGATCGTCTCGAACGAGTCGGCGGACATCGTCCGCATGCTGAACTCGGCGTTCGCCGGCGTCGCCGGCAACGAACTCGACTTCTACCCGCCCGATCTTCGCGACGAGATCGAGGCCGTCAACGCACCCGTCTACGAGCGGGTGAACAACGGGGTGTACCGCGCCGGATTCGCCACCACGCAGGCGGCGTACGAGGAGGCGTTCGACGCCCTGTTCGCGGAGCTCGACACGCTCGATACCCGCCTGGGCGTGCGCCGCTATCTCTGTGGCGACCGCGTCACCGAGTCGGACTGGCGCCTGTTCACCACGCTCGTGCGCTTCGACCCGGTGTACGTGGGTCACTTCAAGTGCAACCAGCGCCGGATCGCCGACTTTCCCAACCTGTCGGGCTACCTGCGCGAGCTCTACCAGTGGCCATCGGTCGCCCCCACCGTCGACTTCACGCACATCAAGCAGCACTACTACTACAGCCATCGCAGCATCAACCCGACGCGCGTGGTACCGAAGGGGCCCGTCCTGGACCTGGCGCGTCCGCACGGCAGAGGTTGACCCCGCGCCGGGTCCGCGCGCGGCCCCGGCGCAGGCGGCTGGGCACGGAAATTGCCGCACCCGGGGAAAGCGCGATTCATATGTCGCGCATCGCCAGGGAACCGCGATGCAGGACTCCACCGGAGCCCGCGCCCCCGGACGCCAACGAGCGAGCCGGCTGCGCCCGGCGCTCGTTCATCTCTGCGCCAGCCTGCGGGCGCAGATCGTGCTGCTCGTGCTGTTCACGACGGGCATCACGGCGCTGCTTGCCGCCTGGACATCGACCAACGCCATCGAGCGCTTTCTCGAGCGCCGCATCGAGGACCGCTTCCCCGCGCTGCTGCTCGCGAAGGACCGCGAGCTCCGGCTCTGGTACCAGGACCTGGAGCAGGGGCTCGCGACCTTCGCCGGCAGCGAGACGGTCACCCAGAACGTGCCCCGCCTCGTGGCCGGGCATGACACCACCGTGGCGCGGGACGAGCTGGGCGACTACCTGGGCTACATCATCCGTCGGTTCCCGAAGTACCGCGCGCTTTTCCTCGTCGGTCGGAACGGCCGGCGCCTGCTGCAGGTCGGGCGCAAGGGGCCGCTGCCGGCGGGCGCGGTCGATGCCGGCATCGCGGGACCGCGCCTCGGCGGCATCGTGCGGGTCGACGGTCAGCGCATGCAGTTCGCGGCGGCGCCCGTGCGCGGCGCGAAGGGCGTCACTCTGCACGCGCTGGTCGACCTCTCCGCGCTCGACGGCAAGCTCGCCTCCGGCGTCGAGCGGGCAGCGACGCGCGTGTTCCTGTTCGATGCGAACGGCGACTACGTGGCGGGCTCGCTCGCGAAGGTCCCGCGCCGGTTCTCGTACCACGGGCCGGCGCCGGGCGCGGCCACGGGCGTCGCGACCTACCGCAGTGCCACGGGGGCCCGGGTCGTCGGCGCTGCGCGCCGGATCGACCCATTCGGCTGGACGCTGGCCATCGAGCAGGACTACGAAGCGGCGTTCGAGCCGGTCGGTGCGCTCATCAAGCGGGTGTTCTGGGTGGACGTCGGAATCGGCCTGCTGCTGATTCTCGTGGCCGGCCGCCTGGCGCTGTCCGTCGTGCGACCGGTCCGGGCCCTGTCGGCCGTCGCGGGGCAGGTGGCCGCCGGCGAGACCGATGTCGACCTGCCGCCACCGCGCGGCGCGAGCGAGCTCGCCGCGCTCACCCGGGCCTTCAACCAGATGACGCATCGCCTGCAGGCGAACCGTGCCGAACTGGAGCGCAACAACGCCGAGCTGGAGCGGCTGTCGGTCACCGACGGCCTGACGGGGGCGTTCAACCATCGGTATTTCCGTACCCAGCTGCCGGGATGCATCGAACGCGCGGCGGAGACGGGCCGGCAGCTCGGCCTGATCGTCTTCGACATCGACGACTTCAAGGCGATCAACGACACCCACGGGCACACGGTCGGCGACGATACGCTGCGCACGGTCGCGCGGGTGATGGACACGGCCGTCGCCGGGCACGATCTGCTGGCGCGTTACGGAGGAGAGGAATTCGTCGTGCTGACGGCGCAGCCGGACGCGGATGGCGCCGTCGCACTGGCGGAGCGCATCCGTACCGCGATCGAGAACACGCATTGCGCGCCGGAAGGCGGCGATGCCGCGGCGCCGGCAGGGCTGGCGCTGACGGTGTCGGCCGGCATCGCGCTGTACGACGGCGACCAGGAGGCCCTGTTCCAGGCCGCGGACAACGCGTTGTACCAGGCGAAGCGGCAGGGCAAGAACCGGGTCGTGATGGCAGGCGCGGACCGACAGGAACGCCCGTCGACCGGCCCGCGCGGGAAGCGCGCCGGGCTGGGGTGCCGCTGAGGCGGCCGGTCCGCGAATCCCGGGGCGCAGCGGTCGCGGGCGTAACGCGCAGCGCGTCACGGACCGGCTCCTGCTGTCGCGCCCCGCGGGCGGGTCGGACGTTCCCTACGGTTTCGGCATGTCCTTCGCCAGCAGGTCGCCGTAGATCCATCCGGCCTCGCCCCGCGGGGTGACGATCCGGCACCAGCCAGCGCTGCGCTCCTGCACCGTCACGGGCAGCCCGCGCCCGAGCACTGCCACCACCTTCTCGTCCATGGCCGGTCCGCGGCGGACGTTCGCCTTGCCCGGCCGGACGTAGCGCGTGTCGTCGTCGTCGCGGAACCTGCGGGCCTCGGCCAGCGCGTCCTGGGCCATGCGGCGCCCACGGGCGGTGAAGAACACGGCGGATCCGTAGTAACCCGCCTCGATGTGGCGCTCGGCCTCGGCCAGCTTGGCCCGGGCCTCCTTGATCCGGTCGGCACGCCAGGGTGCCCGGCGCGCCGCGCGCTCGAGCACGATGCGCGCATCGGCCAGCGCCGAGACTGCATCGGCGTGCGTGTGCAGGCCCTTGAGCCCCGATTCCAGCGACACGAGCACGTCCTCGGCATCGGACAGGTCGTTCTGCATGCGCTGGACCTTGCGCTCGAGCCGGTCGTTGCGCTCCCGGGCGCGCGACAACTCGATCTTGAGATGCGTGGTCCGCTCGCGTTCGCGCGCGAGGTCCGCCTGCACCGCGTCGAGCCGGCTCTGCGGCACCCGGTCGTCGCTCGTCGCGGCGACCGGGCCGGGCGCGGGCTCCCGGGCCGCACATGCGGCGAGCGATGCCGCCACCATGCATGGCAGCAGCAGGCACCGGACACGCGGTCTCCTCGCGGGGCGCGTCGCGGCGCGATCGTCGGCAGCCGGAATGGGCACGGGGCGGTGGCGCACCTATCCGTCGAGGGTGAAGCCGACCTCGATCGTGACCTGCCAGTGCACGACCTTGCCGCCCTCGATGTGCCCGCGCGTGTTGCGGACCTCGAACCAGCGCATGTTGTGGACCGTGCGGCCGGCGCGTTCGATCGCGTTGTGGATGGCATCCTCGATCCCGTTCGCCGAGGATCCGGTCAACTCGATGTGCTTGTATACGTGGTCGCTCACGGCGTTTCGCCTCCCGGGCGCGGCTGGGCTCGATGGGCCCGGGCGGGCGGTCCCGGCCCGCGCAGCGCCGTTGCGGAACTCGCGGGGCCGTGGGTGCAGGTGGATCATCCGCCGGGCATGCTTCGAATCCTCGGCCGCGGCGGTCGGCGGGTCAAGCGGCGCGAAGGTGCGGGAATCCGGTTTCCCGACGGCCGCCGATTTCGCGCGGGCCATCGCGGCCGCCATGCCTCGCCGGGACACTAGCGCGGGTCGTCGCCCTCCGTGCCGGCGAAGAGCGCGTTCCAGTGTCCGGAACCCGCGAGCCCGCCGCCGCCATCCACGGCCAGGAGCGCACCGCTCACGTAGGCCGCCATGGGCGAGGCGAGGAACACGACGGCCGCGCCGATGTCCTCGGCCCGGCCGAGCCGGCCCAGGGGCACGATGCGCGCCGCCCGTTCCGCCGCTGTGCCCGGCAGCAGGCGGCGCACGCCCTCGGTGTCCTCGACGGGCCCCGGCACGACCCCGTTCGCGCGAATGCCGAAGCGGCCCCATTCCAGGGCGAGCGTGCGCATGAGCTGGTCCACGCCCGCCTTCGCGGCGCCCACGTGGGCCTGGCCGGCATACGGGGCCGTTGCCTGCGGTGCGGAGATCATCACGATCGACCCCCGCGTTTCGCGAAGCTGCTCGAAGGCCGCCCGGCAGGCATGGAAGGTGCCGTTCAGGTCGATCTCGACGACGGCCCGGAAGCCGTTCGGCGACAGCGACTCGGCTGCCGCCGGGAAATTGCCGGCCGCACCGCACACCAGCGTGTGCATCGGCCCGAACGCATCGCGTGCCACTTGCATCGCGGCCTCCACGGCCGCCGCATCGCGCACGTCGGCCACGGTGGCGGATACGGCTGCCGCGCCAGCCGCCTCGAGCTCGCCGCGGGCGCGTGCGAGCCGTTCGGCGTCGCGGCCGCAGAGGCCCACGGACGCGCCCAGTCGCGCGAATGCCAGGCCCACGCCCAGATTGATGCCGCTGGCGCCGCCCGTGATGAAGACCGTGTGGCCGGACAGCAGGCCCGGGCGCAACGCCGCGAGCGGGTCGGTCACGTCAGAGCATCCGGCGGCGCGGCTTGATGGGCAGCCAGCCGCGCCAGTACGCGATCATCACGAAGCCCGCGAGCATGCCGCCCAGGTGGGCGAAATGCGCCACCCCCGCCTCGGTGCCCGAGATCCCGAGGTAGAGCTCGATCGCGCCGTAGATCAGCACGAAGTACTTCGCCTTGATCGGGATCGGCGGGATCAGCAGCAGGATGTACTGGTTCGGGAAGCGCAGCCCGAACGCCAGCAGGATGCCGAACACGCCGCCGGAGGCGCCGATCGTCGGGTAGATGTCGCCCATCCCGGAGGTCACGATCAACTGCGCCACGGCCGCCCCGACCACGCACACGAAATAGTAGAGCAGGAAGCGGCGCGAGCCCCACGTGAGCTCGATCAGGCTGCCGAACATCCACAGCGCGAACATGTTCAGGAAGATGTGCAGCAGTCCGCCGTGCAGGAAGGCGTAGGTCACCAGCTGCCACACGTGGAACTGCGGGACGCTCTGCAGCCCGATCGAACTCTCCACGTAGCCCGGCGTGTTGATCGGCCACAATGCGAAATGCTCGATGATGACGTTCATCCCGCCCAGCATCTCCAGCAGGAACACGATGCCGTTGGCGATCAGCAGCGCCTGGATGACGGGCGGGAATACGCCTGCGCGGTTGGGGTGTCGGAAGTATTCGGACATGGGGTGCGGAGCATGACGTGCCGGCCCCGGTATTTCAACGCGGACGGCAGGCCTGCACCCACCGGTGCTGCTCGGGCGATTCGATCGCCCCCGGTCGCGCCCGGCGCACGGCGACGATCGCATCCCGCGGTCGCATGCCGCGCTCGATCAGCAGCCGCGCCGCCAGCGAGCCGCTGCGCCCGATCCCGGCGCGGCAGTGGATGACGATGCGCCCGTCGTCGTCGAGGCGTGCGTGCAGGGCCGGACCGGCCTCGAGCCAGGTCGACTCGAACGCGGTGCCGGGCGCGGCTCCGTCGGTCACCGGGAGGTACCACCAGTCGAGACCGAGCGCGCGCGCGCGTTGACCCAGATCCTCGACGCCGATGAGGATCATCTCGTAGGGCTGCAGCATGGTCACGAGCGCATCCGCGCCCCACGCGACCAGGGTCGCGAGGTCCTCGTCGAGCGTCGTGGAGGCCGTGCCGGGGTGCCCGACAGCGGTGCTGCCCGGGCAGTGGACGATCCCGATCCGGCCGCCGCCGGGTGCGCGCACGTTGTCGATGACGGGTTCGGACACGCGGGCGATCAGTCGTCGACCGGACGCGCCGCTGCGCCGTCATGGCGCAGCACGCGGGTGCCCGACATGCGATCGTGGAGGCCGCGTCGATCCGCGCCCAGGGCCACGGACAGGACGGAAGCCAGCGAGAGCACCACGGCGACCGGTATGGCGGCGGGGGCCATGCCGGCGATCGCGCCCGTGAGCCACCAGGGCCAGGAGCGCAGCGCGGCCGTCGCGAACGAGATGCGGCCGCCGGACAGGTTCGCCACGCGCAGCCCGAGCAGCAGCTTGCCCGGCGTCGCCTGCAGGGGCGAACCCTCGAACAGCACCCGGTAGAACATTGCCAGCGCCGCGGCCAGCACCAGCACACCGGGGGTCGGTACCTGGCCCCGGGCGATGCCGCCGCCGGCCACCAGGCCGACCGGAATCGCCAGGATCACGGCATCCACGGCACCGGCCGCGACCCGTGGCCAGAAGCCGCCGATTCGAACCTGTCGATCCTCCATGGGCCGCTCCATGACGCGGGCTGCAGGCCGTTCAGGGCCCAGCTTGACCGCCGCGGCTGCCCGCGGCAAGGGTGGCGCGATTGATTGCGGTCATCTATAAATGGGCGGAGCCCGTGGGTCCCACGGGTGCCCAGCAAACCGCATGGACACCCGCCGAGCGATGCGCCCGGCAATGTGTCCTGTGCCCGGTTGGAGGGAGTTACAGAATGTCCGACAAAGAATCCAAGACGCACACCCACTGCAAGTCCGCGGAGGGGGGAACCCTGGAGTCACCCGGTCGTCGTCGCATGCTCACGACGGCTGCAGCGGCCGGCGCAGTCGCGATCACCGGTGCGCCCTACATTCGTAACGCCGACGCCGCTCAGACCACGACCTGGAAGGTACAGACCTCCTGGCCCGGTGGCATCGGCCTCGACATCTTCAAGGACTGGTGCAACAGCATCGTCGAGAAGACCGGTGGCGAACTCGCCTTCGAGCCGTACGGGGCCAAGGAAGTCGTGGGGGACTTCCAGCTCTTCGATGCGGTCAAGAACGGCGTGCTCGACGCGATGAATCCGTTCTCGCTGTACTGGGCCGGGCGCCTGCCCGCGTCGGTGTTCATGAGCTCGTACCCGCTCGGCCTGCGCCAGCCGGCGGAGTGGGATACGTTCTTCTACTCGCTCGGCGGCCTCGAGATCGTGCGCGAGCTGTTCCAGGGTTTCGGCATGCATTACGTCGGCCCGATCCAGCACGACGCGAACATCATCCACTCGAAGGTCCCGATCCGCTCGATCGACGACTTCAAGGGCCGCAAGATGCGCCTGCCCGGCGGCATGGTCGCGCAGTTGTTCCAGAAGGCCGGCGCGAAGACCACGCTGCTGCCCGGCAGCGAGATCTTCCCGGCGCTGGAGAAGGGCACGATCGACGTCGCCGACTACGTCGGCCCCGCCGTCAACTACGCGCTCGGCTTCCAGCAGGTCACCAACTACGTGGTCACGGGCCCGCCCGGGTTCATGTCCATCTACCAGCCGGTCGACCTCATGGATCTGACGGTGAGCAACAGCTCGTGGAACAAGATCTCGCCCCAGATGCAGGACTTCGTCGAGCGCGAGGTGCACGTCTATTCCGACATGCACCACGCCAAGATCCAGAAGGCGGACCTCGAGGCCTGGGACAAGTTCAAGAAGGCCGGCACCGAGGTCACGCGCCTCTCGGCAGACGACGTGGAGCAGTTCACGAAGCTGGCCGTGCCGCTCTGGTTCGAATGGGCGAACAAGAGCAAGGGTGCCGCCCGCCTGTTCAAGATCCAGCTCGACTACATGATGTCTCCGCAGCTCGGCTACGTGACCCCTGACATGATCAAGGGTCAGGAACTGAAATATAACCTCTAGATAGCCGAGGTTCCGGACGGGGCGGCCGCAAGGCCGCCCCGGTTCTTTCAATTCATCCGTCTAACGAGCCCGGGAGCCGCGCATGCCGAGCCTTCCGTTCGTATTGCCCCACTGGATGTACTGGGGCGGGCTGCTGCTGTTTCCTCTGTTCGCGATGTACATGGTCCGCCGCGAGCGCCTGTACGGCACGCGCGACTGGCCGTCCATGCCCCTGAGCTACATGCTCTGGCTGACCGGCGGTTTCGTCGGCTTTCACCGCATGTACCTGCGCAGCCTGTGGGGACTGCTTTTCATCCCGCTGCTTCTTGGCGTGCTCTGGGGCAACTCCGTCGCCCGTGACGGGCGGCTGGACGTGTCCTCCGCGCGCAACGACGTCACGATCGCCAAGTACAACCTCGACAAGGCGACCAAGAACAAGGGCGCGGATTCGCAGTCCGCCCAGGAAGCGAAGTCCAGCCTCGACACGGCCCGGCGGGAGATGAACCGGGCGCAGAACGAGGCCGAGCGTGCCGACCTGATCGCCGGCGGGTTCGCCGGAACGATCGGGGCCTGGCTCATACTCGACCTGTTCCTGATTCCAGGGATGGTGCGCAGGCGCAAGGGCCTGCCGCCGCCCCGCCAGGCGCCGACGGTCACGCCGGCCAAGTCGCGCGAGGGTGACGAGGTGATCCCGCCGATGCCCGACGGCTTCTGGCCGCGGCTCGTATGGTGCATCGACCGGCTCAACGGCTTTACCGGGCGTTTCGTCGCCTACTGGTCGATCGTCGCCGTGTTCTTCTACTACTACGAGGTCATCGCGCGATACATCTTCAACTCGCCCACGGACTGGGTGCACGAAAGCATGTTCCTGATGTTCGGCATGCAGTACCTCCTCAGCGGTGCGTATGCGCTGCGCGAGGGGTCGCACGTGCGCGTCGACATCCTCTACGAATACCTGCCACCGCGGGGCCGGGCCATCACCGATGTGATCACGTCCGTGTTCTTCTTCATCTTCTGCGGCGCGCTTCTCTGGGCCGGGTGGACGTTCGCGTCCGATTCGATGGCCGTGTGGGAGGTTTCCTTCACGGAATGGGCCATCGAGTACTGGCCGGTCAAGCTTGCGATCCCGCTCGGCGCACTGTTCATCCTGATGCAGGGATTTGCCGGGCTGATCCGTGATATCCACAAGGTAATCGGACGGGAGATCTGATCGTGCACGCCGAAATCGGAATCGAACTCCTCACCGTCCTGATGTTCGGCTCGCTGGCCATCCTGCTGATGGCCGGCCTGCCGCTGGCGTTCGTCACGGGCGGTCTCGCCTGCATTTTCCTGGTCATCTTCGGCGACCCGCAGATGTTGAACATCCTGCCGTCGCGCATCTTCCCGATGATGACCAACTACCAGCTCTCGGCCATCCCGCTGTTCATATTCATGGCGACCATGCTTGAACGGGCCGGGGTGATCGAGGAACTCTACGACGCCATCTACAAGATCCTCGGACGAATACGCGGGGGCCTCGCGATCTCGACGATCATCGCGTCGACGATCATGGCTGCGATGGCCGGCGTGATCGGCGCGACCGAGGTGACGATGGGCATCCTGGCGCTGCCCGCGATGCTGCAGAGAGGCTACGATCCGAAGCTCGCCTGCGGCTCCATTCTCGCGGGCGGAACGCTCGGCATCCTGATCCCGCCATCGATCCTCGCGATCCTGTTCGCCGTCGTCGCACAGCAGTCGGTCGGTGAGCTGTTCCTCGGCGCGGTCGTGCCCGGCCTGATCCTGTCCGGCATGTATATCCTCTATGCCGGCGGCGTGAGCCTGGCCTGGCCCCACAAGGGACCGTCGCTGCCACCGAGTGAACGGCTCAACATCCCGGAGAAGCTCAAGCTCCTGCGCGGCCTGATTGCCCCGATGATCCTGATCATGCTGGTGCTGGGCGTGATCTTCAGCGGCGTCGCCACGCCGGTGGAGGCCGCCGGGATCGGAACGTTCGGCGCCATCTGCGTCGCGGCGCTGCACGATCGCCTCACCTGGACCGCCGTGCGCGACGCCGCGGTCACGACCCTCAAGGCCACCTCGATGGTCCTGTGGATCGTGTTCGGCGCGACGATGTTCGTGGGCTTCTATGTCGTCAACGGCGGCCAGGAGTTCGTGCACGACATGCTCGTCGGCACCGGCCTGGGTCCGTACGGCATCGTGCTGATCATGATGATCATCCTGGTCGTGCTCGGCATGTTCCTGGACTGGGTCGGCATCCTGCTCCTGGCCGTGCCGATCTTCGTCCCGCTGGCGAACAGCATGCAGTACCACGGCCTGCTTGGGCTGCCGGGCGTGGCGCCCGCGGACGTGCAGCTGTGGTTCGGCGTGGTCTACATGGTGAACATGCAGATGTCCTTCCTCAGCCCACCCTTCGGCTACGCGCTGTTCTACCTGAAGAGCGTCGCGCCACCCGAGGTCACGATGGGCATCATCTTCCGCAGTGCGCTGCCGTTCCTCGTGCTGCAGGCCATCGGGCTGGCCATCTGCATCCTATTCCCGGACATCGTGCTCTGGCTGCCCAGGCTGGTGTACGGGGCCAACTAGCGCACCGAACCGTACGGGACAGGGATCGTCCCGCCTTTCTCCTCGATGCGCGGATTGCGATTCGGCGGCCCGTGCGGCCGCGCTGCACGCTCTCCACCACGGCAACCTCGTCGCGCCGGGCCGGCACGACCGGGCGTGGCGATCCGTGCCGGGCGCATGCGGTGGCGTGAGTGCCATTGCGCGAACCGGCCGCGCCGCGGGGCGCGCCGGCGTGGTCACGACGGCCGTTACGCGCTCGCCCGCGCCGCCTTCCTGCGTTCGTTCTCCTTGAGCCAGCGCTTGCGGATGCGAACGGCCTTCGGCGTGATCTCGACCATCTCGTCGTCGTTGATGAACTCGAGCGCCTGCTCGAGGTCGAGGCGGGTCGGTGGCGTCAGGATCACGTTCTCGTCCGAGCCCGCGGCGCGCACGTTCGTGAGCTCCTTGCCCTTGAGCGGGTTCACGGTGAGGTCGTTGTCGCGCGAGTGGATGCCGATGACCATCCCCTCGTACACCGGGCTGTTGTGCTCGATGAAGAGGCTGCCCCGGTCCTGCAGGTTGAACAGCGCGTAGGCCACGGCCTTGCCGTCGTTGCCGGAGATCAGCACGCCGTTGCGCCGCTGGCCGATCTGCTGGCCGCCCATGGGCCCGTAGTGATCGAACACGTGGGTCAGGATGCCGGTGCCCGAAGTAAGGCTCATGAACTCGCTGCGAAAGCCGATCAGTCCGCGCGAGGGGATGAGGTATTCGAGACGCACACGCCCGGTGGCGTCCGGCTGCATGTCCGTGAGCTTGCCGCGTCGCTGATTCAGGCGGTCGATCACGGCGCCCTGGTGCTCGGCGTCGACATCGGCGATGAGCTGCTCGTACGGCTCCTGCTTCTGTCCGTCCACCTCGCGCACGATTACCGCGGGGCGCGACACCGCCAGTTCGTAGCCTTCGCGCCGCATCGTCTCGAGCAGCACGGAGAGGTGCAGCAGGCCGCGCCCCGAGACCTGGTAGCGGTCGGCGTCGTCGGTCTCCTCCACGCGCAGGGCGACGTTGGACTTGAGCTCGCGGTCCAGGCGCTCGTGGATCTGCCGGCTGGTCAGGTACTTGCCCTCGCGCCCGGCGAACGGCGACTTGTTCACCTCGAAGGCCATGCTCACCGTGGGCTCGTCCACGGTCAGTGGCGGCAGGGCCTCGGGGCGGGCCGGGTCGCAGAGGGTGTCGGAGATGTTCAGGCCGTCGATCCCGGTCACGGCCACGATGTCGCCCGCCTCGGCCGTTTCGATCTCCACGCGGTTCAGGCCCTGGAAGCCGAGGATGGTCAGCACGCGGCCCTGGCGCCTGCGCCCGTCGCGATCGACGACGGCCACCGGGCTGTTCGGGCGGAGCTGGCCGCGGCGCACGCGCCCGATCCCGATCTGGCCGAGGTAGCTGGAGTAGTCCAGCGTCGTGATCTGCATCTGGAACGGGCCGTCCGGATCCACGTCCGGCGGCGGCACGCGCGCGACGATCGTTTCGAACAGCGGCGTCATGTCGCCCTCGCGCACGCGGTCGTCCAGGCCTGCGTAGCCGTGCAGCGCCGAGCTGTACACGATCGGGAAGTCCAGCTGCTCGTCGCTGGCCCCGAGGCTGTCGAACAGGTCGAAGGTGCGGTCGATCACCCAGTTCGGGCGCGCCCCCGGGCGGTCGATCTTGTTCACCACCACGATCGGCTTGAGGCCCAGCGCGAAGGCCTTCTCGGTCACGAAGCGCGTCTGCGGCATCGGCCCGTCCACGGCATCCACCAGCAGCAGGGCACTGTCCGCCATGGACAGCACGCGCTCGACCTCGCCGCCGAAGTCGGCGTGCCCGGGCGTGTCGACGATGTTGATGCGGTAGCCGTTCCAGTCGATCGCCGTGTTCTTCGACAGGATCGTGATTCCCCGCTCCCGCTCCAGGTCGTTCGAGTCCATGACCCGCTCGGCACCGGCGTCACGGCCGGTGAGCGTGCCCGACTGCTGCAGGAGCCGGTCCACGAGGGTCGTCTTCCCGTGGTCGACGTGGGCGATGATGGCGATGTTGCGCAGTTTCTCGATCATGGTCTCAGGCGTACGGCGTCCCCGGGCCCCCCGGCGGGCGGGCATTATCCCGGAAACCGTGCGTTGGCGTCAGGAAATCCGGACAGGGTAACGCGATCCGCCCGTGCTGTGCCCGCCGGGCGTGAAGAAAAAGCTGGTCAAACGCCGTCCGAACGGGCAAACTGCGCCCCGCAGAGTTCTACGAACCATCCCGCCGGCAGTACTTCCCCCGTTTGGCAGTCCTCCCGAGATCGTTCCGCTGAATCACCTGCACCAACGTAAAAGCAAGCATCTGAAGGATGGCTCCATGACGATCGGTACCGTGAAGTGGTTTGACGACAGCAAGGGCTACGGCTTCATCACCCCCGAGGACGGTGGCAAGGACGTTTTCGTCCACCACAGTGGCATCGCGGGCGACGGCTTCAAGAGCCTGGCCGAGGGCCAGCGCGTCGAGTTCGAGACGCAGAGCACGCCGAAGGGCCTGGCAGCGTCGAACGTCACGCCGGCGTAATCCAGGCGGCAGGCATGTCCTGCCGCCAGGAGAACCCCGCCATCCGGCGGGGTTCTTTCGTTTCGGGGCCCGAAAAATCAGGCCCGCACCGGGCGTGCGCAGGCCGCCGCGCCCCGCATGGACTGGAAATCCGGCTCCAGAACCCCCATCATTCACCCCGCAGTGCTCGTCCAGACAGTCCTCCCGGTAGTACTTTGCTCATCAGGCAGTCACTCCCGAGGGCGTTCCCAGGAACGACCTGCAGTACAGACACACACATCATCCAGGGAGATGACAGCATGTACAGCGGTACCGTGAAGTGGTTCGACGAGGCCAAGGGCTTTGGCTTCATTGCCCCCGACGATGGCAGCAAGGACGTCTTCGTCCACTATTCCGCCATCCAGGGCGATGGCTTCAAGAGCCTGGCCGATGGCCAGCAGGTGGAGTTCGAGACGCAGACCACGCCGAAGGGCCTGGCCGCGACGAACGTCAAGGGCGTCTGACACCCGTCGGAATCACCCGGTTCACGAAAGAACCCCGCCCATCGGCGGGGTTCTTTCGTTCCGGGCCCGGCGAGGCCCGCCCGGCCCGGCGCCGCAACGCCGCCGGGGGCAATATCGGCCGCGCCCCGCGGGGTACGCCTGCAAGGGCGGCCTTGCGGCACCGCGAAGCCGGACCGTATGCCGTCGTGATACGCCGCTGCGCTCCGCGCCCTGCCGCCCTGGCAGACGCAACGCGGCCGCGATGGCGCAATCAGACCTCCCCTGGTGCCCTGTCCCGCAAGTTCCTTCGCATTCTCGCCGGGTCTTGCG
>Ga0102944_1001015_pt1 | contig 19816 bp, 26 predicted proteins | sample SalPonD_shore_MG_FD_78172 | JGI IMG/M metagenome (GOLD analysis project Ga0102944, IMG submission 78172) | Salt pond soil microbial communities from South San Francisco under conditions of wetland restoration - Salt Pond MetaG... | ecosystem: Environmental > Aquatic > Marine > Intertidal zone >...
CCGAACATCTGGTTCGTGGACTGAAGCGCCGGGCTCGAGGCGACCATGAGGTTCTTCAGCTTGTTGATCCCGGAGAGGATGCCGACGGCGACGGCTCCGCCGATGGCTACTTTGGCGAGCCCGGAGGCCGCTCCACCGCGGAGGAGGCCACCGCCCGCCGCCCCGGCGACCGCACCACCGCCTGCGCCGCCGCCACCGCCGCGTCTCGCCGCGCCACCGCTCACGCCACCCTCCAGGGCCCCGCCCATGTCGAAGCGGTCGAGGTCCCGCTTCATGGCCGACGTGTCGACCCGGGGCTGGATCTGCTCGACTTCCTGGAGGTCCTTCTCGACGTCCTTCTGTACCTGACGGCTGGCTCGCTTGTCGACCTCCGGCTTCAGGAGGCCGCGGAGCCCGATGGTGTACTGTTGTGGCATGGTTACGTGTTGTTGGTTCCCTCGATGAGCTCGAGGTTGTACTGGCCCTGGCCGGTCGCGCCGGCCTCGAGGACCGACTCGTAGTTGTTGACCATGACGTCGAGCGAGTGGCCCGGGAAGGCCGACTGATAGGTGACGATCTGGTCCTGGCCGATCAGGCCGCGGAAGTGTTCATCGAACGCCTTACGCTCCGCGATGGTCCCGGTTTGTCGGCCGCTGATCGTGATCGTCCGCGTCGGTGAGGACTCATCGGTGACCACGTTCTCCTCGGCCGTGTCGGCGAACAGCATGGCGTCCGTCCCGAGGCGTGACCGCTTCTCCTCGCGGTACTGGACCGGGTGCTGAAGGTCCCGGCCGTCCAGTGACCACGAGGACGACGGTGAGGCCGTCCCCGGGGTGGACTCTTCGTCCACCATGATCCCCTCGCCGATACGGTAGTCGAGGTCCCACTCGAGCTCGAACTTCTCCCCCGGGGTCCGCGTCCATCCGAACCCCTCGAGGATCACGTTCGCCGTCCGGTCTCGCTCGTCGTGGGTCAGGCTGTACCCGGTCCCCTGCTTGCCGTTGAGCAGCGCCATCATCTCCTGGACCCACTCGGCCAGCGCCGTCACCGGGTCGTTGCTGTACCCCGACTGGTTCGAGAGCCGGTTCCCCGTGGCCCGCCCGCTGATCGCGGTGTTGTGGACCTCGGTCATGCCCGTGAGGTACGCCTCGTCGCTGTCGAACGTCGGGATGTTCGAGATATCGACGTTCCCCTGACGGGAGTCCCGGTCCTCCTGGACCTGCCAAAAGTCGTGGGTTGTCCCGTGAGCGGTGAGGTGTAGGTTGGGCATGGCGGATCAGTTGAAGTCGATCTTGTCAACGGCCCCCAGGACGCCCCGGGTCACGGTCTGCTCCTCCGCCTCGAGGACGTGCTCGTAGTTCTCGGCGAACACGAGGAGGTCCGTGAGGGGGATGGTCCGGAGCGGACCGTGACCGCGAGCCATCAGCTCGGCCGCGAGCTTCTGAAGCTCCTCAACGCCTCCTGGGGTGAGGTATTTCCCAACTCTTCGCTCACCCCCGACGTGGTCCGGGCGTTGAGCTCATCCAGGAGCCACTCGCCCACCTGGTTGGGGAGCCCCGATGAGAGGTCGTCGGGGGCCTCCGGCGGGGCGTCACGCCGGACCCGCTCGAGGAGCTGGCTGACGCCGAACACCCGGCCGTCGACCTTCTTGCCCCGCCTCTCGGACTCCTCCGCGAGGGCCTGCGAGCGGCCCTGGATGAACAGGGCGTCCTCCGTCGACGGCTCCTGGAAGGTGAAGCGGTAGTGCGACCACTCGCCCGCCTGATCCTCCTCGGTGAGGAACTCCTCGATGCGGGCCCGCCGGGACTGAAGCTCCGCCCGCTCTTCGCGGAGCTCGTAGAACTTCTCCTCGTAGTCAGCCGGGCAGTCCGGGTGCTGGAAGCCGAAGGCCTCCGGGCTGTCCTCGTCCGGAGGGAACCGCTCGTTGACCTTCTCGAGCAGCGTCTCTTCCGCCTCTTCGTTCGCCTCGATGTCCGCCTCGAGGGTATCCGGTGCTTCGGACAGGTCGATGGTGTACTCTTTGAGCATCCGCGATCACGTCAGGGGGCCGTCGACTGGTCGTTCGTCGCCTCGGCCGTGACCCCGACCGGCCGGTTGGTGACGCTGTTCTCCACGTTCGAGTCCGGGTTCCCGGTCCCGCTGACCGAAAACTCGTTCGGAAGCGCGTCGGTGAGCGTGTACTTCAGCTGCTGGGCGTCCGCCCCCGACTCGCCGTTGTCGAGGTCGATCACCAGGTCGTTGACCGTCGGGGCCGCGAGCGTCCCGCCGCCACCGAGGAAGCGGTCCATCTCGTCGTCGGAGGCATCGTCCCGCGTCTGGACGGAGTCGACGGTGAGCATCCGGGCCTTCGGGCTGAAGTCCACGGGCTCCTCCGCGCCGAGCTCCAGGACGACGTCCGTGTTGTTGGCGATGGTGAAGGTCAGCGACTGGATCAGCCGCTGGACCGACCCGCCGATGGACAGCGACCCGTCCACGAAGGTGGTGGCCTCCGCCGACCGCGTCGCCTGGGCCTCCTGGGTCCCCGGCTCCGTCTCCTCGAGGGCCGAGTAGGCCCCGTCGAGGGAGACGGTCACGTTCCCGGGCACCTCGATGGTCATGGTCGCGTTGGCGACGACCGCGCCCTTCAGCAGCCAGTCCTCACCGGAGCGCGTGTTCCCGGTGACGATCTGGATGGACGACGGGTCCTCACCGCTGATCGAGTAGGTGTACGACCCGTCGCCGTTGTCCGTCGGCGACCCCGGCTCCGTGAGCACCGCCCGGTTCCACCAGGGGTTCCCCAGGACGAAGTCCGCGGTGAACGTCCCGGAGAACTGCTGCTCTATCCACTCGGCGACTTCGCGGCTGTTCGGGTCGAAGAGCTCGACCGCGTTCCGCGAGCCGGACCACCCCGTCAGGGCGGAGTCCTTGCCGAAGGGCTTTGCAGTTGAGTCGGTGGGAGAACCCTTGAAGCCGTTGTCCTCCCAGTAGTACACGAGAGTGCTGTTCGCACCCGTTTGGATTGTTGGCGTCGCCATCGTTTATTCCTCGGTGGTGTCGGTGTCGTCGGGTTCCGGTGGGGTCACGTCAGCGCGGAGCTTCTTGGTGATCGCCCCCTTTCGTCCCGGCGTGAGCCAGGCGTCGATTTCATGGAGCCGGGTGGGGATGTCGAGCCCCGTTACGTCCATGAGCTGTTCTCGGTTCCGCTGTATCCAGCGTGGTCGGTCCTGACCGCCGGCCGACCAGGCCTCGAGTAGTTGTTTTGTACTCATAGCAAGTCGCAGTTGGGGCACTGCCCCTCTTCTTCACCCATCTGATAGACGAGCTCCATCCCACACTCCTCACACGTCTCGGGGTGCTCGTCCTCGTCGGGGGTCTCGATCTTCTCCTCGACGTCGGAGAGGTTGACCGCCATCTGACGGAGCCACTGCCCGCAGAAGTCCATCATGGCCGCCGCCCCGGCCTTGTAGGCCTCCCACTCCTCGTCGGTGTACCCCTCCGGGCGTTCGATGCCGATCTCCGGATCAGCGTCGTCCGCCATCAGGGACCACCGCCGCCGGGGTTCTGCGTGACTATCTCGCGGGCCCGCTCATCGAGCTGGACGGCCCACACGCCGCGGAAGTGACCCTTCCCGGTGAGACCCGCCTCGTCCCGCCAGGCCGTCGCCCGGATCACGTCGAACTCCTTGTGGCCCTTCCGGTACAGCTCGAGGATGCGCTCGATCTCCCCCTTCAGGCCACCGTACGTCTCCGCGTCGTTGTTCGCGTCGCGGGCCCCGTTGAACCGCTGCCGACCGGGGCGGTCGACGTCAGCCATGTCCGGCGGAGACTGCGTCGTCCTCACCTGGATGTCCACGAAGCTATCGGCCGCCTTGTGGGTGTACCCGACGCCGAGCGCCTCGAACGTCTGATCGCCGCCGTCCACGATGTTGATGTGGTCGCGGTTGCGGACGCTGATTTGGGAGACGTCCATCTCGACGTCGATGGGGGGCTTCGGGACCGGGTAGTCCCGACCCGTTACCCCTGGTGTGTCACCGTCAGCGCCCTCCACCCAGTCGTTGTCGAGGATGTACTCGATGAATTCGAGGCTCATTTGAGGGAGACCTCCTTCCAGGCGTCCTCCACGAACTTCAGCGCGGGCGTTCCCGGGTGCATGATTTCCTTAAAGAACACCGTGGGCCAGGTGTCGGCGAACACCTCATCGAAGGTTTGGCCGGTGTTCCCGAACGGGACGCCCTCCATCTTTGGCCACTCGAAGGCCAGCCAGCCGTCCGGGTCCTTCGGCTCGATGGGGTGCGGGTCGGTCCCGAAGTGGAGGTAGATGGCCGCCTCGTGCGGGTAGTAGAACACCCAGGCCTGCTCGCTGTCGACCCACTGCGGGGGAACGGACCCCTGTACGAGAGGGAACACCTCGAACTCGTACTGGTCGCCCCGCCGTAGAAGCAGCTGGTCACTCTTCGAGTGCCATTCCCGGGCGATCTCGAGGGAGCCCTCGCGGGCTACCTGCTCGAACTGATCGGCGAGGTCGTCCCGGTCACCGGAGACGGCTGCCACCGGGCTCACCCCCGATCATAGCATCCGGGCCTCCGAATGCTTGTTGAGGGCCTTCTCCCACTCGCCGTTCCAGTCGTCCACCTTCTGCGGCTTGGCGAAGCCGTCGGAGGCCTCCACGAGACTGTCGACCCAGTCGTCGTACTCGAGGAGCTCGACCGCGGCCCGCGCCGCGATGGCCGACCGGATGGCCGGCGGGCAGTAGTGGACCTGGCCGCCGTCAGCGTGCTGCTGATCCTCGGTTCCGCGGAGGCCGCGGGTGACGTCCTGGAGCGTGTCGGTCGACCGACCCCGGAACCGGACGTACTCCTGGCCGTCGATCAGCAGCAGGCCCTGGTGGGGGAGACGGTCGGCGTCGATCACGTCGATGGTGTTGGCTCCCTGGGCGAGTTGCCCATCGAGCGTCGTCTCACCACCCTCGCGTGAGGAGCCCCCGAGCGCCCCGTGCCGGTAGGAGACCCGGACGTTCCGCTCGAGTATCGCCTGATGCCAGGCCCCGAGGTAGCGGTAGATGCCATAAAAGCGTATCCACCCCTTCCGCCAGTTGGCCTCCCACAGCGACCCCTCGTCGTCGGTGACGTCCTTCCAGGAGTCACGGCCGGTCCGTATCTCCAGGCGGTCGTCCTCGGTCGAGTCGAACGGGACGACCTTCCGGTGATCGAGGTACACCTTCAGCCCGTGCTGGTAGCGCCGGAAGTCAGCGTCGTGGTACTCGTAGGTCGCCGGTGACCCTACGTGGCCAACCCTGACCTCGCGGAAGGCGTTTCGCGTGAGGTCCTCGAACTCGTCCTCGACCTCCTCGATTCGGGCCCGGACGAGCTCTTCGTCGTCCTGGGTCCCGATGTACTCGTTCGAGGAGAGGCTCCCCTGCTTCAGGATGTCCGGGTTGAACTTCCGAACAACGTCAAACGGGTGAGCGTACGTGGTCCTGGCCATCTCGTCATGCCGTGTACTGGATGGTTATCACGCACCGGTTCGACCCGATTCGCGTGATTTCCCATTCATCGATGGACGTAGGGCTCACGGACGTCTCCCAGGACTCCAGGGCGGATTTGATGCTGGCCGCATCCAGCTTCACGTTCCCGATAGTGTCCCAGGCCATCGGTCACTACCTCCGTCCCTCGAGCCGGAGCGTGATCGAGCCGACGTCCGTGGTCGCGGTCGGGTCCGACCCGTCAGCGACCGCGACGACCAGGACCTGATCGTTGGCCAGGTCGACCTTCGCCAGGTAGGTTTTGTCGTCGTGACTCACTACCTGGGCGTTGTCGATGTCGTCCAGGCTGGACTGATCCGTCCAGGTCGAGAGCGGCTCGTTGTCGGCGTTCGTGAGGGAGGTAACGTCGGCCGTCACCTCCTCCACCTGCCGGACTCCGAGGTTCTCGTCTGCCATTTAGTTCTCACCTCCCGGAACGGCATCGTTGTCGATCAGCCGGGCGATCAGCTCGTCCTTGTTCCCGCTCACCTTCAGGCCGGCCGCCTCGAGCTCGTCCTTGAGCTCGTCCTTGGTGAACTCGTCGTCCAGGCGCTGCTCTTCGGAGAGGTCCTCGACGGCCGTGGGCTCCTCCGGCTCGGGTTCCGGCTCGGCCTCCTCGACCGGCTCCGGTTCGGGTTCGGCCTCGGGCTCCTGATCGTCGCCGTCGCCCTCATCCTCGAGCGTCGGGTTGTCGACGCCCTCGTTGAGCTGGCGGACGAGCCGCCGAACCGCGTTCTGGTCCTGGTTGAGGAGGAACTCCTCCGCCTCGGTGACCATCATGCCGTTGCGGTCGAACGGCGGGTCGAAGGCCTTGGAGACCGCCCACAGCTCCGAGCGGGTGAGGTCGTAGTCGAAGTCCTCCTCCACCGCCTCTTCGCCGGGAGCGACGTCCAGGCCGGCGACGTCAGCGAGGACTTCCCTCATGCCCGCGGAGTCCCGGGGAAGCTGATCGATACCCAGGAGGTCCAGGAAGCGGTCCTGGACGTGGGTGACGATGTCCGGGCCGAACACCTCCGGGGCGAGGCTGTTCTTCTCGAGGAACGCCTCCGCGATGGTCTCGCGGTCGTAGGCGATCTCGAGGTCCGCGTGGTTCTCGAGCCACCCGAGGTACTGGCTCGGGATCAGCGCGAGCTTCCACGGGCCCGGGTTGCCGTCCGGACCGCCCTGCAGGAGCGCCAGGGACGGTAGGCCGCCCTGATCGCGGAGGGCCGGGCTGTTGTACACCGACTTGTCGCCGGTGTACCGCAGCGCGGCAGGGACGAGCTCGATCTCTCCTTCCGATTCCTCCTCGTGGTTCTGACGGGTGTGGGCTACTGTCATGACTGGTTACTCCTGTCCCCACCCGTTCCGGGCCGGGACGACTGGTGCGCCGGTCAGGCCGGCGAGGCGGTTCCGGTGAGCATCCGCGGTGTCAGCAGGGCTGGCCATCGGACCCTCACTCCGAGAGGTCCCGAAGCTTGCCCTGGTGGTTGGCCCGCCGACAGAGGAGCTCGTGGTAGGTCAGGAGACCCACCTGATCGGCCTTCTTGTCGATGGCGAGCGTGTTGGTGGCCTGCCCGAGTCCCGCGGTCTCCGTGACCATCGGGAGGTACACCTCGACCCCGAGCTTGGGCACGTTCTTCCCCGTGACAGGGTCCTGCATCGTGCTCATGTCGAGGAAGTAGATGCGCGAGAGGCTGTCCGAAGGGACGTTCGGCCCCTGGACCACCGGGATGTCGTCCCAGTGCGAGATTTGGGAGTTGAAGTTGACCCCGTGCCGGGTCTCCGCCTCGTCGGTCCCGCGGCCGATGGTCTGCGCCATCGCCGCCGCGAGCGCGTCGGCCCGGAACTGCGACTCCTTCAGCTCGCTCATGACCCGCGCCGTGTCGATACCCGTGAAGATAACGACGTTGTCGCGGTCGACGCCGTTCTGGACGAGCGACTCGAGGACCCCGTTGATGAGGTCCTTGGTCAGCTGACGGTCGCCGCCAGCCGAGTTGTGGTCCACCACCGAGTCGAAGTAGTTGGCCTCGTTGGAGTCTCCGTCCGTCGTGGCCGACCGGTCGATGGTGTAGACGTCGGTGTCGCCGTCGCCGTAGGCGTTGCCGCCCGAGTCGTCGGCGTTGGACTCCTCGTCAGCCGAGGAGATGACCTTGTCCAGCGGGACGATGCCGTTCAGGTTCGAGTAGGTCGTCCCGGTACTGTTCGCGGCCGAGACGTTCTCCGCAGCGACGCCGTTGACCTCGAGGGAGCGCCGGAAGTACTCCTCGCCGATCTGCGTGAGGTTCTCGAACGGGACGCCGTCCTGGATCTCCGCCTGGAGCTGCTGCAGGATGGTCGCCTCGAACAGGATCTCCCCCTGGTGGGGGTCGGCGTACACCTCGCGGGTGTCGAACACGACCGGGGACGACCAGGAGCCGCCCTCGGCCTGGCTCGAGTGCGCCGGCGGGTTGAACACCGTCCGGAAGGTCTGCGGCCGCGGGTCGCTGATCGAGTTGACCGGCGAGTCCGAGGGGACCTTCGGGAGCATCCCCCACAGGGGGGTCTTGACGTTCGCCTGCTGCCACAGGACCTCACCGAACGCTCGGTTGTTGATCCCGGCGTCGCTCGAAGTGAACGACGCCTTCTGGAACAGGCTGTCCTGCGAGCTGTACATCTTCTCCATGACGTCGGCCCAGTGGAAGCCCGACGCCACGCGACCCTGCGCGTGGGCGTACTTCCCGAGACCGCCGCTGGCTGCTTCAACGAGACTCATTGGGTTCACTCACCTCCGTCCGCGCCGCCGGTTCCGAACGCCGAGGAAATGTCGGACGAGTAGTCCACGGCGTCCTGGGTCGAGCCGCCGGCGGGCGCGGACGTTTCGCCGGTGGCCATCTTCTCGCCGACGTCCTCAACGATGCCCGGGAGGGCCTCGTTGATCGCCGACTTGGTCGATTCCTCGAGCGTGCTCTTGATCGACTCGACGTCCTCCTGGGTGACCATCTCACCCTTCAGCTCCTCGAGCCGCTCTTCGAGCTTCTCCTCGGTGACGACGCCGTCGGGGAGGTCGTCGTCGGACTTGCCGTCAGCCGGGACGTCGTCGTCGTCCTCCTCATCGTCGTCGTCCTCCTCATCGTCGTCTTCCTCGTCGCCCTCCTTCATCTCGCCCTCGGCCGCCTCCTCGGCATCGTCGCCGGCCCCGCCACCGTCGCCGGTGAGGGCCATGCGGAGGGCGGACTCGGCCTCGGGGCCGAGCTCGTCCTCGACCTGATTGAGGATGGCTTCGACGTCCTCACCGACGGCCTTCTCCGCGTCAGCCGTCAGCGCCTTGGCCGTCTCGACCAGGGCGTCGACGTCGATGTCGTGCTGTTCTGCGATCTCTCCAGCCTTCTCACGAAGGGCCTCCTCGTCGGAACCCTCGGACTTCTGCACGAGCGCGGCAGCCGCCCCGAGCCGCGTCTCGTTGAAGCCGAGCTCCGAACCGGCCTTCGTGAACAGCTGACCGTTGAACTCGTGACTCATGGTTGTTGTAGCCTTCTGGTGTACTTCCTCCGCCGCGGAACTGGCGTCCGCAGCATCACTGGTCCCTCCGATGAGGCCGCCGAAGCGGTCCTCGAACAGGGCCTTGAACTCGGCGACACCGAAGCGCGAGTCCTTGTTTTTGATCGCGTGGTCCTCGCCGATGGTCACGGCGTGCCAGTCGAGCTTCGTGACCACCTGTCCCTCGTCGGTCTCCCGCCACTCCTTCGCGTAGATGGTGACCGAAAAACCGTCGAGGTCCCCGGCGAGGGCCCGCAGCCGGGTCTCTTTGGCGATCTCGCTGTTGGCTTTCAGCGAGGCCGCAATCCAGAACTCGTCCTCCTCGGCCTTGCCCGCGCCACCGGGGCGGGGCTCCCCCTCCTCGACCACCTGGGTCTCGAGGGTTTCACCGGCGTCGAAGGAGAGTGTGAGCTCCCCCACCTGTACTTCGGAGGGTTCCTCGAGCGTGTACTCGGGGATCACCTCGCCGACCTTGATGTCTTTGTGCCGACGGCTGATGAGGCCGTCCTCGTACAGTTGGGGAAGCGCCTCGGCGAGCGCCTCCATCGTCAGCATCTGCGAGGGCTGATCCTCGTCAAACACCTCGACGGAGGCCTTGCCGATAATCACGAAGTCGTCGGCCTCGATGGCCTTCCGACTCTCCTCGTCCAACTTCTCAACATCAACCAGCTCCCGGCGACGGGTCCCGTCCTCGAGCTCCTTCACCTGACCGAGAGGCGCAGCAGCTCCGCGACGGTGACCGACGATGCCATACCGGCCCGATATTCCGAGCCGAGGCTTAGTGCCGCCAGCACTCATCGTCATGTAGGTTTGTACGCATAGTGGGCCGTACCCCCCGGGTGACCGCTTGAGTAACTACGTGGTTAACCGTTACATCCGTCCACAACCGCGGGGGAGTCGCCGCATCGCCCGTTTTCTACGGGTACAGCCCCCGACGAGGCCGTTTGCATTCTTTTCCACGCCAGGTGTTAGCGTACGCACCCGACCTGGAGCCGCACTGTCGGCCACTGTCGGCGTCTGAGAGCCTGCTATATCCGGCGATCACGGGCAACTCGGGTGGCCCAAACCGGGCATCGTCCGACCAGTTTCACACGATAGACGTTGCCGTTCGTGGTCGACCGTCGTTTACCAGCCCGGGGTGTACTCGTGCGGTCCCGGGTCACCGTCGGCCGGCGTGATCGAGGTGTACACCTCGACGTCCGACGGATAGGACTCGGAGAACTGGATCAGCCCGTCCGGGGCCTCCTTGTTGTAGACCCTCCCGACGATCACGTTGACCGTCCCGAGCGGATAGTCCTCCGCCCGGGTGTACTCCTGACGATTCGGGTCCCATAGCGGCCCGTCCGGAGCGTCACCCGCGACGTTGCCTTCGAACACGATTGCCTCCCACTCCACGAGGTCGGGAGCCTCACCGTCGTCCTTGCAGTGGTACACGACCGCCTCGAGAGGGTACTCGTCCTCGCCGGGATCATCGTTCCACCGCCAGTCGAAGTGCTCGTCGTCCGGACTCTCGAGGGTGGTCTCGTAGGGGTACTGCCATCCCCGCTCATCCTCGGGTGGGGCATCCTCCGGTCGGACGTAGAACCGAGTGGTCGCCGGGCGGAGGTACAGCGTGACCTTCGCGCCGAGCATCGGGTTCGTCATGTCCTGCCGGAGAACGAACAGCGTAGCCAGGCCGTCGAGTAGTTCCGCGGTCTCATCCGGTGCAACTTCTCGGAGCTCGTTCAGCTTCTGGAGTGCCAGTTCCATGCGGTCCATACGGGCTCCCTCTTTACCGCACTTTCCCTGACTTAAAGGATTCTTCCCTCACCGGTCAGGGGCAACCCCTCACTCCTCGCGGAGGTCCGGCTCGACGTCCTCGGGGGTGAGCGGCTCGCCGTCGATCTCCACGTCGACGTCGTCCAGGACGCCCCGGATCGCGTACGCCGCTGACTGCCGGGCCTTCTCCGGTTCCTTGCCCTGCTCGATGTCGTGCTCGTAGGACTCGAGGGCGTACTCCCGCACCGCGTCAGGCCCGAGCGTCTCCAGGGCCCGCTGGTTCGCCGCCGAGTGGTGCTCCTGGACGATGTCTGACGGGGAGGTTTCGGTGACGTCGAAGCCGGCCTCCATCGCCGAGGCCCGCTCCTGACGCTCGTGCTCGAGGAGATACTTGCGGGCCGTCGGTGAGAAGGCCTCCCACGTCTCCTGGCTCACGACGATGGCCTCCGACTGGTTCCAGAAGTCCCACTGCCCGCCGTAGTCCCAGGTGTCGGTGACCGCGTAGCTCATGTCCCCGTACGAGCCGGTCTCGACCACCGACTCGGGGTCGTACACGAAGGACTCGCCGACCTGCCCGGCGACGTCAGCGTTGACGGTCTCGTCGGCCGTCACTCCGGGGGCCGTTACCCCCTCTCCATCAGAAGGCCCCTGGCTGCCCTCCTGTCCGGCGTCTCCCTCTCCGCCGCCCGCACCCGGGACGTAGTACAAGCCGCCCCGCTCGCCGCGTACTATGCGGGCGTCGTCGGGAGCCTCGGAGGGGTCGCTGATCGAGACCGCCTCGTCGGGGACCGCCTTTAGGCGAATCCCCGTTACCGAGGGTCGGGCGAACCGACCTCCGCCTCGTAGTACAGGCCCTCCTCGGGGTCCGCCTTCACGGTGACGTCGTCGGGGGCCGTCCCGACGCCGTGATCGAGGTACACCCGGCGGGTCTCGGGCTCGGCCTTCTGCTCAACCTCACCTTCGCCGCCCTTCTGTTCCTCGTCCATCTCGATCACGTTCCCGGTCGCCTGCTCGAGGTCCTCGATGGTTCCGTACTCGCTGACGTGAGGCTCCTCCAGCTGATCGGGGAACGCCTCACGATGCCAGTCGACGTACACCCCCGCCTCGGGGAAGCTGACCCCGACCCCCAGGACGTCGTCGTTGTAGTCGGTGTCGTCCTCCGGATCAGCCAGTACCCGAAACGTCAGCGCCGTGGCTGACCACTCATCGTCTCCGACGGCCTTCTGATCGACGTCGTCGGCCGCGTCCTCTTCGGCCTTCTCGTCCTCCTCATCCTCACCGTCGTCGTACATGCCGGCCGCCTCCACCACCCGCTCGAACGCCGCGCCGATGGGCTCCTCCTCGGACTTGACGTCCTCGGCGATCTCGAGGGCGGACTCCCGCTCCTCATCGGTGAGGTCGCCCTTGATCGAGGCGTTGCAGATTCGGAAGGCCGACTCCTCATCGTGACCATCGGCCTTCAGCTGACGCACGCAGCTGTCGACGTCCTCGCCCTTGGAGTCGATCTCGCCGCCGGTGACGAGGCCCTTCAGCTTGCTGTACCACTTGTCGAAACGCTCGTTGTCGGTTGTACTCATAGTTATCCGTCTCCGTGTTTGGCTCCGTGGCAGGGCGGGCAAAGTGTAATCAGGTTCTTGAGGTCGAATCTCGCCCCGCCCTCACTGATCGGCTCGATGTGGTGGACGTGAAGGCGATATTCGTCAGCCGTTGCCCCGCAGGTCTGACACTCGTGGCCGTCCCGATCACGGGCCTTCTCCCGAACTTCCTGCCATCGCTCACTGTGGTAGAAGTGACGCGGAGAGGTACGCTCCTTCCACCGCGGGTGGTCCTCACCGGTGACCCCGGCCATCGGGTTTCCCTCACCCATGCGCTCCGCGCTCAGTTGTTCACGAAACGCCTCCCGTTCCTCATCAGTGGCGTTATGCCACCAGGTCGAGTGGTCTTTGATATGTTCTTTTAGGGCCTCCGCGCCCGCGTCAGTCGTGTGAGGATACCGCTCCGCTCGTATCTTGGCTGCTTCACTTTTTGATCGTGTATCGATACCGTGGCGGTCGAGCCACCTTCGGATAGTCTCCTTAGTGCAGTCGCATATCTCCCCTATATCGGCCGTTGAAAGCATCTCGCCGTGGTACTTCTCAAGGAGCCAGTCCTCGTCTCGATAAGGTTCGGGCTCGGCTGGCCGGTACGGCATTGTCGGTCGATGGATAGCATCTGTTAAAAGCATTATTCTCTCGACACCTCCGCGAATGTCCCGGGGTTCGGAGCATCGCCGTGTTCTGATTTGTGGGATGTGACAAATGTGTGACGTTCTGAAGGATGGACAACCCAATCTCCCCGGTAGTCGAGCTCGGGGAAGAACTTGTCAGCCGCCTCCTCGACCAGCTCCTCGAGGCGCTTCATCGTCACCCCGTCGGACGTCTGCTTCTTCAGCCACTCGCAGGCGTCCGTCGTCCGGTGGTCGGCCGGCCCTATCCACTTGAACTTCGCCGTCTCATCGGCGTCCTGGGCTCGGTAGGCCTCCTCCTTGGCCTTGTTGAGCACCCGCGCCCCTTCGGTCCGCGCCAGCACCTCCGCCTTCGCCGCGTCGACGCCAAACGTCCGCTCGATGTCGTCAGCGAGCGACCGGAGGCTCCACCCCTGCGGTTGGGTGAGGTTCTCCTTGAACAGCCGCTCGAGCTCACGTATCTGCGAGCTGGTCAGCCCATCGATGTCCTCGTACACGACGTCGAAGTTCTCGATCACCCGCTCGATGGCCTCGCGGACGAACTCGGGGACGTCCTCGTCCTCGGAGAAGAAGGGGTCGGCCTTCTGTTCCTCCTCGGCCCAAATCAGGTGCTCGTAGCCCTCCGACAGCTTGGTGGCCAGCTCGGTCAGCTGGCCGTCACTAAAATCCGCGAAGAGGTCCTCGCCACCACCCCCTTCGTCACCGCCGCCGCCGAAGCCTCCGAAGCCGCCCATCCCACCGTCGTCAGGGGCCTCGAACTCGCCGTCGGGTATCTCCACGTCGCCGTCCTCCCACTTGGGCTCGAGCCCGCCGCGGGCCGCCTCGTTCCCGAGCTTGACCCGGTCGAGGCGGTCCTGTACCTCCTCGTCCTGGGGCGGGATGAACGTCACCGTGTAGTCGCTGATCCCGAGGAGCTTGCACAGCTCATCCAGGGGACCGGTAGCGAGGTCGTGCTGACGGGTAGCGATGCCCCGGTCGGTCACCTCGAGCTGGAGGCCCTCGTTGTTGAGGCCGCCGGCGTCCTCCATCTCGCTGTCGAACACGTCGGAGACGGACCACTGCTGGCGGATGTCAGACTTGAACCGCTTTTTCAGCGCATCGTCCTGACCGAGTAGCTCGTCGTTCATGAGGTCGATCACCTGGACTTCGGGTGTCGACTGACTCTCCGACGAGTACTCGTTCATCATGATTTGCTGGCTGTACGGGTTCTCCTTGGCGTCGTCCTCGGCCTTCTCGAAGTTCCGCTCCCAGGTCTCCGGGTTGGTCGTGTGGACGACCATGAACTTGTTGGGGTAGCGGTCACTCGAGGGGTCGTAGAACGCCGCGCCGTACACGTCCATCCAGTGAAGGATGGACTGCTTCAGCCACACATGGTGCGCCGGGGAGAGGCCGTCCTTCCCGTTGAGCCGGGGGAACCAGAACGCCCAGTCGATCACCTCGTGATCGAAGAAGTACTTGGCCGGCTTCCGCGTCGACCGCGAGCCGTCCTCCTTCTCGACGTAGAACACCTCCTGGAGCTCGGCGTTGCACACCTCACACCGCCCGGGCTCCTTGTACACCTGGGCCGCGTCGTTCGGGGGCCGGTGGACGGGACAGGCCCACCAGTAGTTGCCGATGCGGCCGTTCTCATCGACCACCGGGACCACCCGCTTCGGGTCAGCCCTGACGAGCTCGTCGTAGTCCTGGAAGATTATCTCGCCGGCCTCGAACACGTTGGAGTCGCCCGTGGCGACGGCGTAGTCCCACCGGACGATGTGGATGCCGATGCCGAGCCGGGCGTGATCGTCCTCGCACAGCTTGTACAGGTCGCGGAGGGACTGCCCCTCCTTGTTGACCGATTCGAAGAGCCGCTCGGCCTCCCGCTTCTGTTTGGCCTCCGGAGGCCGGAGCTCACCCTGCCAGTACTGCTCATCGATCAGGTCGAGGTCGCGGGGCGGGTCCGGGTCGATGCCCTCCTCGATCAGGAACTGGCGCGTACACTCGAGGCAGGCGTCGACCTCCTCGTTGTACTCGGTGTCGCACGTCTCACACTTCAGAACGAACCGCGGGACGAGCAGCGGGAAGTCGTTACGAAAGAGCTCGTCGCGGTACTTGCTGGTGGCGCGGGCGATCTCGTAGCCGTCCAGGGCGATGGCCTCGAGCTGGACCGACCCCAGGTCGGTGAACACGTCGTTGAAGCGCCGGATGGGCCCGCCCCGTCGGTCGTCCGTCGACGCCTCGTCGCTGGTGACGTCCGGGGTGCGCGTCTCCGGGTCGCTGTCCGTCTGTTGGGCCAGGCTCTTCCCCACGGCTTTCGAAGCGAGGTCCTCGTTGTAGGGCGCGAGCAGGACCGTCCGGCCCTGACTGTCCTCCCCGATACGCTGGACCGGGCTCCCCGGTGTCGTGCTCATGGTCTCCTTGGCTGTACGTTTGTACCCATACCCCGGCGTATGTCACTCCTCACGGTCGTCCTCGTGGTCACCCGGGGGGAGCTCACCATCGGCCTCGTCCCAGGGGTGGGTGTGCTCCGTCGAGATGATCCACTGATCGTCCGGGTGCTCCGGGTCAACCGCGACCCAGGCCCCCGCCCACTTCTCGGACTCGGTCTCTTCGTACCCTTCGATGCTGTCGACTTCCTCGAGGAATTCTCGGAGCTCTTCCGCCTCCTCACGGTCGGCGGGGTCGTCCGGCTTCTCATCGTCTCCCGCCATCCGTCTGGTAGTTTTGTACGCATGGGTGGTTGTGTCAGGTCGGTAGGTCGCTCATGTCGTGCTCGCTTTGGCTGACCTCCTCGGTGCTGACGCCGCGGAGGCCGATCTCGCTGGAGTCGAGGCGGTCGTCGTGAGACCCCGTCGGGAAGGCCACCCACTCATCGATGAAGGACTGCCACTTTTGGGAGGCCTGCTCACGGGCCGCCTCGTCCTCGACGTCACCGGTGAGGCCGGAGTCCACGATCTTCACCCGGCCGGCCTCGAAGCGTGAGGCCATCGAGATGATCCGCTCTTCCTTCGAGCCCGTGCTCGAGGAGCGGTGGAACCGCATATCCTCTTCGCGGGCCTCCTGGACGAGCCAGCGTTGGGCCTGGTTACTCTCCACGATCACCCGGCCGACGTTCTGATCCCAGGTCCGCTCGACGTCGGTGAGGGTCCGCCTGATCCACGAGAGGGCCTGCTTCATGGTGACCCCGCGCTTCCGCTCGAGCTCGACCATGTAGCTGACGCCCGAGGTGGGGTGGTCGGCGTACACCGTGACCGCCCACCAGTCCGAATCCCCGCGGGCCGCCTTCTCCGCGTCGTCCTCGACGGCGACGTCGACGCCCGCGACGAACCGGAGGCCCTGATCGGGGACCGCCGACGGGGCGACGAAGTGGAGCATATCCTGCGAGAGAACCTGCCCCTCCATCGCCCGCGGGTCGTTCTGGTTCTCACGCTTAAACACGAGACTCGACCCGTCCTCGGACTGGATTTCCGAGAGGAGCTTCTCGATGAGCGCCTCGAGGGGCCACCGCTCGGGCCACAGGACGTCGACGTCTCGGTCGGGCTCGATGTCCACGACCGTCTCCGTCCGCGTGTCGATCTTCGAGAGCTCACCCCCGCGGTAGCTGTTCCCCGCGTCGGTGGTGAGGGTGTACTCGCCGTTCTCGATGATCGAGTAGTCGCTGATCGCCGACTCGACCTTCACGTCCCACACCGCCGTCTCCATCAGCCGGCTGTACAGGTCCTCGGGGTTCTTCCGCGTCCCGAGGACGAGGAACACCGACTCGCCCGCCGACCCGAGGTTCTGTTGGTAGTCCTGGAACTGCGCCCATCGCTTCTCCCGCTGCGTCTCCGTCCGTTGGGTCGGCCAGCTCACGATGTCGTCGAAGATTAGGAGGTCGTAGTGGCCGCCCGTGATTTTTGAGTCCATCCCGCGGGCCGCGATGGTGGGCTCGGCGTGGTTCTGATCGCGCCGGAGGGTCACGTTCGTCGCGTTGTTCTCCCCGATCTGCCGGCCGAACTTCGGGCCCCACCGCCTGATCGTCCGCTCACACTGCCGGAGCTTCTCCTTGGCCTTCGACTCCGACTCCATGAGGATCAGCGTCCGGCTGTTCGCGTCGGAGAGCGCCCGCCAGGACGGGATAACGTGAGAGCCGACCTCGGACTTCCCGTGCTCACGAGGGTACAGCCGACACAACCGCCGGGGCTGGTTCTCGTAGCCCGGTGACATGGCCCGGTACACCGAGCCCATGATTTCCCGGAGGAATCCCGGGGGCCGGTGATCGTAGTCGTGGAGCGCGAGCGCGGAGAGGACCGGCCGGGCGAGGGGCTTGGTCTCGGCGAGCTCGACCAGGCGCTCGGTCTTAGCGAGGGCCGCCTCGGTGCTCATAGGCCCACCTCGCACACCCACCGCCGCTTCCCGTAGTCGTGGATATCCCGCTTCGGCCGATTGGCGGGGGCCGGTCCGTTACGTGGTTCACCGTCAGTCTCCCAGCCGAGCCCCTCGAGGGCTGCGAACATCGACCCCAGGAAGTCCTCTCGGACGTATGTGACGAGGAGACCGATTCCCTTCTCTCGGCCGATCTCCTCCATGAACGTCCGTTGTGACTTGGCCATCGAACAGGAGGCCAGGTTTGCCATGTTGATGGCGATGCAGACTCGTGCCACCTCCGCCCGCTCGTCAGGTGGGTAACCGTGAAGGTCGTGTTCGGTTGGGTGAGCCCCCCAGGTTATCGCGCCGACGATGTTTCCGTCGAGATAGATTCCGTGGTGGACGAACGCCCCGGAGGTCCTGACGGATGGGAGGTAGGAATGGTGGTGCTCGTACAGGAGCTCCGCAGTACGCCAGGGTATCTCTCTGACCCCCACCCGGTCGGCGAAGGGAACCCCAAGTGGAAGCGGCTTTGGGGTCGTTGTCCACCGGGAAGTGACCGGTGAGGGGTCACGGTACTCCGGAGAATCGGTGCTCATCTATCGACCCACCTCCGGGCGAGCGCCCAGGGCTGACCCGTCCCGAGATGGGGCAGAATCGCCCGACGTCGACCCCTTGGAGGCCCATCCTTCGGGCGTAAACCCCGGGGTATCGGCCCGGGTTTGTACACCCTCGAGGGGAAGCAGGTCATGGCTCATCGTACATCGTGTCGTTGAACGCCGCGAGCGTCGACCACGTCTCCTCCCATAACTGACCAGTCAGTTACCGTCCCTTATCTCCTCCAGGGGTGGTAGGTCTTTCCCGGTCTCGGTTAGCCTCGTGTACAGCGCCTCGAGGAGCTCCGTTCGCCAGTAGCTGACGTCGTCCTGCTCCATCCGGGCCTCGGTGTCCGGGTCGTAGAACCACTGCTCGCCGAGGGGCGTCAGAAGGGCCAGGACCTTGTTGTCGCAGACGATCACCGACGCGCCGCCGTCGAGGGTGAGTCCCCCGAGCTTCTTGATCGGCCGCGGTTGATCGTGACCGTTGAGGACGATCAGCCACTCGCGGTGACGGGCCTCGAACTGATCCCACCAAATCCGCTCGAGTTCGTGGATGGGCAGGTCGTCCACGGTCTCCGGTAGTTGGCAGGCGAGGGCGAACGAAAGCGCGACGCCGCCGAGCTGTTCGAATATCCGTCGTCCGTCTGCGAGTTTCTGTTGGGCTTCTTCAGGTGTCATGGTGTCACCGTGAGGATCAGGAGGGTCCAGCCGAGGGCGAGGGCCAGGATCAGGAGGACGCCGAGGAGTCTCACCCGGTCAGGCATCGTCGTCCCTCCGGCGGAGCGTGGTGGCAAACCGCTCCTCCAGGTCGGCGATGTACGAGCCCACGTCCTCGGGCGGGAGCGTCTTTACCACCGAGTAGTGGTCGATGCCCCCGCTCGTCTCCGTCTCCTCTCCGGGCTCGAGGACCTCGTACGTGCTCCCGAGGCCGACGTGAGCGACCACGGTGACGTACTCCGGGTCGTCAGGCATCGTCGCTCACCAGGGGGCTGTTCTTCGGGGGCTCGGTGATCCCCTTCCCGAGCTCACCCGCGAGGCCGTGTCGGAGGTGGAAGCTCGAGAGGTGCTCCGGGAGGATGCCGTCGGCCGGGCCGTCCGGTTCGGCGATCTTCGCGGCCCACCGACCGTCGTCAGGGTGACCCCGGTAGGTCCCGGCGTCGGTCCGTTCCATGTCGTTCGGGTTCCAGACGTAGAACGCCCGAGGGGAGCGGTCGGTCCCGACGATGGCCGGAGACGTCCGCTTGAACCGGCCGATGGCCACCGCGATCATGCCGTAGGCCGCCGCGTACGCCTGGAGCTGCTCGACCTCGTCGGGGTCGAGATAGATGTACGGCTCGCTGGTGGTTTTCTCCTCACCGGCGAAGGCGAGGCCGTCGTGGGCGAAGGTGACGTCCGGGAGGTCCGCGTCGGTCGCTGACCCGGAGGCCGCCGCCCGCTGCGCCCACCAGTGGTCGGTGTCGGAGAACATCTTGACGAACCGGCGCTCCATCGCGTCACCCATCTCGGTTCGACCCCTCCTGGATGTCCAGCCACTGCCGCGCCTGATGGATGTACGCATGGTTGTTCTTCCGGTACTCGAGGGCGTCCTCGGCGATCTCCGGCCAGCGCTCCTTCGGGATCAGGGGCCGGCCGAAGTAGGGGATATAATCCTCATCGATGAGCTCCGGGGGCTGTCGGGCGATGGCGTACAGCGAGCAGAACTCCTCACTCGAGGTCGGGACGTCAGCGCCCTCCTCGTCGGCGATCTCGATGGCGAGGTGAGCGAGCTCGTGGAAGAGGGTCACGTTTGACGTCCGCTCGTGAGTCGGTATCCGGATCAGCCGGTTGATCGGGTCCGCCTGGGCGTACGGGTTCCACCTCGAGTGCTTGGTGTTCTCGGGGTCCCGCCGGCAGGCGACGGTGACGGTCTCGCCGTCGAGGCGGTCAAAGTACC
>Ga0102944_1001016_pt1 | contig 19815 bp, 14 predicted proteins | sample SalPonD_shore_MG_FD_78172 | JGI IMG/M metagenome (GOLD analysis project Ga0102944, IMG submission 78172) | Salt pond soil microbial communities from South San Francisco under conditions of wetland restoration - Salt Pond MetaG... | ecosystem: Environmental > Aquatic > Marine > Intertidal zone >...
ATCTTCCCAAAAGTCTTTTTTAAATTTCAATCTTCTTGTTGAAGCTATATTCTCTGCTATTCTTTTTAATTCTATGATCAAAGTGATCATAATTCTATTTCAATCTTCTTGTTGAAGCTATATTCTCTGCTATTTATAATCCTGCTGAAATGTCTCATAGTGAAGCAATAATTTCAATCTTCTTGTTGAAGCTATATTCTCTGCTATAAAAGGGTAATATCCTTACTCTCCAATCTAAGATTAAATTTCAATCTTCTTGTTGAAGCTATATTCTCTGCTATCGGAGATTATTAACATATTGGAGAAGGAAGTTAAAAATTTCAATCTTCTTGTTGAAGCTATATTCTCTGCTATTAAAGTGGTTTGATCTTCCCAAAAGTCTTTTTTAAATTTCAATCTTCTTGTTGAAGCTATATTCTCTGCTATGATTAAGCCTTCTGATTTACCTACTTTTGATTCCATATTTCAATCTTCTTGTTGAAGCTATATTCTCTGCTATCTGGCTATACTAAGGATATTAAGAGGAGACTACAGGATTTCAATCTTCTTGTTGAAGCTATATTCTCTGCTATTCTTAACTCCACCATATTTTAAGGATTCTGTTTCTAATTTCAATCTTCTTGTTGAAGCTATATTCTCTGCTATAATTGGAGAGAGGCTCCAGAAAATCCGCCTAAAGTTGATTTCAATCTTCTTGTTGAAGCTATATTCTCTGCTATCTTATTATATATATAATATAATATAGTTACTGAGGTTAATAAATTTTTAGGTATTCTAAAGTAAAAGTCTAAACAAAATCCGTGTCATATCGATTTTTTACCAATTTTCGAAATCTTCTCAAATCTCGTTCAAATCTAATTTTGCATTCCATAAATTAACAAAAAGAATTTAGGTTATGTCCAAAAGGGAGATAAATTTTTAGCATCTATTTCGAGTATCATATTTTTTCAAATATATTTAAAAAGAGGCTCGACAAAAATTGATTTAGGGAGAGAGATTGAAAGCGAATTCTTTTTTAAACATATTTCCCAAAGTCAGAGATCTCCTTGTAAAATAAAGATTTGGCTAAATTTTATATTATTATCCCACCTTAAAAATAGGAATAATAAATTCAAGAATGCAAGAGAAACTAGCCTTCTTCTTAAGAAAAACGGAGAGAGGAGCCTTTTCAACGCTAAAAAAATGTATGAAAGAAAAAGAGTATAAAAAAACGGGATCAGGCTCGAAAATATATAAATAGTTTAAATATGGTTTTATCAAAAATTCGAAAAAAAATTCAAGCCTAAAACCGAAGAAAGCAACGAATTTTAAAAATCGGTCAAAAAATAAATTTGGACTTGACTAGCGCAAGACACTTAAATTCCAAATCGCAAATATAAACTATTCAAAGTCCCTCGCACAGAAAGATTTATAAATCAATGTGATAGTTTTATTAATGGGTTATTAAGACAAAAATAACCTAGATATAAACCGCTTAGAATTAATATAAAAAGCTCCAGGATCTTCCATTTCCAAGGAGAATAGGATTAATAACATAATTAAATCGAGCTTAATATGATAATTGAACCCGAAGGAATTGATAATTCTCAAGAAAAAGCAGTACTTAAGAATATAATAAGCAATACATCAGATGAGTTCACAAAAGAAGCATTATCTCTTATCTATCCTTCCAAAATTGTGAAGCGTATTCTTTTTCGCCCATTTGTGGGGAAATTATTTCCGTATATAGATATAAAGTCCCCGACCAATCTAACCCAATTATCTTTTTTTTATGGCAGGATAAATATGAGATTCTCGAAAGAGAGAAAATGTTGTGTATGTGAAAAGCGGTTAGAAACGCAAGATGAAAAAATCTTAAGTAAAAGTTATATTCCGCTTTATATTTGCCAAGAATGTAAACGAAATATATTCTACGGTTATTGGGAATGTTTAAAAAGCACTTTAATCAATACTTCCCATTTAAATAGCAATAATATTAGAATTGAATCATCAAAGCGGTGTAATAATTTTTTAGAGCCGCGTTGTGGATATCCCATTGACTCCGAACAAACAAACCCTTGCTTACAAAACCACGGAATAGGCTTACTTTTAAGGGACAACCAGACGTTTACAATTTATGCCGCTCCATTAGAGAAGCTAAAATATATGATGACATGGGATGGAGGCATTTCTGGTATCATATTAGGATATCGTAGGCGAATTATAAATTTAGAGCTACTTGAGAGATTATTTAGTGATATAGTTAAAAGTGCAAACCGAATTATTAAAAAGCTAAATCAAAGTATGGACAATAAGAATCAAACTATTAAAATAACTATACCGCAGATACAAGTGAGAAAAAGCCCAGAAAAAGCTCTGGCACTTAGAGAATGGATTTTATTTAGTTTTTTGAAATATTATCAAAATCACGAGATTCAGAAATATTGTAGATTTTTGTTGGACAGACCGCTCTTTATTTTAAAAATGGTATTGGAAGAGATAACCCAAGAATTAGATATTGAGATATTAGAATTTCTTAAGTTATATGAGTGGTATCCGCCATTAGATTTTAAATTCAGAGAATGGCTTGAAGGGAATTTTAAGAAGATATTAAAATTAGACAATTTGAAGAGCTTTAAGTGTGAAATAATGGAAAATTTATGTCAGGCTCCACTTTTTTCCCAATCTCAAATGCAAGAAAATTTTCAGAGTTTTAATCAAAATTTTAATTATTATTTTACCAGTACTTCTTATCATGTTCCCAATAATGTTTCCAATTCTGAAAATAAGGCGGGTTCTAATTTATTCACAGATTCATTTAGGACATTTTTAGATCAGTTTTGTCCATTAGAATTTATTAAGATTATAGCCCTCAAAGAGGATCTTGAAATCTATGAAATTTTAGGAGCTTTTGGTAATAATCTTATAGTAAATTCAAACTTATCAAACCCACCGTGTTTAGTCGATTTAAATGATTTGAGCGGGAGGTATATTTATTAGCAAAGAGAAACAATAAAAAAAGAATAATTAACCGAGAGGAAAAGATAGGATGGATCTTATATTAGAAACGCCAGGAACGAGAGTGAGCAAACGGCAGGGTATGATAAAGCTTTCTGTACCCGATAAGCCCAATAAAGAAGTAGCGATTCGAGAAGTAGAGAGTATTATTATGGGGAATGGAGTTCAAATCACTTCTCAAGCCTTAAAAGCGCTTTCTTCTTATGCCGTCAATATTGTATATACCTCGTTAGGAACACCATATGGAATTTATACTCCGTTTGCGAATGTTGGTACTGTATTTACTCGTCGTCAGCAATTAGCCGCATATGAAGATTTTCGAGGTATTCATCTGGCAACTCAATTTGTTTACGCTACTCTCGAGAATAAAAGGCGTTTGCTCAAATATTTTGCCAAAAATAGAAAGAAATCTAATCCTAAAAAATATCGGAGATTGCGACATGCTTCTAATCGTATTGAAGAGGCAGTAAGTAAGCTTTTGAAATTTTCCAAAACTTTATCGAAAGGGGACAAAATATATCATCATCGCCAGAAGCTGATGGGAATTGAAGGATTTGTGGCAAAGATATATTTTAGAGAATTGGGAGCGCTTTTTCCATTAGGAATAAAGACGCAAAAAAGAACCAGACGTCCGCCAAAGGACCCTTTAAATTCGCTTTTATCCTTAGGATATACCGTTCTACAAGGCCATATTACGACTGCAATTGCAGCAGCGGGTTTAGAGTTGTATGGAGGATATTTACACAGTGATCGTTCGGGAAAGCCTTCCTTAGCCTTAGATTTATTGGAAGAGTTTCGCCAACCTGTCATTGATAGATTAGTAACAAAATTATTAATTAGAGGAGAGTTGAAGAGAGAAGATTTTAACGATTCTATTCACGGTTTTCGGTTAAAGAAAGAGAAAAAATCACATTTTTATCAAAGTCTTAAGGAAGAAATTTCGGGAGGAACTGAGGCGGAAGGCTTATTTGAAAGTTCGAAATATAGTCAGAGAGCGAATGGAGATAAATCAAAAGTTAAACTTAATTACAAGCGAGAGATGATCCGGCAAGCACGGAAATTGGCGAATTATTTAATAGGTTCAACTTCGAGATATGAGCCATTTATCATGAATTGGTAAATAAAAATAAAAATTTTTAAGAAATAGTAGAAAAATGAGAAAAGGATTTGAGGGATGAAAAAATGAAATATATTATAGTCTATGATGTTCCCGTGGATTATGATCTATATAGAAAAAAAATATCGGACATTTTATTATCCTATAATTTAATTCGACTAAATTACTCAGTTTTTTTTGGAGAATTGACGCGCAATCTTGCGGAAGAAATTGCGCTGAAATTTCGGAAGTTGTTAAAAAAAATTGACGGTTGCGATGTTAGAATTATACCAGTCTGTGAAAAATGTCACCGCAATGCAATTACAGTTAAATCTAAGTTTGAAGAAGGACATAAAATCATCGAAGATATCCTTTCAATGTAAAAGAAAAAAAAGAGGGATTAAAAGACTTCTATGAATAAAGAAATTCAAAATGATATATTAAAAGAATTTCTAGTGAATGCTTATCAATTAAATTCAATCAGAATAAAATATCCAAAAATACATCTTTTTGATGCTCCAATAATTGGAACAGAGGAAGTACGGCAATATACCTATTGTAAGCGAAAAATTTTTTTCAGATATGTTATGAACGCCCCAATGAGAGAAACTTATAAAATGAAATATGGTTTAGAAGAGCATGAAAAATTTCAAAACCAGATTAATAAAAATGAAACTTATATTCAAAATTATTATAATATTTATTTAACGGCACCAAAATTAGGTTTAGTGGGTTTAATAGATTATTTTGTATTCAATGGAAATGAGGCATTTCCCGTTGAAATTAAGACCGGAAATATCCCAAAGGGACAATTAGAAAATCCAGATAAAATGCAAGTCTCAGCGCAAGCTATTTTAATTGAAAACAACTTTGATTTTTTAGTCAAAAAAGTAAGAGTTTACTATTCCAAATATGATAAAATAAAAGATTATTCTATTAATGCAGAGGATAAGCTAGAAGTTCTTAAAAAGGTTCGAGAGATTCAAAGGATGATAAGTTCCGAGAGAATTCCTGAAAAAACGCCGAGTAAAAACCGATGTAGAGATTGTGAATGTAAAAATTATTGTTTAAGAGCGTGAGTAAAATTGAAATTCTATTTGGGAAAAAATCCAGAATTTGAGTTTATATCCTTTTTAAACAATAAAAAAAGAGACTTTGACAATTCTATTGACGGGAAAAAGGAAGGCTCAATCAAAATAAAAAAGATTGATGGTCGAAAACTTATAGAAATTGATAATATAAAAATAGCATTAGATTGTTGGGATAAAACTGCAGATATTATCTTTATTTCTCATGCTCATATGGATCATATTCCTTTTATCTCTATAAAGGCGTACAAAAAATTAAAACAAGGAGATTTAGATATAAAATTTCTCTGTTCTCCTATTACTAAGGAAATAGCAGAATCAAGAACTAAAGGTAAATTTAAAATCCTTGAAGAAAGTTGGTTATTGAATCATAATTATGACTTAAAAGATAAAATAGAATTCCAAGATATCACATTAAAATTGATAGAGAATGGTCATACTTTTGGCTCTACTAGTTTATTAATCGAGGGGTCGCAAACAATCCTATATACGAGCGATTTCTTAAATGGAGAGAAAGAGACGTTGAGAAAAGGATTAAACCCAATAAAATGTGATCATTTGATATTAGAATGCACCTATGGAGCACCTCGTTATAAATTTCCTCCCTTTAAGGATCTCATAACAAATATCAACTCTTATATAAAAGTTCAGCTCTCAAAAAAATATCCAGTAATTCTTTTATGTTATGCTTTCGGAAAAAGCCAAAATCTACTCCAATATTTAGATAATTCGTTTAATATTATTCTTGAAAGGCATATCGCTGAAAACACCCAAATATTAGAAAAGTATGGGATAAAATTTCCTGAATGGCAGTCTTATGGAAATTTTAATAAGAACATGTTGGCTTCTCAAAATAATTATGTGTTATTTCTACCACCTTATAATATATTTAAAGAACCTTATAAAACTCTGGTATCGTCTGGAGCAAAAGTAGCTGCACTTTCAGGTAAAATTGTGAATAAACATTTTCGGGAAAAATTTCAAGTGGATAATTATTTTCCTTTTAGTGATCATTGCGATTTTTACCAACTTTTAGATTTTGTCAAAAGAAGCCAACCAAAATGTTTATACCTTGAACATGGAAAATTTAATGAATTAACCTATTATCTAAATAACTTATTAAATTTATTTGAGTTTAATAGAGTTAAAATTTTGTAATAAAAAAATATAATAATATGTTAAGATTGTTAAGTTAATAAAATTTAAATAAAATAAATTTTTATAAAAACCATTTGAGGATAAAAAAAATAGGAGTTTATTAAATCTTAATAAAATAATAAAATGCTCAACTATGTTAATAAATCAAATCCATAGAATCGGTCAAGCATTTTATGAGGGAGAACAGCCTGTTGAAATAATGATACAGATGCAAAATCCTGTAAGATCAGAAGATGAGACTCAACCTCCTAAAATAATTGTTGTGGTCGCAAATATTACAAATTTAAATGATATTCAATTTAAACCTGATATAATAGATTATAATCCCAAAAAATTAAATAAATATTTATTAGGATTAACCTCTGGCTCCGGAAAAAATTATTCTCTTACACTTTCTCCGAGTTGGAATGGAAAGGCTAAAGATATTAATTTTAGGAAAATTAAATTGATATCAAAAACAAAATTATATAAAAAGACAATATTCGAAGTATTAAGGGAGGACTATGGGGATTCAGCAACACAGTTAAAGATTTTATTAGAAAAAGTAAAGCAAGATGAAAATACACTTAAAAAACAAATTTCTTCATTATTAAAATCTGAAGGTCATAAAAATTTCAATAATCCATTGATATTTAAGATTAGGGATAAGGATGGAGAAAAATTCTTGGGAGAGATCCCTATGATGCGCCGTTTATATGAATATCTATTTCTTGGAGAGATGGATAAGAAATATAATGGAGCAAAATGTAATATTTGTGGAAAAACAAAAAGTTTACGTGAAGGATTTAATTTAGGATTATTTACTCTTGATCAAACTAGTTTTGAGTCCGCTTTTTTTGATCGTACCACTGATTTCTCTTGTCAATATTTAATGTGTACTGATTGTTATTTATATACACTTTTAGGTTTTATTATTATTAAAAATAATCTCCAATTTTTCGCTTATCAAATCAAACAAGGTCAAGAATCCATACCAATTTATCATTATATTATCCCTACGGTGCGAGATCTTAAAATTTTGAAAGAACAAGTTGAGATCCTTAACCGAGCAAAAAAAGAATATGATGACAAAGAAAAGAAAAATATCACAGAAAATATATTATCACTTAAAGAAAATATTGAGAGTATAAAAACCAAAGATAAGGTAAGAACACCAAAACAACTTGAAAGAATTAAGCAGGACTTGGAGAAAAGAAAGAAAAGACAAAAAAATTTGTTAGCTTCAATATCAACTTCAAATAAATTTAACATTGAAGACTTAGTAATCAATCTTTATAAACAGAATAAATTGATTCCAATTATTGATATATATTTCAAAATAACTAATCAGAAATTAAATCCTAAAACAAAACAGATTGTATCTCAAATAAATATTACAAGTGAAAATATTGAACTTTTGGCAGTAATCTTCAAAGAAGCAATTAAAAAATTAGAGATTAAGAGAATCCGATTATCAAGTTTGAAGGATTTATTACCCACAAGAAAATTCCTTCATTACTATTCTTCATTATTAAGTCTTAAACCAATAGAAAGAGAGAGATATCAGCAGGATTGTGCTAATATTTTAAAGAGCCTATTTATAAAATATATTAATGCCAAAAATATACAGACTAAAAAAGAATACTCATATAGAAAATCCCTTAGCATTTATGAACTTTATAATATATTATTTTATGAAGCAAATCTATGGAGGTAAAAAATATGTTAACAGATTTATCTAAGAATTCGAAAATCGAAGAGAATAAAGAAGAAGTTGAAAATATCTATAAAGAATTTAAAAATCAATTTGAATTAATATTGAAAAAATTTAAAGATGGTAAATATTTACAGGAAAATGATACTAATTTTATGTTTTATTTAGGAGCATTATTGAATGATACAATTTTTAGACAGCAAAAATATTTTAGAACAAGTGGTTTGTTAAAGCAAATTGTTCCCTTTTATAAGTATATCTCAATTGAAAAAGCTGAAATGATACTAAATATTTGTTTAAGATTACAAAGATCCATCAGCAGAACAAAAATGATTAAAACATCTCCATTAAAAAAAGTAGCAGAGACTTTATTTAATAATATTTCTGAAAAAGAATTTATTTCATCCGATGAGGATTTAGCTTTATGTTTGATTACGGGTTATAATCTTTATTCCAAGGCAATATTTGACGTATTTTCGAAAGAAAAAAGCTATGAACTGCAATATATTAAACTATGGGAATTTTCAAATTATAAAGATAATAATTCATTTAAGATTGGTTTTTTGATAGCGATTTATTTCTTCAAAATTGAAGAGATGCAGAGGAAGTTTTTAAAAACAATGAGTTTATTAAAAAAGATTAATAGATTTTTAAGAAAACCAAAGATGAAGGAAGCTAAAAAATTTCTTAAGGAAATTAATTCTATTGCTTTAAAAGTTCATTCAACAATGAAATATACTTCAAATAAAAAATCTAAAATAAGGAATTATTTACCTGGAGATTTCATTCAATTAAGGTTATTTGAGTATTTAAATATGGAATTAGATTCTGATATAAACAGTCTAGAACTATTTTTGGGATTTATAACTGGATTTATTTGGAGATATAATTTCAGGCTTCATAAGATTAAATTAGATATAGATCCTATTAAACAAGTAAATGAACCAGAAAGAATTCTAAAAAACGATCAGATCGTAGTTACTGAAGAACATTTTATCAAGAGTCTTATTGAAAAAAATTTTCAAAATCAAAATGCTGAAACCAGTTATCTTTTAGGAATATTATTTCAAGCTATCAGCCAAGATGAAGAAAAAATATTAAAAACCAGAAGTCTTCTAAAGCAATTTAGCTTTTTATTTAGAACATTCGAATTGAAAAATATAAAAAAGACATATTTAGAAATTTTTAGAGTATATATAAAACTCTGGATGAATAAGGTAAAAACAACATATAATCCAAAAGAACAGACAGTTAAATATTTTAGGAAATTTCCTTATATTGGAGCACAGTTAGTATTTAATTTTGGAAAAATAATTGATTTTGTTAATGAAAATAATATAACACTTGCATTTATTCAAGGATATGATAGTTTTAGAAGATTATATAACAAATTGAATGCATGAACATTTGGATTTATTTGAAGTTTAATTGAATAGAATTCCTATCCAAACTTTAAAAAATAAATAAAAAAAATTTAAAATTATAAAACCAAAGGTGTAGACTTAAATTATGAATGAAAACAATATTTTAAAAAATAGGCATGAAATTGTATTTATTTATGATGTTAGAGATGCAAATCCAAATGGCGATCCAGATAATTCAAATATGCCTCGAGTTGATGATGCTACTGAAGAAAACCTAGTCACTGATGTTCGGTTAAAAAGGACGATAAGAGATTATTGGTTAGCTAAAGGAAAAAAAGTGCTTATTAGGGCTGAAACTGATGAAAATGGTAATAGAAAAACTATGGATGATTTGGCAACAGAGTTTTTAAATCTAGGAACAATTACTACGAAAAATGCAGGAGAAGCTAGAAAAAAATTAGCAAACGAGATGCCTAAAGAATATATTGATGTAAGAACATTTGGAGCGGCCGTAACACTTGCAAAAGCAAATTATTCTTTAACTGGGACAGTTCAATTCGGTTTGGGACGTTCTTTAAATATTCCTATGATCCAAACAAAAACAATAACTTCCACACTAGCATCTACAGAGGAAAAGGGTGCAGGCGCAATTGGGGAGTATCATATAGTAGATTATTCATTAATTAAATTTCATGGAATTGTGAGTGAAATAAATGCTCATGAAACAGGATATACAAATGTTGATTTAACACAGTTATTTAACGGATTGTGGGCCGGAACTAAACAGTTAAATACTCGAAGTAAATTTAATCACACACCGAGATTATTAATTGATGTAGAATCTTCTGAAGGAAAATCTCAAATCGGAGATTTAGATCTCTGCTTTGAATTAGATAAAAAAGAAGAAATAAAATCAGTTGAACAAGCGGTATTAAATATTTCCGAGTTTATTAGTAGAATCGAAAAAGTTAATGATAACATTCATTCATTGAATATCAAACATAATAATGCTTTAAAACTAACAAATAATAACGAAGAAATCAAAGATTTAAAAGAATATCTTTCGAAAAAATTTCCCAATATTACTATAAATGAATTGAAAATTGAAGGGGAGTGAAATGCAAACAGGGAGCGTATTAATCTTCGATATTAAAGGTAATTTTGGATTTTTTAAAACTGCAGAAGTCACTCGTGCTACGCTCTCCTTTCCCTTTACTCCTACATCGATCATTGGAATCATCGCTGCAATACTTGGAGAGAAAAGAAATTTCTATTGGGCTGATAATCACCCACTTGCTAATGCAAAAATAGCCATTCAACTAATTAATAAACCTCAAAAAAATACATTTCAACATTCCCCATTAACTGTTAATTATGTTCATACTAAATATCCAATAACCATCGGAGGTAGTTCTCGTACAATTAAAACATATTTATCTGACGCTAAAAAACGGGGCTTTGTCACTGATGTTAGATTAGATTTGATTCGCAATATTCATTATAGAATTTTTTATAAAAAACCAGAAAAAAAAGAATATTTAACAATATATAGTGAATTAAAGAAATATCTTCAAAAAAATTGGGCCTATTATCCTCCATATTTGGGACATGCAAATTTATTAGCAGAAATTGATTATATAGGAGAATTTAGCTTAGAAAAATTGAAAGAAAAAAAAGCTAAAATTTCCACGGTTATACCTTGTTCGATTATTGCTGAAGAAATAAAAGATTTTTTAAACAGAAAAGTTTCGGTTTATATAGATATCCCAATTAGTATGAATGTAAAAAATAACAAAGTTCTTAATGTAGAAACAGAAAATTTCATTGTCCCACAAGAAAAAAATGAAAAAATTGAGATATTAATTAAACCCGAACATAATATATATGCGGTGGCCATTAAAAAAGATGTACTAAATGATAATGTTAATATCGTATTTATTCCACTATTGAAGAAAGGAAAGGAAGAAACTATTAGAAGGATAATAAATAATTAAGAGGAAATAGAGTAAAATGATTACAAAAAGTAATGATATAAAAGGTGATATAATCTCAAACAAAAATTCTAAAATTGAGATAATGAAGAGCCGTGATCTTTTATTTATATTTGATGCTAGAGATTGCAATCCTAATGCAGAACGTTTATCTGGAATGGAGGGTCCTAGAATAGATCCACTTACAAATAAAGCAATTTTATCTGATGTGTGTTTAAAGCGAATGATACGAGATTATTTTTTAAAGACTTTTGATTTAGAAACGGATAAAATTTTAGTCAGACAAGCATTCGTATATACTTATGATGGTCAGATTCCGATGAAAAAGACTTTTATCAAAGACCTTGGGTATAATAAAGAACAATTAAAAAAAAAATCCAGAGAAGAATTAATTGATTTAATTAAATCTCGATTTATAGATCATAGGTTATTTGGGTCGATTTTTCAAGTAAAAAGAGAATTATTTCAAACTACAGGTCCAGTTCAGTTCGAAAATTCATTTTCACTGAATATTCCTGAAATTTTAAAATTCTCAATTACTTCAACCTTAGCAAGTGAAACAGGGAAAGGTGCTGGGGCGATTGGTAAATATTACGTTTTAAATTATGCGATATTTTTGGTACATGGGATTATAAAAGAATCTTTAGCTAAACATTCAGGTGCTACAGAAGAGGATATCATAAAATTGTATAAAGGAATGTGGGAAGGTATCAAATCAAAAATTACCAGAACCAAATTTCAGCAGTTACCGAGATTATTAATTTCCATTGTTCCAAAAGACTTTAGATTCCAAATTCCACATCTTAAAAATACAATTGTACTTAAAAAAGAAAATCCAAAAAATTTTGAAGATTGCATTTTAAATTTAAATTATTTTATAGAAAAAATCGAAAAATACAAAGATCAAATACATAAAATAGAATATTTGGCCGATCCTGAACTATCTTATGAATATAAAGAAAATAAGTATATGAATTTTGAAAATATTAAAAAAATCATTAAAGATTGCCCAGAAATTGAAAAAATAGTTTTTTCATGAATTATAAAATTTTTTTATTTTTTTATTTATATTTAATTTCTATTTTAATTTCAAAAGGAAGTATATTTGAATGGTATTTAAAATGACATTTAATAATGATTTTGAAGAATTTATACAGCTCTGGAAAAATAGTAATTATATCTTCTTAGCACGTCCAATTCAGAAATTAACTGAACATGTTGCAAATATATTAACAAAAATGGAAGAATATTTTATATTAAATCCTCCATTTCACAATGATTTTAAAAATTTAATTTATTTGGGAGGTTATTTTTCCACTTTAGCTCACGATTTCGGAAAATTACTTCCTCATTTCCAATATAAATTATATAAAGAACAAAAGGGAAAAAAAATCGCTCCTATTCCAAATGAGGAATTAAAATATTCATATCACTCTTTGATAGGTGCTTTATTTGGTTATTGTTTATGTAAAGAGTATGAAGAAAAAATATCAAGAAAAAATTCTAAAAATTCATTTGAAAATCAAGATATTGTTATAGAAAAAAATTTAGTAAAATATTTAGAATATTTTTGTTTTGAGGCGATATTCAGCCACCATGCTCCATATATAGTCAATAATTTTGATGAGTTATTAAAAATTTATGATAATACTGATTTTGACAAAATTTTCTCTTATTTGAATATTATTTATCCTAATATTATGAATTTTTTTGCTGAATTACTAATTGCAATTAAAAAAAAAAGATTAAATATTAAGATTGAATTGGGAAAAAATCCAAATATACCAATTTTTAATACCTCAGATTTATTAGAATTGTTTAAAAAAGGCTTAAAAAGATTTAATAAGAAATTTATTAATAAAATTTCTAATAATTCTAATTATGAAAATCCTTTCAAATTAACAATTAGCGATGAAATTGATTTAATCAAGGAAGATTTTTACCAAATTCAACAATCAAAAGATGATTTAATAACTCCCATAGAAAAATATGTAATTCAAACTTATATTTCTTCCCTATTATGTGATTTAGATATATGGGATGCTAGATTCCACATCAACAATAAAAATAAGAGGGATACTGATATTGGACATTCTTTGCGGTTTTATCAAATAAACGATCTATGTAAAGATTATAAGATTATAGAAAATTATGTATCCAAACCATTCGGAAAAATAGATAATAATTTTAAATCTTTTCAACCTGAAGAGCCTACATGTATAATAGATTTATTAAGGAATAACTTATTTTTTCAAGCTTCAAAGGAAAATATCAAAATTGGGGCAATTTACTCGTTAAATTCTCCTACTGGTTCAGGAAAAACTCTTACACTTTTAAATAAAGCTCTTCAAGCTTTAAAGAAGTATCAAACTGAGCTTAATTTTCAAACAAAAATAATCTATTGTTTGCCTTTTGTTTCGATTGGTACTCAAGTTGCTTCCCAAATCCAAGACATATTCATGCAAGAAAAGAACTTTGAAAATTTGTTAAATTCACCTCTTTTAACAATAGATAATTATACTTCTGAATCAATATGGAACTTATACGATGAGTATATAAATAAAAATAGTAATATTCTATTTAATGAAGAGGAACAAATCATTTATGGAAAAGACGCAAAATGGTTAATATCTACTTGGAGATCTCAATTTATTGTAACGACATTCGTAAAATTTTTTCATTCCCTTTTAAAACCAACAAAAAAGAATTATTTAAGATTTCATCGAATAGCTAATTCCATTATTATCTTGGATGAAATTCAATGTTTACCAATTGGATATTGGGATATTATAAAGGAAATATTGCTCTCATTATCAAAAATATTGAATTGTACAATTTTTTTATCTACTGCCACGCAACCAGCATTAATGAGTGAATCGCAAAAAATAGAAATAGCTAAATCTCATTTAAAGGACAAAATAAAGTTGAACGGAAAATTTCATAATAAAACAATTCATGAAAGTTTGAATAGATATACTATAAAATTTTTCTCTAATACAATATCTCTTGATGATTTCATTCAGAAATTTAAGAGATTTCTCATTAATTCAGATGAAGATATCCTTTTTGTTGTAAATACTAAAACAGCAGCAATAAAAATATATTTAGAAATTAAAAAAGAAAATTTTCCTAATACGGAATTACTAATTTTATCTACATTAGTATTACCTGTAGATAGGAAAAAGAATATTGAAGATATAAAAATAAGATTGGAAAAAAGGAGAAAAGGAAAAGAACAAATCACCAGACAAATAGTCATTTCTACACAAGTTGTAGAAGCAGGTGTAGATTTTTCTTTTCCAGTTGTTTTTCGAGATTTTGCTCCTCTCGATTCTATTATTCAAATTGCAGGAAGATGCAATAGAGGTTTAGAATATGAGGAAGGAATCTTTTATTTGTTTAAATTAAAGGAAAATAAGAGCGACAATTCTCTATTTTTTCATAAAATTTATAAATCGAGTGGAGTACAGAAAATAACTAGCAAGTATCTTGAGGAACTGAGTAATAATAAGAGAAAAGATAAATATTTTGGTTACTATTCAGAAATCGATGAACCAAAGTTAAGATTGAAATTTCAAGATTACTTTCAAAAAATAAGAAATGCAAATCTAACAGAAATGCTTCTTAATGACCTTAAAATTCAAAATTATTCCAAATTGAGCAATAAATTTGATTTAATAGCAGGGTATCCAAATCAAGTATTGGTTTTTTTACCAATAAATAATAATGCAAAAATACTTCATGATAAGTACCAAGATAAGAAATTGAAACATTTAATAGGAGAATTTTATTTATATACTATTACTTTAGACAAAAAAGTAGTTAAGAGGTTAATATCTTCGAAAATAATTAAGGAAACTAGATCAAAAGAGCATGATTTGATTTATTATTATATTGAACCCGAAGAATTAAAAAATTGGTATTCTAGAGATACGGGATTTATATATATTATCGATGATGGAAGTTTAAGAGGGATTTTTAATTAAATATTTATTTTTTACTTGCAATTTTACAGCTAATTCAAAGAATTGTCTCAAACTCTAAAAATTTAAACTAAAATATGAAATATTAGAAATATAAAAATTTAAAAAATAATAATTACTAAAATAGGATTAAAGGTAAAAGCGAAATCAAAAAATTGTATGATTAGATTCCATTTCGAGTTATTTCCAATTAATAAGCAAGTCAAACCCTATGAAATTCCATTTGGACATGTGTTCCAAGGTGTAATCTTTGGCTGGCTCCATGAAATCAGCCCAGAACTTTTTCACGAGCTCCATGCATATGGAAAGGTGCGCCCGTATGCAATTAATTGCCATATTCACCGGAGCGAGCCGCTAGTGGAATTCTCTATAGTATCCTTTAATTCATACCTTTCAGCTGTATTGCTTAAAATCGTCCACTCAGTAGAGGGGAAAGAATTCGATGTTGCCGAAAAAAAATATATGATAGAAAAGTGTAAGGTAGAAAAAATCTCTTATGAGACAATATTTAATTGTATGGCACCAATTTACCACTTTTATATTGATTTTATCACACCAGTTCATTTTCAAACGAGTCGAGGGGCCTATCCCATCCGATTTCCGCTTCCCGAGGTAATTTTTGGAAATTTATCAACAATTTGGAATAATCTTACGGAGATATCAGTAAAAATAGATCGAAAAAATTTTTTAAAGTGGATCAATGCACATTGCTATGCGAGTGGTTATCGGATGAAATCTTCGGAATATTATATTAGTTCTACACAGAAAGTTGCGGGAGGGATTGGCTTTGTCTCATATCAAGTTAAAAAACCTAATAAAAATTTCTATGAGCATTATGAGCCTTATAGAAAGGAGGATATAGCAATAGATTCAATTAAAAATGAAATTAACAATCATTATAGGAGTAATTGTTGTTGGATTGATTTACTTTGCCGATTTGGTGAGTATATAAATGTTGGAAGGAATCGTACGGCGGGTATGGGTGTTATCCGTTATCATCCTAAGAATTATTTGGAAGAGGAGGCAAAATCAAAATTACTTTCATCTATAACGTGAATTAATTTAAAGAGGGAAGAAATCCCCTATTAACTTAGAAAGAAAAGAGAAAAAAGAAAAAATGATTCAATTTACATTTGATTTATATCCAGAAAAGGGCAAACTTGATCGTCGGATCCCATATGGTCATAAATTTCGGGGGGTGATTATGAAATGGCTTATCGAAAGCAATCCAGAGTTGGCAGATGCCTTCCATTCGCCTGAGGAAATCCGCCCATATGCGATTAATATGATCCCGTACAGAAAAGAGGGCAAGATAGAATTTATTCTCACCTCCTATAATGAGCAATTGTCGGATACCGTGATTCACGACCTGCTTCAGAGTGAGAAAGTCAAGCTCACGGTAGACAGCCGGCAGTTTTTTATAGCTCGAATAAAATTTGAGCGTCTGAATTTGGAGCAAATGAAAAGACAGGCTCGTGCGATAACAAAGTTCCAATTACAATTTGTCACCCCTGTTTACTTTAATACATCATTGGGAAATTATCCTGTAAGGTTTCCGATTCCTGATTCGCTTTTTGGGAATTTAATACGGCTTTGGAATGATATTAACGAAGAGAGGTTAAAAATAGATGGGGATTCATTTATTGAGTGGATTAATGCCCATGTTTATATCAGCGGCTATAAAATGAGGTCAGCAAAGCGAGACATAGGAAAGCAAAAGCCGGTGGTTGGAGGGTTAGGAAATGCGACTTATCGGGTAACGAAAATAAATACAAATTATTATGAAAAGCTTTTGGAAAAAATGGTTCAAAAGCATGATACTCAATTTGTTAATAATAATTATTCAGAGAATTGCCAATGGTTAGATATTTTATGTAAGCTTGGCACATATACAAATGTAGGAGGCAATCGTACGGCAGGTATGGGTGTCATTCGATATTTTCCAAAGACACATCTTACTGAAAAAGATCTTTTGGATAACTCTTTTTAAATATAAATTCAATTTTAAAATTTAATTATAATTCTTTTTCAAGAATAATTGAGACAAATTAATTGATTTAAATAGAGATTATCAATGAAGAATATAGATTTTTTAAAATATTATCGTATTGGAAAATTTATCGAATTTATTTAGATTAAAATATAATGTATTTAGTAAAAGGCGTCTCTTAAAAATCAAAGATAGATTTTTTTTTAATCCTTTTTTTTATTAAATATCATTTATTAATTAATTAGAATATTTTTTATCATTTAATCGATTTAATTTATTTAAAAATTCACTAATCATTTTTTTTATCAAAAAACCAAATATTAGTTCATTCTTAAAATGGCTAAACAAAAAAAAGATATAATCCCAAAAATAACTGGAGTAGATATCTTAGCTGACGAAATTAAAGAAAATTTAACGACACGAAACATTTATGAAATTTTCAATAATTTCATTATACCACTTATTAGTGAGGAAGAGCGGGATTTTTTAGAAAATTTAGAGGATTTTTTAATCAAAGAATTAGAGCCGAAAATAGATCTTAACAAGGATGTGTATCATCTTTTTCCTATTTTAGGTAAGAAAAATTATATTCAAAGATTAAACCAATATGGAGATACACAGAGATATGGGATGCGATATGAGATGTTATTAGCAATGGCGACCTCCATTATGGACCCTGAACTTGATTTAGCACGAGTAGTTTCAGGAGATATTTTTGCGAATCCCTTATTCTTGCATGGAGAAAATGATCACATAGCTGATATATTGGATAATGTAATGTCTGGTGAAAAAGTGGGTTGCCTTTGTATTACTGAAAGAGAACGTGGTTCCGATGCGGTAAATATGCAAACTACAATAGAAGAACATGATGATCATCTCATTCTCAATGGAGAGAAGGTTTATACTTCAAACGGTCCAATAGGAGATTATTTTCTGGTGTTTGGAGTGTCAAATAAAAATAATCCTCGTGGTTCAATGTACCAAATTATAGCTGAGCGAGAAATGGAAGGAATTGAGATCAATCGATTAGGCATTCAATCTATCCCCAGAGTTCAAGTAGGACAGACAATATTTAATTCGGTAAAGATTCCAAAACAAAATATTCTCGCAAAGAAGGGGCAAGGGTATAAAAATCTCTTCTCTGGATTAGTAGCGGAACGAGATGCGATAATAGGTTCAAGTCTGGGAATTGGATGGTTGACGGCAATCACCGCGTTAATATATACTAATCTTCATACGCAATTTGGAAGGCCAATCTATGATTTTCAAGCAGTTTCGTTTCCTATCGCAAAATTATTTACAGAACTTATGGCTGCCACGGAGCTTGGATTTAAATCCGCATCAGAATATAAAAAGACCTTAAAATATAGTGATCAAAAATTCATCAAATACAACGCCGCTTTCAGCTCGGGAACAAAATTTCTCGCATCAAATCTGGCGTATAAAATTTCATATGAAACTCAACAGTTATGCGGAGGGATTGCATTTACAGATAACCTGAGAATTGACAAGGCGTTAGAAGTATCTAAAGTCCAAGAAATTATTGGAGGTACCCGAAATATCCAATTATATTTAGTGAGCAGGGGAATAAAGGATATTGTAAAACGATTAGCATTAATGTAAAACCTATATTTGAAATTAAATAGATACTTTTTGCTGAAAACTTTTCTTGAGAGATGTATTGGTTTTGAAATAACAAAAATTTCAAAATCCACCAAATACACTAATAATCTATATTAATAACATCTAATTCCTTACAATTGAGAGAACACTTAAAGATTTCACTAAAAGAAGGAATGGTTCTTCCATCATCACTAGTAATTAACTCTTTTATATAAGTTCCCCCTTGAGTCTGTATGCTAAATTCAAACAAATTAGCTTTTAAAAAAGAGCCGCTGATTTTATAGATCTTTTTCTTTCTTACCTTATCAGCCCTTCTATGGGCAACTCGTTGAGGAGTTTTTTGATGAATAATTTTTCCTTCAATCTTTTCCTTTAATTGCTCTAATTTTTCATTGAAATCATTTTTGTCCATTTTTTTATCTGCTTCTACCAGTGCTTTATAGGTTTTTTTGGTATTTTTCGCATCTTGCTTAATTTTGATAACTTCATCCTTATTGCTGTACGCCAACTCATCAATTTTTACTTTTACCTCATTCATGTTATTAACGCGCTCTTTTAATCTCGCTAAGTCCAATGTTCTAATTTTTGGATTTACTAGTTCTAAAATAAAAGGTCTTCCAGAACCTAACATTCTTACATCGATGTCTTCCCTTCCAGCTCCGTGAAATTTGGAGTTTTCTGCTTGGGTAGCTTTAATGAATTCAGGACTAATTAATTCTTCAACACTCGTTTGATACATTTTTCCTGTATAATTACAATATTCACAACCTTTCCCATTACATTTACTACAAGGCCATTTTGTCTGAGGAATCCCTCTAATAAGCTTTTTATA
>Ga0102944_1001017_pt1 | contig 19793 bp, 16 predicted proteins | sample SalPonD_shore_MG_FD_78172 | JGI IMG/M metagenome (GOLD analysis project Ga0102944, IMG submission 78172) | Salt pond soil microbial communities from South San Francisco under conditions of wetland restoration - Salt Pond MetaG... | ecosystem: Environmental > Aquatic > Marine > Intertidal zone >...
ACCAAGCATATCTTGAGAACGAGATATTAGGAAGAAATAAATAATACAAAATAACCATCTGGATAATTAAATAAAGAAAGGGAGTTCCGGTCAAAGAACTCCCCTGAATTTAGCAATCTAAACTAATGAGCGTGCATACAAAGAGACACGCTTATATTTGGTAAAAATTCCGCATCAATCAGTCCATGATCTTTCGAAGGAAAGCCGGCTGATCAGAATTACTTTTGTCAATACGTTCCTTGCGATTATTCAGCAGAGTATTACCTGATTTTTGTTCGGATTTATCTTCCTGTTCCTCATCATCGTTGTTTATGGAACGAATGTTAATGCCACGGCGGTGAATAGCCGGGGAATCGAGATTCTTGAGGTTTTTCTCACCTTTGTAAAAATCAGGAGCCGTTCTTGAAATACGGCTGGTGATATTTTTGGCCGAAGGCGGCGTGACCCGCTCTTTTTCTTCATCTTCGGTCTCCGTTTCTGCTTTTGCCTTGCCGCTGTTGGGAGCAATTTTGGCTTTATTCTGATCATCCGACAAATCAAATCCGGTGGCAATAACGGTGACTCTCAATTCCTCATCAAAGGATTCATCAAGGACCGTACCGAGAATAATTTCGGCGTCATCTCCGGCTTCCTGTTGTATGATACTGGTCGCTGTGGTCGTTTCGCGCATACCCAGGTTGGAACCGGCCGATATATTTACCAGAACATTGCGGGCTCCTCGGATACTCACACCGTCCAGCAGTGGAGAGTTGATAGCTTCCCGTGCCGCGATTTCGGCCCGGTCGTCGCCTTCTGCCGTGGCTGAACCCATAATGGCAGCTCCACCGTCGAGCATGGTGGTGCGCACATCGGCAAAGTCAAGGTTGATAAGGCCCGGCATCAGGATCAAGTCGGAAATACCCCGGGTGGCGTTATAGAGTACTTCGTTTGCCATTTCGAACGCCTGCATCAGGGTCGTGTTTTCATCCGAGATATCGAGCAACCGCTCATTAGGGATGACAATAACGGTGTCGCAGTTTTTCTTGAGCTCGGTGATTCCTTCCAGTGCGTATTTCATGCGCACTTTACCTTCGCAGTTGAAAGGCGTGGTCACAATACCAACCGTCAGAACACCCTTACGTTTGGCAATACCAGCTACCACGGGAGCTCCGCCGGTTCCGGTTCCACCACCCATACCGGCCGTAATGAAGATCATGTCGGCACCTTCTACGGCTTCGTCAATTTCATGCCGATTTTCTTCCACGGCTTCGCGCCCGATTTCAGGGCGTGCGCCTGCTCCGAGACCATTGGTCAGGTTGGAACCCACCTGGACGGTCAGATCGGCCAGGTTATTTTTCAATGCCTGGGCATCGGTGTTCAGGGCGATATATTCAACGCTTGTTAAACCTTTGGTAATCATATTATTAACGGCATTACCGCCGCCGCCACCAACGCCAACAACTTTAATCTTGGCATTGTCCTGGCTCTGTTCGTCAAAACTAAATCTAGAATTTTGATGATTAGCCATAATGTTATCCTGTTTTTTTAGATTGCTTTATTTGAAAATTCTTTTTTATAGTTCTTTAAACCAGCTTTTCATGCGTTCAGCGATGCGATTCATCAGTGATTCTACACTGGTTCCTTTTGAAGTAGCGGGAATCATCGGTTTATCACCCATGGAGTTTCCGGCTTTCATCGCATGCATCACCAGACCTACGCCGGTTGCATATATCGGGTTGTTGACTTCTTCCGTCAGTCCACCGGACAAACCCAGGGGTTTGCCGATTTTTGCATCCATGCCGAGTACCTCAGTAGCAAGCGGGCTTACATTTTTCAGTAATGAACCGCCTCCGGTAAGTACGACCCCGGCACTCAGTGCGTCTGCATAGCCACTCCTTTTAATTTCGATGGCCACAATTTCCAGGATTTCTTCCATGCGGGCCTGTATTATTTTTGCCAGTATACTCTTGGTGATCTCCTTCGGTGGCCGGCCCGCAATACCCGGAACCGTTATTACGTTGTCGTCTTCGATCATGTCTATGAAAGATTCACCGTGTTCTTTCTTTAATTTTTCAGCCTGATCGTCGAGTACACTGAGCCCTACACGAATATCATCGGTTACTTTTTTACCGGCAATGGCAATTACGGCCGTATGACGGATGGTGTTATCCTGGAAAATAGCGACGTCCGTCGTTCCGCCGCCGATATCCACCAGCACTACGCCGGCTTCTTTTTCTTCGTCGTCCAGTACAGAATAGGAAGAGGCAAGGGGTTCGAGAATAATATCGGCCACCTGGTAACCGGCTCGCTCTACACAGCGGTAAATGTTTTTTGCTGCCGAAACAAGTCCCGTAATGATGTGGACTTCTGCTTCCATGCGCATACCGCTCATTCCCACCGGGTCGCTGATGCCATCCTGCCCATCTACAACAAATTCCTGGGGAATTACGTGAATGATTTGCTGATCGGTCGGCAGCATGATGCGCTGGCAGTCTTCCAGCAGGCGTTCCACATCCTGCATGGTAATTTCGTTATCACGGTTATTGATGGTGATCACGCCCTTGCTGCGCATACTGCGGATATGATCGCCGGCAATACCAACATTGACGGAACGCACTTCTATGCCGGATGCCAGTTGAGCTTGCTCAATCGCCGTTTGAATGGCGTTCACAGTTTTATCGATGTTCACAACCACCCCACGATTCAACCCGTCACTGGGGGCACGACCAACTCCTAAAATGTTAATATGATCCTGGTCGTCTATGGAAGCGACAATAGCACAAACCTTGGTTGTACCGATATCGAGACCGACAACAATTTTATCTTGTTCTTCCATGGAATTATTCATGTACTGTTAATAATGTTCATTAAAAATTAATGCTGATCCTTGTCTTCATTTTTCACTAATCAATAATCAAAGCTCATGATTCGCGGGTTACAATTTGGCCCTTGAACCGCAAATCTACGGTGGCCATGTGATCAATTCCTTTTTTGCGGATCACTTTTGCGTAAAATGTTTTCCAGTAAGTCAATTTTCGTTCATAATCTCCGGTTCCAAACACCAGTTTGACTCCATTTTCATGACTCAGGGCCACAATACCTTTATCCTGCGTATAAGCCACTTCGCTGATAGTAGCCCAGGATACCGGATCTTTTTTTGCATCCACCAAAAAATTGCGCACATGCCGGAATGCTTCAGATTTCAAAGTATCATCCATCGGTTTGCCTCGGAACCCATATAACAATGGGACATCCACCGCTTTTTCCAGTACGATAGGAAGTTTTATCCCGTCCTGGTCTACATAAATTTTCTGTTCGCCATCTTCGAGCAGCGCAATGGGTTGTCGTTCTTTCACGGTAATGATGAGCGTTCCCCCATGGCTGACATTGGCATCGGCTTGTTTTACATAGGGGATTTGTTCAACATCACTGATTAACCTCATAAAATTCAGGCTGTCTGGTTTAACATCGGTCGGAATCGATACGGCCTGCTGCAACGTTTGAGTATCGACAAAATAATTGCCTTTAAAAGCAACACTCTGAACTTTCAGGTGGCTGTTCCAGTACCACCCACCCAATACGGAAGCGACAAGTACCGCTGCAGCAATGGTAATCCACCCCGCCGTGGCCAGCTTTGAATAAGATGAAGATGCAGAAATATCAGTAGTCTTCTCAGAAGACTCTTCGTGCTGATCTTCCAGCGGTTCTTCGTTCATATGTTTTTCCTTGTCGCTCATTTGCTGAGTCAGGATTTCTGATTATCGATTTCTTCCGGCTCTTTGAGAGCGGGGATTCCTGCTTCCAGGGTTTCTACAAATAATTCTCCATATTTATATATATCACCGGCTCCCATGGTGATGATGATATCACCAGGACGAACCAAATCTTTCAATTTTCCCGGGAGTTCATTTTTGTCTTTGACGTAATGAACACCCCGGTGTCCATACTGCTCTGCCGTATCGGCAATCAATTTTCCGGTGACGCCTTCTATCGGTTCTTCACGCGAAGGATATACATCCGTCAGTATCAACACTTCAGCATCAAAAAATGAAAGACCGAACTCTTTATAGAGTTGCTGGGTGCGGGAGTACAGGTGAGGCTGGAAGACGGCCATAATGCGTCGTTTTTCCCAACCTTCGCGTGCGGCCCGAAGTGTAGCCTGTACTTCCGTCGGGTGATGGGCATAATCATCGATAACCATCACGTTATCTTTATTGGCTTTGACCTGGAAGCGGCGGAAAACGCCCTCAAATTTTTCAATTCCTTTTCGTATCTGATCAAAGGGCATATCCAGTTCCAGTCCCACACCTACAGATGCGAGGGCATTGCGGACATTGTGTTCTCCGGGAGCTTTCAGTTTGATATGTCCCAGTTCTTCCCCTTCCAGCATCACGGTAAAACGGGTATAAAAGTGTTCCGATTTAATATCAACCGCGCGGAGCTCAGCTTGTGGAGTTAATCCATAGGTAAAAGCACGGCGTTCAATTTCAGGGATGATACTGCGTACGATCGGATCGTCCAGGCAAACCACCACGGCACCGTAAAACGGCACTTTGTTGGCAAATTCAATGAATGCATTTTTGATATCCTCTTCGTCATCATAGATATCCATATGGTCGGTATCGATATTGGTGATCACCGCCAGCGATGGAGACAGGCGCAGGAACGTCCGGTCAAACTCGTCGGCTTCCACAATAATGATATCCCCGGAACCAACCACGGCATTGGTTTTATCGAAACTGTGCACACGGCCGCCCACAATAATCGTCGGGTCGAATCCGCCTTCCTGCACTACGTGACCGGTTAAGGTGGTGGTCGTGGTTTTGCCATGCGTTCCGGCAACACCCACCCCGTATTTCATACGCATGAGCTCCGCCAGCATTTCTGCGCGTTTGATGACTGGAATTTTACGGGACATGGCCTCGCGCGTTTCTACGTTTTCTTCGGCTTTCACAGCGCTGGTATAAACCACTACATCGGCCCCTTCAATATTTTCCGGGTCATGGCCCAGGTACACGGTGGCGCCCAGTTTTTGCAGGCGCTCGGTGGTATCCCCGAGGTTGCCGTCGGAACCGGTAACTTTGTATCCTTTCTGCAGCAGTATTTCAGCGATACCGCTCATACCGATTCCACCGATACCCACCATGTGAATATGCTGGGTTCTTCCAAAAATCGGCTGTGTTTGTACTTTCTTACTCATGCTGTGATTTACTACTCTATGCTGTTAAAAAAATTCGTGTATATGGATATAATTATCATTCCCGGGCCCGATTCAGAATCTCCGCGGCGATATGTTGCGCCGCATCGGGTTTGGCCATGGCCTGTGCCGCTTTGTTCATTGCTTTTAGTTTCGATTGATCAAAAATGTACTGCTGAACAATTTCTGCAAGGGTGTCGTGCGCTTTATCATCTTCCAGCAGTACTGAAGCTCCTTTATTTACCATAGACTGCGCATTCTTGGTCTGGTGATCACCGGCAACGTTCGGGGACGGTATCAGGATGCTCGCTTTTCCTGTCAACTGTAGCTCGGAACAGGAAGTGGCCCCGGCCCGGCTCACGACCAGATCGGCCACGGCATACGCTTGGTCCATGTTATCCAGGAATTCCTGCAGTCTTAATCGTTCATATTGTTCGGGTTCAACCTGTTCTTTCAAATTTTCAAAATACTTCTTCCCGCATTGCCAGATGATCTGCAGCCCGAATTCATCATGCAGGGTTTCAATATTGGCCGCCATCGCTTCATTGATGCTTTGTGCTCCGCCGCTTCCACCCAAAATCAGAAGGGTGGGAATACCCGCTTCAAACCTGAAGTTTTTCAAGGCCTTCTCTTTATCGACTTCCAGCAAGGTACTTCGTGTCGGATTTCCGACAGTTTCTGATTTACCCTCCGGGAAGTACCGGTTGGCTTCTTCAAAGGCCGTAAATACACGTTCCGCATCTTTGCCGAGCATCCGGTTGGTGACACCGGGGAAGCTGTTCTGCTCCTGCAGCATCAACGGGATGTTACGCCGCGCAGCCGCCCAGCCTACCGGTCCGGCTACAAACCCACCGCATACTACCACTACCTGTGGTTTAAATCGGGATAATATGGTGAAACTTTGTATGATACTAACCACCAATTTTAATGGAAAAATCAGGTTCTTTAACGTCAACCGTCGATGAAATCCACTGATCCATACATTTTCTATGGGGTACCCGGCTTTGGGTACCGCCTGCCATTCCATCCGGTCTCGGGTGCCGACAAATACTATTTCGGCCTCTGGTTCCTGCGCTTTGAGCGCGTCCGCGATGGCAATAGCCGGGTAGACATGTCCGCCCGTACCGCCGGCTGCTATGAGAATTCTAACGTTACTCATAGCAACCGGTAGCTGGGTTTGTAGATGATATATGGTTCAATGCAATAATCATGTATTAAAGTTCTTCAAGCATAAAAAGGTTTCTTTTTGTTTTTATTGAATTTGGAAATATTTAAAAGGATACCCATCATCAGGCCTGAAAACAACATGCTGGTGCCGCCATAACTGACGAACGGCATGGGGAGCCCGGTTACCGGAAGCAATCCGCTGGCAACCCCGGCATTTACGTATCCATAGAGCACCACCACCAGGGTACAGGCTACTGCCAGCAAAGCCCCGAAAGTATCCTTGGATCGTTTTCCGATAATGGCAATACCCCGGAAGAGGATCAGCGTAAAAATGAATATCAGAAACATGGAACCCACCAATCCGTATTCTTCTGCGATAATTGCGAAAATGAAATCATTATAAGGGGCCGGCAGGAAATCGCGCTGTGTACTTTTTCCGATGCCCACGCCAATAATACCGCCTTTGGCAATGGCAATTTGTGCCTGCTGGGCCTGGTAGCCCCCATTGCGCATGAAATGATCGCTCTGAATTTCCACTACCTGGTTAATATAGTGTTTAAGACGACTTTGCCGTTCAGGTGATCGTGCAATCAAGATGGAGCCTCCCAGCACGCCTAGCATCACAAGGGTACCGAGTTGAAGGACGCTTATACGTCCCACAAACATCAAAACAATGCAAAGGACCATCAGGATGCCGGCGGTACTGAAATCCTCTACCCCGATCAGGGCACAGGTAGTGAAGATCCAGACTAATATGGGTAAAAAGGATCGTTTAAAATCTTTGATATAATCCTGTTTCTCCGTTAATAATACCGCTACATGAACCAAGAGGGCAATGGAGGCAAAGGACGATGGCTGGAATGAGAACCCGCCGATGGAGATGGAGCGACGTGCCCCGAATGTTTCGTTTCCGTACAACAGCACAATGACCAGGAATATCCAGCTCAGAATAACCCCGGCACGGCTGAGGCGCATCAGCTTATGATAGTCGAATTTCGATGCAATAAGCATGACGATAAACGCGATGCCGAGCTTGGTCATATGACCCAATACCAGGTTCCATGCCGTGGTGTTATTGCTTTCTGCGAAGTAGGCAATAGAAGAATACACGGCCAGCACCCCGAAGACCATCAGGATAATAATCGAAGTCAGCAAAACCCGATCACTTCCCTGTTTGGGCGTATCAATCTCTTCCGGGCTCGTGCCCAGTATGGAAGAAGCGCTGTTATTTGGAGTCGTATATATCACTTCGTGATAAATCCCAATATTCAAATTTCAATTATCAAACATCTTTAAGTTCGTTCAGTCTTATTCAAAATGGATGAAAAGATCTTTACGAACTCTTCTGATTCATTAATTAAATGTTCTTGCCCATCTTCTAAAGTTTTCTGTTCAAAAACATTTATAAGTCGAAGCCAATAACGGCTTTCTTTTGCTTCTTTTCGACAAATTTTAAGTCGATGTCGAAAATCCTTTTTACTAAGCGATTCGTTGGCTTCAATATAATTTGCACCCACCGAACCGGATGCTCTAATTAACTGCTTTGCATCTTCAACATTGGAAATGTCCAGTTTGAGTTTTCTTACAAAAACTCTGACGTTTTTGGCGAACTCAAATGTCCGTTTTTCCAAATCATATCGTGGGGACATTTCCAACCGTTTGTTATTTGGTTTTTGTTATTTGTGATTTACTCTCAAAGAGAGTTGACTTCTTTTTTGAATTCGTTGCCGCGGTGTTCGTAGTTGCGAAACATATCGAAGGAGGAACAGGCCGGGCTGAGTAATACAATTTCACCCCGTTTGGCTCTTCGTTTCGACAGGCGTACGGCCTCCGCCAGACTGCCCGCTTTTTCAAAATGGGGAACGGCTGCTGAAAGCTGCTGCTCGATTTTATCACGCGACTCACCGATAGCGATGATCGAGTGCACTTTTTCCCGAATTCTTGGGATCAGCTCGGAATAATCATTCCCTTTATCGCGCCCACCCATAATCAAAATCAACGGGCTGTTAAAGCTATCGAGAGCATACCAGACAGCATTGACGTTCGTCGCTTTGCTGTCATTAATGTACTTGACACCGTCAACTTCCCGGACAAGTTCCAGCCGGTGTTCCACACCTTCGAAAGTTCGCAGGCTTTCACGTATCGTGTCGTTTTTAATTTCTGCCGCCCGGGCTGCAAGTGCGGTAGCAAGGCCATTATTCAAATTATGCAGGCCCCGCAAACTTACTTCCTCAACAGGCATAAGGTTCTCCTCATTGTTATTGATTTTAAAGACTATATCTCTATCTCTAATAAAAATACCTTCAGGTACCTCGCGCTCCGCTGAAAATGCCAACAGGCGCGGATGATCCTTAGATTGTTTTAAATAATCTACATGCTGCTTAATAACCGGATCATCGAAATTGTAAATGAACCAGTCTTTACTGGTCTGATTATCGGTGATTCTGAATTTCGCCTTATAGTACTTTTCAAAACTGTTGTCGTAGCGATCCAGGTGATCCGGAGTAATATTGAGTATCAGGCTGATATTCGGCCGGAACGAATCGATATGATCCAGTTGAAAGCTACTAACCTCCAGTATGGCCCAGGTGTTTTGATCCGTGAGTTCAATCCGATCCGAAAACGCCATGCCGATATTACCGGCAGCGAATGACGATTTTTTGGCCGTCTTAAATGTATGCTGTATCCAATTCGTGACGGTGGTTTTACCATTACTGCCGGTTACGCCAACCATCGGACTTTTATTAAACCAACTGGCTGCTTCCAGCTCCGAAAATACCTTCTTATTGTTTTTAAGATAATACTGAACCAGTGGAGCTTGAGTTGGAACTCCGGGGCTCACCACAGCAAATTCACCGCATTCGGCTTCGTGAGTATGTCCTCCTTCTTCAAAAGAGATTTCTTCCCGTACCAGGCGTTCGCGTACCTCATCGGCGATGGTGCCACTGTCCGTGACGTACACCTGCGCACCCAGCCGGTTCAGCAGCGAAGCGACAGCTACACCGCTGCGGGCGGCACCAATAACTACGATATGTTTATGCTGTACGTCTATCATCGGAGTTTAAGCGTTACAAGACTGATGATGGCCAGCAAGACCGAGATAATCCAAAAACGGACTACGATTTTGGATTCGGGCCATCCTTTCTTTTCAAAATGATGGTGAATTGGAGTCATTAAAAAGACCCGTTTTCCCACCCCGTATTTTTGTTTGGTATATTTGAAATATGTCGTTTGAATAATCACGGAGACGGTTTCAAAAAAGAACACGCCACATACAATCGGGAGCAACAATTCCTTGTGCAGCATCAGGGCCATGGCACCCAGGGCACCGCCCAGGGCCAGAGAACCGGTATCACCCATAAAAACTTCCGCCGGGTGGGTATTGTACCACAGGAAACCCATACAAGCTCCCACGATGGAAGCGGCAAAAACGGTTAACTCACCAGATCCGGGAAGGTACAGGATGCTCAGGAAATTCGAGAAGTCGGTACGTCCGGAGACATAGGCAAAAATACCCAGGGTCAAGCCGGCGATGGCCGTGATTCCGGTGGCCAGTCCATCCAGGCCGTCCGTCAGATTCACTGCGTTACTCACCGCTGTAAGTATAAAAATGACTACCGGAATATAAATAACCCATCCCAGGGCCTGTCCCAGTATGGCGTAGTCAATGTTGACATTCTTCAAAAAGGGTACGGTCGTGAGTGTATTGTATTCATGAAATTCGGGGTAGAAATAAAGACCGATACCCAGGACCAAACCCACTAGAATTTGCCCGGTCAATTTGAAACGTTTTAATAACCCTCGCTTGTTCTTACGGATTACTTTAATGTAATCGTCCATGAAGCCCACCAGGCCCAGGGCAAGGGTCACAAATATGATCAGCCAGGTGTAAATATTTCCCGGTTTCATCCATAAAATAGCCGGGACCAGTATGGCCAGCAGGATGATGATTCCACCCATGGTGGGGGTGTGTGCTTTATCGAGATGGGTGTCCAGCCCGATGTCCTCACGAATCACTTCTCTGAGCTGCATCTTTTCCAGCAGATTGATGATATGCTTTCCAATCAACAGGCTGATGATCAGGGCCGTACCCGCCGCAAAAGCCGTCCGTGTAGTAATAAATTCAAAAGCTCCGAAACCCGGGGGCTGGAAGTTTTGCTCCAGCCAGTGAAATAAAGAGTATAGCACTAAACGACCTCCCTGTTTTTACGGTTATTGTTCCGTTTCAACAGGGCTTTTCTGGCCATTTTACGATCGTCAAATGGATGACGCTTACCCCTGATTTCCTGATACGTTTCATGTCCCTTGCCGGCGATGAGTACAATCGTATGCTCATCAGCGAGCTCGATCGCATTGTTAATAGCTTCCCGGCGTTCGGTTATTCTCATAATATCTTCCGAGTGAGCAAATCCCTTAAAAATTTCGTCAATAATAGCATCAGGCTCTTCATTTCGGGGATTGTCAGATGTTACGATAATACGATCCGCAAAATATTCAGTGATTTTTGCCATTTCCGGACGTTTACCACGGTCCCGGTCGCCCCCGCATCCAAACACAACATGTATCTTTTGATTCCCGGTTTTCACTTCGTTCAGGGTTTTCAATACGTTTTTCAGGGCATCGGGGGTGTGGGCATAATCCACGAGTACCAGCGGTTGTTGGATATCCGAGTCTATCGATATTTTTTCCATTCGTCCTTCAGCCCCGGGAGCGGAAGATAGCGCTTCAGCTATTTTGGTTTTATCGAGCCCAAGAGACTGGCAAATCAGGAAAACTTCCACCAGGTTATAGGCATTGAACCGGCCGATAAGTGGACTTTTGATATTTACATCACTAACCATTACCTCCAAACCATCCACTGAATTGGATTTTAGCTTGCAGTGGATATCCGCGCTTGATTTCTTGTCAAAGCTAAAAGTACGAACCGTAGCGTTGGTGTCTTCAACCATCAGCGAACCGTTGGGATCATCGCCATTGATGATAGCCACTGCATCTTTATCCAGCCCGTCAAAAAGTTTTTTCTTGGCCCTGGCGTATGATTCAAAATCCTTATGATAATCCAGGTGATCGCGGCTTAAATTGGTAAAAGCAGTTACTTTAAAATGTAATCCGCCGGTGCGTTCCTGTTCGAGCGCATGCGATGAAACTTCCATCACAAGATAGTTGGAACCGGCTCGAACAATGCGATGCATATCATGGGCCAGCTCAATAGGATCGGAAGTGGTAAGCCGGCTCGGGAATTTTTTATCGCCAATATATTTGATGACCGTTCCCAACAGAGATACTTTCAGATCCAGTTGTTTGAGCACCTGGTAAACCAGGGTGGCTATCGTAGTTTTTCCATTTGTACCGGTAATGCCAACCGATGTCAAATCACGCTCCGGGTAATCTTCAAAAGCCTGGGAGAGCGGACCAAGAATCTGCCTGGAATTCTCCACCTGCACCATGCAGACTTCCGGGTGTTCATCAGAAATATCTTCTTCGGTGATGATCACCAGGGCACCGTGTTCTATGGCATTATTAATGAAGCGGTGTCCGTCGACCTGTGTTCCTCTAACCGCAATAAATACAGAATGGGGCTCCACTTCCCGGGAATCCTGGAACAGCGGTCCCACGATCTCCGGTTCCGGCCCGGAAATTTTTGTGGGATTGCAAATCGATATAAGTTTATCAAATTTCACTTAGATGCTGTCCGTGATGCGGTTAAGGTTTCCAGTGATTGTCCTTTACCCCGAATAGTTACCGTCTGTCCCTTTTTCATACGAGATCCCGGTTTCGGGTATTGGGCGTAAACCGTTCCGGATCCAATAATTTGCGTCTGATATCCTTCATTATTAATCAGCAGGGAAGCTTTACGCATGCTCAGTCCCACTACATCGGGGATATTGGCATAGCCTTTGGGCGTATTGACAGAATCAACAGTCGCTGTACTATTGGATAATTTTAGCGTAATTTCTTGTCTCGGATCCAGTTGAGTGCCGGCGTCGGGCTTTTGGGCAACAATCCAGTTCCCACGGCCTTCGAAATCATAATTCAGCTGCTGATTTTCAAGCAGGGAAGTTGCTTCTTTACGAGATAATCCACGTAGTAACGGGGTATAAGCCCATACCGTATCGGGAATCTGATGTTTCCAGTATTCTTTTTGAATATCGTTGTCGAGCCCGGCAATGCGTTTCGCGACGTGTTTAAAAATGGGGCCGGCGGTATAACCACCATAAATGCTGGTATGAGGTTCATCCAAAATGACCAGGCAAACATATTTGGGATTTTCGGCGGGAAAGAATCCCACGAATGATGCCCGGTAGGCAAAGTGGTAACGACCGTCTTCATACTTTTGGGCCGTACCGGTTTTCCCGGCCACCGGTAATCCTTTAACTTTGGCCCATTTCGCGGTCCCGGAGTCTGATACGACCTTCTCAAAAACGGGTAATAATTTTTCTAACGTTTCCCGGTCCGCAATTTGCCGAACTTCGATGGGGTCGTGTTTGTTAACCACATCGCCCTCTTCATCCACAATCCGGTCCACCAGGTAGGGACGCATCATTTTGCCGTGGTTTGCAAAAGCAGCATACGCCTGAGCCAGCTGAATGGGAGTCACCTGAACTTCATAACCGATTGACATCCACGGCAGCGTAACTTTACTCCATTCGTAGGGTTTGCGGAGTTTGCCGGGTTCTTCGTTCGGCAGGTCAATATTGGTGGAATTTCCGAATCCCAGGTTCCGTGCATACTGATAGAATACCTTGGGTTTCAGGCGCATGGCAATTTGTGAAGTGGCGATATTTGAAGATTTTTCAATAACCTGCTCAAACGTCAAGGTGCCCATCGGATCGTGATCACGCATCCATTGCCCGTAAATCATTTTCCGGCCGTTATCCGGCGTTTTAAATTTTTCACCGAAATGTACCTTCCCCTGTTCCAGTGCTGCAATGGCTGTTACAATCTTAAAGGTGGAACCGGGTTCAATCATGTCGGCAATGGCATAGTTACGCCGGTTTTCATCGTCGCTGCGGGCCGGGTAATTGGGATTAAATGTCGGGTAATTAGCCAAAGCTTTAATGGCACCGGTCCGCGGATCCATTACTATGGCCGTTCCATGTTTGGCCCTTGTACGCTGAACGCCGTCCTTCAGTTCTTCTTCAGTGATCGCCTGAATATGGGAATCGATAGTGGTATAAAGGGAATAGCCCTGTTCGGGTTTTTTACGGGGAGCGCCAATATAGGAGTGGATCCGCCCCTTGCCGTCGCGCCGTACCTGTTGCAGCCCATCGTCACCTTTCAGATCTTCGTTATAATAGGCTTCAAGGCCAATCATCCCGTTTGTATTGTGATTTACAAAACCCAACACATGTGCAGCCAGTGTCCCGAAATTGTACTTCCGGTCGTAATGCTCCTGCAGGATGATTCCTTTATTATCGAGATCGTTCAGGGCATCGTATGCATCGGTATCCAGGTCGGTCGCCAGGACGATATAGCGCGATCCGTTCGGCGCCATTTTTATTTTCTTTTGATAATATCGGGCTCTTCGATGTGTAAATTTGGAAAGTGTTTTACAGAGCTCATGGATCTTTTGATTCGAGATCCGGTCTTTTTGTGGATTGGGATGAGGATCGAAAGCCAGTTTATAACGAACCGCACTGGTTGCCAGCAAACTGCCGGTTTCGTCGTAGATATCGCCACGCCGGGCAGGTATGGTAATGTAATCGATCGCCTGTTCGCTCCAAAGCGCACGAAGCTCATCACCTTCGAAAAACTGCACTCGCACCAGCTGGAACACAATCCCAGCCGGTAACAAAAGTACCAGCCCAAAGGCCACAAACATGCGGCTTAATATGGATTCGCGATCGTTACTCATTTATCTATCGTTATCACTTTTTCTGCCGGACCACCATTAATGTAGCCCCGTTTTTTTGCTTTCTCGTAAATTTCGGAGGGACCTATCATGCGGTCGTAGATCAATCGGTATTCGGCATGTTTTCTTTTGGCTTTGTCGTATTGATGTTCCAGTTTGTTTACTTCTTTCAACAGCTGTTGTGTTTGAAAGACGTGGGTTAAATAAAGCAGGCCAAACACCCCGATAAGTATGCTGGTCATAATCACCTTCCAGGGAGCAATCTTGGGGATGCTCATTTTGGGCTTTCGCCCGTTCCCCGATTTCCCTTTCTTTTTATTCCGAACTCCATAAACATTAGCTGAACTGTGGCTATTGCCGTTCGTACGGAATTTTGCAGAACGGTACTTTTTACCCGAATTCCGGGATTTTCTCCGGTTGGGTTTGATATTTTTTTCCTGTAGGGGAGATTTAATGATCATGTAGTCCTCCCGGAATTTATTTTTCTAGCGACTCTCATTTTAGCGCTGCGGGCGGCCGGATTTCGCTCGATTTCCTCATCTGTGGGAGTGATGATATTTCGAGTCAGCATTTCAATATTTTTCAATTCATTGCCGTAGAAATCCTTTTCTACCTTACCTTCGTGGTTGCCCGATTTGAAAAATCGTTTAACAATGCGATCTTCCAGGGAATGATACGAGATAGCCACAATGCGGCCGTCAAGTTTAAGAAGTTCAAGGCTTTGTTCCATTGCTTTACGCAGCATGTCCAGTTCCCGGTTCACTTCAATACGGATCCCCTGAAATACGCGGGCCAGCGATTTGGTCTGATGCGGCCCTTTGACAACGGATTTTACGACGTCGCGCAGCTCGCCGGTTGTTTTAAGGGGACGAGCGTCTATTATAGCCCGTGCAATTTCCCGGCTTTTGCGTTCCTCACCGTAATGGAAAATAATGTCTCTCAATTTCTTATAGTCATATTCATTAACGACATCATAAGCACTGATGCCCTCCAGGTTGCTCATGCGCATATCTAGCGGACCATCTTCCTGGAAGCTGAATCCACGTTCGGCTTCGGTAATTTGGTGGGTCGAGACGCCGAGATCAAAGAGAATTCCGGAAATGTGGGTGTGGGTATGTGGGGGAAGGAGGGTAGAGAGATACCCGAAATTTCCTTTAATCGGTTTAAAACGTGGATCGTCGTTGAGTTTTGCTTTTGCAGCATTCAGCGCTTCATCATCCTGATCAATCCCATATAGTTCTCCATCTTCATCCAGATGGGCCAGGATTTCCTGCGCATGCCCGCCTCCACCGAGAGTGGCATCCACATAAATCCCATTGCGCTCTGTGATGAGCTGCCCGACCGCCTCCTTCAACAGAACCGGTTCGTGCTTAAAATATGAAGTTTCAGGATTCACCATTGGTCATTACGCGCTCAAATGATTCTTGGTATTTTTCGTCACTAATTTTACCTAGTTCGATAGCATATTCTTCAGGAGACCAAATTTCGATGCGGTCGCCTGTACCTACGATTACGGCTTTCCCGTCGATACCTGCGTATTCCATTAACTTAGACGGTAGAGCCAGTCGATTTTGCTTGTCAAGGGTTAAATCTTCAGCAGTACGCAAAAAAAGACGCTTGACCATTCGGCCTTCGCGAGTGAAGTCACTGATGTTCGAAAGATGTTCTTCCACTTTCTCCCATCGATCTTCGGGATAGAGGTAAAGACAATTTTCCAGACCACGTAGTATGGTAAACCGATCCTGTGAGCGGGGGGTAAGAGCTTTGCGTAGTTTTGCCGGGAAGCTGACGCGTCCTTTGTTATCTACACTATGTTCATATTCTCCCTTTAAACTAGGCACTATTCCCCACGCTTTAGAGTGTGAAGATTCAGGTGATCATTATCAAAGTACTACCGTTCTGGAAGTGAGTCCCACATTCTCCCACTTCAACCCACAATTTACCCCTTTTATTCGCAGATTGTCAAGCAAATTACGAATATGAATGCATCAAATTTATTATTTCTTACAAATTGTTCATTATGATGGTTCTTAAGTCATTATAAACATATTAATAACAGTTACTTATAAAATTATATGTAAGGATTATGTAAATTTAAAATATAGGAGTGGTATACAGTGGTAGAGTTTTTATGATTTATGTTAGAATGGATAATGTGATAGATTCTATTTTGGTTGAAATCCTGCTTGATAAGGATTGGGAAGGGGGGATATTTTTCCGGATCTCAAGGAAAGAATGAAAGGGGTAGTATGTGGTAAATTTTGTGAAAAATCCGACCGGTTATTTAAAATGTAATAGAGGGCTTTGAAAAACCCGGGCTTTTGGTCATCCCGAATGCTTTCGATAACGCAGATATTGAGCAAAAGAACGGTTTTGCAAAGTACTATAATATTATAAGGCGCGTCTTGCGGTTGGATCATGGAGTTAGATGACGAGTAAAAGGAGGAATAAAAAGCGATTAAATAATATGGATTTTGTTGATAAACAATACCCTCTTGAGAAGCTGTGAAAAAATTAGTTCGCAAATTAATCTGAAGTATTTTTTTAAGTCAGATGAACGGATTAAAAGGGAAAATCGTAAAAGTCCCCCTTCGAAGGGGGCGCAGGGGGATGACGACGGAGTAGTATCCCACCTTCAAAACATTTCTTCACGGGTTTATTATCCTTATCCCAGCTAACTTCATAATTTTTATACCTTATCTTCTATTGTTTTTGGGCTTATTTGAGGTTCCATATTGCCATCAATCCTGCTTATTCACTATTTATTGACTTTTACCCATCCTTTCGGGTTCTCCCCCGTGCCCCCAGAAAGCGTTTTGGAGGACTTTTTGCTAGCTGCCATTTTAGGGTTCATATCCTTAATAAATTTTTTTCTAAAAAACTTCGATATTTTGACATATGGTACCAGCAATTAAATTGTTAAACTAAATATTGTTAAGCTTTGAGGGGGAGACCATAGCGTTTAGAAAGTCAAATTCCCTTATTTATTAAGTCCACTTTATTTGATTTTAGTTCTTCACGGTCTCCCATAAAGGGGATTATTTGTATATTTTTACTCTGCTAATTTCTTTTAGCTTAGTCAATGAGGTTTATTAGTGATCGTTGTCAATTTTAAATGATAGAGAACTTTGCAAAACCGTGCTTTTGTCCAAATTCTTCCCGAAAGTTTTCGGGAGGTTTTGAAATCACTCAGGCTTTGACTTTGACCAAAATCCCTGGTTTTGCAAAGCCCTCTGATATAGATTTGATCTATTAATGGCTTTATACTGAAAGGGGAATCGAGATTTTGCAAAGTCCTCTAAAAGTATTTTTAACCACAAAACACGTTATGATGAGGTCCAACCCGGATATTTCACCAAGAAATTTATTTCTCAGCATACTACACCGTGTAATTAATTTTTAACCTTAAAAAATGATATAAGTGTTTTTGCATCAATAAGTTAGTTCCTTATAATATAACTTTCTGTGAAATATCCGGACTAATAGTGACATTGTCCCCTAATATCCTATGCAAACCAACTGTTAAAAATTCGTTATGAAGTCCAGCTCTTTTGGAATAACACCCTCCCTAATCCGGATATTTCGCAGTGTTTAACACCCTGTTTTAATTTTAAACCCTTATAATAAATGGTTCTCAATATAGGCCATAAAGTGATGATTTTATTTAATTAGTGTGAAATATCCGGGCTAACTTATTAACAATATGAGGGAGATACCAATATTTCGATTACGCCCATAATGAACAAAAGAATGTTTTTTAAAGCATCAAATGGGATATTAACAACATGCAAGGAAAAGAAGGGCAAATAATTTGTTATAAATAGGTTTTGAAAGAATATATAATTGATTATAATGGTTAATGTTTTATTTTTCCTTTCCAAAGCAATTTCGAATACTAAGTTTTAGAATTACAGATAGGGAATCACATGAAGAAAATTATTTACATTGCAGTTATTTGTTCCATGTTTACAGGATTGTATGCCTGTAGTTCGGGAAAGTCACAAAAACAGGAAACGCAACAAAAGGAAGTCACTCCGGCTGACCTGGGATGGAAACTCGGGGCTCAGGCTTACACCTTTAGAAAATTCACTTTTTTTGAAGCTGTCGATAAAATCAAGGAATTGGGTATGCATTATGTAGAAGCCTATCCCGGACAGGATATAGGCGGAAGCATGGATGGTAAAATGGGTATTGATATGGATCAGGCTACCCGGGACAAAATTCTGAGTTACCTGAAGAAGCAGGATGTACACCTGATGGCCTATGGAGTAATTACGCCCAAAACCCATGATCAATGGGACGCCCTTTTTGCTTTCGCTGACGATATGGGAATCTCAACGATTACTTCAGAACCGCCACAGGATGAGATGTCATATGTTTCGAAACTCTGTGACAAGTATAATATTGACGTCGCCATCCACAATCACCCGCAACCTTCCCGTTATTGGAATCCGGATACGTTACTAGCTGCAATTCAGGGACAAAGCTCTCATATTGGCTCTTGTGCTGATTTGGGGCACTGGGTGCGTTCAGGACTTGATCCCGTGGAAAGCCTTAAAACGTTAAGCGGACATATTAAAGAATTGCATATTAAAGATGTAGATGCAAAAAGTCCGGAAGCTGAAGATACCGTTTGGGGAACCGGCGTGATCGATATGAAGGCTGTGATGAAGGAACTGAAGAAACAAAACTTCAAAGGTATGTTTTCGATAGAATACGAAAGTGACCCGGAAAACAATATGCCGCAAATCCGGAAGAGTATTAATTACCTGGATCAGGTCGTAGCCAATTTAAATAAAGAAAATTAATCAATTCGTTAAAATAGATTATAGGCAAAATACAGGTTTACGAATACGTAATGTATACTTGTGTGGTTAATAAAATTTTAATAACGTACGGAAGCGTTTTCTTATGGTCAATTACGGGGGACTAGATCGGGTATAGTTGATATTCGATTCGAAAAGGCATGGGAAGGGACCGCCGATTGAACCATAGGGCCAACGGTTCATTAATAGCTCAATCAACTCATTTTATTAAATAGAAAGAGGTATGGATAAAAAAACGAGTCGCACCAAATTATTTGTAAATAGCTGCCTGGCGTTGCTGGTCACTTCCATGACCTTCGCCATCCGGGCCGAAGTCGTCACCATCTGGGGGCCCGACTACGCGCTCAGCGGCGAACAGCTGGGCCTGATTGCCGGGACGGCCTTCTGGGGTTTTACCCTGGCGCAGATTTTTGCCGGCCCGCTCATCGACCTGCTCGGGATGAAACGCATTATGATCATGGCCTTCCTGGGGCACCTGCTCGGGGTGGTGGTGACCATCTTCTCGGCGAGCTTCTGGCCGCTGTATGCCGGCACGCTGCTCATCGGCATCTCCAACGGGAACGTGGAGGCAGCCAGTAATCCGCTGGTGGCCACCCTCTACCCGAAGGACAAGACGAAGATGCTCAACCGGTTCCACGTGTGGTTTCCCGGCGGGAACGTGGTGGGGGGCGTGATCTCGTTTGCCATCATCGAATGGCTGGGGCTAAGCTGGCAGCTGCTGATGGGCGTGCTGATCGTCCCGATTGTCATTTACGGGTTTATCGTATTCACT
>Ga0102944_1001018_pt1 | contig 19783 bp, 20 predicted proteins | sample SalPonD_shore_MG_FD_78172 | JGI IMG/M metagenome (GOLD analysis project Ga0102944, IMG submission 78172) | Salt pond soil microbial communities from South San Francisco under conditions of wetland restoration - Salt Pond MetaG... | ecosystem: Environmental > Aquatic > Marine > Intertidal zone >...
CTCGAAATGTCCGTGTGGCAGTGCGTCCAACTGCTTAGCTGCCACGATTCTATCGGCGTCACTCGTGGAAATGAGACCTTCAATTCTTTGTTTGTCTACCTTCAGCATATTCGAGTTCTAACGCTGAAGCTCACCTGCCGCTATGGAGCGTAGCGGAATAGCGGGAGAGTTCCTTCGAAAAAGTGGACACCCGTTGGTTAGCTGCATGTCCGTTCAAACTCCATGGGCGATCGGTAGCCCAGCGCTGAGTGTAAACGCACCCTGTTGTAAAAATCGATATACGAGCGTATCGCCTCGCGCAACGACTTGTCGCTGTCAAACGTTTGTCGATGGTACATATCCGATTTCATCGATTTGTTCCACGACTCCATATGCGCGTTATCGGTCATCCGGCGCGGACGATTCATGCTCTGAGTGAGGCCTGCACGCCGCAGACTGCTCTTCATCTCGCCGGCCAGGTATTCAACACCCCGATCGCTGTGAAACAGCGTGCCCGCCGGCGGTCGCCGGGTCCGCAAGGCGTGCTGCAATGCCCGGCGAGTCAGGGCGGCCGTCTTCTCACGCCCCAGCGCCCAACCCAGCAGCCGGCGCGAGTAGCGGTCCATGACCGTAGCCAGATAGCGCCACTGCCCGCTGACCTTCAAATAGGTGATGTCCGCCACCCATACCTGGTCTGGCCGGTTCACCTCTTGCGTGTGCACGTGATTGCCGACACTGGAAAAGAATCGCCCCAGACCCGGCATGCGGCGGTACAACGTCGCGGAGCAGGCGCGTATGCCATTTTCCCGCATCAACCGCTCTACCCGGCGCTTGCCCACCGTCTCGCCCTTGCGGTTCAGCGCCGCGTGAACGCGCGGGCTGCCGTAAGTCTCTCGGCTCGCCGTGTGTGCCCGCCGAATCTTCTTCACCAGCCGCTCATCGTCCAGCGAGCGCTGGCTCGGCTCGCGCTCACGCCACGCGTAGAAACCACTCGGACTCACCCGGTAGAGCCGGCACATCGTCCTCACCGGGAACTGCCCTTGGTGCGCTTCGATGAAGGCGAAGATGTCGCCTTTCTGCTGGAAGTGAACTCGATGGCTTTTTTTAAAATCTCATGTTCGAGCTGCAAGCGCTCGTAGTCCTTCTTCATCCGGCGCAGGGCCTTGAGCTCCGCCGCCACCTCCTTGTCCACTTCCACACCCTTGGTCATGATGAGCCCCTCACGCGCTTGTTTACGCCAACGAGACAACATAAACGGGTGGATGTAAAGCGCCTCGGCTACATCCTGCACGGCCACTCCACCTAATTGACTCAACCGCACTGCCGTGGCTTTGAATTCGTCGCTGTATTTGTACGTCGTTCTGGGGCCAGGTTTCGGCATCTTTAGCACCTCTGAATCGTTAGTTCAGGGTGTCCTCTAAACCGAAGGAACTATCCGGTCAGGTGGAGTGCATTGTTAGGCATTTTTTTGCTTTTTCAAAGCCGATTGAATTAACCCCTGAATCCCAAACCACCCCCAATAAATGCGGTGATGTTGAATCAATCCATCTTTGAGATCCATGACTTCAACAAGCTCGATTTGGTCCCCATCGGGAGCTTCACGCGGATACTCCCACACCAACCTATTGCCGTCGAAAAAGAACCGATTCGGTTCACGATGCCAACGCACTAGTTCGTTTGGACGTCGCCGAGCACCTTCATCGAAGAAGTGCCGTAGTTCGGCGTGCCCCTTGAGTATACCGCTATCAGTGCCCAAGATTGCTGGGATGACTGGCGTTTCTAGTGTGGCATCTGGCGCATAAAGCGATAACAGACCCTCCGTATCAACCTCGCTAGCGTACTTATCCCAAAGCGTGTATATGCGCTCACCATCGGATTCGAATTCGCTCATTTATAACTCCTATTCTGTTGACGCCTAACGCCGAAGCTCAGTTGCCGCCGGAGCAGCCGAAGGCTGCGGAGGGAACCCAAAGCGCGGCAGCGCTTTGGGCGGTCAACTGCAGCGATCTGTTAGGCCAGCTCCGTGCCGTTATTTGTTGGTAAGCCATACGTCTTTTTCAGACAAGCGCCCGTTTGGCGTGATGATACAGTTGCCTACGCGATCAACTTTCACACCGAACTGATTTTCGACACTAAGTCCAATCTCTTGCCGTACGTTACTCGTGGATTTGCTAGCATCGTAGGCCGTACGGAACGCATCAAGTTTTGCGGTTGGATATTTACTCCGCAACGCGGAAGCACAAATTTTCAATGCTCTATCTTTGCTGACTGGCCTCGCTCGTGTCTTTGTGCGTGATGCCTTGAGATCAGCGTCGCTGAAATAGACGTTGTAATACGCTCCCGCGTCGCTAGCTTTACACGTAACCATATATGGCTCGCCACGATGCGAGGACTTCTGTTCTTTCGGCGGAATATAAAAACCGCTTCCCACGCTGGCGCACTTGCTGTCCCGTACTGCCAGTTGTGCGGCGTGTTTCAATTTCGCCTTGGCGTGTGGCGGCGCGTGTTTTCCAGCGAAAAGCATGCCGTAGTCAATTATCTTGGACTGCCCTGCTGCGTTCGCCGCGCTCGAAAGCATGGCGAGCGACATAGCACTAGCCATGGCCGTAACCGAAATTTTGCAGAATGTGATCATTACTCCCCCGTTTCCTTAATTGGCCTAACGTCCAAGCTCAGCCGCGGACCTGGCGACGCGAAGCGGCGACTGGGCCGTCGGCTGGAGCGCCTTGTTGGGCGGCTCATGGTGAAACGACATATGCCACCTTATAGCCAGCGAGCATAGTTTCCGCCTTAAACACACGAGCCCTCGACTGGTACCGGATAACAAACGCCCTATTGCCTTGCCAAGCGACCTGAACCCTTGGACCGCCGCCAGGGCCACTCGGCGCGGCACCATGATTCGTATCCGCAATAAATGTATTGCCTGCACCTTCCGGCTTCCTTATACCCACCGGCAGCAACGATACCTGTGTACTGAAGCTCGTTGTGGCACCGCAGTCTCGCTGAAACACAACAAGCCGACTCTTCCCATCCGGTGAGGTCGACATTGATATCACTGAGTTACTGCACGAATCGGGCAACAGCGACCGAAACCTCGCGCCGCCGAACACCAATGCCGCACTCGCGCCCACCACAAGCAATAGACCTATGCCAGCGATAACTCTTGTCGCTTTCATGCCGCCCAACGTTTCGCATGTGGGGCTGGCAACCGCAAAGCGGAGCGACGCGGTTGGCAGTCCCACACGATGCGATTGTTATGCATTATTTACAACGGGCCTCGCCCAACTTAACCCATTTACCGTTGTTGGTAAGTTTGACGATATCAATAATTTGAACCCATACGCCTTTACCTTTAAACCCGTAATCGTCCAGGACAGAGCATACATATTGGGCATAGCCGTTTCTGCTTGTGCCATCATTGATTACGCCAACCTTGAATATATCTCTAGCAGTCCATACAGCATCCTTTGCGGTTTTTTCCTCATTGCTTTGAAATAGCTTTTTCACTTTTTCGTGATTTGCGCTGTAAGTTTCAGCACCGAAGGAAGTGGTTGAAAACAAGAACAATGAAAGGAGCATTATTATTGGTAATTTAATTCTCATGATTTCTCCATTTTTATGCATAACGTTTGCGTAACAGGCGCGACGTAAGGAGCGTCCTTGTTGACGCATTTGTTAGAAAGTTATTCTGCAAGCCTAAACCAATCCCTAAGACTAAGCTCTAGCCTAAGAACCTCATCCTCTGCCAATATGCTGCAGTGTGCGATTGGGTTTCTAAGAGTGTTGAGATTAAACATAATTTTTTCTACAGCTTTTATGTTGTTAAAAATACTTGCAAAAATAGACCAGTTTGACTTAATTATTTCACCCAACTCGCCAAAATTTGTATAGTCAAGGTCCTCAGATGAACGAGGTGTTATTCCTGATTCACGCTCTCTTTGTACTCTCTTTTTGACTTCACCAAATATATGCTGAGGTATTACTTTATCATTCCACCATGTTTCTCCGTGATGAGCCTCTAGCATTTCTGAAATTTGTTTGCGTATGGTTTTTTCCAAACAATAGAAGAGCTCATAGTTTTTAGCCATTTTAGTGGCTTCTAGCCTTAAGTTTTTTTCGAATTGAGGGAAATATGCAGCCTCGATCTCACTCGATGTTATGTTTGAGTGATTTTGTTTTAACTGCACGTCATAAAGTTTTTCAATTTCCTCAAGATCGGTCTCGAGTAGCATGTTTGTCATACCAAATGCTTTAACTTGATCCTCGAATGCCATAATCATTGATCCAATAAGTGCTGTTTTAGACTTTTAAATATGGCGTTAAAAACCTCAATATCTTTGGTAGCAGGAAGATTGAGATTTATTGTGTATGAAAGATTAATCCCTCTTTGTGCACCGCCTTGCCCAGTGTCTCTAGGTGCTTGAATATCTATAATTTGTTTTTCCAGTCTAGGTGGTAGCTCTTCTTTTGTATCCTCTTCATCAATATCCTCATTATTAGGTTCAAAATCGGCATGTTTTCTTAACATATTGAATGTGGATAGGGTGTACTTTGTTGCGGCCGAGTTCTTTTCACTACCGGTACACTCAACAATTAATCCAAGTACATCACCATCATCCGCATCGTGAATATACTCATTCATTTCGTAGAGCCGCTCATATAAACGCCTAAATGCTGCTCCTAAAGCAGTACGTGATTTCTTTGGGTTACGAAACTCACGATATAACTCAGTTGGCGTGCCATCACCACTAACTAAGCCCATCTTTTTTAGGATTGGGATACAAGCATTTGCAGTGCCGCCCTTCATTGCAAGCTTTGTATTTACAAAGTCTTGCGTAAACCTCTCTGGTACTGATGCCGCTTTAATCTTTTCAAGCATCTTCTCCAATGTGCCAACTGAGGTGCTATACGGTAAATTTTCGGCCAAAATATTCTCCTTTTATTCTTTCTAACGATAATTGAACGTCTCAAGTACTGATAATTCCGGACTCGCAATGCTCCCTTGCATAAAAGCTCCCTTAATTCAGGCGGATACAACGTGGCGGTTCTCGTGCTTTCTGTAAATATACTGCGAATTGCCACATGATCAAATTAGACCGTGGATTTGCGGTATAACACGCGTCTGCGGGCACAAGGAAAGTCGTGATTTTTGGCGGTTGATCAAATAGTTGGAATTTTGGCCTCGGGCGCTTAGCCGCGCAGGGTTTGCACGACGAATAATACTGTATAAAATTACACATGTGGAGACAGGGAAAGGATTGAGCCACCCAGGGAGGGAAGCCGATGGACAACGCACACGTCTCAACGCCGCGCCGGCCGAGCCGGCTGCTCGATCAGGTACGCGCGGCCATCCGACGCAAGCACTACAGCTACCGCACGGAGCTGGCGTATCTGCATTGGGTCAAGCGCTTCGTACTATTCCACCGAAAACGTCATCCTCGGGACATGGGTGAAGCGCAGGTGGCCGAGTTTCTGACGTACCTCTCGGTACAGCGCAAGGTCTCGGCGTCGACACAGAACCAGGCGTTGAACGCGCTGTTATTCCTATACAAACAGGTGCTGGAGCGGGATATCGGTCTGATTCAGGGAGTGACGCGGGCCAAGCGCTCTGAGCGCATCCCCGTCGTGATGACCCGGGCCGAGGTCGAGGCGGTGCTGGGCCGGCTTTCCGGTCGGGAATGGCTGATGGCGAGTCTGATGTATGGCGCGGGTCTGCGGGTTATGGAATGCATTCGACTGCGCGTGAAGGACGTCGATTTCGGGTTCGGACAAATCGTCGTGCGCGACGGGAAGGGTCGCAAGGATCGCGTCACCACGTTGCCCGAGGCGCTAGTGCGTCCCCTCCAGGAGCAGCTTGCGGCTGTCCGGCGTATCCACGCGTCGGATCTCGCCGACGGATACGGCGAGGTTTCCCTGCCCTACGCGCTCGCGCGCAAGTATCCCAATGCAGGCAAGGAGTGGGCCTGGCAGTATGTGTTCCCAGCGTCCAAGCGCTCACGCGACCCGTACTCGGGACGCTGGAAACGGCATCACCTGGACGACTCGGTCCCGCAGCGGGCTGTGAAGCAGGCGGTGCGTTCGTGCGCCCTGGCGAAACCGGTTTCCTGCCACACGTTCCGCCACTCCTTCGCCACGCACCTGCTCGCGGCGGGGCACGATATCCGCACGATTCAGGAGCTGCTCGGGCATAAGGACGTACGCACGACAATGATATATACGCACGTCGTGGGCAAGGGCGGGCGAGGCGTAATCAGCCCCTTCGACACGTTGGGCGACTCAAGGGTTGCGGCGCCGAACACGCCTACGGAGCACCCACAAGGGTAATTTACCTCACACCTGCGTTTCGAACGCACACGCTGGTCTGGGCGGGTCGAAGGACGGCTACCGCGGGGCTAGCTCAGTCGTGCTCTGTGGCCTCTTTGGAGAGTCTCTCTCCGCTTCAACCCCGGGCAGCCGGGCTCGAGCCCATCCGCCGAGACGACTTGATTACGCTTCGTTCGCCCGGCGCATACGCGCCTCGACGCGCGCGGCATTTAGTGCGCTCTCGTCCACGACCTCGGGATACATGGGGTAGAACCGCTCCACTTCGAACGCGTGTTCGCGCGCGGCCTGCTCCAGTCGCTGCCGCACCGACCGGGGCAATTCATACATCATCAACAGCCGGGGCGCGAGTCTGTTGAGGTAGAGCTGGCAGAGTCGCCGCGCCTCGTCCTGCTCCCAGTCCTCCCTGACCAGGCAGGGCGGGAAGTCGCCCGCGTTGGTGTCCGTGCGTTCGAACCATGCCGCCCGCGGGTTGTTCCCGGCCCGCTCCGCGACGAACTGCTCGAGGCGGTAGTTGACCGGCGGCAGGTAGCCAATCTGCTCCGGCGGGTCGGGGTCCGGCACCGGGAGCACCGCGGCAGGCATGGCGGACCAGGCAGGACGCGGGGACGATTTCGCCATGGCCTCCGGATACACGCTCGACTCCAACAGCGCGAGCGGGCTGCCGTCGCTGCTGTCCAGCAGCCAGTATTCATAGCGGTCGTCGGCGCCGAACGGCACGCTCGTCGAGGTGACTGCATCGAAAAGTAGGTCGATGGCGGCCCGCACCTCGCCCGGGTCGAGCAACGGGTGCAGGGCATGCGTCTGCAGTCGGCCCTGCTCGATAGTCGCAACCGGCAGGAAATTCAATTCCGGGCCGTCGCCGAGCCGCGCGTGGCTCATCGGCTCCTCGTCGGCCAGCGCGTAGCGAACCGCCCACGTCTCACCGTCCAGGCTCAGGGCCCGTGCCCGGCCCGTCTCGGCGACCTGAATCACGCCGACGTAGGGCGACAGCAATCGCTTGGAGTACATTGTGACCATGTCTGAAATCAGGCCGCTCTGTTGAGGGGATACCTTGCCAGCCGCCGAGCCGGCTGCGCGGGACGTCCCGTCGATCCATAGTTATAAAGGTAGTACCTGGCGTGGATGGCGTCTCGGACGACAGCGGCGAGCGCGTTGAAGTCCTGCTCCCGGCAGGGAATCGACGCGCCGGTCAGTCGGTCTCCATGCGGGCCTCGGCCTCCATCCACAATTGAACCGATTCGGGCATCGAGGGCGACGGCGCAGTATGGCCAAGGGCAAGCAGGACCTCCGAGGGCGGAATGTTGCCCTTCCGATCGCGGAACAGGCCCTTGACGTAGGCGATCGCGACCGGGCGCTCGTTGACCATGAAACGCTGCTCGACGATGAACCACTTGTCGTCCCAGCACAGGAGGCGGCTGTGGAGTTGATACTTTTGCAGCGGTCCGAGCGGGCGGCGAAAGCGGACCTTCGCCGAGGCGACGATCGGCATCCATTTTCCGGTAAGAAAGTACTTGCCCAGTCCGGCGCGAAGGATGAGGTCGATCCGCCCCAGATCCATGAGCGTCAGATAACGGCCGTTGTTCATGTGGCCGTTGAAGTCCAGGTCGTTCGGCCAGACGCGCAGATTGACCACTGATACGTCCAGGATATCGAGGCGCGATCTGAACAGCGCGGCGATGACGGTACGGATCAGTCTCAACAGAAGATTCAAGGTGCCTCCGTGGCGAGAGCCATTCCGCTTTGGCCGTGACGGTTCGCAGCGCTGCCGGCAAGAACAGGGCGGGGATTGAGCCCTCCCTGACACCGCGCCAGCGAACGCGAGTATTAGAGCATCTTCCTCGCCGCCTCGAAACTGTCATCGAGCGCTCTGGAAAAGGCCACCTTGCCGGGGCGTTTCCTTATGCCGGCCCGTCTGAGCTTCAGTATCATGCGGGGCTGCAGGTTGTTTATGACCAACCCGATATTTCTGCTTGAAAAATCCTTCGCTATCGATTCCATGGCGACGATGGCGCTCATATCGAGCAGCGTGACTTCCGTCATATCGAGGATCACCACGCGCACGTCCGGCCGGACCGAGGAAATCGTCTTCAGCGCCTTTTGGGCTGAGCCGAAAAACAACGGGCCGTTGATATCGTACACCACTACGTTGTTAGGCAAATCGTAATCCGCATGGTTGCTTTCGATCTGCGACGTCCCGGTCAATTTGACCGTTCGTCGGATGAACAACATTGCAGCCAGGCCGATACCGACGGCGACGGCCACCGTCATATCGAACAAAACCGTAAGCAGAAAGCACAGGATGAGGACAATCACATCGTCCCTTGGCGCAATCTTGACCGTGCGCACAAAGTGTTTGGCCTCGCTCATGTTCCACGCGACCATCAGCAGCAGCGCCGCCATCGACGCCATGGGGATGTAGGACAGCAGCGGGGCCAGCAGCAATATGCTCGCCAGGACAAACAGCCCGTGGACGACGGAGGCCAGCGGCATGCTTCCGCCGGATTTCACATTGGCCGCGGTTCGCGCGATCGCGGCGGTGGCGGGCAACCCGCCGAACAGCGGCGAGACAATGTTCCCGATGCCCTGGCCGATGAGCTCGTCATTGGGATTGTGCTTCTTGCCGGACATGCCGTCGGCCACGACGGCGCACAACAATGACTCCAGCGATCCCAGCACGGCGATCGTGAGGGCCGAGGGCAGCAGCGCTCTGAGAAGGTCGAAGCTGATTCCGAGCGGCGCGCCATGGGCGCCCGGCAGATTCCAAGGCCAGTCGAAGGCCGGCAGGATGGGCGGAATGCCCGAGCCCGTCACGCCGTCGACGTCGAAATGAAAGCGGCTGCCGATGGTGGCGACGGAGAAGCCGGGAACGAAATGGCTGAGCAGCCAGGCGGCCAGACTGACCGCGACCAGGGCAACGAGATGGCCGGGAATCTTCGAGCGGAATCTCGGCCACACCACCAGTATCGCCAGGGTCACAACGCCGATCAGGGTCTCCTGCCAGGAGAACGACGATATCGCCCGCGCGATGGCGTAGAGCCGGTCCAAATAGCCGCCGGCCATCGCTCCCGGATGAAGCCCCAGGAAGTCCGGAATCTGAAAGGTCGCGATGACCGTGCCGATTCCGGCGGTGAAGCCGACAATCACCGGGTAGGGCACGGTCTCGATCAATCTGCCGAGTTTGCCGACGCCCATCAGAATGAGGATGACGCCGGCCATCAGACCGCTGACCAGCAGGCCGCCCAGGCCGAACTTCTGGACGATGGGCAGCAGAATCACGACGAAGGCCGCGGTGGGTCCGGAGATATTGACCTTGGAGCCGCCGGTGAGCGAGGTGACGATACCGGCGACTATCGCGGTATAAAGACCGTGCTGGGGCGGCACGCCGCTGGCAATGGCCAGGGCCATCGAGAGCGGCAGCGCGATGACGCCGACCGTCAGCCCGGCCAGGACATTGGCCTGGATATCCTTGTAGGACGGTTTGCTTTTCAGCGATTTCCTGAGAGCGGACAGCATGTCAGTTCCGGTTGTTCCTGGCCCCACAGGGCATCTCGTCTTACGCCACCCGCTCGAACAGCAGGTCCCACACGCCGTGACCGAGGCGCTGGCCGCGCTGCTCGAACTTGGTCACGGGCCGGTAGCCCGGGCGAGGGCTGTAGGCATTGTCGGCGGCGAGGTTTCGGAAACCCTCGGCGCCGCGCATCACCTCCAGCATGTGCTCGGCATAGTCTTCCCAGTCGGTGGCCAGATGGAAGATGCCGCCGACCTTGAGCTTGCGCCGCAGCAGCTGGACGAACCCGGGCTGGACGATGCGGCGCTTGTGATGGCGCTTCTTGGGCCAGGGGTCGGGGAAGAACAGGTACACGGCGTCGAGGTCGGCGTCGGGTATCTGGGCCTTGAGTACTTCGACCGCGTCGTGGGTGATGACGCGTACGTTGTCGAGGTCGCGCGCCTCGAGCTGTCGCAGCAGGTGGCCGACGCCGGGGCGGTGGACCTCGATGCCGATGAAGTCCTGCTCGGGGTGATTGGCCGCGATCTCGGCCAGGCTCTCGCCGTTGCCGAAGCCGATCTCCAATATATGGGAGGCGCTGCGGCCGAATACGGCATCGAGGTCCAGCAATGCCTCGCTATAGTCGATACCGTAGCGCAGCCACAGGCGATCGAGGGCGCGCTGCTGACCGGGTGTGAGACGCCCTTCGCGGCGCACGAAGGATCGGATCGGCCGGCGGGCTAGAACCACTTCTTGTACCAGAAGAACAACAGGAGCACGGCCGCCAGCCCGCCCATACCGCCGAGGGTGATGAAGTAGCCGTAGTGAGTCTTCAGCTCGGGCATGTACTCGAAGTTCATGCCGTAGATGCCGGAAATCAGCGTCAGCGGCAAAAAGATACCCGAGAGCACGGTAAGCACGCGCATGATCTGATTGGTGCGGTGCGCCACGGCCGAGAAGTGCAGCTGCACCATGGACTCGACTTCCTGCTGTTGATAGATGGCGTACTTATACACGCGGCGGATGTGCTCGAGCAGATCGTTATAGCGAACGGTGAGGTGCTCGGTTATCTCCAGGGTGGTCAAATCGCGCCACTCACTCAACGCGTCCTCCTGGCTCTCGCAGAGCATCTCCAGCTTGCGCAACTGCTTGCGGTACTCAAGGACGGCGTGCCAGTCGGTGAAGGGGTTCTGCGGATCGAGCAGCGCATCGCGCCAGGCGTCGAGCACATCGGTCAACGGTTCGCGCATAGCCAGAAAGCGATCGATCATGGCGTTGAGGATCAGATGCAGCAGGCTCGCCGGGCGCGAGGGCAGGCGGATGTTCGATTCGAGCAGGCGCCTTTTGACATTGGCGATGGAACGGCTGTCGGACGCGCGCACGGTGACCAGCAGGCGATCGAATAGAAAAAAGGCGGTCGGGCGCGTGGCGAACTCGCCCTCTTCGGTTTCAGGGGAAAGGCTGCGAAAGACCAGCATGTCGTAATCGCCCACGCCTTCGTAATAGGAAGGATGGGCGGGATTGAGGCTGTCCTGGACGTGGCCCTCGTGGACCTTGATGCCGGTCAGGTCATCGACGGCCTCGTACCAATCGGGCTCGGATTCGCGTTCGAAGTCCAGCCACAGAAAGCCCTCGGCGGGAAACGCCGGGGGCCCTTCCACGCGGCACGGCTGCTTTCCGGGCTCGAAGCTGATAATTTCCATGCGCTGCGCGATCCCCCCGGGTCGCTTCGATCGATGTTCTTGTCGCGGCGGCCCGGCCTAGAAGAATGTGCCTTCCAGGGGCGAAGAGGCGCTGGCGTAGCGCTTGCGCGGCATGCGCCCGGCCAGATAGGACTCCCGTCCGGCCTCGATGGCCTTTTTCATCGCCGAAGCCATGAGCACCGGATCCCTGGCGCCAGCGATGGCGGTGTTCATGAGCACGCCATCGCAGCCGAGCTCCATGGCCACAGCCGCGTCTGAGGCGCAGCCGACTCCGGCGTCGACCAGCACGGGTACGCTCAGCTCCTCGACAATGAAGCGGATGTTGTAGGGGTTGCGGATACCCAGGCCCGAACCGATGGGTGCGGCCAGCGGCATCACGGCCACGCAGCCCATCTCTTCCAGGCGCTTGGCCAGAATGAGGTCGTCAGTGGTGTAGACCATGACCTTGAAGCCGTCGGCGATCAGGGTCTCGGCGGCCTTGAGTGTCTCGATGACGTCGGGAAAGAGCGTCTTCTCGTCGCCGAGCACCTCGAGCTTGACCAGGTCGTGGCCGTCGAGCAGCTCGCGCGCCAGGCGGCAGGTGCGCACCGCGTCCTCGGCGTTGTAGCAGCCGGCGGTGTTGGGCAGGATGGTGTACTTGTCCGGCGGCAGCACATCGAGCAGGTTCGGCTCGTCGGGATTCTGGCCGATGTTGCTGCGGCGGATGGCCACGGTCACGATCTCGGCGCCGCTGGCCTCGGTGGCGCGGCCCGTCTCCTCGAGGTCCTTGTATTTGCCGGTCCCCACCAGCAGGCGGGAGTGGTATTCGCGCCCGGCGATCACCAACGGGCTGTCGGCGGTTTCGAGCGCAGTGTGTTCAACCTTGGCATGCATGATGGAATTCCCAAAGCGGCGCGGGCGGGGATCCGCTGCGCGGCGTCGAAGTGGTTCAGGATGACGATTATACCGCGCCGGCGTGGTCGGCGGCGGACAGTGGACGCGGGCCGCGAGGCGGCCGGCTCCAGCCGGGGCCTCAGCCCCCGCCGATGGCGTGCACGATCTCGATGCGGTCGCCCGGGCGCAGCTTGTGCGCACCGTAAGCGCTGCGCGGCACGATCTCCTCGTTGACCTCCATGGCGACGCGGCGCCCGCCCAGACCCAGCTCCTCGATGAGCTGCGCGGCGGTCAGCGCGTCCGGGACCTGGCGGCCCTCGCCGTTGACAAATATCTCTATCATTGAATCCAGGGTATCGGCCGGTGGCCGTGAGCGTCAATTACCTTATATTATCATCCTTTTGACGGCTGACGCAGGACGAGCATGACAGAGGCGAACGGCCCAAAACGGGCCGATATCATCCCCGCGAGCACCGCCGGAACGCTGGACGGCCTGTTCCGCGAGCGCGTGCGCCGCAGCCCGGCGGCCGTGGCCTATCGGAGCTACGACCGCGGCGCCAAGGCCTGGCAGGACCTGACCTGGTCTCGCATGGCCGAGCGGGTCGGACGCTGGCAGGCGTCGCTGCGCGCCGAGCGCCTTGGGGTGGGCGACCGGGTGGCGGTGCAGTTGCGCAACGGCCCCGACTGGGTCGCGTTCGAGCAGGCCGCGCTCGGTCTGGGGCTCGTGGTGGTGCCGCTGTACGTCGAGGACCGGCCCGACAACGTCGCCTACATCCTGGCCGACGCGGGCGTGCGCCTGGTCCTGCTCAACGACGCCGGGGACTGGGAGCGGCTGGCACCGCACGCGGAGCGGCTCGAGGCGCTCAAGCGCGTGATCCTGCTCGGAGGCAAGGCGCCCGGCGCCAGCGCTGCGAACACGGAGGCCCGCGTGCGGGCCTGCGCCGACTGGCTGGCCGAACAGCCCGATCCGTTGAGCGAGCGCGGCGGCGACCCCGACAAGCTCGCGACCATCGTCTACACGTCGGGGACAACGGGCCGGCCCAAAGGGGTGATGCTCAGCCACAGCAATATCCTGTCCAACGCGGCCGCGGCGCTGTCGGTGCTCGAGGTCAACACCAGCGATCTCGCCCTTTCCCTGCTGCCGCTGTCGCACACCTTCGAGCGTACCTGCGGCTACTACGCCACCATGATGGCGGGCTGCACGGTGGCCTACTGCCGCTCCGTGCAGCAGCTGGCCGAAGACCTGAACAGCGTGCACCCGACCATCATGATCTCGGTGCCGCGCATGTTTGAGCGCATTCACGCCCGCATCGAGGCGCAGCTCGCCAAGCAGCCCTGGTACCGCCGGGCCCTGTTCCGCCTGGCGGTCGCGGTGGGTTGGCGCTGCTTTCTGCGCGGCCAGCGGGAGGTGGGCTGGAGCCCGCGCCTGCTGCTGTGGCCCCTGCTGCGGCGCACCGTGGCCCAGCGCATGAGCGCGCGCCTGGGCGGGCGGCTGCGCCTGGCCGTGAGCGGCGGCGCGGCGCTGCCCCCGCAGGTCGCGCGCACCTTCATCGGCCTGGGGCTGACCGTCGTTCAGGGCTACGGCATGACCGAGACCAGCCCCATCGTCAGCGCCAACACCCCCGAGCACAACCGCCCGGCGAGCGTCGGCCGCCCGCTGCCCGGCATCGAGGTGCGCATCGGCGAGCACGACGAGCTCCAGGTGCGAGGCCCCAACACCATGCTCGGCTACTGGAACAACCACCGCGCGACCAGCGAGACCATCAACGCCGACGGCTGGCTGCGTACCGGCGACCAGACCCACATCGACGAGGCCGGCTATATCTACATCACCGGGCGGCTCAAGGACATCCTGGTCATGTCCAACGGCGAGAAGGTCCCGCCCGCCGATATGGAGTCGGCCATCGCATTGGACCCGCTGTTCGACCAGGCGCTGGTGGTCGGCGAGGCGCGCCCCTTCCTCGGCGCCCTGGTGGTCCTCAATCCGGAGCACTGGGTCACGCTGGCGCGCGAGCACGGCCTGGACCCCTTCGATTCGGCCAGCCTGGACGACCGCGACCTGCACCACAGCCTGGTGCGCCGCGTGGCCAAATGCCTGCACGATTTCCCCGGCTACGCCAAGGTACGCCGCGTGCATCCGCTGCTCGATCCCTGGGACATCGAAAGCGGCCTGCTCACGCCCACGCTCAAGGTCAAACGCGCCAAGGTCCTCGAACAGTTCGCCAAGGAAGTCGAGGCGATGTATGCCTGACGCGCCTCGGCCGGAGGCCGAGGCGCGCGTGATAAGTTTCAAGTTACAAGCCGCAGCTTACAGGCAGCGCAAGCCCGGCGCTCCACCCTGAGGGGCGGCCGGCAAGATACGTCAAGTACCATGCTGCCTGCGGACCGGATGCGCCTCGGCGGCAGGCCGAGGCGCGCGTGACAAGTTTCAAGATTCAAGCTCGAAGCCACAGGCGCCGGAATGCTTGAGGCATCCAATCGGCCCCCTTGGGGTTGGGCGCAGGGACGCTTCTCCTTGTGACTTGCTGCTTGTAACTTGTAACTTGTAACTTGTAACCTGTCACGCGCGGCTTGGAGCCGCGCCCGACTGGGCATACAATAGGCGCGCCGATGCGGGTGTAGTTCAATGGTAGAACCTCAGCTTCCCAAGCTGATGACGTGGGTTCGATTCCCATCACCCGCTCCAATTTCCCCCTCCCGCCGCTGACCAAAGCCACCGGCCGTCCGGCGCCGCGCCCGTCCTCGTCGTGACCGCATCCACCCTCCGCACCGCACAGACTGGACCGCGCGCCCATTTCGTATAACATCAATCGGTGTATCATCGGACGACCACCCCGCGGCGCGCGCGGCACGTCCGGGTCCTTCCCTGCCCCAGCAAATGGAAGCCGATGGCATGAAAAAGACCCTGAAGATCATCGCAATCATCGTCGGCGTACTGGTCGTGCTCATTGCCGCGACCGCCATCATCGCGCCCATGGTGATCAACCCGAACGACTACAAGGACGACATCGCCAAGGCGGTGCATGAGCGCACGGGACGCGAGCTGCGCATCCCCGGCGATATCGAGCTGTCGGTCTTCCCGTGGCTGGGCGTGCAGCTCGGCGAGGTCGAGCTCGGCAACGCCAAGGGCTTCGGACCCAAGCCGATGGCCCGCGTGACGAGCGCCGACGTCAAGGTCAAGCTCCTGCCGCTGCTGCGCAAACACGTCGAGCTCAGCACCATCAGCCTGCACGGCCTGCAGGTCAATCTCAGCCGCAACGCCCAAGGGCGGACGAACTGGGCCGATCTCGTGCAACCGCCGTCCGCCGGAGCGCCGAGCCCGGCCAAAAAACCGGCAGGCGCGCCGGCCAAAGGCGGAGCTCCCATCGCGGCGCTGGCCGTCGGCGGCCTGGACGTGAGCGATGCGAGCGTTGTCTGGGACGACCGCCAGAGCGGACAACACGTCAGTGTGGAACACCTGCAGCTCGAAAGCGGGGCCGTCTCGCCCGGCGAGCCCTTCCCGCTCAAGCTGTCCATGGACGTGGCCAGCCGCGCCCCGGCGATCAAGGGCCATCTCAGCCTGGACGGTCGCATGAATATCGATCTCGCCCGCGAGCGCTATCGCGCCGACGGCCTGGACTTCGCCGCGCGGCTCAGCGGCGCCGGCGTCCCCGGCGGCCAGGCCGAGGCCAAGCTCAACGCCGAGGCGCTGGCGGTGGACCTCAAGGCGCAGAGTCTGCAGGGCAAGGGCCTGCGCGTCGAGGGGCCCGGCATCACGCTGACCGGCCACACCACGGGCAGCCACCTGCTCGGCGAACCCGAACTGGTCGGCCAACTCGATGCCAAAATCAGCGACGGTACGGCCCTGTTCAAGGCGGCGGGGGCGGCCGGCGCGGTACCCGACCCCGCCGCGCTGGACGGGGCGACCCTGGCCCTGCCGTTTCGAGTCTCGCTCGCCAAAGACAGCGCGACCGTCAAACCCCTGAAGCTGCAGTGGCGTGACCTCACGCTCAGCGCAGACGTCCGCGCCGAGCACATCAAAAAGGCGCCGGCCATTCACGCCAATCTGACCACGAACAGCTTCTCGCCGCGCAAGCTGGCCGAGGCGCTGAAGCTCGACCTGCCGCCGACCGCCGACCCGAAGGTCCTGACCAAGGCCGCACTCAGCACGCAGCTCAGCGCCTCGACCAGCGCGGCCTCGCTCAAGGACCTCAAGCTCACCCTCGACGACTCGACCCTGACCGGCAGCGCCAGCGCGCGCGAATTCGCCAAGCCGGTGGTGCGCTTCGACCTGGCGCTGGACCACATCGATGCCGACCGCTACCTGCCCCCGCCCGCCAAGGGCAAAGGGGGGCAGCCGACCGCGGCGAGCCCCGGCCAGGCCGCCGCCGGCGCCGCCGTGCAGCTGCCTCTCAAACAACTGCGCCGCCTCGACCTGCAGGGCAGCCTGCGCGTGGGCAAGTTGAAGATCGCCAAGCTCAACGCCACGGACATTCGTTTCAACGCGCGCTCGCACAACGGACGTATCTCCCTCTCGCCGCTCAGCGCGAAAATGTACCGGGGCAGCTACGCCGGCAATCTGGGCCTGGACGTGACCGGCAAGACGCCGCGCCTGTCGGCCGATGAAAGCCTGTCCGGCGTGCAGCTCGGCCCGCTGCTCAAGGACCTGAGCGGCAAGGACCCGCTGGTGGGCACGGCCAACGTGAAGGCCAAGATCGATGCCGAAGGTATCGACCCTAAACAGGTGCGCCGGACCCTCAACGGCAACGCGAGGTTTTCCGTCGACAACGCCACGCTCAAAAAGGTGAACATCCCGCACGAGTTGTGCAAGGCCTATGCACTGATCAAGCGCCTGCCGCCGCCACCGGCCGCGGACGACAAGACCGACTTCACCAACATCAGCGGCAGCGCGACCATCGTCAACGGCGTGGCCCACAACAAGGACCTCAGCGCGGAATCGACCCTGCTCAAGGTCAAGGGCCAAGGCACCGCCAACCTGGCAACCGAACAGCTCGACTACGAGACAACCGTCACTTTGGTCAAATCCCTCAAGTGTACGGCGCAGGCGGATCTGACCGACCTCAAGTTCGTGGAGATCCCGATGCACCTGGGCGGGACCTTCACCAACCCCTCGGTCAAGCTCGATGTCGCGCGCGCGCTGCAGGCCAAGGTCAAACAGAAGGTCGAAAAGAAGAAGGAAGAGGTTAGGGAAAAGGCCAAAGAGAAGCTCAAGAACGAGCTCAACGACAAACTCAAGAACCTGTTCAAATAATGCGGCAAATCGGAGTCTGGCTGTTGGCCGGGCTGCTGGCGGGCGGCCCGGCGTGCGCGGGCGAAGTCCTCAGCTCGCACGTCGACTACACTGACGATCACTACCTCATCGACATCGACATGCGCATCGACGCAAATGCCGACAAGGTCTTCGCCCGCCTCCAGGACTACAGTCATCTGCACCGCATCAACAGCGCCATCAAGTCCAGCCGCCTGCTCAAGACCGACGGGCGCGTCAAGCGCGTGCGCATCGTCACGCGCGGCTGCGTGTGGTTCTATTGCCGCCGGGTCGAGCAGGTACAGAATATCGAGGAGATACGCGACCGTTACCTCGTGGCCACGATCGATCCCAAGGTGAGCGACTTCAAATACGGGCGCGTGATCTGGCACGTCTGGCACGACGACACGGGCACGCGCATCCGTTTCAGCGCCGACCTCGTCCCCGACTTCTGGATACCCCCGCTCATCGGACCGTGGGTGATGAAAAAGAAACTGCTCGAGGAGGGCCGCCAGACCATCACGGGCCTGGAACGGCTGGACCGGCAGTGAGCCCGGCCGCCTTTCAACGCCGCCTGCTGGCCTGGTTCGATCGCCACGGGCGCCACGACCTGCCCTGGCAGCGAAATCCCACGCCCTACCGGGTGTGGGTCTCGGAGATCATGCTGCAGCAGACCCAGGTCAAGACCGTCATTCCGTACTACCAGCGCTTCATGAAACGATTTCGCGGCGTGCGCGCACTGGCCGATGCGCCGCTCGACGAGGTGCTGCACCTGTGGACCGGACTGGGCTACTACGCGCGTGCCCGCAACCTGCACCGCGCCGCGCAGCTCGTCCGCGACGAGCACGGCGGTCGCTTCCCGCGTGACATCGACGCGCTGACCACGCTGCCCGGCATCGGCCGCTCCACGGCCGGGGCCATCCTGGCGCTGTCGGCAGGACAGCGCCATGCCATCCTGGACGGCAACGTCAAGCGCGTGCTGACCCGCTTTCACGCCGTCGACGGCTGGCCCGGCGAGACGGCGATAACGCGCGAGCTGTGGGCCCTGTCCGAGCGCTTCACACCGGCGCGCCGCTGCGCCGACTACACCCAGGCCATCATGGACCTGGGGGCGACGGTCTGTACGCGCGCCCGCCCGGTCTGCGAGACCTGTCCGGTGGCCGCGGGCTGCCGGGCCCGCGAACAAGGCAATCCCGAGGCGTACCCCACACCCAAGCCGCGGGCGGCGCTGCCCGTACGCGAGACGGTCATGCTCGTGCTCGAGGATCCGCAGGGGCGGGTCTTGCTCGAACGCCGCCCGCCGGCGGGATTGTGGGGCGGCCTGTGGAGCCTGCCCGAGTGTGCGCCCGGGACCGATGTCCACGCGTGGTGCCGCGAGCGGCTGGGACTGGCGGTCGGCGAGTGCGGCGAACGGCCCGGTCTTCGCCACACCTTCAGCCATTTTCACCTCGACATCCGGGTCCTGCATGCCCGCGCCGAAAGCGCGGATTCAGGCGTCATGGAAGCCGATGGCAGAGTCTGGTATAACACACGTCGGCCCGACGCCCGGGGATTGTCGGCGCCGGTCAAGCGCCTGCTGGACGACTTGGCAGCGGTCCCGGCCGGCGCATCGGCCGCTCCCTGACGCCGCGCCCGCGCCGGACAAACGCCCAATCCCCCTCGGCAAGAATTCAACGCCCGGAGTCCGTCCGCAACGGCCGCCCGGGCCGCAACGATCTGGAGAGGAGAACCGCATGAGCCGTACGGTCCAATGCGTCAAATTGGGCAAAGAGGCCGAAGGCCTGCCCGTACCGCCCTATCCGGGCGAGCTCGGCAAGCGCATATACGAGAACGTGTCCAAGGAGGCCTGGCAGCAGTGGCTCGGCCACCAGACCATGCTGATCAACGAGTATCGCCTCAGCCCCATCGACCCCAAGCACCGCCAGTTCCTCGAACAGGAGATGGAGAAGTTCTTCTTCGGCGAGGGCTCGGAGGCGCCGCCCGATTTTCAGCCGAATACGAAGTAGGCCGCTCGCCCCCGGCGCAGGGGCGGCGCGGGAGGCCGGTCAGAACTTGACTCGCCCCCGCAGTCCCGGTTAAATACACGCTCCCTGACGGCCAGGTAGCTCAGTTGGTAGAGCAGGGGATTGAAAATCCCCGTGTCGGCAGTTCGATTCTGTCCCTGGCCAC
>Ga0102944_1001022_pt1 | contig 19748 bp, 15 predicted proteins | sample SalPonD_shore_MG_FD_78172 | JGI IMG/M metagenome (GOLD analysis project Ga0102944, IMG submission 78172) | Salt pond soil microbial communities from South San Francisco under conditions of wetland restoration - Salt Pond MetaG... | ecosystem: Environmental > Aquatic > Marine > Intertidal zone >...
GCGCCTGCATCTCCGCCCGGCCGAAGCGTCGGCGGGCCCACTTGCGGTGGTGCACCGCGCGCGGGATCAGGTGGTGCCTGGTGAGGGCGGGGCCGGTGCGGCCGCACAGGGCGCACGGGGGATTTTCGACCGGCTCGGCAGGCATGGCCGCGGCCCGGCTTCAGTCGTCCGGGCGGGGCTGGCGTGCCAGCCAGCGGTCGAGGGCGTTGGCGAAGGCCTGGCGGTCACGGTTGGACTCGGGCGCCGGGCCGCCGCCGGCCAGCCCGGCGCCGCGCATGGATTCCATGAAGTCGCGCATGGACAGCTGCTGGCGCACCGACTCGGCGGTGTACTCCTCGCCGCGCGGCGAGATGGCCAGGCCGCCGCGCTCCACCACCTGCGCCGCCAGCGGCACGTCGGCGGTGACCACGAGATCGGCCGGGTCCAGGTGGTCGGCGATGTAGTGGTCGGCGACGTCGGCCCCGGCAGAGACCCGCACGAAGGAGGCGTTGGCCGCCTTGGGCTCGGGCATGTCGCGGTTGGCCACCAGCACCACCGGCATGCCCGTGCGCCGGCTGGCCTTGAGCACGATCTCGCGCACGGCGGCGGGACAGGCGTCGGCGTCCACCCAGATGGTCAATGACGGCTCCTGGTTGAGCGGGGCTGGCGGAGCGGGATCGGGGCCATGATACCCCCACCTCTCGGCCGTGCCGAAACCGGGCGATTCTGGTGGAGCCGCGAGCCCTCCGGCATACTTTACCGAACGAACATTCGTTCTAGTACAACCACAATCGGGGGAGGGCCGCCCATGAGCATTCCCGTCTGGGTCCTGCTGGGCTTCGCCGGCTGGACGCTGCTTATTCTGTTCGCCACCGTCGGCATCTACCGCTGGAGCCGCATTCTCACCGGCCGCGCCTCGGTGCGCGAGTGGCGGGCGGACGAGGAGCAGGGCAGCGACTGGTACCGCCGCGCCATGCGCGCCCACATGAACTGCATCGAGAACCTGCCCGTCTACGCCGCCATCGTGGTGGCGATCATGGCCAGCGGGGTCAGCGGTCCGTGGCTGGACGGCCTGGCCATCGCCCTGCTGGCCCTGCGCGTCGTGCACAGCCTGTGGCACATCGCCCTGAGCCAGACCGAGGTGGTGGCGAGCATTCGCTTTGCCCTCTACTTCGCCCAGATCGGCATCCTGTTCGCCATGGGCATCCTGGTGGCGGTGAGCGCCTGAGGGGTACCTAGACCGCCACCCGGCGCCAGCGGCCGCTGGCGAACCGGGCCCGCGCCAGGAGCAGGACCACCGCCCAGCCGGCGATCTCGGCGGCCCAGACCCCGCCCAGCGGCCAGCCGAGGACGAAGGCGGCCAGCCAGGCCCAGACCAGGACGGCGGCGGTGCCCGCCAGCTGGATGGCGAGGACGGCCGGGGTATCCCCGGCCCCGGCCAGGGCGGAGTGGTAGGTCTCGCCGGGCACGGCAAGCGCAGCCGCGGCCACGGCCGCGAACAGGGCGCCCACGGCGCCGGCGATGAGGGCGGGATCGTCGGCGAACACGCCCAGCGCCGTCTCCGGCAGCAGCGCGGCGGCCGCCGCGAGCGGCAGGACCACGGCGAAGGCCAGGCGCATGGTGCGGCCCAGGAAGCGGCGCAGCTCATCGGCCCGGCCCTGGCCGATGAGGTTGCTGACCATGGAGCACACGGTCTCCGAGAAGGCGTCCACCGGCAGCAGGAGCAGGGCGTAGCAGCTGTAGACGATGTTGGCGCGGGCCAGGGTCGCCTCGCCCAGGCGCTCGATGAGCACGAAAAAGGCGAACCAGCGCAGCGACTCCACCAGGGCGTCGGCGGACACCGGGGCGGACAGGGTCAGCAGCCGCCGGGCCAGGGCCCCGTCCCAGCGGCCGGGCCGGAACAGGGCGTGGGAGCGCAGGTAGCCCCGGCGCGCGGCGTCGGCCAGCAGCCAGGCGAAGGCGGCCGCCTCCGCCGCCACCGAGGCCAGCGCCGCCCCCTGCATGCCCAGCTCCGGCAGGCCCAGCCGCCCGAAGATCAGGCCGTAGTCCAGCACGATGTTGGTCACCGCCAGGGCGGCGGTGGCCCCGATCAGCACCCGGGTACGGGCGATGGCCACGTAGAAGGCGGACAGGGCCAGGCCCAGGGCGTGGAAGGGCAGGCCCAGGATGGCAATGGTCAGGTAGTCGTCCACCGCCGCGTGAACCGCCGGCAAGGTGAACAGGCCGGCCGTGGCCGGGCCCAGGCCCAGCACCACCAGGGCGATCAGCAGCAGCGCGGCGGCCAGCAGGAGGCCGGCGCCCTGGTTGAAGGCCTGCCCGAGGGCGCGCGGCCGCTCCTCTCCGGCGCGCCGGCCCACCGTGATCTGGATGCCGTCCACCAGGCCGACGACGGGAAACAGGGCCACCGCGTACAGGGCCCCGGCCAGGCCGATGGCGGCCAGCTCGGTGAGGCCGTAGCGGGCCAGGAAGGCGGTATCCGTGACCTCCACCACCGTCTCGCTGACGGCGGCCACGATCAGGGGGTAGGAGAGCCCCCAGATGCCGCGGTAGGTGGGCTTGAAGGCCACGGGCGGCGGGCCCTACACCAGCACCAGATCGTAGGACTTGCGGTTGAGGTGCATCACCATGCAGGAGAGCAGGGCGCCGCTCTTGAGGAACTCGCTGAGGTTGAAGAAGTAGGCCTCGAAGCCGTAGCGCGCGGCCAGGTCCTCGAGGGTCCGGTTCTTGTGCAGCTCGCCGGCGTACTCCTCGTCCCGGGGCTTGAGCTCGAACAGGTGGGAGGCGTTGACCAGGGTGTTGCCCACCCGCACCGAGTTGCAGATCCCCGAGTAGCAGTCGTCCACGGACACGTCGATGATGTTGGTGACCCGCTCCAGGGCGCGCACCTCCGCCTCGGTGAACATCTCGGTGCACACCAGGGTGTCCTCGCGGGTGAGCGGGAACACCGTGCAGTCCAGGTGGTAGAGGTAGGGATCGGTCTCAGTCAGGGACACGATCTCCATGCCCAGCTGCTCCGCCATCCAGTCGTAGGCGCGCGGGTCGGAGCGGACGCCGTGGCCGCCGGCATAGACGCTGCCGTGCAGATGCTTGAGCTCCGCCTCGCCTTCCCAGTAATACGGCGGCACCAGCACCTGGTAGCCCATGGTCTCGAAGAAGGTCCGCCCCACCTCGGTCTCCGGCCGCCGCACCTCGGTGCGGAAATTGGACAGGATCACCGTGTCGCCGCCTTCCAGGTGCGCGGGAACGATCCCCAGGTTGCCGGTGTAGACCAGGTCCTGGAGCGCCGGCTCCGCCGGCGTGGGCAGCAGGTAGACCAGGGTCTCCGCCGCCAGGAAGTGGTAGAGCTGGAGGAACTGGTTGATCGCCCGGTGCAGGTCCACCACCCGCTCCTCCCGCGCCATGTCGGCCATCCAGGCGTTGTTGGCCACCTCGCCCGCCAGCGAGAAGGGCACGTTCAGCAGGAACGCGGGCTTGTCCAGGCCGGAGGGGGTCAGCCTCGGGGAGTGCTCGGTGGTGTCCGGGGCCACCTCGCTGTGCGTCGGGCCGTGTGCCATGGATGTCCCTTCCTTGAGGGGTTTGGTGGTTCAGCGCTCGTCGATGCGGATCAGGGGGTCGACCCCGGCCTCCACGTGCATGCCCGGTTGGAGCAGCGGGGTCAAGGTAACGTGCTCGCACAGCGGGATGATCAGGTCCACCTGCGAGCCGTAGCGGATCTGCGAGAAGCGCTGGTTCTGATCGAAGGCCTGGTTCTGGCGCAGCCGGAAGGGCGTGATGGAGTCCACGTCGTAATCGGCCACCTGGAGGATGTAGTAGGTCTGGGCCAGGTCGATGCTGAACACCCGGTTGAGGACCCGCTGGTTGGTGAACAGGTAGCCGGCCTGGGCGGTGTAGGGCGCCAGCTCCGCCAGCAGGTCCTTCTCCACGTACAGCATGGGGTGGTTGTAGGTTTCCAGGGTCTCCAGCTCGCGGTAGGACAGCCGGCCTGGGAAGGGGACGCGGTTCACGTGGACGTCGTAGAAGGTCATGAAGATGCCCACCACCAGGCAGCGGCGGTGGAAATCCGGGTCGCGCATGGCGGTCTGCAGCGAGTAGGGCCGGCCCTTGATGTCCACGATGGGCTCGTCCGGATCCACCTCCCTGGCGTAGAGGATGATGCCGTCGGCCGGCGGGAAGAAGTAGCGCAGGTCCGAGTACACCGCGCGGCTGGGATCGCGGAAGAAATGGCTCTCCGCCAGCCAGCGCAGCGGCTGGTCGCGGACCGGCGCCACGTCGGTCTCCAGCCATTCATGCAGGGTCTTGGCCACGGCTCGCCCTCGGTCGTCAGGTATCCCTGGAGGTCATCCTACAATGCCGCGTGAAACGGCGGCCTGGGGCCGCGTCTTTACCTCGCCGCCCGATCCCGGTGTAATTGATGCCCCCGATCACGGCAAGCGAACGATCGCACCCCGCTCCCCGCAACCCCCACCGAGGAGACCGGCATGGCCGACCTTTCCATGGACTCCCTGCTGAAGAACATGGTGCAGAACCAGGGCAGCGACCTGTTCCTGAGCGTGGGCGCCCCCCCGGCCATGAAGATCGACGGCGAGATCAAGCGCTTCAAGGCCGCCAACCTGTCGCCCGAGGACACCGACCGCCTGGCCCACGAGGTCATCGACACCGACCAGGCCTGGGAGGAGTTCCGCACCAAGGGCGGCGCCAATCTGGCCATCTCGCGCGAGTCCGTGGGCCGTTTCCGGATCAACGTGTTCCGCCAGCGCCACAGCATCGGCATGGTCATCCGCCGCATCAACACCACCGTTCCCGGCTTCGAGGAGCTGGGGCTGCCGGATGTGCTCAAGGACGTCGTCTCCTACAAGCGCGGCCTGGTGTTCGTGGTGGGCTCCACCGGCTCCGGCAAGTCCACCACGCTGGCCTCCATGATCGACCACCGCAACCGCACCGCCGCCGGCCACATCCTCACCCTCGAGGACCCCATCGAGTTCATCCACGACCACCAGAAGTCGCTGGTGAATCAGCGCGAGATCGGCCTCGACGCCGAGGACTGGGAGTCGGCCCTCAATGACGCCCTGCGCCAGGCCCCGGACGTGGTGCTGGTGGGCGAGATCCGCAACCGCGAGTCCATGGAGCACGCCCTCCACCTCGCCGACACCGGCCACCTGACCCTGGCCACCCTGCACTCCACCAACGCCGCGCAGACCCTCGACCGCATCCGCAACCTGTTCCCGGAGGACCGCCACACCCAGATCCTCCAGGACCTGTCGCTCAACCTGCGCGCCATCGTCGGCCAGCGCCTGCCGCGCCGTCCCGGGGGCGGGCGCGCCGCGGCCGTCGAGGTGTTCGTCAACACCCCGCGCGCGGCGGACTTCATCATGGGCGAGCAGTTCGGGGCGCTGAAGGACGTCATGGAGGACGACCAGCAGTTCGGCATGCAGAGCTTCGACGAGGCCTGCGTCGATCTCTACAAGGCGGGCAAGATCGACGCCCAGGAGGCCATGTTCAGCGCCGACTCGCCCAACAACGTGCGCATCGCCATCAAGAACTTCGAGCGCGAGCGCGGCGGCCAGATGCCGGACCTCGGCGAGGAGGGCGGCGGCGACGCCGGCGGCGTGCCCGACTTCGAGCTGCAGGACCACGGGGGCGAAGAGGGCTGAGCGCCTCCGGTGCGGTCACGGCGAGCAAGGCCCCGGGGCCTGCCGCCGGGGGCCTTGCGCCGCGGCGTCTGGCTTGATCGCGGCTTCTAGCCCCACTCCACCCGGTCGCGTCCCGCCGCCTTGGCCCGGTAGAGGGCGTCGTCCACGCGCTTGGTCAGGTCCCGGCGACGCTCGCCCGCCCGGTAGGCGATCACGCCCAGGCTGATGGTGACCCGTCCGGGCCCCGGGAAGTCGGCCTCCGCCACCCCGCGGCGCAGGGCCTCGGCCAGCTTCACGGCCCCGTCTCCATCCGTTTCCGGCAGCAGCACCATGAATTCCTCGCCGCCCCAGCGGGCCGCGGTGTCCGCGGCCCGGATCCGGGCCCGCACCAGCTCGCCCAAACCGGCCAGGATGCGGTCGCCGACATCGTGGCCGTGGTTGTCGTTGACCGCCTTGAAGCGGTCCACGTCGAACATCACCAGCGAAAAGGCATTGCCGTAGCGCTCGGCGCGCTCCAGCTCCTGCTCCAGCAGCTCCTCGAACCGTCGGCGGTTGAGCAGGCCGGTGAGCGGATCGTTGGTGGCCCGGAAGGCCAGCTCCTCCTCCATGCGCCGCTGCTCGGTGATGTCCTCGCCCGAGGACAGCACCCCCGGCACCCCGCCGCCGGTGAGGACGGTATTGCGGAAGGACAGCAGGCGCGGGCTGCCGTCGGCCGCGATCACCTGGTACTCCAGGTTGCCGCCGGGCTGAACCTCGCCGCTGACGAAGCCGGCATAGACCTGGCGCATGCGCTCTCCCTCCGCGGCCGGCAGGAAGTCGGCGAACCAGTCCCGGCCGAGCAGGGCCTCCCGGTCCCGGCCCAGCAGCTCGCGGCCGCGGCGGTTGATGGCCTGGATGCGGCCGTCCGGGTCGATCACCAGATTCACCACCCGCGCCGCGTCGAAGTACTGCTCGGCGCGGTTGCGCGCCATCTCCAGCTCGCGCCGGGCCGCCTTCGCCTCCGAGACGTCGCGCACCATGGCCTGCAGGATGGGACCGTCGGCGAGGTCCACGCGGCTCAGCAGCACCTCCGCCGGGAAGGTGCGCCCGCCCAGGGTCTGGTGGGTCCACTCGAAGAAGGCGCTGCCTTCGGCGAAGGCCTGGCGCATGCGCGCATCCGCCGCCTCCCGGGACAGGGCCCCGTCGGGCTGGGTGGCCGGGGACAGGTCGCCCGGATGACGGCTGATGAGGTCGTCCCGGCCGGTCGCCTCGAACAGCGCCACGGTGGCCGGGTTGCAGTCCAGGAAGCCGTCATGGCCGGTGAGCATGACGGCGTCGCGGGAGGCCTCGAAGGCGGCCCGGAAGCGCGCCAGCTCCTGCTCCTGCGCCTCCCGCCGGGTCACGTCGCGGAAGGTGACCACGGCGCCGACGACCGCGTCCTCCCGGTCGCGCAGGGGGCTGGCGTACACCTCCACCGGGAAGCTGGTGCCGTCGCGGCGCCAGAACAGGTCGCGCCAGGCCTCCAGCGGCTCGCCGGTGTCCATGACCCGATAGATGCGGCACTCGGAGGCGGGCAGCGGAGCGCCCGCGGCGTCGGTGTGGTGGGTCAGCTCGTGGCTGTTGGCGCCGAGGGCGGCTGCCTCGCCGGAGAAGCCGAACAGGCGGACCGCGGAGGGATTGAGGAAGGTGAAGCAGCCGTCCCGGTCCACGCCGAAGGCCCCCTCCCCGAGGCTCTCGAGCAGGGTCCGGTGGAAGCTTGGGGAGGGCGTGAACGGGCCGGGGCGGGCCGAGCCCGGCGGGTCCCCCCGGTCTTCGCTCATGGTGGTGTCCCCGGGCTGCACTGGCAGTCCGTCCAGAGTACCCCCTCCGGGGGGATCGGGACAGGCCGGGTTAGCGCAGCGCCTCCCGGCTGCGGTCCCGCATGGTCAGCAGGGTGACAAACGCCACCACCGCCATCGCCACCAGGTAAAGCGCCGGCGCGGCGGCGTAGCCGGAAACCTGGATCAGCCAGGTGGAGATCATGGGGGTGGTGCCGCCGACCACGCCCAGGCCCAGGTTGTAGGCCACCGAGTAGCCGGACAGGCGGTCGCGGGCGGGGAACAGCTCCACGAACATGGCCGGCGCCGAGCCCAGCGGCGCGGCCACCAGCAGGATCAGGATGCCCTGCACCGCAGTGGCGGCGACCACGCCGTCGCTGCCGAGCCAGTGGTACAGCGGCCAGCCGCTCAGCGCCAGCAGGCCCATGGCCCAGGCGATGAGGTGGGTGCGGCGCACCACGTGGTCGCCCAGCCAGCCGGACACCGGGATCAGGAAGAACAGCCCGGCGGTGGCGGCGGTGTTGATGCGCAGGGCCAGGTCGCGCGCCATGCCGGTCTGCGAGTGGAGCCACTCGGGCAGGTAGACGATGGGCAGATAGAACAGCACGCCGTAGGCGGAGGCGAACACCACCGCCTGGATCATCTCGCGGCGGTTGGTGGTGAACGCCTGCAACAGCGGCGAGGTCTCCTCCCGCTCGGCGTGGTGCTTCTGGAAGTGGGGCGAGCGCGGCAGGTGGCGGCGCAGCAGGATGGAGATGACGCCGATCACGCCCCCGAACAGGAAGGGCAGGCGCCAGGCGCCGCCGTGAATGGTCCCGTGGCTCGTGACCGAGGTCACCAGCGCGGCCACCCCGGCGCCCAGCAGCATGCCGAAGATGCTGCCGGTGTTGGCCCAGCTGCCGGCCAGGCCGCGGCGGCCGCCGGGGGCGGTCTCCACCAGGTAGGTGACCGAGCTGGAGAACTCGCCGCCCACGGACAGGCCCTGCACCAGGCGGATGAGCACCAGCAGCGCCGGCGCCCACAGACCGGCCTGGGCGTGGGTGGGCAGGCAGCCCAGCAGGAAGGTGGGCAGCGCCATGAGCACCACCGAGATGAGCATGGTACGGCTGCGGCCGACGGTGTCGCCGAGCCAGCCGAACAGGCCCGAGCCCAGCGGGCGCATGACGAAGCCGGCGGCGAACACGCCGTAGGTGGCGATCAGGGAGGCGAGGGGATCCTCGCTGGGGAAGAACAGGCCGGAGAGGATGCCGGCCATGTAGCCGTAGACGGCGAAGTCGTACCACTCCACCACATTGCCGATGAAGCCGGCCAGCACCAGCGTGCGGCGGTGGCCGATGACCGGGCCCTGCGTGTCCATGCGTTTCCTCGCTGCGGTGGTGGGCGAGCCACTCTTCCCCCAGGATGCCGGCGTGGGCGGGCGCGGGGCAAACCTCCCGCAGGCGCCCGCTTCAGGACGCCTGGATCCGCGCCGCTCCGGGACGCAGGATCACGCTCACCTCGTCCGCCTCGGCGGGGCTGCGCGGGCGAACCAGCAGCGCCCAGTAGCCCCGGCGCACGGCGGTGGCCACCGCCAGCGGGACGCGGCTGCGCTCCCAGCCGCGCTTGCCCAGGCTCCATACCGCGCCCAGGACGCTGACGGCCGCCAGCGCCGACAGGCTGGCCTCCACCGGCAAGGCGGTCAGCACGTGGTCGCGCTCCGCCGCAACGCTGGTGATGCCGGTGGCCCCCAGCAACAGGAAGCTGGCGGAGGGCCCGGGCAGGAAGCGGGGGGGACGCGGCCGCCGGGGTTCCAGCTTGAAGGTGGCATGCACGGGCGCGGCCCGCGGCGCCACCATCCGGATGCGGGCGCGCGGCACGCCCAGGTCGCGCAGGCGCAGCTCGGCGGCGCGCACGCGGGTCTCGTTGGGGTAGATGGCGACAATCCGTTTCACCGTCAGGCCTCCCATCGGCAAGGGGTACCGCCCTCCCCGCATAAAGGGTGCCAGGTACAGGCCCTTGATTCGCGGGCGGTTGCCCATGAGGGGGAGGGGCGCGCGCTGGGCAAATGGCCCGGGCATGGGGGAAATCCCCCGCGGGCCGGGCGCAAAAAAGGCCGGAATTGCCCTGCGCGGGGAGTCAGGGGTTCCGGCCGGGGAGGGAGGGCCATGGGGCCCCAGGGGACGGGGCCACGGCCAACCGTGGGCAGGGGCGGGACCCCTCGGAGGGTTTCGGGCATGTCGAGCAGCCCCTGCCTACGGCCCTGCCCCCTAATAAGCACAAAGGATGCCAACCCGGAGGGGCGGGGAATCGGGGGTTGGGCGCGGGCGGGGCGGGACCGCTGGTGGTGGATTCGCCCCGGAGCGGGGGAAATCCCCCGCTCAGTCGTTGTTGTCCAGGCCGTACTTGTGGATGCGGTAGCGCAGGGTTTCGCGGGTGGTGCCCAGGGCGCGGGCGGCGGCGGTGGCGTTGAAGCCGTTGCGCTCTAGGGCGGTGCGGATGATGGTGCGGTCCATGTCCTCCAGCGACAGGCTGCCGTCCAGGGGCAGCTGCAGCACGTCGGCCGGCGGCGCCTCGCCGCCGCCCGGGATGGGCTCGAGCTGCAGCCAGCGCTCGGGCAGCACCTCGCCCTCGGCGAACAGCACGCAGCGCTCGAGCACGTTGCGCAGCTCCCGCACGTTGCCGGGCCAGTCGTGGCGCCGCAGGCGCTGCCAGACGCTGTCCGGGACGGTGCGCACCTGGCGGTCGGCAAGGGTGTTGAACTCGGCGATGAAGTGGGGCACCAGGTCGGCGAGATCGGCGCGCCGCTCGCGCAACGGCGGCAGGTGCAGGCGGAAGGCGGTGAGCCGGTGGTAGAGATCGCTGCGGAAGCCGCCGTCGGCCACCAGCGTCTCCAGGTCGCGGTTGGAGGCGGCCACGATGCGCACGTCCACCTTGATCTCGCGGTCGCTGCCCAGGCGCCGGATGGTCTGGTCCTCGATGGCCTTGAGCAGCTTGGTCTGCAGCTGGGCGTCGAGCTCGGCCAGCTCGTCCAGGAACAGGGTGCCGCCGTGGGCCTGCTCCATCAGCCCTCGGCGGCGGCCGCGGGCGCCGGTGAAGGCGCCGGCCTCGTGGCCGAACAGCTCCGACTCCATGAGGTCGCGCGGCAGGGCGGCGCAGTTGACTTCCACCAGCGGCCCGTCGGAGCGGGGCCCGGAGTGGTGCAGGACGCGCGCGGCCAGGCCCTTGCCGGTGCCGGTCTCGCCGGTGATCACCAGCGCGCTGAAGGGCACGGCGGCCAGCCGGGCCAGCATCTCGCGCACCCCGGCGGCGGCCTCGCTGTGGCCCAGGAAGGCCTCCGGCGAATAGCGCCGCGAGCGCGACACCGCCTGATCCTGGAGGCGCCGCTGGGCGCGGCTGTTGCGGGCGGCGCCGGCGATCACCACGTCCAGCCGCTCCATGTCGCAGGGCTTCTCCTGGAAGTCCAGGGCGCCGAGCTGCATGGCCCGCACCGAGTCGGGGACGCTGCCGTAGGCGGTGAGGATCACCCACTCCCCGCCCACGCCCCGGCCGCGCGCCTCCTCCAGCAGGTCCAGGGCGTTGCCGTCAGGCAGGCTCATGTCGGCCAGCACCACCAGCGGCTCGATGGCCTGGTCGAACAGCACCGCACGGCCCTCCTCCAGGCTGGCCACATGCACCACCTCCCAGTCGTGGCCGCGGTAGTGGCGGGCCAGCTCCCGGCCGAGCAGGGATTCGTCCTCGAGGATCAGCAGGGTCTCAGTCATCGGGTCTCCGGCAGGGCACCGACAGCGTCACGCAGCCGCCGCCGGTGTCCGGGTTGAACAGGTGGACCTCGCCGCCGAGGTCGCGCGCGAAGCGCCGGACCATGGCCAGCCCCAGGCCGGTGCCGCCCTCGCGCTGGGTGGCGAAGTGCTGGATGCCCTGGGCCAGGAGCCGTTCCGGGAAGCCCGGGCCGCTGTCGCAGACCGTCAGCCGCAGCCGGCCGCCGGACGCCCCGGCGCTGAGCCGGATCTCGCCGGGTCCCTCGCCGATGGCCTGGGCGCTGTTCAGGGTCAGGTTGAGCAGGGCGTGGTGGAGGCCGTTCTCGGGGAGGCGGCAGCGCAGGTCCGCCTCCGCCTCGGGTACCAGCGTCACGCCCTCGGGCACCTGGTAGCGGGCCAGGGCCACGAACTCCGCCAGGGTGTCGGCGAGGTCCACCTCGCGCGCGGCCTCGGGGCTGTGCCGGGCACCCTCGAGCAGGTCGTTGAGCAGGCGCACCAGCCGGTTGAGCTCGCCGTTGATCAGGTCCAGGCGCTCGATGTGGCCGGGATCGGTGGTCTCCTTGCGCAGGTTGGTCACCGCCACCTGCAGCCCGGACAGCGGGTTGCGCAGCTCGTGCGCCAGCCCGGCGGACAGCTCGCCCACCGCCGCCAGCCGCTCGGCGCGGGCCAGCGCCTGCTGCTGCTGGAGCAGGCGCTCGGTGACCGCGCGCACCTCCCCCTCCAGGGACTGCCGGCGCTCCTCGTGCTCGCGCTCCAGCGCCGAAAGCCGTCCCACCATGCGGTTGAAGTTGGCGAACAGCGGCTCCAGCAGGGGCGTGGTCCCCGAGCTCGGGATGGAGCGGTACTCCTGGCGGGCGATGCAGCCGATCAGGCGGTTGAGGTCGCGCAGCGGCAGCAGGATGCGCCGCCGGAAAAGCAGCACCAGCAAGGCCAAAAGCACCAGCACGCCGGCCACCAGGGCGGTGGCCGCGCCAAGCTCGACGCGGCTGTTGGCATCCACCTCCGCCAGCAGGTCCTCGTAGGCCCCGGACTCGGCCTGCATGGCCTGGCGCAGCACCGCCAGGGCCTGGCTGAAGGAGTGGGCCGGGTCCGGCCCGGGATAGGCCAAAAGCTTGCGCACCCCCGCCAGCCGCCGGCGGGTGGCCGGGGCCAGGTAGTTGGAGCGCGTGGCCAGGCGGTCGATCAGGGTGCGCACCCGGTCCAGCGCGGCGCCGTCGGTGACCCGGCCGTGGCGCAGGGTCTGGGTGAGCAGGCCCTGCACCTGGCCGGTGGCCCGCTGCAGCTGGGAGACATGGGCGTGATGGACCAGGATCGGCTTGAGCCGCGCCTGGTTGCGCCAGGCGGAGGTGGCCAGCAGGACGATGGCCCCCACCAGGGCCAGGGCCAGCAGCACCGCGCCGGCGCGCACCGGCCAGTCGAGCAGGGATCCCAGGGTGCGCGGACCGCTTCTGGTCTCGTTGCCGCTGTCGGCGGGGTGGTCTCCGGCCAGACGGCCGGTGTCTTCGCTCATTCCAGTGCTCCGGTGGCGGGGAACGGCCCCGGAAGGCCCGGGCCGGGCAAGGCAAGCCGTGTGCCAGGGCCGGGCGTCCGCCGGAGGCCGCCACGGCCCGGTGCCGGCGGCTCCGGCCATGGTGGATTTGCCCCGCAATCGGGGCAAATCCACCGCCCGGGTTCAGGCCGCCTCGGTCCGGTGGGCCAGGCGGTAGACCGCCGGGATCAGTACCAGGGTGATGGCGGTGGACACCAGCAGGCCGCCGATCACCGCGCGCGCCAGCGGGGCCTGGGTCTCGCCGCCCTCGCCGGCGCCGATGGCCAGCGGCATAAGGGCCAGGATGGTGGTGGTGGCGGTCATCAGGATGGGGCGCAGGCGGCGCCGGCCGGCCTCCATGAGGGCGGGCTCCAGCGCCCGGCCCTCGGCGCGCAGCCGGTTGGCCTGATCCACCAGCAGGATGGCGTTGTTGACCACGATCCCCACCAGGATGACGCAGCCGATCAGGGACTGGGCGTTGAGGGTGGTGCCGGTGGCCAGCAGCGCCGCCACCACGCCGATGCCGGCCAGGGGCACCGCGCCCATGACGATGAGCGGGTCGCGCAGCGACTCGTAGAGGCTGGCCATGACCATGAAGACCAGCACCAGCGCCAGCGCCAGCCCCAGGTAGAGGCTGGTGAAGGCCTGCTGCTGCTCCTCGTATTCGCCGCCGATGTAGAGGTCGTAGTTGTCCGGCACCGGGATCCCGCCCAGAGCGGCGCGCACGTCGCCCACCACCGAGCCCAGGTCGCGCCCGGCCACGGTGGCGTCGACGCTGACCATGCGGCTCTGGTCCTTGCGGTCGATGACCACCGGCCCCGAGCCCCGCTCCAGGTGGGCCACGTTGCCCAGGCGCACCAGACCGCCGTCCTCCGCGGGCACCCGCAGGTCGAGCAGGGCCCGCGGCGGCAGGGTCTTGTTGCCCAGGTACTGGACGCGGATGTCCACCTCGTTGCCCGCGTCCAGGAAGCGCGAGGAGATGCGCCCGGCCACCGCGGTCTCCACCGTCTCGGCGATGGCCTCCATGGTCACCCCCTGGTCGGCGGCGCGCTGGCGGTCCACCCGCACCAGCTGCTGCGGGTCGCCGCCGCGCCGCGACAGGCGGGTGCTGGTGATGCCGTCGATATCGCGGACGCGCCGCTGGACCTCGCCGGCCAGGGTGTCGAGGGTGGCGAAGTCATGGCCGTGGACCTCCACCGCCAGTGACTCCTCGCCCGAGGACAGCATGCGCAGGTAGAACGGCCGCGGCGTGGATACGTACACCTCGGCCGCCGGGATGGACGGCATGGCGGCGCGCAGGTCGGCCGCCACCCGGGCGCTGGAGCGCTGGCGCTGGTCCCGGGGCGGCAGGCCGATGCGCACGTCGCCTACTGCCGAGGCGCTCGGCCGGTAGTTGGAGGTGCCCACGCTGGTGACGGTCACCTCCCGCTCGGGCACCCGGTCGAAGACCACCGAGCGCGCCATCAGGGTGGCCCGTTCCACGGTGGACAGGCGGGTCCCGGGCGGCAGCTCCAGGTCCACCCGCACCTCGCCCTCGTCGCTCTGGGGCATGAACTCGGTGCCGATCAGCGGTAGCGCGGCCACGGCCGCGGCCAGCAGGGCGCAAGCGCCCAGGATCACCGTCCAGGGCCGGGCCAGGGTGCCGCGCAGCACGCACTCATAGCCGGACTCGAGGCCCTTGAGGCCGCGGCCGATAGCCGCCCCCAGCCGCGGCAGCGGGCCGGGGGCGGGGCGGGCGGTGCGCGCCAGCAGCCGCGAGCCCAGCATGGGGATCAGCGACAGGGCAGCCAGCAGGGCGCACAGCAGGGCGAAGGCCACCACCCAGGCCAGCTGCTTGAACAGCTGGCCGGCCAGCTCCTCGGCGAAGAAGAACGGCACGAAGATGGCCAGGGTGGTCAGCGTGCCCGCCACCACCGGCGCCGCCACCTCGCCGGTGCCTTCCACTGCCGCCTGGTCGGGGTCCAGGTGGTCGGACTCCCGCCGGCGCACCATGTTCTCCAGGACCACGATGGCGCTGTCCACCATCAGCCCCACCCCCAGGGCCAGGCCGCCGATGGTCATGAGGTTGAGGGTGAAGCCGGCGAAGTAGACCAGGGCGAAGGTGGTGATCACCGCTACCGGGATGGTCACCGCGATCACCGCCGTCACCCGCAGGCTGCGCAGGAATACCAGCAGCACCGCCACCGCCAGCAGGGCGCCGCCGATCATGGAGCGGGTGGCGTTGTCGATGGCGCTGCGGATGTACTCGGCGTTGTCGAAGATGGGGGTGAAGCGCAGCTGCGGGAAGCGGCTGCGCAGACGGTCGATCTCGCGGTGGAGGCGGTCGGCCACCTCCACCGTGTTGGCCCCGGATTGCTTGCGCACCGCCAGCCGCACGCCGGGCTCGCCGTTGATGTAGATGAGGCGGGTGGGGTCGGCCTGGGTGTTGCGGAGCTCGGCGATCTGGCGCAGCTCGATGGGGGCGCCGCCGCGGCGGGTCACCACCAGGCGGCCCATCTGCCGGATGTCGGTGAGCCGCCCCGGCACGCGCACGGTGAACTGGGTGTGGCCGCGCTCGATGGTGCCGCCGGGGCGGTTGAGGTTGGCCGCCGCGATGGCGCTGCGGACCTGGGCCAGGGACAGGCCGAGGGCCTGGATGCGCTGGGGCTTGAGGCGCACCTGCACCTCGCGCTGGGGCTCGCCCCACGGGTCCACGTGGGCCACCCCGGGAACCTGCTGGATGGCCGGGCTCAGGCGGTCGTCGATCAACCGCCGCAGGGCCACCGGGTCGATGCCGGTGCCGATGCCGAGAAGCATGATCGGCATGTCCGCGGTGTCGAACTTGCGGATGCGGGGCCGGTCGGAGCCCTCCGGCGGGTCCTCGAACTCCTCCTCGAGGGCGTCGCGCACATCGTTGGAGGCCACGTCGAGGTCGGTGCCCCAGTCGAACTTGAGGCGCACATTGGCGACGCCCTCGGCGGAGCTGGAGGTGATCTCCTCCAGGCCCGGAACGGTCGCCACCGCCCGCTCCACCGGGCGGGCCACCAGCTCCTCCATGGTCTCCGGGCTGGCGTTGGCGTAGGTCACCGAGACCGTCAGATAGGGATACTCGATGTCCGGCATGAGGTCGATGGGCAGGCGGGTCAGCGAGACCGCGCCCAGGAGGGTGGCGATCAGGGTCACCATGACCGTGAGCACCGGCCGGCGGACGCTGAAGGCGGGCAGGTTCACGGCGCCGGCAGCTCCGCCACGGTCACCGGGGCGCCGTCCTCGAGCAGCTGCTGGCCGAGGCGGACCACGCGCCCGGAAAGGTCCTCCGGCGCCAGGATCTGCACCCGTTCATCGCCCTCGATGCCCACCGTGACCGGGGTCCAGGCCACGCTCGGCGGGTCGTCGTCGGACAGGCGGTAGACCCCGCGCTGCTCGCGGCGGCGCACCACCGCCTCGGCCGGCACCAGGGTGGCGCCGGCGGCTTCGCCCACGGTCACCGCCACGTCCACGAACATGCCCGGCTTGAGGTGGCGGTCGGGGTTGGGCACCGCGATCTCCACCCGGGCGCGGCGGCTGTCCTCGGCAAAGCGCGGCGCCAGGCGCGCAATGCGGCCGGCGAAGCGCTGCCCCGGAAGGGACTCGGAGGTGACCATGGCCGCCTGGCCGGCGGCCAGCCGGGGGTAGTCCTCCTCGGGCACCTGGATGACGGCGGTCAGGGGCCGGACGTGGACCACGTCCAGCAGCGGTTGGTGGGCGCTCACCGTATCGCCGGGGTCTACCATGCGCGCCGCCACCAGCCGGGTGTCGCCGCTCCCGGTCCAGTTTGCGCGCACGCGGGTGTAGCCCAGCTGCACCCGGGCCCGGCGCAGCGCGGCCGCGCGCTGCTGGACCCGGGCCTCGGCCACGGCCACGGCGGCGCGTTTGGCCTCGGCGCCGGCCTCGGCGGTGTCCAGCTGCGAGGCCGAGGCCATGTCGCGCCCCGCCAGGCGGCGGGTGCGCTCCAGCTCGCGCTGGGCCAGGCGGGCATCGGCCCGGGCCTGATCGCGCTCGGCGCGGGCCACGGCCAGGGCGGCCCCGGCCTCCGCCACCGCCTGGCGGGCCTCCTCGTCGTCCAGCGCCACCACCACCTGGCCCCGTTCCACCCGCTCGCCGATGTCCACCGCTACTTCCTCCACCTGCCCGGCGATCTTGGGGGCCACGGTGAACGCCTGTTCGGCCTCCAGGGTGCCGGTGAAGGAGCGCACGTCGCGGATGGTGCCGGTGGTCACCGAGGCCGCCTCCACCGCCACCCGGCGGCCGGCGTCGCCGTCCGGGGCGGGGCCCGGCGAGCGCCCCACCTGGTACCACCAGGCGGCGCCGGCGGCCACCACGATCAGGGCGAGGATGCCGAGGCGGACAGCGGCTCTCATGGGGGTGGTGGTTCCTGTGTGGGGGAGCGGGCGGCCGCTTACCGCCCTTGGCCGGCGGCTGCGGGCCCGGGTTCCGGGGGGCGGCGCGGTCAGGGTTCCGCGGCCGGCTCGCTGGCCAGGAGCTCCACTCCGAGGTGGAAGGCCGACTCGCCGCGGGCCAGGCAGAATACCACCTCCGCCAGGTGGCGCTCGTCGGCGGTGGTGCCGTCGATGGCCAGGCGCACCAGCTCGTGGGGCTCCAGCGGTTCCTCGGCCAGCAGGCCCAGACCCAGCGGTGAGCGGTCCACCACCAGCACCGTCAGCTCGCGTCCGTCGGCGCGCTCCACCCGGGCCGCCTGGTCCTCCCGGAAGCGCGGCGCCAGGCGCTGATCGGAGCCGGTGCCGCCGGCATCCAGCTCGCTGGAAAGGCGCATGTGGGCGGTTGCCAGGAGGTTGCCGGCCCAGGCCGGCAGGTCCCCCTGCATGGCCCCTTCCACCAGGCGGGCGAAGGCCGCGGACAGGTCTTCGGCGCAGGCCACTTGCGGCGGCGGTCGCTCCGCCCCCGCCGGGACGTCGGCGGCGGTGCCCTGGAGGTAGCGGATGCGCTCGCGGGTGCGCTCCACTACGGCAATGGCCTCCACCGGGGCGCCCACCGCCCTGCCGGAGCGGGCCAGTCCCTCCAGATCGGCCAGCACGCCGGCGATCAGCGCCTGCTCATTGCCCCCCATACCCCCTCACCCCCTGATCAGGCGGGACCGTGGCGATGGGCCGCGGCCTCGGGCCGCCCTTCGGAGCATCGTACTGGAAGCGAGCGTGGCTGGGGAAGCCGCTCAGCGGGGCTGGCGGCGGGAGTCAGGTGCCCAGGCGGTGCTCCCGGCGGAATGGGGTGCGGGAGCCGCCGGCGGCTTTCTTGCGGGCGGCCAGCAGGGTGCTCAGGCGCGAATGCGCCGCGCGCAGGAGGTCGGTGGCCCACGGCGGCGCGTCGGCGTCGGCCGCCTCCCGGATCAGGCGGGCCAGGGCGTCGGCCAGCTCCTCCGGGGTGGTGACGTTGAGCTCCGGCGGCGGGGAATAGGCGGCCGGAGGCCGGAAGGATTTGTCCATCAGGAAGCGCAGGCGCTCACGGGCGAGCATCAGCTCGTCAAGCGCCTCCGGCGGAATGCCCAGTCGCCAACCGGCCTGGGTCAGAGCCCGCAGCCGGAGGACCAAGTCGGAAACGACGCCGTCGTTGTCTTCGGGCATGGCGACCCCCCCGAGCCATAACCGATCCCTCCTGGGATGGTACTGGAAAGCGGCGCCGGCAGGGAAGTGGGGGGCGCGTGGCGGGGACCGGGGCCCCTAGCCGCCGAAGATCTCGGCCCCCAGCCCCCAGTTGGCGGCCAGGGTCTCGGTGCTGTTGAGCACCTCCTCGGCCATGGCCGGGTGGTTGAAGCGGCCCGCGGCGATCTGCGCCAGGGCCGTCTCCGGATCGGCGTGGGTGGTAAGGATATGCACCAGCTCGCCGGCATTGTCGCCGACGATCTCGCCGCCCAGCAGGGTGCCCTCGTCCATGTCCACCAGCAGGCGGGTGAAGCCCTCGTCGGCGTCGGCGCCCAGGGCCTTGGGGTTGGTCTCGAAGCTGGTGAAGCCCACCGCCGGCTCCCAGCCGGCGTCCTCGGCCTGGTCATCGTCCAGGCCCACGTGGGCCAGCTCCACCGCCGAGTAGACCACTTCGGGCACGGCGTCGTCGTCGGCCTCGGCGGAGCCGGCGGCAAGGATGTTCTGGACCGCCACCACGGCGTCGGCCATGGCGTGGTTGGCGGTCTGGCGCGGGTTGGCGCAGTCGCCGATGGCGTAGACGCCGGCGCGGCTGGTCTCGCGCGCGGTGTTGACCTGGACGTAGCCCCGGGCGTCGGTGGCGACCCCGGCGGCCGCCAGGCCCAGGTCGTCGGTGACCGGCTCGCGGCCGGTGCCGAGCAGGACCCAGTCGGCCTCGAAGGTGGCGCCGTCGTCGAGCTCGGCCACGGCGCGTTCGCCCTCGACGCGGGTGGCCGCCAGACGGCCGCCGGCGTGCCATTGCATGCCGTACTCCGCGAGCTTGTCCTCCAGGACCTTGCGCGCCTGCGGCGTGAAGGCGGTCTTGGCCAGGGGGCCGCGGGTGGCCAGCCAGGTCACCGAGCAGCCCAGCTGGCCCAGGATGAAGGCCATCTCGGTGGCGATGACCCCGGCCCCCACCACGATCACCTCGCCCGCCGGCGGCGCCGGCTCGTCGAACAGCATGTCGGTGGTGAGCACTCGCCCGGACGCCGGCTCCACGCCGTCCAGCGGCAGGGGCCGGGAGCCGGTGCCGAGGATGACGTGCCGGGTCTCGAGCGTGGTCGCGTCGGGGCCGTCGACGGTGACGTTGCCCTCGGCGTCGAGACGGCCGTGACCCCGGTACTTCTTCACGCCGAGGCGGTCCATGAATTTGACGTAGCTGTCCTGGACCTGGGCCACCACCCGCTCCTGGTGCTGCCAGGCGGCCGCCAGGTCACCGCGCAGGGGGCCGCCGGCGATGCCGCGGTCGGCGAATTTGGCCGACTTGGCGAGGGTCTTGGCGGTGTGGTGCCAGTCCTTCTTGGGGATGCAGCCGCGGTTGAGGCAGGTGCCGCCCCAGTCGGCGCGCTCCACGATGGCCACCTCCAGGCCGCGCAGGGCCGCGTAGATGGCGGCGCGGTAGCCGCCCGGGCCGCTGCCGATGACCA
>Ga0102944_1001026_pt1 | contig 19700 bp, 17 predicted proteins | sample SalPonD_shore_MG_FD_78172 | JGI IMG/M metagenome (GOLD analysis project Ga0102944, IMG submission 78172) | Salt pond soil microbial communities from South San Francisco under conditions of wetland restoration - Salt Pond MetaG... | ecosystem: Environmental > Aquatic > Marine > Intertidal zone >...
AAGGTTCTTCGCGTTGCATCGAATTAAACCACATGCTCCACCGCTTGTGCGGGCCCCCGTCAATTCCTTTGAGTTTCAACCTTGCGGCCGTACTCCCCAGGCGGAGAACTTAACGCGTTAGCTTCGACACTAAGCTCTTAAGTGAGCCCAACGTCTAGTTCTCATCGTTTAGGGCGTGGACTACCAGGGTATCTAATCCTGTTTGCTCCCCACGCTTTCGTGCCTCAGCGTCAGTGTTGGCCCAGGCAGTCGCCTTCGCCACTGATGTTCCTCCCGATATCTACGCATTTCACCGCTACACCGGGAATTCCACTACCCTCTGCCACACTCTAGTCCGCCAGTATCGAATGCAATTCCCAGGTTAAGCCCGGGGCTTTCACACCCGACTTAACGGACCGCCTACGCACGCTTTACGCCCAGTAATTCCGATTAACGCTCGCACCCTCCGTATTACCGCGGCTGCTGGCACGGAGTTAGCCGGTGCTTCTTCTGCTGGTAACGTCAAGACGATCGGGTTATTAACCCGCCGCTTTTCTTCCCAGCCGAAAGTGCTTTACAACCCGCAGGCCTTCTTCACACACGCGGCATTGCTGGATCAGGGTTGCCCCCATTGTCCAATATTCCCCACTGCTGCCTCCCGTAGGAGTCCGGACCGTGTCTCAGTTCCGGTGTGGCTGATCGTCCTCTCAGACCAGCTACCGATCGTCGCCTTGGTGGGCCTTTACCCCACCAACAAGCTAATCGGACGTGGGCTCATCCAAAAGCGCCAGGCCCCGAAGGGTCCCCAGCTTTCCTCCGTAGAGGGTATGCGGTATTAGCCCGAGTTTCCCCGGGTTGTCCCCCGCTTCTGGGCAGATTCCCACGCGTTACTCACCCGTCCGCCACTCGTCGCCAGGGAGCAAGCTCCCCGCGTTACCGTTCGACTTGCATGTGTTAGGCATGCCGCCAGCGTTCAATCTGAGCCAGGATCAAACTCTTCAGTTTAAAGTTTTCGGTTCCCGAGGGAACCAATAGCTTTTGCAAAGAGCGATCCCAAGCAAGGCTTGGGTGCTTGTTGCAGTTCCTTGCAGGTGCCGTTGACCGGCGCAAGGTCCCACACAAGTTACCTGACCGTATTGTCAAAGAGCGAAAAAATACTCCCGCCCGGGCGTTTCGCCCGGCGGGCCGGATATTATGTCCGGGAGCCGGCTGGCCGGTCAAGCTTTTCGCCTGACCCCGATTCCCGCTGGGCGGGCACCGGCAAAGGAGGCGCATTATACAGGCGGGTCCGGGGGCGTCAATAGGTTTTCGGGGGCCGAGGCAAAATGGTCTCACGCCAAGGCGCAAAGAGCGCCAAGACTCGCCTGCCCGTAAATGCCCGGAAACAGTCTCCCGGTTCGGGACCCGCCTCGAGCTTCGTTCCCGCCGCCCCCGCCCCGGGGCACACCGCAATCGGTACGGGCACGGTGCCTACCCGGCCCCAGGCAGGTCTGGGAGGCCGCCTCCCTTGGCGGCCCTGGCGACGCTGGCGGCTTGGCGTGAGCTCCTTTTGAAAAGCTACCGTAGCGTCGGGCAGAGATCGTGCCCTTCCGGGCGCTCCTACAACAATCCTTCCTCGCACCTTTGCGCCTTGGCGCGAAGAATTTTTCCTCCGCGCCTCTGCGTCTCTGCGTGAAGAATTTTTCTCTTGGCGGCTTTAGCGGCTTGGCGTGCCCACCTTTTTTGCTTTTACTTGATTGACACCCGCGCGATCCGCCGCTTGCCCACCTGGACCACGTGCTCGGCTCCTGCCGGGAGTTCCAGGTTGCGGTCGGTGACCCGCTCGCCGTCCAGCTTCACTGCCCCCTGCTTGAGCATGCGGAAGGCCTCCGAGGTTGAAGGCACCAGCCCGGCCCCCTTCAACAGGCTTGCTATGCCCAGCTTGCCGCCCGGCGCGGGCACCGTCACCTCCGGCATGTCGTCGGGCAGGGCACCCTTCTGGAAGCGCTCGATGAAGGCGGCCTTTTCCCTCTCGCCGGCCCCGGCGCCGTGGAAGCGGTCCACGATCTCCTCCGCCAGCCCGAACTTGAGGTCCCGGGGGTTCGCGCCGGCGCGCGCGCGATCCTTCAAACCCTGCAGCTCGGCGAGCGGGCGCAGGCTGAGCAGCTCGAAATAGCGCCACATGAGCTTGTCGGAGACCGACATGAGCTTGCCGAACATTTCCGCCGGCGGCTCGGTGATGCCGATGTAGTTGTCCAGGGACTTGGACATCTTCTGCACGCCATCCAGGCCCTCCAGCAGCGGCATGGTGAGCACCACCTGGGGCTTCTGGCCGAAGTGTTCCTGCAGGTGGCGTCCCACCAGCAGGTTGAACTTCTGGTCGGTGCCGCCCAGCTCCACGTCCGCCTTCAGGGCCACGGAGTCATACCCCTGGACCAGCGGGTAGAGGAACTCGTGCACCGCTATGGGCTGGTTTGCCCCGTAACGCTTGTGGAAGTCGTCGCGCTCGAGCATCCGCGCCACGGTATAGAGCGAGGCCAGCTCCACCATGTCGCCGGCATCCATTTTCGAGAACCACCTGGAATTGAACTCGATGACCGTGCGTTCCGGGTCCAGGATCTTGTAGATCTGTTCCTCGTAGGTGCGGGCGTTGGCCTTCACCTCGGCTTCCGTGAGGGGCTTGCGGATCGCGCTGCGGCCGGAGGGGTCGCCGATGCGGCCGGTGAAATCCCCAATCAGGAAAATCACCTCGTGCCCCAGGTCCTGGAACTGGCGCATCTTGTTGATGAGCACCGTGTGGCCCAGATGCAGGTCCGGCGCGGTGGGATCGAAGCCGGCCTTGATCCTGAGCGGACGGCCCGCCTTCAGGCGCTCCGCCAGTTCCTCCCGGCGCAGGATCTCGTCCGCGCCTCGCTCCAGCTCGGCCAGCGCCTTGGCAACGTCTGTCATGGTTATATCGGGCAGCGTGAAAACAGGCGGGGCATTATCCGCCATCCGGCGCCGGCCTTTCCATGGCATCGGCGGCGCGAGTGCGCACGCGGAGATTGACGCCGCCCCCCGCCCCGGCTAAGGTTGTCGAACAAAATTTGAGGATTTTCCGTGGCTTACCGGCCGTTCATCCCCCGAGATTACAAGCTGTTCCGGCCGCACAATACCGCCCGCAGGCCGTCGCGCCACTGGCTGTGGCTTGGCGCTATCGCCGTGCTGGCCCTGGGTGGTTTCCTGGCATGGCCCGGCGACGAGGCACCGGCGGACGACGTGGCCGGGGCCAGCGCGACGCGCAACCAGCCGCTGGCGCTGCCGCCCGCGGACGATCGGGCGCCCACCGGGGCGACCATGTCGTCCGTCGCGGATTCGGGCACGGGCAAACCCATCCCCACCGATGAACCCGCCGCGAGCCCGGTGTCCCACGACTGGAAGACCGTCACGGTCCGGCCCGGGGACACGCTGGCCTCGATCTTCGGACGCCAGGGCCTGGGGCCCGTCACGGTGCATCACGTGGTCTATCTCAATGACGATACCGCCAGGCTGCGCGACCTGAAGCCCGGCGAGCAGCTCAAGCTCGACCTGGACGACGACGGGAACCTGGCCGCGTTGCAGTTCGAACTGGACGAGGCCCACCTGGTGCAGGTGGACCGGCAGGAGGACACGTTCGCCAGCCGGGTCATCGACCGGCCCATCGAGACGCGCATCGCCCAGGCCAGCGGCGTGATCGACGATTCGCTGTACGCGGCCGCCAAGCAGGCCGACCTGTCCGACGCCCTGACCATGGAGCTCGCCCACATTTTCGGCTGGGACATTGACTTCGTTTACGACATCCGCGCCGGCGACCGCTTCTTCCTGATCTACCAGGAGCTCTACCGGGACGGCAAGAAGCTGCGTGACGGCGAGGTGCTGGCCGCCACTTTCATCAACCGGGGCGAGAACATCACCGCGGTGCGCTACGACAAGGGCGACGGCCGGGCGGAGTACTACACCCCGGATGGCCACAACATGCGCAAGCAGTTCCTGCGCACCCCCGTGGACTTCCGCCGCATCAGCTCGCGCTTCAACATGAACAGGCTGCACCCGACCCTGGGGTATCGACGCCCCCACGAGGGCGTGGACTATGCCGCGGACCGGGGCACGCCGATCATCGCCACCGGCGACGGGCGCATCAAGCGGGCGAGCTGGTACGGGGGTTACGGCAACTGCGTGATCATCGAGCATGCCGGGCGTTTCGAAACCCTCTACGGGCACATGTCCAAGTATGCGCGCGGCATCAAGGCCGGCGCGCACGTACACCAGGGCCAGGTCATCGGCTACGTGGGCATGACCGGCACGGCCACCGGGCCGCACGTGCACTACGAATTCCACGTGGACGGCAAGGTACGCGACCCGCTGAAGGTGGAGCTGCCGCCGGCACCGTCCCTGGCGAAGTCCGAGCTGCCGGAATTCAGGCAAGCCGCGGCGCCGCTGGTGGCGCGCCTGGACATCCTGCACGCGAAGACCATGCTGGCGCGCCTGGCGCGCTGACAGGACTCAGGTTCGTTCGCCCCGATCCCGAAGCAACAAACAAAGCCCCTTGAGCGATCTCTTCATCGGCCTGATCTCCGGCACCAGCCTGGACGGCGTGGACGCCGTGCTGGTGGCCCTCGACGGTGACGCCGTCAGGCTCCGCGCCAGCCATTCACTGCCCTACCCGGAAGACCTGCTGCGCTCGGTGCGCCGGGCCGCCGATCCGAACGAGCGGCTCAGCGCCGACGGGTTCGGGGCCCTGGACGCCAGGCTGGGCGAACATTTCGCATTGGCGACCGAGACCCTGCTTGAGCGGACCGGCATCGCCCCCTTGGATGTGAAGGCCATCGGCAGCCACGGGCAGACTATCGCCCACGATGCATCGCTGGGCTATTCGGTCCAGCTCGGCGACCCGAACCGCATCGCCGAGCGCACGGGGATCACCACCGTGGCGGACTTTCGGCGCCGCGACATCGCCGCCGGCGGCCACGGCGCGCCGTTGATGTGTGCCTTCCACGACGCAGTGTTCCGGCAGGCGGACCGGGAAGTGGCGGTACTCAACCTGGGCGGAATCGCGAATCTGACCCTGCTGCCCGCGGACGCGAAGGCGCCGGTCACGGGTTTCGACACCGGCCCGGCGAACTGCCTGCTGGACAACTGGACGCGGCGCAACCAGGAGCGGGCGTACGACGAGGACGGCGCCTGGGCGGCGACCGGATCCACCGACCCGGCGCTGCTCCGGAAGATGCTCGACGATCCCTATTTCCTCCTGCCCCCCCCCAAGAGCACGGGTACCCAGCATTTCGGCGGGCAGTGGCTGGACGGGATGCTGGCCGGGACGAAGCTGGAAGCCACGGACGTGGCCGCCACGCTGGTGATGCTGACGGTGGAGTCCGTGGCCCAGGCGCTGGAGCGGGCCGGTTTCCGGCCCGAGGTACTGGTCTGTTGCGGCGGCGGTGCGCGGAACGGCCTGCTGTTGGAGCGCCTGCGGGAACGCCTGGAGGGCACCCGGATGGCCACCAGCGGGGACCACGGACTGGCGCCGGAATGGGTGGAGGCCGCCGGATTCGCATGGCTGGCCCGGGAGACGCTCGCCGGACGCCCGGGCAACCTGCCCTCGGTCACCGGCGCCGCGGGGCCGCGAGTGCTGGGGGCGGTCTACCCGGGATAAGCGGCACATGGAGGAAGAGGGGTCAGGTATCCCCTCGCCGCGCTGCGCGCGTCGATCCCCTTTGAAAAAGGCTCATCGCGGAATTCCGGGAGTGATGGGGGATGAGCGAGGTCCGGCTTCGGGACACGCCGTGGACCCATCCCTGGGGGCTCGACTGCAGCGTCCCTGCTGCAGACGGTCCCGAATTCGGACCTCGCGCACCCGCTCTGTATGGCGCACTCGAAAGGCGGGGGTGCGGCGGGTCCTGGCGAGACCGTCGCCGCCAGGACGGCGGCGTCGGAGCCTACAGGGAGGTATTCACGGCGTTCTCGACAGGACCCGCCGCACCTCTGTCCACTCTGGCCTGGAAAGTGCCGCTTGAAGCCCCGGAATGCCGCGATGAACCTTGAAAATGGCATGGCGGAGCCGCCCTTTCCCAAAGGGCGGTCAGGAGGAATTCATCCCAGGCGTTCCTTTGCACTGAGTGCAACGGAAATCCCGGCCCGCCATGTACCGGAGGCCACCTCCGTCTACATCGGGATCGTGTGCGCCAGCCGTTGGCCGTTAAAGAACTCGATACGCTCCTTCTGCGGGTTGTAGCGCATGCGGATCCTGCCCTTCGCGCCGTCCAGGGTTATGAAATCACCGGCGGCGATCTGCAGGGCCTCCCCGGAATCGATGTGCTCGATGAGAATGCCCGTGCGCGAGGCCGGCGCCACGCCGGTGTAACCGGAACGCGGCCCGGCCAGCATGATGCCGTAACGGGGCTTGCCCTTTGGCTGGGAGGCGCTGGTCGTAATACCCAACGCGTACTCCGTGGGGGCATTGCCGGCGTTCACGATGTCCACTCCGCGCACCAGGCCGTAATGGCCGGACCGGTTGATGCCGTTCACCTCCATGCCCACGGCCGGGTTGCCGTTGTAGGTCGAGGCGATGCTGTTCAGCCCCCACACGGCGCCGCCCTCGCCCTCGTTCTCCGCGTACAGGGTGGCGCCCACCGCCCCGCCGGAACCTTCCTGGCGTATGGCCGAGCCCAGCGGGGCGGCCGGGCCGGATTCCCCCGGCGGCACCAGGGTGTAGAAGGCGGCCCCGTTGCGGTCATCGCCGCGCACGGTCTTGCTCGAGTACAGCGGCGGATTACCCGTCAGGTCCATGAATTCCCAGGCCCGGAGCTTCGGGGGCGTGCGGTCCCCCACCACCAGGTCGGCGGCGGTGAACACCCCCAGGGCCCCGGACGCAAAGCTCAACGCCGCCATTGCCAGGGCGGCCGGCAACCAACGCAACATGGTCGAAACTCCTGCATTTGGACCGTGGATCGAGTATAAACGGGGCATCCTGAACGGCTGCCGAACGTGACCATGGAGCGAATCCCGCGTCTGCTGGAGGACTGGTTCGGGGAAACCCGCCGCGACCCCGGGCAAATCAGGGCGCGTTCCGGGTTCTGGTTCGGCCCGGACAAGGCCAGGGACGCGCGCCTCGGGGAGCGCTACGGGGAACTGGTCCGCCAGGCCGCCGCCGGTGAATTGCTGGCCTGGCAGGACGAGCCGGAGGCGCGGCTCGCCCTGATCCTGTTGCTGGACCAGTTGCCGCGCAATCTGTACCGGGGAACGCCCAGGGCGTTTGCAACGGACCCCCATGCCGCCGCCCTGACGCTCGCCGGCATCGCCACGGGCATGGAGCTGTCCCTGTCCGCAGTGGAACAGGTGTTCTTCTACATGCCGCTGCAGCACGCCGAGGACCGGGCCACCCAGCGGCTGTCGGTGCAGCAGTTCCGCGGCCTGGTGGAACGCAACCCGGACCAGCAGGAAACATTTGAATGGTTCCTCGATTACGCGGAAGAGCACCGCGACATCATCGAGCGCTTTGGACGCTTCCCCCACCGCAACGCCATCCTGGGCCGCGAGTCCAGCGACGGGGAACTGGCCTACCTGGAGAAAGACGCGCCGCGTTTCGGCCAGCGCTGAGCCGGGGACTGGAGGCGCAGGATCTCACGAAATCTCGCCCCTCGACTCGGTCCTTACCGGGGACGCCCGCTATGGCAGATTTGCGCGGTCCGCATGTTGCTGTTTGAGGGCCCGGACGGGCCCGACGCGGTTTACCCGCCGCAGTCCAGGCCCTGCACGATGCTCAGACGGCTCAGCGGAATGCCGCCCGCCGGCAATGCCGGGTCCAGCGGCTGCCACGTGGCAGCCCCTCGCTGGCACGACCGGAAATACAGGCTCAACGTGCCCCAGACGTGGGCCTCCTTCGTCCCCGGATCGAACTCCCCGAAGCGCATGCCCTCGTACCGGTAAAGCGCCATGGCGCTGCGGTTGCCCTGGATATCGCCCACCCCCTGCAGCCAGATCGGGTTGCCCTCGGCGTCGTAGGTATACCAATACGCCAGCACCTGGTTGCGGTCCGGCCCCAACACCTCCACGTTGAAGCCATGCCCGCTCTGGGGCAGGAAAAACCACGATGCGGTCAGCGCCGGCTCGATGTCGTGTGCCTTGGCGTCCAACTGGAACGGCCCGATGTCGCAGTCGAACCGCGGCCCGGTGGCACGCACGAAACCCCGCGCGTCCACCGGCGGGCAGTGCAGGTCCTCCGCCGCCCCGATTGCCGGGCTGTCGGGCTCCAGGGCGATGGTGGGGATTGGCCCGCCGTGATCGCCGAAGGTGCCCAGCTCAGGATCGGTTTCCGGCTGATCCGTGGGCTGATCCAGCCCACAAGTACCGTCCCCATCGATGTTGTGGCCGAGGGAAATCAGCTTCGCCCCGGTGCCCACAAAGGCACAGTCGTCGCCGTCGTTTCCGGCCACGATGGTATTGACCAGTGTCGTCGCGCCATTGACCCAAATCCCCGCCGTGCCTCCACTATTGCCCTGAGTGGCGGTACCCCCAGAATTGCCTGTCAGGATGGAGTTGATCACGGTCATTTCACCGGACGATGCAAGCGCACCGCGCCCACCGCCCGGAAAGGCGGGTACGATGGTCACGTCCGTGATCGTCACATTTTGAAGCTGCAGCATCCCCGTGGTGTCGTTGAAAATTGCCCCGCCAAGGGACAGCCCGTTAAAGGCGTCAGCAACGACTTTGTCAATAGTCACATTTTGCAATTGGGCCTTACCGCGAATAATCATCACGCCGCCCACAGTATTCGACCCCTCCAGTGGCCCTTCGTTTACAAAATCCGTCAGGCGCAAGTCAGTTAGCGTCAAGTCACCAGCCACGTCCACGCAGAATGGCCTGTGAAAGTTGCGAATGCCATCAATGACCGCGCCGCGCCCGTTGATTATGATCCGACTCATGATGGATAGTAGCGTGCCGCGCGAACTTGCATCACAGCCTTCATCACCGTCTGGAAAATTCTCAGGACTGTACCGCCCTGCTGGCGCAAGGTTGATAACGTCTCCCTCGCCGTTTCCGTTCGCCGCCAGGATGGCATCGTTGAGCGCTTGGACGTCGCCATCCGGAATGTCAAACACCGCGCTTGACGCCGCACTCGACCAAATGGCCAGCAAAGACGCCGCCGTAATCCACGCCCTTTTCATCATCCGCACCTCCCTGGATCGATCAGCCGCCCGGGCCCGCCCCGCGCCGCACCTCTTCCCAGCTGTGCGCCGCGGTGGCCGGGTTGTAGGGGGGCATTTTGCCATTTGCGTATGAATCGTCGCTTAACAGCGAAGCGCGGCAGTCCGGCTTCGCCATGCAATTGGCGATCAGCTTTTTCTGGATGGCCTGGGCGCTGTGTACGATTTCGTCCGCTGGCGGCTGAGGCGGCTGTGGCAGAGGTGGAGCAGCCATCGCGGCCGCCGTCAACATCAGACTGCCGATCGTCAGTGTTCGTATACCAATCATGTCGTCCCCCGCTATCAAGCGATGCGTGGGGCGGACCTGGATTGCGGCTGTCGAAGGCAGGGGTCTCGTTGTTCATGTCCAGCACCCAATAGTCGCTCGTCTGAAAAGCGTAGATGCCGCTCCACCAGGCATTGCTCTGGCTGTAACTGCTGGGTCCGGACGGGCAGCCGTTAACCGCGCCGCTCGGCCAGAGACACGGGTTAGTGATTGTCAGTGGGTTGCTGGAAGTCCCCTCGCTGAGGGAATAATAACTGGTCTTGACGCCAGCACCGACGAGGCCGGAGTCGTCGAAGCCGTAGGACAGGCCAGGCTGCGGACAAGCCACAAGCATTGTCAGCAGCCCGATTAAATGCACGGATGGTTTCATGCTTACCCCCCTCATTCGATGAAGCGCCACCGGACAATTAGCGTATTTAAACTCTGAAGGTATAATGTATTTGCGAGATTACCCCCCCCCTTGCGGTAGTTGTCAACCAGGGCTCGGGGCGCCCCATTGCGGCCTGGAGAAGCGCCCCCACTCGCGGGCTCCTATGAAGGGTCGGTGAGCGGGTCACGGGGTCGCGCCCAACCCCGCTCCTCCCCCTCCAACCTTCCACCTGCCCGCTGACTGCTATCATGCCGCGCCATGCGTGTTCCCCCGATCTGGCGCAGCAAGTTCTTCTGGGTGGGTGTTCTGTATTTCGCCCAGGGATTCCCGCTGGGCGTGTTCTACGAGATCCTGCCGGTCCACTTCCGCCAGCAGGGCGTCAATCTCTCCGACATCGGTTTCCTGAGCCTGCTGGGGCTGGCCTGGAGCATCAAGTTCCTGTGGGCCCCGGCGGTGGATTATTTCCGCCATCACCGCCGCTGGATGTTCGGGGTGGACCTTCTGATGGGCGCCCTGATGCTGGGGCTCGCCATGGATGCGCAGATGAGCCCCTGGATCTGGGTGGCCATCGGGGCCTTCACGCTGCTCTCCGCCACCAACGACATCGCCATCGACGGCTACACCATCGAGCTCCTCAACAAGCGCGAGCTGGGCCTGGCCAACGGGCTTCGCATCAGCTTCTACCGGGTGGGGCTCCTGGCCACCGGCGCGCTGCTCATGTTGCAGGGCATGGTGGGCTGGTCCGGAGTGTATCTGGGGGTGGCCCTGATCCTGGTGGCCTCGGGTTTCGTCTGCCTCACGGCGCCCCCGGAGCGGGAACGCCCGGACCAGGGGCTGAGCTCTCCGGGCGAGGAGCTCAAGGCCTTCGCCTCGCGGCCCCTGGCGCTGGGCACGGCGCTGGCGCTGGTGGCGGGACTGCTCGCGGGCGCGCTCAGGCACCCGTACCTGGCGTTCGCGCTGATCGCCGCGGGGGTTTTCATGGGCTGGCTGGAGCGCCGGCGCCCCGGCGAGCGCGCGCCGCCGGGTCCGATCCTGGGCGCATTCCTGGAAATGCTCGAGCGGCCCTACATCCTGCCGGTGATGGTGTTCATCCTCACCTTCAAGCTGGCCGACACCACCATGGGATTCATGGTCAAGCCCTTCTGGGTGGACTCCGGTTTCACGCCGGCGGAGATCGGGCTGGTATCGGTGAACGTCGGGATCGGGCTTTCCATCGTCGGCGGGCTGATGGGCGGCTGGTTCACGGACCGGGTGGGCATTTTCCACGGCCTGTGGATCCTGGGACTGTTCCAGGCGCTGTCCAACCTGGGCTACACGGCACTGGCCTTCTGGTTCCCCTACGGGGATCCCTCCTTCCACCCGGAGCTCGCCCACCGGGTGGCCATGTACACGGCCAGCGGCTTCGAGTCATGGACCCAGGGGCTGGGCACCGGCGCGTTTCTCGCCTTCCTGATGGGCATCGTGGACAAGCGCCGCGCGGCCACGGAATTCGCGGTGCTGTCGTCAATTTTCACCCTGAGCCGCTCGGTGGCGGGCTGGCTTGGAGGCTACGGGGCCGAGTCCCTGGGCTACGGGCCGTTCTTCGCCATCACCGTGGCGCTGGCACTGCCCGCCTACGCGCTTCTGCCCTGGGTGCGGGGTATGCTCAACTACGCAGCGTCCAAGCCGGGCTGGGGCCAGGGCGACGACGCCGAGGAATCAACGGCCTGACGACGGGGCTCAATCGCCCAACTCGTAGTCCATGATCAGCGGTGCGTGATCGGAGAACCGTTGGTCCGTGTAGATGTCCGCCGCGCGCACCGCGTCCTTCAGGTCGGGCGTGACCACGTGGTAGTCGATGCGCCACCCGGTGTTGTTGTCCCAGGCCCGGCCCCGGTTCGACCACCAGGTGTATTGTTCCGGCTCCCCGTTGACCTGGCGGAAGGCGTCCACCCAGCCAACCTTGCCGAAAACCCGGTCCATCCAGGCGCGCTCCTCGGGCAGGAACCCTGAGTTCTTCTGGTTGGAGCGCCAGTTCTTGAGATCTATCTCCCTGTGGGCGATGTTCCAGTCCCCGCACACGATCACGGGGCGCCCCTGTCGCCTCAGCTTGCGCATGAACGGCAGGAACCGGTCCATGAACGCGTATTTCACCTCCTGGCGTTCTTCACTGGAGCTGCCCGAGGGCAGGTAGAGAGAGGCCACGGTGAGCTCGGGGAAATCCAGCTGCAGGTAGCGCGCCTCGGCGTCCATTTCGGGCCATCCCAGCCCGTAGATGACCCGCTGCGGCTCCCGGCGCGAGTACACGGCCACGCCCGAGTACCCCTTCTTCTCGGCATCGTGGTAGAAGACGTGGTAACCCTGCGGGTAGAACACGGCGGGGTCGAGCTGGTGCGCCTGCGCCTTGGTCTCCTGCAGGCAGACCACGTCGGCGTCCTGTTCGGGAAGCCACTCGAAGAAGCCCTTCCGGGCGGCGGCGCGTACGCCGTTGCAGTTCAGTGTGATGACTCTCATGTGTTCCTTTGTGCTCGATGCGGTTCGTAACGGATCATCGCGGAATTGCGGGAGCGGGGCATGAAAACGGGCGAACGCGATGTGCTTGCGGGACACGCCGTAAACCCATCCCTGGGGGCTCGACGGCGGCCGTCCGGGCCGCCGACGGTCCCTCAAGCACATCGCGTCCACCCATTGGTCCAGCGATATCACGGGGCGGTGGGGCCTGGCGAGACCGTCGTCGCCAGGGATGGCGGCGCCGGAGCTTACAGGGACGTACCTGCAGCGTTCTCGACAGGCGCTGCCGCACCTCTGCCCCTCGCTGCCGATAAACCGCGATGAGCAATTCCGAGAAAGATGCAGCTTAATCGTCCCGCCAAGAGCGTACCAGCCGCCCGGCACGCTATCACGGGCTACAATGGCGCCGCGCCAACGGGGAGTGCATGGTGAAAGACTACCGGCAAAGGCTGATCGAGCTTGCCGTCGAGGTGGAAGCGCTTCGCTTCGGCGAGTTCACCCTGAAATCGGGCAGGCGCAGCCCCTACTTCTTCAACGCCGGCGCATTCTGCACCGGTGCTTCCCTGGCCGGGCTGGGCCGTTGCTACGCGGAGGCGCTGCTGGCCAGCGGCATCGGCTTCGACATGCTGTTCGGCCCCGCCTACAAGGGCATACCGCTGGCCTGCGCCACTGCCGCGGCACTCGCCGAACATCACGGCCGGGACGTGCCCTGGTCGTTCAACCGCAAGGAAGCCAAGGACCATGGCGAGGGCGGCCACCTGGTGGGCGCGCCGCTCGCGGGCCGCGTGGTGATCGTGGACGACGTGATTTCGGCGGGCACCGCGGCGCGAGAGTCCCTGGCCCTGATCCGCGACGCCGGCGCCAGCCCCGTCGCGCTGCTGATCGCCCTGGACCGCCAGGAACGCGGCGCCGGCGAGCGCTCCGCGGTGGACGAGCTGGCCGAGGCCGAGGGCCTGCCGGTGGTGCCCATCGCGCGCCTGGACGACCTGGTGACCTGGCTCTCCGAACGGCCTGAATACGGGGAAACCCTGGCGTCGATGCGTTCCTACCGGGAACGCTTCGGGGCCTGATAACATCGGGCCATCCCAGGACCAGCAAGACGCCATGAGATTGCTAATCACCATCACGGCTCTCGCCCTCGCTTCCGCCGTCGCCGCCGCCCCCAAGGGCGGCAAGCTCTATCGCTGGGTGGACAACGAGGGCAAGGTGCACTACTCGGACCAGATTCCGCCCGAATACGCCAACCAGGCCCGCCAGCAGCTCAATGCGCAGGGCATTCCCGTGGAGTCCGTACAGGCCGCGCCCACGCCCGAGCAGCTGGCGGAGGCGCGCAAGAAGGCCAGGGCCGAGGCGGAGGCGCGCCAGCAGAAGGAGGAACAACACCAGCGCGACACCCTGCTCACCAACGCCTACGGCTCCGTGGCGGACATCGAGCGGGCCCGCGACCAGGAAATCAGCGCCCTGCAGCGCACCGTGGACATGACTCGAGCCGCCCAGGACAGCTACCGGAACCGCTTGCGGGAATACGTGCACCGGGCCGGCGACATGCAGCGCACCGGGCGCGAAGTGCCGGATTCGCTGGTATCCAACATGCACGAGGCCCGCGCCAAGATCCAGGAACGCCGGGATTACATCGAGCAGAAGCGCGCCGAGCAGGCCACGGTGTTCGCCGAGTACGAGCAGGACATCGCCCGTTTCAAGGAGCTCACCGGCGACGAGGACAAGGGCCAGGAGCAGCGCTAGGCGCCCAGCCTCCAGTTGTGGGAGGTCCCGGAAGGGGCCGATAGCGGGCACCGGGCCCGTACGGGCCCTCCCAAATCAACCGATCCCCCTGCTTCAGAACGGCAACTCCAGGTCCGGCTTCACGGCCAGCAACTGGCGCCGGAATTGTTCCTGGATGCGGCTTAGCGCCGCCTCGTCGTCACCCTCGAAGCGCAATACCAGCGAGGGCGTCGTGTTGGAACAGCGCACCAGCCCCCAGCCATCCGGAAAATCGGCGCGCACCCCGTCGATGGTTGTCAGGCGCGCATCGTCGAATGACGCCTGCTCCCTGAAATCCTCGAGAATCCGGAAGTTCTCGCCCTCCTCCGTCTTCACCTTGAGTTCCGGCGTGCTGACGCCCGCGGGCAGTCCCTCCAGCACCTCTCCCGGCTCGCCCGCCTCCGCGGCGAGGATTTCCAGCAGGCGGCAGGCGGAGTAAAGCCCATCGTCGAACCCGTACCAGCGCTCGGTGAAAAAGAAATGCCCGCTCATCTCCCCGGCCAACAGCGCGCCGGTCTCCTTGAGCTTGGCCTTGATAAGCGAGTGCCCGGTCTTCCACATCACCGGGCTGCCCCCGCAATCCACGATCTCATTGGCCAACCTGGCACTGCACTTCACGTCGAAAAGGATCACGGCTCCCGGGTTGCGGGTCAGCACGTCGCGGGCGAAAAGCATCATGATGCGGTCCGGGTAGATGATCTGCCCCGAAGGCGTCACCACGCCCAGCCGGTCCCCGTCGCCGTCGAAGGCCAGACCCAGGTCCGCCTGGTTGTCGCGCACGGCCTGGATCAGATCCTCCAGGTTCCCGGGGTCGCTCGGATCCGGGTGATGGTTGGGGAACTCGCCGTCCACCTCGCAGTAAAGCGGCACCACCTCAGCGCCGATGGCCTTCATCAGCTCCGGGGCGATGTCGCCGGCAATGCCGTTTCCGGCGTCCACCACCACCTTGAGGGGCCTTTGCAGCTGGATGTCGCCGGCGATCCTCTCGATATAATCGTCACGGACGATCGCGGTCCTGCGGCTGCCCTCTCCGCGCTTGAGCCTGCCTTCCTCGATGCGCTCGCGCAGCCCCCGGATGGCCTGCTCGGCCAGGGTCTCGTCGGCAAGCACGATCTTGAAGCCGTTGTAGTCCGGCGGATTATGGCTGCCGGTGACCATCACACCGCTGTGGGTGCGAAGCTGGTAGGTGGCGAAGTAGAGCACCGGCGTGGGCACGGCGCCCACGTCCACCACTTCGAGTCCGGTTGCCGCAAGCCCGTCGCTCAGGGCCTTAAGGAGATCGGGACCGGACAGCCGCCCGTCCCGGGCCACGGCGATGGACTCGACCTTGCGCTCGACGGCCTCCGACCCGATGGCGCGCCCTATCAACCGGGCCGTCTCCGGGGTCAGGGACTCACCCACCACGCCACGGATGTCATAGGCACGGAACAGGTGCGGGTCCAGGCTCGGTCCCCTGGGCCTGGCCGGCGCGGGTGCCGGGGCGGCGGGCTTCGGCGCGGCCGGCTGCGCGGCGTGCGCCGCCGCCTGGTCGTGACGCTCCCTGAATTGGCGCTGCAGCCGGGGCAGGCTTCGGCGCAGCCAGGCGGATGCCACCAGCACCAACAGGCTTGCGATGAAGCCGGACCACAGGAATACGTCGGAGTGCGTGCCGAGAGGCAGGAACCCGCGGCGACTGGCTTCGGCAATGCGCAGCCGCGAGCCCGGCACCGGCACCGAAGCGTTCCGCGGGGAAGCCTTGGCGGCCTGATCGCCGAGTCCGTGCAGCTCCCGGTCGTTCCAGTTGCCCTCGCCCTGCCAGAGCCCCAGATACCCGCCGCTCACGTGCGCCTGGTCCACGACGGCGAACAGTTCCGAGGCCGGCCAGGCGGCGCGCACGAATCCCAACAGCGTTTCGCCGTCGTGGGCCATCACCGGCTCGAGCACCACCCAGTGCGCCGGCTTGCCGGGCGGCTCGTGAACCTCGACGGGCGGGATCTCGCCGTTGTCCAGGAACGTCCAGATCAGGTCCAGGGCCGCGTAGTCCAGGCCCGGGTAACCCGTCACGTCGCGCTCGTCCACCGTGGCCGACAGCAATTCAACGGAATCCACGCCTTCCAGGCTGGACTTCAGCCGTGACGCGGTCCCGGCTCGGGCCTCCGCGTCGTCGCCAGACAGCGCCTCGCGGACCGGCGCGCTGGCCGCGGCTTCGGCCACTGCCTGTCGCCTGCCCCGAATTTCGGTGGCCAGCGCGTTCACGGCCCAATCGGCGGTCTCGACCAGGTGCGCCTGCCGAGTCTGCTCCCGGTGCCGCTCGAAAAGCTGGTAGCCGAACACCGCCGCGCCCGCCAGCGCCAGGCCCATGAGCACGGGAAACACCAGCCGGTAGAGCGGGCGGTCTTCCCGCCGACGCCCCGGGCTACGCGAGTGACTGCCTGCCGCCATGAACTCTCCCCCCGTTACTTGCGAAATCACCGTCTGCCGGAGTGGCCGAATCCCCCCGCGCCACGCTCCGACGCCTCGAAATCCGTCACCACCTGGAACGCCGCGCGCACCACGGGCACGAAGACCAGCTGCGCGATGCGCTCGCCCACCCGGATGTCGAAGGGCTCATTGGAACGATTCCAGCACGATACGAAAACCTGGCCCTGGTAGTCGGAATCGATCAGTCCCACCAGGTTGCCCAGCACGATGCCGTGCTTGTGGCCCAGCCCGGAACGGGGAACGATCACCGCGGCCAGCTCCGGGTCGCCCATGTGCAGCGCGAATCCCGTGGGAATCAGGTGGGTTTCCCCCGGCCCGACTCGCAAGGCACGGTCAAGGCAGGCGCGCAGGTCCAGCCCCGCCGAGCCATCGGTGGCATAGGCAGGCAGCGGGATGTCCCCGCCCAGCCTCTCGTCCAGGATTTTGAGCTTGATCCGGTGCACGTGATTTCTATCGATCGGTTTGACCCACGGCCGCCGCCCTCGGGCATTGCGCGAAACGCTCCGCGATCAACGCCAGCAGCGACCGTGCCAACTCGGGTTTCGCCGCCCGCGGCAATTCGTGGCGGCCGCCCGGCCAGAGTACCGTGAGCGCGTTGTCCCGGTCGTCGAACCCGGTCTCATCGCCACCCACGTGATTGGCGGCGATCATATCAAGTCCCTTGGCCTGCATCTTGGTGCGGGCATTCGCCTCCACGTCGCCGGTCTCGGCGGCGAAGCCCACGGTGAACGGCGCGTTCGTCATGGCCGCCACATCCGCCAGGACGTCCGCCGTGCGCTCCAGTTCCAGAGCGGGCGTCTGCTCGCCCTTCTTGATCTTGGAAGCCTGCGAGCGGCGCGGTCGGAAATCGGCGATGGCGGCGACCCCGATGTAGATGTCGCTGTCAGCGGCGCGGGCCAGTACCTCGCGGTGCATGTCCGCGGCGCTTTCCACCGCCACGCGCTCGCAGCCGGGCGGCGTGGACAGGGTCACCGGTCCGGCCACCAGGGTCACCCGTGCCCCGGCGCGGGCCGCGGCTTCCGCCACGGCGAAGCCCATGCGCCCGGAAGAGCGGTTGGTAATGTAGCGAACCGGGTCCAGGGCCTCCCGAGTCGGTCCGGCGCTGATCAACAACCGGGCGCCTTTCAGCGGGCCGTCCGGCACCGCAAGCGCCTCGGCGATGGCAGCCGGCTCAAGCAGCCGGCCCTCCCCGGACTCACCCTCCGCCAGCGGCCCGATGGCCGGGCCCAGGATGTCCATGCCACGCTCTTTGAGCAGCGCCACGTTGTCCCGGGTTGCATGGTTGCGCCACATGCGCACGTTCATGGCCGGCGCCAGCCAGATCGGCGCCTCGGTAGCCAGACACAGGGTGCTGAGCAGGTCGTCGGCCCGGCCATGGGCCAGCCGGGCGATGAAGTCGGCGCTGGCGGGCGCCACCACCACCAGATCGGCCCAGCGGGCCAGCTCCAGGTGGCCCATGCCCGCCTCGGCCGTCGCATCGAACAGCTCGGTACGGACGGGCCGGTGGGTGAGTGCCTGGAAGGTGAGCGGGGCGATGAATTCAGTGGCCGCGCGGGTCATGACCACCTGCACCGCATCGCCACCCTTGACCAGCAGGCGGGCGAGCTCGGCGGCCTTGTAGGCGGCGATGCCGCCGGTCACGCCGAGCAGGACGCGCCTCCCGCCTTCCGTTCGTTCGTTGCTCATGGGGCAATTGACCACAAGGGAACGGCCCCATAGCTTACAGCCATCACGTTTCCATTGCCGTGTCCGGAGTGCCACGCGCGGTGCCAAGCTTCCCGCCATGGGTATCAAGGACTGGCCGACGGGGGAACGCCCTCGGGAAAAATTGCTGGCCGCCGGACCCGGCGCGCTCTCGGACGCGGAGTTGCTCGCGATTTTCCTGCGCACCGGCCGGCGCGGCCTGACGGCGGTGGACCTGGCCCGGGAGCTGCTCGCCGACTTCGGGGGCCTTCGCCCCTTGCTGGCCGCGCCCGCCGAGCGCTTCTGCGGCGCGGACGGGTTGGGGCCGGCCAAGTACGCGCAGCTCGCCGCGGTGCTGGAAATGGCCCGCCGCCATCTCTACCAGCGCCTGGCCCGCGGCGAGGCGCTCACCAGCCCGGATGCCACGCGCAGCTTCCTGCAGGCGAAGCTGCGCGACGCGGACTGCGAGGTGTTCTGTGCCCTGTTCCTGGACACCCGCCACCGGGTGATCGCCTTCGAGGAGCTGTTCAACGGCACCATCGACGGCGCCAGCGTCCATCCCCGCGTGGTGGTGCGCCGGGCCCTGCACCACAACGCCGCGGCGCTGATCCTGGCCCACAACCACCCTTCCGGGGTGGCCGAGCCATCCGCCGCGGACCGCGCCATCACCCGCAGGCTCCGTGACGCACTGGGTCTGGTGGACGTCCGGGTGCTTGACCACATGGTGGTGGGGGACGGTGTCACCACGTCCTTCGCGGAACGGGGCTGGCTGTAGTCTTCCCTTGAATTCCCCCGGGCGCTCGGGTATAAAGTGCGGCTTCCCTGCCCGGCGCCCCGCCGGGGTTTCCCGCCGGCAGGGCGCCGATTCCACCAAATCCGGATAGCAGCTATGTCACGCGTCTGTCAGGTGACCGGGAAGCGCCCGCAGGTCGGGCACAACGTGTCACACGCGAACAACAAGACCAAGAAGCGGTTCCTGCCGAACCTGCACTACCGCCGCTTCTGGATTCCCGGCGAGAACCGCTGGGTGCGCCTGCGCGTGTCCACCCGCGGACTGCGCATCATCGACAAGAAAGGCATCGAAACGGTGCTCGCCGAAATGCGCAAACGGGGCGAGAAACCCCTTTGAGCACGATTCACCATTTCGGGGCATAAGGGCTTTTAGAGGAGAGCAGTCATGGCAAAAGGCGCACGCGACAAGATCCGCCTGGTCTCCAGTGCCGGCACGGGCCACTTCTATACCACGGACAAGAACAAGAAGAACACGCCGGACAAGCTGGAATTCAAGAAGTACGATCCGGTGGTGCGCAGGCACGTGATCTACAAGGAAGCCAAGATCAAGTGACAAAAGGCCGGCGCAAGCCGGCCTTTTGTCATCCCGGACGAGCGCGAAGCGCGAGATCCGGGATCGCCATCCCCGCAGTACGCGATTCCCGCTCGCCTCGTTTCCCCTCGGCGTCGGGAATGACGGGAAGGAAAGGCATCCCTCAACGGT
>Ga0102944_1001027_pt1 | contig 19700 bp, 12 predicted proteins | sample SalPonD_shore_MG_FD_78172 | JGI IMG/M metagenome (GOLD analysis project Ga0102944, IMG submission 78172) | Salt pond soil microbial communities from South San Francisco under conditions of wetland restoration - Salt Pond MetaG... | ecosystem: Environmental > Aquatic > Marine > Intertidal zone >...
CAGTCTCTATTAGAACAAAATAGTCTTGACCTAATTCATTGATCTTGTACTAATATTACTCTGCAAAATTGATCACTACAGCTACAATACAGATCTAAGACAGGGTAGGTTCCCATGATTTTTATAATAGATTCTCTTGACTTTGATGCGAATGGGCAAATCACGTATTTTCAAGGTTATATTACTTGGTGATGGTTCAGTAGGAAAAACTTCGCTGCGTCAGGTATATATGGGTGAAAATTTCAAAAAACGTTACCATGCGACCCTAGGAGCAGATTTCTCACTTAAAAAATTTGAACTTGATGGTGAAGAGATACAATTACAGATCTGGGATCTTGCAGGACAACCTAAATTCAGTGCAGTACGAAATAAATATTACCTGAATTCATCTGGATTACTGCTAGTATTCGATCTTACTCGGCCTGAGACATTTGAAAACATACCGAATTGGCTGAATGAATATTTAGATGGTTCAGATGATACGCTTGTTCCAATTATCCTGATTGGAAATAAGCATGACCTGATCGAGAATAAAAATTACCAGATCTCACCTGATGAAATTCAACAATATGTTGATGAGCTGAGAGAATGGGGTGAAAGTCGATCTGAAAATTTCTCGATTAATTTTGCAATGACTAGTGCTCGCTATCATCTCAATGTTGATCCATCATTTAAGGGGTTAACAAAGATGATGATTGAAAATATAAAAAATGAGTCTTGAAATCTTGAACATATCAAATAATCAAGAGATTAATCATCAAGTCAATAGCTTTTAATTCGAGATAATCCAGCAGGTTCTCATCATTGGTTGGAATAGCAAATTCCATCCGGTTGAGAATTGCCTGGAAAAATTGTGAGGTGTATTTTCGTAGATATTTTTCCACATAATTCAAATTTGACTGATCAAGATCTGAGATAAAATAGACAAAAGAATACCCAAAAGTATTCTCCACAACGAGATGAGATTGACCAAATTTCACACTAGAGATAGTTTGAGAATAATCAGTATACTCATTTGAAAAAGTAATCAGGGAATTAATAAAATCAGCAAAGAACTCTTCTTTCCCTATTAGATTATTATTCTTCTCGACAATAAATTTGGTATAAATGACCTTCTCATCTTGCAAGATCATCATCCCCAAGAGTTGTGGTACAGTCATTGAATAGACAGTTTCTGGTTGTTCCAACAGAAGTGTTTTGATCACCTCAGTTTGATTTGATGAAAAATAGAATTTGTAGAAGTCCATCATCCCACTCAATTTACGTATATTAAGTGATTTAGCCACACTTTCTTTGATCAGCTCATAATAGGTTTCAATACTGGATTTGGTATGAATAACTTTATCCAGTAAATCATTATTGAGTACGGTAGTTGTCAACACACTGGTTAATTTGGATACCGTACCAATCACTTGTGTATACGGAGAGACCTGTTTTATCTGTTGAATAAGATCCTTAGAAGAGGAGAGATGATCATCCATATTGTTCAATATCACAACATTGCAGGTCTCATTTTTGACAAAATCCAGGAGTACCGATGGATCGATAAAATCTGAGATAGAATACACCCGGTCTGTAGTATTGAAGACATTCATCAGTTTTGAATCAGGATTATCAAAATTAGCAATAACAGGATTATCATTCTCATCAACTACCGTCGGATTTGCTTGATTTGCTCCTAATTTCTGATTCAACTCACGATGAATTGCTTTTTCTTGGTCTATATCAGGTAACTCAGAATCAAAGTACTCTTGAAATTTGACCTGAATTCGATTAAATACGGGGGTAATACGTTTGATGATCTTATCCGTATCATCTTTAGATTTGACTTTTGTAAAGAATAGATACTGATACTCCCCAATATCTTTCATGAATATTGTTTGCTCATCAAGATGCATAAACGATACTTGGAATTCGTGATCAATCTCGAACAGCTTGTTTGAATAAATAGACATGGCAGAGAGATACGAAGAAAGAAGGTATGGATCAAGTTTGGAGTCTTCTTCAACAAAATAACTATATTTTACAACTGTTGATTTGAGCACAACAAATCCTTTGAATTGGAATAACCCCATCCCCACAAATTGTTTTCGTTTTTGATTGATCTTATCATACAGCTCGGTGAATTTTGGAGGATCTCGGACAATACTTCGAAGTGATCTTGATAATTGATATTTGGATTGTGCCTGAATAATAATTGAATGAACTACAGGATCAACATTAGGTATCGGAATGAATCCATGGATGGTACCATGATTTTTCAACCGTAATGCTTCATTATAATCAACTTTAGAGGTAATCATAATAATTTGAGTCTGTGGATTATTTACATTGATTATTCTTGAATAACTGACCACATCGATCTCAGCATCAGCATCGATGACAATTACAGCAAAACGGAAATCAGTCATGATTTGAATGGCCTGAATTGAATTTTCAACATGATGGATTTTCTCAAATAATCCAATATTCTGGAGATTTTCAGAGAACTTGAATGATGTATCTGATGCACCAACGATCATTAGCCGGGTGATCTCTGGCAGATCAATTGAACTCTGGGTAGATCGACTGATCTGAGCTCCTTCCATCAAATATGATCTAACTAGTTAAGTGTTAAATAGTAACTGATGAGAGACTATTTTCAAAGGTGGAATTGCAACTGAATTATTCGGTGAGAAGAAATAGAAGATATTTACTACAATAGTGTATGACACGACAATTTCTATCATGATTTAGATAAAATATGCAAAGAAGAGATGAATAGGACGTTATCTATCGGATTGGTAGGGGTTATCTGAATTTCTAATTACTAATCCGATTACGCATCGCAGCAACCAGATCGATATTGATGACATGTCGGTATGCAGCCAATATTCCCGTAAAAGAGGCAATCAAAGCAGCACCAATGCTAAATGCAAAGGAAATCGGAGCGATTACCGTTTTCATCTCCATCAGTCCTGCCATCAGTGCCTGGATAACCTGGTTAGCTACGAAGTAAGATAGTGGGATCGCGATGATCGAACCAGTAATCGATACAATCAAGCTCTGAATCAGGATTACCTTCAACATCTTCCGTTTTGAAGAACCTAGACTTTTAAGATTGACAAATTCATTCTCTCTTGACAGGATCTCAAGTACCACGGTATTGAAAGAGAAGAGCGCAACAGTGAGAAGGCCAATCAATACCATAACAGCAATCATGGCAAAGAGCCCTTGGATCAGGGTCTGGATGGACTCCTTCACCGTAGAGGATACCACAATTACTGCAACTGGTAGGACAGATTTGATAGATTCCTGGATCTTGTTCTGATCGACTCCTTCATTCAACGTGATTACCGATCCGGTAATATTATTTCCACTTCCAGTCATGGTCTGCATCTGATCAAGTGGCATAAAAATGGATTCTGAGATCAATTCATTTGCAATTCCATCAACCTTGAGTGAGGTATTGCTGAAATGAACGGACTCGCCAACTTTGATATTGATTTCATCTGCCAGTAGTCCTGAGACCACTACGCCTTCATTCTTTCCCTCCTTAATGTCATAGTGCCGTAGCTTTGAATCTGCCGGATAGGCATAGATACTCGTTGTTTTCGAGGAATTAACACCGAGATCAAGTGATACAGTTTGGCTCATAAATGGTTCAGTCTGATTAATACCAGAAATAGCTTGGAGTTTATCCATTGCCTCTGACGCAGGAATCGGTTGGGTATAATAGATCTGCATATCAAATTTCTGGCGATCATTGAAATTCTGATCAATGGCATAATTGAAAGAATCAATAAAAGCCAGTGCAGAGGTCATCAACAGGATAGACATAGAGAACGTGAGTATTGTCAGCAATGATTTCTTCTTATTTCTGAAAATATTGCGAATCGGGATGGCCGTTGTTGGTTCAAAACTTGATATTTTACCAAGTATCCGTTCCACAATTGGCTTGCTGTGAAATACCTGCGTAATAAACGATGAACTCATTGCCTCACGGGGTGTAATTGATGCCACCCGGATGGAGGACAGGACAGAGATTAAAAATGCCATACCAAGTACTAATGAAGTAGCCTGTACCATCGGGATCAGATATAATTTACTCGATGGGAGTGGAATTCCCACAATATCAGTATATTCTGCAATCAGACCGTATTCAATCAGCCAGGAGAGCGGAACACCAATCAGTACTCCAACAACGGAGAGTAGACCAGCCATATAACTATAATGCCTAGTTACTTTCCATTTAGATCCTCCAAGAGCACGCATCGTACCAATGTAATTTCGCTGATTGGCGATGAGTTTGGAGATATTATCATAGATCGCAAAAAGTGCAATCAATAGAACAACTGTACCAAAGACTCGTGCAAAATCATCCAGTGCACCGACATCCCCTTCTTTCATCTGTTGATCTGCTTCCTGTGTTAACTCTGTGGAGGCAAGGGTTGTATTTACTTCATTTTCGAGTGTGGTCTTAACCTGGCTAATGTATTTGTCAATCACTTTTTGATTCTTGTGGATATTATCTGTAAATCGTACGAGGATCTCATTTACTCCAGGAAAATGAAATTCTGACTGTACTGCCTTCAGCATACCCCAGACGGGACAGACTCCCTCTAGGTCGGGTAATCCTGTTTTTGGATTGACCTTGTAGATAAATTCAGGTGAGAAGACTGCACCAACAACAGTTTTGTTGATTTTAATACTTCCCACATCTATATGGATGGTTGATCCCAGCTGGATATTATGACTATCCATGAATTTATCTTCCAAGAGAACCTCACTGGAATTCTGGATTAATCTACCCCGTTGAAGGAGAAAATCCGACACTTTGGGATGTTCACCATCCCGTATGCCATAATACGGTGAGGTATAGGATTGATTGTCATGATTGATCTGGACACTGGTGACGACTGCAAGTCGTGAGTCAACTGCCGTGACTGCAGAATTATGTGACAGATCGATTTTTGAAGCATTGATCGGTGTGTTCGATTGATATCTGACAGAATGCAGATTTAACTGCGTCTCGGTGGTATTGAAGGCATCAGTTGCACTGTAATATGAGCTTAGTACGCCTGCATAGAGTCCCATTGCCAGGGCGATGATGACAATGATAGATAATGATCTACCCTTCTGATACCAGATATCTCTGAGTATTTTCTTCGTTAGAATTCGCATTATTGCATTACTCCTTTATGGTTTTACTGAGGACGTTGGAGTCGACGATTTTACCATCTTCCATGGACAAGACTCGATCAGCGACTTTGGCCATACTCGGATCATGGGTTACCACGACGAAAGTAATACCCTTACTATGACATAAATCCAACATGAGATCTACAATGACATTACCTGTTTCCTTATCCAGATTACCAGTCGGCTCATCAGCAACAATAATGGTTGGCTGCTTGACCAAGGCTCGAGCAATGGCGACCCGTTGTTGTTGACCACCAGATAACTGAGCAGGAAATCTATCCACGTATTCCCCCAGACCGACATCTTCCAAGGCTTGAATGGATCGTTCAACCTGATTTTCTTTATCTTCCATTAATTCCAATGCCAGTTGTACATTCTCCATGGAACTCAAACTGGGTATAAGATTATGAAATTGGAAGATCCACCCAATGGTTTTTCTCCGTAATTTCGTCATTTCCTCCTCATCGAAGTGTGTTATATCAACATGACTGATTTTCACAGTTCCTTCAGTTGGTTGATCAATCCCACCAATCTGATTCAACAAGGTTGTCTTACCCGAACCTGATGGACCTAGCAAGACAACGTACTCGCCAGCATTGATCTCAGCATTAACGCCACGAAGGGCTTCTACTTCAACCTCACCGACATGAAAGACTCGTTTGACATTATCAAGTTCGATAATCGGACCTGATGTAATATTAGTTTCTAATTTTTCCATTTTCTGTATTTACCTCTTATCAAAGAGATCAACCACAAATTCTAAGATATCATCGGGATTGTATCTGAAGTCAGATGGAGCCTGTGGAAGGTAATTAAAAAATTCATTCTGCATACCAAGACCATCTAAAATAGCCAAATACATCTGGACAGCTGTCATCACAGATTCTTCAGACCATCCCAATTCGAGAAACAGTTTTCTCAGAGTAAATATTGCTTCTTCAGCAAATTCCATCATGAGCACGGTTAGCTCAGTTTGTTTATCCTTATGCATCCGACCAATTAGCTGCATTACCAATGTGATAATATGTGATTGGTCTGATATCAGTTTAAGCTGTAACTGTGTATACTCTTTGAGAACATCCAATGGATCCTCATAGGAGTCTACATGATCTGCTGTATCTCGCAACTGTTGATTCAGCATCCGAGTAATGACTTTCAAGATAAGATTATCCTTACTTCCATAATGATGAAAAATCAATCCTTTCGAGACATTGGCACGTTCTGCTACCTCGTTGGTAGATAGTGAGTGAAAATCAGGAGACAAAATTATCTCCGAAGCTGCCTGCAGAATACGTTCTGCTTTGTCCTCCTCATCATCAGATGATGATTGATTTACTTCATTCACAGGTATCTCTCCAAATATCGTTAATAGAACTTTGTGGTTGTCCTATACCGTTATTGACCACCCGGTCAATTTAAGCTTGGTGTAGATTGACCGACCGGTCGGTCAGTACTGAAAAAATATTTCTCAGAAATCCAATTCAGTAATAATGAATATGTGTCAGTACCTTTAGATTTGTTTTAACAGACAATCGGTATTTATCAATTTATGTTAGTAGGTAACTCCGGAATGAAGCAAATGATATGCAACTAATCGCACATTGAAGCTGAAATAAAGGGGGTACCTAATTCTACGGGATTATCTGACCAATTGGTAACGATAGAGCTGCAGTGATAGTCCTAACTCAATTAATCCCACAAGTAAGAAGGTAATCTGTAGCAGGGGACTGAATCCGATAATCAAAATTTGGATAATAATCCAGGCAATCAGAAACAGACCCAGACCTGTCCCCATTAGATATGACAGGTGATGCTGTCGCCATACAAAAATCCCGCAGACAAGACCAGTAATGCCATTGATAGCAAACAGGAATAATCCTGGTATGAGGAATGTTGTGAAAATAGAATTATCCAGGAAATCAGTTGACATCCCCATCAAAGAACCATCCGGAGCAAGGATAAACATCAATCCAGCAGGAATTGCACCTATTGCGACAAAGATCATGATAGCTGCCAGAAATCGATATATTCGTATATTTGTTGAATCAGATTGTGTCATATTGAAAATGCTTTGATTGAAAGATTATTTTTATTTTCGCACTTGTGACTAATAATTCGTAGAATTATAGGAGATTTTGATTCTTTTTATTTATTTTTTAGAATAAACTGCGAAACTAAGGCATAATAATATTGATAATTCTTGTTTGAATCATGTCATAAAAAATTGAGATGCTATAGGTTATACCTACAGGTAACAAATCAGAATTGATTTATCAATTTTGTATACGGGATTCCAGACCATATAAGTTATACTTACAGATTATGCTAACTGAATATCAGAGACACATTGTTACTTTGTTTCGAGACCTTATAGGTTATACTTACAGTCGGTGATGTCTTCCAGCTCAGTTTGGATGAATTGTTGTTTCGAGACCTTATAGGTTATACTTACAGGTACCTATCAGGGCTTGGGAATGAAGATTCTGCTGGACTCAGAATCACTTCTGATCTAAACCCCCGATAAGTAGGTTGCTATATAAAGATCCATAATTTCATTTATAAAGATAATATTGACCTGATCAATGGATGATAAATTACCTTCACATTTCGTGCATATCTAAATAAATAGTAGGAATATTAGAATTTTAATAATATATACGTTTCCATTAATCATTCTACCAATGTCTTAAAGCACTATGATTGAATAATATGTAATATTCAATTAAAGAACACCATGAGTTTTCTTACTACTATACAACATCGATCACTTTGATGGACTGAACGTGCAGAAAATCGGCTAACTGAACGTCTTTACCATGTCAATCTATTGGAATTACGGGCTAGAAAGTTTGATTCCGAACAATTTATTTCTCAGGGTTCTGATTTGATTACATTTGAATTATAACTTAATAGAGTATCTGGTGATTAAATAAATTAACAAAAGGCAGATTCCAGTAGTAAATTCTAACTCAATGATATAGGTTTCCAGTACACAAATGAGCTATTTATCTGATTAGCGTAACTGATTCTTTAATTTCTCTACTTCCAGTTTACGCTGATCTCGTAGTTTTATCAACATTGGTGATCGTTTGTTGTATTCCTCATCATCAATCTCACCAAGTGCAAAATTCATCTCGAGTTCCTCAATCCCATTGATCAGTTTTTTAAGTTGTGTTTCTTTCGTCTCCAATTCATCTTTGAGTGATTTGACATCACGGATTGCCATATCACTGGCCAGTGATTTTAACTCGTTGACTTTGGGCAGGTCCTCTTTGGGATGAGCCACATTCAGAACCTGTACGGAATCGATCCGAATACCATAGCGTTTGAACTGATCAGTGACCACAGTTTTCATCCGCCGATTGAAACTATCCCGATCACTGATGAGAAAAGATCGAAGATCGTAGGTATTGACAACGTCACGAAATGAGGTGATGATAATAGATTCGAGCAATTCATTGAAATCCTTGCTGGTAAAATCAGGTTTGCCAGTGATCACATTGGTGATTAATGCCTGAGGATCATCAATCTGGATGGAGATATCACCAGAACCACCCAGTGAAAAACCATCAGACGTAGTAGGGGCCATCCCACCAAAATAGGAGATACCCCAGGTGAGCTTAACCACACCGGGATCAAACCATACAACCTCGGTTGCTTTGGTCTTGGCATCATTTTCGATCTTATACAGTCCACCGTTGAGTTGACCAACGTATGATCCATTTTGATAATACATGGCTACCTCGTAATCCCGGACACCGATATTATCAACTCCTTCAAAATTGGGATAGGTTGGATTGGGAAATCGGTAGATCATATCTCGATCTGCAGCATCTTTCTCATAATTTCGTTCCCAGATCAGTGTGTTATCCGCCTGATCCTTCGTAAATATCTCTTTGATTTTATTAAACATCTAATTACTTCCCTCCTAAGTTAGTAAGACGTGATTTTGCTTGTAGGATTGCCCACATAGCTTGCATTTTCCGAAGAATGAGATACAATTATCACAGACTAATTGGTTCTCATTCTCACATCGTCGGAATTCGATAAATTTTCCACCTGAAATCCCACAAGCATGACAAACTCGACTTTGATCTGATTGATTGAATTCAACAAATTTGATATTACCATCCAGACCTAGTGAGAATGCTCGGTTATGGTCAATTAGATGATTAATCGCTTGTTCAAGATCGGTTGCATCAAATTCGGCATTGGGATGATCAGATTTGATATTTGCCTCTAGCTTTGGTAATTCTACTTTTGACTCGTTTATCAACTGAGCATAATTCCATATCAGATCTGCCAGTGATTGAATGTATTGATCCTTACCAAATAATCGAGGTTTGTCAATCACCACACCCGTCATCAATTGGTTAACCGAACCAATCGATTCTGTACTGACTTGCTCGATCAGCTCTACAAAATCCTTTCGTACCTGTCTGAGCTCCGTAAAAACTTTCTCTGCACTGGCAGGATCGGAAACAGCTTTGGAATATAATTGCATGGTACGTTCCATCTCCGTTACAGCATTTCTCAGATCATAGTAATGTGATTTGTAATCTCCAGAATTGCTGAATTTTTCCAGCTCATCATACATCTGATTGGCTTCGTTTGCCATGATGAAACTTTCGTACTGGATGGTCAGAAAGATCATCGAGAGAGCCCGGAATATCTTATCTTCGGAAATAGTATTCAACAATGTATTCGGACCAGATTGGGTTATCTGATCTCGTAATTGTGTTATTCGTGATCGCAAGCCGGCGATGGTATCATGGATGTCCATCTCTCTTTTCTTGAGTAATAGTTTCAGGCTGCGATTAAGGATTGATTCGATATCATTCAAGTCGACGATTACGGATTGTTTGATCATGGTATAGTATGATTCTGCATCTTCTCTACTCGTTGGCCAATCTTTCAATCGTTCAATGAGGATTTTGGATGCTCCAACTCCCACTTTCTCCATGACATCCATAGTGATCTTCGACAGTGATCCACTAATCATGTCAAGAGCTCAGCAAGAGAAATGACATAAAAATATAGTTGGTCATTTACCGCATACTGTCCATTGTGAGTACAGATAACGATCAATTATTTATTTGAACCATCCTGAGAATTTGTAAAATATCAATAAATCAAGCAGTAGAGAGTATCATGAAGCGGTTACTGTTGTTTGCCGTTAAATTGCGATCACATTGATGCTCCAATCTAATTGGTGTGCGTGAAATTTAAATGAAAAGAGTTCATCTTACAGTTAACTCTATTCATGGGGAATGGAAGTAAATGGCAACAAGTGATACTCCGGTAGTGGGTATTCCGTTAAGCCGGTTGATTGCAGAGAATATAATTGTCAGTTATATTGTCGCATTTTATGTGATTATCATGGATACATCGATATTCATGATGTATTCTCTCGCAGCTGTCTTTCTGGGTATTCGACATTACTACCATCTGATCTTTTTGAACGCGTATAATGAACTACATGAAAACCAAAAGAAGAATAAATTCATTCTTCCCATCATCAGTAATGGATTGCTATCCGGCCTGATTTTTGGACTCTTATTGTCAATGTGGGAAGAAGATTTTGAGAATTTTGTGATTAATAGTCTGCTTCCGATGGTAATTGCCTTGATATTTATCGGGATTTCTTATGTCATAACCTCGCTTATCATGCAGCAGTTAGATACTGAGATTGAGATTCTACCTGCAGAATCAGTCAGTATACATATTCCCGAAAAAGGAAAACCACCGAAGAGATACTATACCGAGATCACAATTTTGATACTTAGTGTTACCATATTGCATGCACTTGTATCTGATACAATTTTCACCTTACAAACTAATGGGGCCAAGTGGTTATTCTTCTCGATTATCGCCATTATCGATGCGATTCTGTTTCTACCACACCTGAATTATCTCCAACGATTCAATACGATCAATGAGGCAGCTCCAAAATCAATTATTATAACTCCTATAATAGTCACAACAACGGTCTCTGCAACAATTTTTGGATTTATCGAACAATTTGCAAATTTGGAAGCTTTTTACAGTATTGACCTGAATAAATACATTTTCAATGCTATGCAGATACTATTTGTAACAATAACTGTTGTATTTGGTAGTATAATCCTACTCAAAACACAATTTTCATCTAAGGTAGATGGTGAGGTCAATGTTAGTGACACGCAACCACATCTATCAGGTATTGAACCAGCAACCTACTACTGGGGAATTATAATTGCGTCAATCATTAGTACTCAATCAATGTTCTATATAGGATATCCATTTGACCATATCATTTTCTCTTTTATTTGCACAGTAGGAGTAATGATCCCACTATATTATCAACATCGGCGTTGGATAGATAATGCAAATCGGGGTGAACCTAAAACTACCCAGATATACATAAAACCACTATTTCTGACGACAATTCTCATTGGCTTGGTTTTTTCATCGTATTATGCAAAAGATTTCTCAGGGTATTTCGGTCCAATGGAGTCTTTTATATCATTATTCTTCGAAATGGTTGTTTTCTACGGAATCGGTATACTACTGATCATTTTACTGATAAACATCTTCACATCACAAAGTAAATCTCGTAGCTCGACCTCATTAAGAAAACCTGTTACGTATGTGTCCAAAATAGCAGAGAAACCAGTTACAACTTCAACTCTTAACTGTAGAAATTGTAATGCGGTATTAGATCCAAATACCAAGTTTTGTATTAATTGTGGGAATCCCGTGGCAACCAAGAAGATATGTCCCAACTGTTCATTTGAATCTTCACCAGATGCGAAATTCTGTGAGGGATGTGGAAAAGCGCTAGAGGAGATACAACCAGCAAGTTCCCAGGTTGATACCGGACTTGCTTCGGCAACTCAATCCACCTCATCACAGGTTACTCCATCAGCAGCGAATACCGGGAAATCGATCTACTCCATGAACCGATCGTCTGGAAAGATCAACAATCAGTTAGTTACTGAACCGATTGATCTGGAGAGTTTCAACAGTTCAGACCCCCAAGAGGTAAAAATTATAAAAAATGCACTTAAGTATTCACAGGTTTCTGCACAGGAAATTGGTAAACAGGAAAATATGACACTTCCTCAGGTAAGACAGCAATTTGAGAAACTTGCAAATGAGCATAGTGAATTCATGCTCTCGTTTGAAATGGATGATATCCACCTGATTTATCGCGGTGCACCAATTAGGGAGGTAATACAATGACTACAGATATTGATGGTAAGGTAATAATGAAATCATCAGTTTACAGGAAAATTGGAGTGAATTATTCGGCACTTACTCCAGCAGAAGAGGAAACACAGGTAATTGGAAGAGCGATTACTGATTCCACCGAGGAATTTGTCGAGATCATGATGGATTTGTTTAAGAAACGTAATTTCTCTACATTAGGGGTTGCAGTACTGGCTATTGTAAGTCTGGTATTGTATATTCTCGAAATCCATGATATTATCTTCATTCCAATCGGATTAGTAGTCGCAGCTGGAGGATTATTTTTCTTCTTTCAACAGCAGATCAACAGTGTCCAACCAGAAGAAATGCTGGTCAGTTTATCACGGATTAGCTATCCACTTCTCCTGCAGAAAAACCAGGAAGGATTTATTGCTATTGACGGCTTGGGCTTACAGAATGATCTCTTTCAATTCCCTTCCTATCTTGATAACAATATCATAGTGAAATCAGTGGCATCTTCAGGACAGGCAATTAACCAGTACCAACAGATGCTAGTTGGTTCTTCATTGAAACAGATGGAACTCATCAATAAGAACCCGTATCAGAAAGAGATGCGGGAAAAATCTCGTGTAGAAATATTTGTCGATCAGAACCTGTCTCCATTGAAATCGGCAACCAGTGATAAAAATATCAAACGATTCCAGTTGGAGATCCCTACGATCTCAAGTCTTAATCCTGTCATTGATGATCTGTCCAAATTGCTTCGTAATCCGAAGAATATCGAAGTGCAGAAAAAGAAAATCGTTGGCTCACAGATTTCAAATGAGATGGATAATGATCGGACTATTGTTACAGTCTCTCCAGCAGAGATTACCAACTGGATTGAGGGGTTAGACTCTTGGGCTTCAGAAGCGGAAGGCCAGGATATTATGCAGTTCTCTGAGAATCTATCTGAGATCCTAGAGCAGACAGGAGATAATTTAGATAGAATACTTGTAGGTCTTGCCAAATTGATAGACATTACACTTCCCGCATCTCGATCACTTTATCGACAATACAATAACTATCTGACCTGTTATGATTGTTCTATAGATCTGATCAAGGAACAGGGGAATAAGATTGATATCAAACAGTGGATCAAAGATAAGCTGCTAGTTGGAGTACTTGATGATCCAATATTTGAGCAGAATACTGATGATTTTATCTCCGATCGTGCAACAGAACAGGCAAAACATTTTGCTGATGAGAAAGTCAGATTAGAAGATGACATCGAGAATAGTTTTGGTAAAGTCCCCTCGGAATATCCATTTGTTCTAGTAGAGACGAAACTTCCTGAATTGAAAATTGAAGAAAATGTCTTTGAAGGATCAATTAACTACAATTGTCCTAACTGTGGATCGATCAGCAGATTGCTAAGTATCCCCCGTTTTCTTCGACCACTGGGAATAGCCTATGCTACGACCTTCTGGGAGAATACGAAGCATATGGAGGAACGAGGAGATACGATTATCAGAAATGTAAATGAGATTAAGACATCAAAACAACAACGAGAGACGGGATTGGCTCCACTGGAGACAAATTATCTCAATACCCGGAGAAACTACGTCTCGGCTACAGCAAAATTATCAAAAGCTGAGCGAAAATACCAGAAATTACAACAAATGAGGTGATTATGAAATGAGTACAAGTATAGATGTATCTGGAGTAATTCGATCAAATGACCGTGTACGAGATGAAGTTTCTCGAGTCAATGATAGGATTAGAGAGCTGGAACGATCTATTGAACGATTAACCGAAACCACACAGAATGTACAGAAACAAATAGAGTTGCAAACACAACTGCAAAAAGAATTGGAACTAATTGAAGCAGAGGCTACACTTGATGAAGCCAGGCAGATACAGGTAATTGAGCAACAAGCAGTTATTTCTGCAGAGCAGAAATTGATGGAATCTAAAGGAGACATCTTCAGAGATTTTGTCAAGGCAATTAAAGATCAGATTAAACAATTCAAAAATCTAGTTGCCAATGAACTTGATCGACTGAGTAATATTATTTCAGGACGAGATAAAGTTGAGCGGATCCTCCGTGCTGTGGACCCCCTGAAAGATGATCGGGAGATGATGCAACAAACACAGATCATCTATCAGAACCGACAGAACCTGGCAACAGGCCCACTCCGAGAGATATCCAGTCAGGTGGGGAGTTTTGTGCAGGAACGAAGGGATCTGAAGACAAAAATCGATAATCTCTTCATATCCAATCCTTCGTTTGATCATCTATCAAATGGTGCGGTTAATGGAGAGATCTATATCCTTGAACTTCCACTTTGGATTGCGGGATTTGCCACACAATCAACCGATAAGGCGGATGGGAAGGCAAATCGCCATCCAGAATTCTACCGGATCTACTCCAATCTAGTCAGAGACGAATCGAAGTCACCAAGCTTAGCAACTGTACCTAATGAATTAGCAAACATTTCCGAATTCATGAGTAATATCGATCAACTCCAAGAGGATGAGAAGATGAAGAAATTACTTCAAGCGACTGATTTAATGAACTATGATCTCGAAGACCAGTATAATCAACTTTTGACACAGGAATCAAATGGGTATATACGAAAAGCGGTCAATGATCATTATCTGCATGGAGGAGATCTGTAATGCTATCGGGGAAGGAAAAGATATCTGGTTCGGAAGGTGCAGAAGTAGATGAGATTATGGGGAAAATTACTTTGGATAAGCGTTTCAATGGGATCTTCCCAATCACTGATTTCAATATCGTGGAAGTAGGACCTGGTGCGAAGATTGGTAATGATCTTCAAGCTTGGGAGAAAATCAGCATCGGTGATGCTGCTCTGGTCAATGGAAATATCCTCTCTGATGGAAAAATAGTGATCCGAGCCTCATCCGACAGTCCAACTACAATTGTTGGCGATGTGATTGTTGATGGAGATCTTGTCTTTGAGCCGCCAGATGAGACAGCAAATGATGGGACTATCGTCATTCATGGGAATGTCTATGCAGAGAATGTCGATATTTCAACGGCAAGAGTTCTGATTCGTGGTGATCTCTATGTGGATTATCATCTCAAATCTTTGCCCAAGGAAGGTGTATTTGTCGCTGGCAGGATCCGGGTTGGGTTGGATTTAGAACAGGAAGCATCAGCAGAACTACGAAATACCGGTGCTTTTGGGATTCTCAATTATGGAGATACTACACTGCATCAGGGAGTATCACTACTCGAACCGCTTTTGGTGGTTAAAAATGGGACCATCAAATCCAGTGCTCCGGAGGGTATGATTAAACTTAGAGTACTGAGCCCGATCTGTGCGGGATGTGATATTGTCGATAATCCACTATTCTGTAATGAATACTACGACAATACCTGTACGATTTACGAATCACTAGATCACAATGATGTTTTCCATTACAATACTAATGGATCGAGGACAAATCTGATCAGTTGGTACTGGAGAGCTGGAATTGAACAGATCAAACATAATGTCTTTGTCTATTTTGCCTACAAGAATGCACTTAAACGACCAGAGAACGTTTATCTCACCGAGAATCGAATTGATAATGTATTACAAGCCGAGATTTTTGCCAATTATAGTAGTACATTAAGCAATCCCAGATTCAGTTACAAAGAGATCATGGAATTCCTTGAACAACGTATCTCTCATAATCCCCTTGTTGCGAATGATCATAATGTCAAGTATGTTATGGAACTATTGGCTGAGAGGGATCTTAATCCCGAGGCTGAAGTCCATGAGATTAATTCCAAGTTACTGGAAACTATTCCACTTGCTCATCTGGACAAGTTGGAAGAATTCAATATGATATCAGAACAGCTAGAAGAGGTAACAGAAGTACGTACCAAAACAGCAGAATGTTTCAGTTGTGAGTCTATCTTCCTCTGGAATGAAGGTAATGAGTTGATATGTCCGAAGTGTGGATCCGATGATATCAGCCTTGAAAGTGGTGAGACGGGCATATTTGATCAATTAAAGACGATCTTTCAGGAAGTTGAGGAACAGGGAAGTATTAGCTTTCAGACGTTGATCGATCGAGTACCTGATGCAGAGGTTGATGAAATCTCACAATTCCTCAAAACCAGATTCTGTATCATCGATACTGAGCTGAACAGATTTTACACCGTCAAGCATTTCAGACAGATGATCTATACAGATGTGGCTGAAATCGGCATCTACCAGACGGAGAATTTTGTTGAAACCTACAAAGTTCCGGTGAATGATATCCGGATGATCTTCCAGGATTTTGAGTATATGCCCAAATTCTACTTATCTGAGGATAATGACTATTTACTGCATTATGATACCAAATTAATCAATAAACTTGCTGAAATTCTGATCGAGGAAAATTATTTGGCTTTTACAGCATTATCTAAGGTGGAATTGCCAATCCCAGTTGCTCAGGAATTGGCTGCATTTGTCATGTCGCAACTTGAAGTTGATAATGCGATGATAGGAAGAAAAGCAATCATATCAGATAGTTACCTGTTGAAAGAGACGGAGAAGCTCTTCGTGGATTCAGAAAATTTAGTAATGACTATAAGTCAAATTCTTACTGAGTTAGAATTAGATACGACTCACGAGAAAACCGATGAATTCTTGCAATATCTGATAATGCAGAATGATGCTGATTACACATTCTACCTACTACTGCCTGAAGATCAACCAAAATATGTGATTTATTATCCGAATTTTGAGGAGAAGGTTTTGAGTTTCCTGACGAATCGCTCAAAAATCAGTTACCAGGATTTGGGAGTAGAGCTGCCGGATGAAATATTTACCTATCTGTTCAACAGTATGCTAGATATGGGAGTACTCAAAGGCTCTTTGGATCCTGAGAGAGGAGAATTTGAGAAATCCATTGAAATGAATATTGCTGGCCTTCTTGAGGAACGTGAGGAGCTGAAAAATCAGATAGATCGGAAAGTGGTTGGAATCAAAGTGAGCAAATTGGCTGATACCGAGGTGGGTCAAACGGAATTTATCAACACAGAGACTAATACTGTAGATCTTGAGAAGATGTATCAACATGTCAGGTTGAAAAAAGTAGAATTCACAACAGAAACGTTCACACTAGAACAATCACCATTCGACATTCTCTGGAAAATCATCAATCAACAATTCGATATGTTCCAGAAGATCAAAGAAGATCAATCAGAAGCTGGAAAATCCATGCGATATGCCAACTCTACCTGGGCTGGGATATCAGATCAGAATTCACCATTGATTATTGAGGTAGAAGCAATAACCACATTAGATCCACCAGTTATTGCCTTGGAAGTTACCGTCTACACCAATGATGATGAGTTACGGACAATGATGCTCAGTAATTTTGCTCAGAAACTTGAGTCAAAATACGAATATTTCAAACAGGAACAGGAGGTATCACCACCTAACGCTTGTCTTGCCTGCAAATATTCACTTGATATCTCAGAATTCGATCCCGATCATCCGTATATCCAATGTCCGAAATGTAAATCAATCAATAAAATCCCCGAGTGGATGGCACAACGAATTACACCCTAGTTCATCGGGTTAGAATTATTTGGATTATTTTACATATAATTCCAACAGATGTCCTGAACAAGGGGATATACCAACTATTGACTAATTATGGCACGTAACTTTTAAAAAATAAAATCGCAGACTCAATTCCATGGAAGGGAAGGTAAGTTACTTAGCTCTAGCTATAATCTTTATTTGTAGCTTTAGTATATTTCCAACAGGATTAATGCCAATTTCCACAGGAGATCGATCTTCGGGAATTGGATTAAATGAACAAGAACAACCAGGGATACAACCAGATAGTAATAGTTTTGATGTCAAAACAAATTATGAAATTTCGGAAAACGTCTGGTATAATGGTGAGATTGATGATTACTCACAGGATGATTTCTATTTTTACATCAGTGAGAATTCATCTAAATTGATTGTCAAAATGGAGTTATTATCATACGATACCTATGGCAGTGCTAGTCTCCAAGTATACGCTGAAAATGATCCTTATAGCATCGATAGTATGTTCGTGAGCTATTCTGAAACCGATGAATTTCTCCTACTAACCAATTTAACCATGGGTATGTACTACTTTCGAATTCAAGATTATAGTGGATATCAGGGATCGTATCAATTTATTTACAAAGTATATAATGTCTTTGAGTTGAGCAGCACTGACACCTCAAGATGGTTTAGCTTCGACAGTAGCTCTCCATTTGAGGTCTATCAGATCAGAAAAGGAGATCTCTATGCTAAATTTAGTATCGATATAGATAGTTCCACGTCTGAAGAGTTTGAAATGTATGTAATACCAAATAATCAGAAGAATTTTGATAATTCAGCCTATGATTATTATTTCAATCAGTACGATCAAGGAGTATCAGGGGAAATGGAGATGGAATATGATTCTTACTGGATTGTAATTCTCAATCAGCAGAGCTATATTTCATTAACCTGGCATTATTCTCAGATCGATGATATATGGCCAATTATGGCAGATGATTTGCAGGTCGGTGCAATTTCGACTTTAAGCACATCAGATACCTACAAACTCCATGTAGAAAATACCACAGCCAGCTTATATGCTACATTGAGTGCATATAATGGTGATTTATCATTATATGCTAAATTTGGTTCAGTGCCCAACAGTTATGATTATGATTATTCCTCCACCCAATATGGAGATGACTCCTTAACCATTCATGCACCATATTCCGGAGATTGGTATTTTATCGTCTACGTCTCTGATGATTACTATACCTCTGATGATACCTACAGCTTCAAAGTCCAAACTTCAAGTTACACCAATAGGGAACTGACTACATCAAGTTATAGCAGTGAGTCGATCAACAGTGTTCAGTACCAATTATTCAATTTTACACTAACAAATGCGACGCAGCTTTTAGATGTAACTGTTAACAACGCTAATTTCGTCCTCTATGAGCGAAGTATCTCAGCTAGGAATTTATTAGTGAGTTTAACTACTTCTGACACAGATATCCTATTGACAGAGAATACCACCTATTATCTGGTGATCTATGCATCTACTACTTATTCCTTTGATCTATCTTTCCATGCCTATTCGGTAATAGCTATGCCAGCAACTGGATATTCAGGATATAATTCATTCACCTATTCTACCGGATTTCAGGAATACACGATGCAGATTGCAAATAATCATTCTATGCTAAAAATAAATGTTGATTATGACAGTAGTGACGGTGTTTTTGTTATTGCCTTATTGAATAGTTCGACTGGAATTCACACATATTACAGTTATTATGATTTTATAGATTTGGA
>Ga0102944_1001029_pt1 | contig 19688 bp, 21 predicted proteins | sample SalPonD_shore_MG_FD_78172 | JGI IMG/M metagenome (GOLD analysis project Ga0102944, IMG submission 78172) | Salt pond soil microbial communities from South San Francisco under conditions of wetland restoration - Salt Pond MetaG... | ecosystem: Environmental > Aquatic > Marine > Intertidal zone >...
CACGAGCCCGAGGGCTGCACCGAGAGCGATGATGCGAGTGTCATGAGTCATTGTGATACCTCTCCGTCATCAGGGATGGCCCCGGTCGTGGAGCCTTGCTCGTCGCGGCCGCATACCGGATCGCAGCGGCCGGATGCTTCCGGGGCGTTGCAGCAGGTGCTGGCGAGGAAGTCCAGCAGGACGCGCACGGCGGCGAAGTCGGCCGTGTAGCGCGCTTCGCGCCCGACGCGCCGGCGGTGCGCGAGGCCCGCCAGGCGCAGTCGGTCGAGGTGGAACGTCGTGGCGTTGGGTGCAAGTTGCGCAGCGTCGGCGAGGGTACGTGCCGACGTCCCGGCGGTGCCGGCCGCCATCAGCGTGCGCAGCACACGCAGCCGGGCAGGGTGCCCGAGCGCTGCCAGCTGTTCTGCCGCTTCCTGTTCAATCATCATTGAAATGATGAAATGTCGGTTCCCTTGGTGTCAAGACGAGACGCTTCATAGCGACGGATGGATCCGCCTCCAGCGGAGCTCGATGGTGCTCCTTCGCCCCGGTGGAGCGTGGCCAGACTTCCCGGCCGTAGTGCCGCAAGCACCACGTGTTCGGCCTGGCAAACGCAGCAGGAAGCGGGTGGCGCACCGCGGAACGGACGCGGGTGCCGCGACTCCCGGATCAGGCTGGGGATCCTTTTGTTATTGCGAACACGAATGCGAACGATTATCGTTTGTACCCGCAAACCGGAACTGACGGAGAAAACAATCATGTCCCGACCCGCCATTGCCCTGAGTGCCATTGCTGCTGTCGTCGCCATCGCCCCGTCCGCATTCGCCGTGGCCGAAGAGAAGCCCGCCTACACCGTCGTGATCCAGGACCACCGCTTCGAGCCGTCCGAGCTAAAGATTCCCGCCGGGCAGAAGGTGCGGCTCGTGGTCGACAACCGGGGGGCGGGCCCCGAGGAATTCGAGAGCTACGAGCTGCACCGGGAGAAGGTCATTCCCGGCGGGTCCAAGGCGACTCTCTACATCGGCCCGCTCGAGCCCGGTCGCTACCCGTTCTTCGGGGAGTTCCATCCGGATACGGCGCAGGGCGCCGTGATTGCGGAATAGGGGCGCCACCATGCTCGCCACTGCAATCATCGTCTTTCGCGAGGTCCTCGAAGCCGCGCTCGTCGTGAGTATCGTGCTGGCGGCAACGCGCGGGGTGGAACGTCGGGGCCTGTGGGTGACCTGGGGCATCGGCGCGGGTGTTGCCGGCGCGTGCCTGGTGGCCGCGTTCGCCGAGAGCCTGGCTCAGGCGATCTCCGGCGCCGGCCAGGAGCTGTTCAATGCGGGCGTGCTGCTGCTCGCGGTGGCCATGCTGGGCTGGCACAACCTATGGATGGGGCGGCATGGCCGCGAGCTGGCGCAGCAGATCAGCGTGGTCGGCGAGGCCGTGCGCACCGGGACCCGTCCGCTGTACGTGCTGTTGATCATCGTCGCACTGGCGGTGTTGCGCGAAGGCGCCGAGGTGGTGCTGTTCGCCTACGGCATCGCCGCCGGCGGGCAGAGCGCGGGACCGATGCTGCTCGGCGGCGTGCTCGGCCTGGCCGGCGGCGCGCTGCTCGGTCTCGCGCTGTACTTCGGTCTCGTGCGCATCCCGATACGCCACCTGTTCACGGTCACCGGCTGGCTCATCCTGCTGCTCGCGGCCGGCATGGCCTCGCAGGCGAGCGTCTACCTCGTGCAGGCCGGTCTGCTCCCCGCGCTCGGATCCGGGCTCTGGGACACCTCGGCCGTGCTTCCCGTGCATACCGTCCCGGGCCAGATGCTCCACGTCCTCATCGGCTATGACGACCGGCCCATGGGCGTGCAACTGATCGCCTATCTCGCAACCATCCTGACCATTGGAGGACTGATGCTCCTGTTGAACCGCAACCCCCGTCCGCAGGGGGCCACGGCGGCCGCCATACTCGTCGTGCTGGGCGCCGGCGTCGCCGGCCCGAACGTCGCGCACGCGACCCACAAGGTCTACGGGCCGAACGTCGAGTACGGCGAGACCGAGATCGAGTACCGCGGACATTACAACTTCGATTCGAAAGCGGAGGAGGACGGCGAGCATGCGCATGTGCTGTTCCTCGGCCGGGGGCTCACCCAGTACTGGTTCAGCGAGATCGGGCTCGAGAGCGAGAAGGAAGGCAACGAGGACCTGAAGCTCGAGGCGATCGAATGGGAGAACCGGTTCCAGCTCACGGAGCAGGGCCGGTACTGGATGGATGTGGGCCTGCTCACCGAGCTCGAGTTCGCCGCCCGCGACGACGATCCGGACGAGGTGCTGCTGGCCCCACTGCTGCAGAAAGCCGTCTCGCGTCGCTGGGTGGCGACGCTCAACCCGCGCTTCGAGCGCGAGTTCGGCGACAACGCCGAGGACGAATGGGAACTCGGCTACGCCTGGGAACTGCGCAATCGCCTGCGCCGCACGCTGGAGTGGGGTGTCGAAGGCTTCGGCGAGACCGGCGAGCTGGGTGACAGCGAGCCCTGGGACGAGCAGGAGCATGAGATCGGCCCGTTCGTCTCCGGTAGCGTGGACCTGGACGGACCACGGGAAGCGCTGAAATATCAAGTCGGGCTGCTCTTCGGGGTCACCGACGGCGCACCGGACCAGCGGCTGGCCTGGGAGTTAGAGTACGAGTTCTGACTCTCATCCCGTCCATTGCCTTCCGCTGCGCGGCCACATGGGGCCGCCGCCCGACGAGCAGGCGCGTCCCGGACGTGCCCGGAGCCGGGCTGGCGGCGCCCCGGCACGGGCGGTGGATGTCGCTTCCGCCGCAGCCACGCAGCGGGCTGCGGCGGATATTCCATGGTCCCTGACACACGTGGCCAGCGCGCAAGCCGGCCACGCCGTCCACGGGACCCGGCGGTCCGTCGACCCAGTTCTCTCCGGGCCGCAGCATCACGCACCAACGTTCCTGTGCCGTGCAGGCGCGAGCCGGCTCCGCCCTTGCGCCCGCAGGGCGCCGCACACCCATGCGGCGTTCGATCGCGCCACGACAGCATCTCCGAGACAGGCGCCGTGATCCAGCGCAGGGCGACCCCGCCACGTCCGGAGCGAATCACGCTCCCCGCATCCAGCCGATCCGGCGGTCACCGGCAACCGGTACGCAGTAAGAATGTCCGTGGCAGCTCGACAAGTATCAATGTGAAGACCGATGTTGCGACGGCCACGCCCGTTTGCGCTTGCGGCCGGAGGGCAGGGGACCGACCCGGGCGCGCCCGCAGGGGACGGCGACTCGCGTCGGAGGCGAACGGGAGGAACCATGAACGATGGGAACGAGACTGCGTTGGCGGCGCACCCGCTCGCCCGACCGCGATGGGTTTCCCGGCTTCACCGGCTGCTCCTGCGGGGTGTGCGCGACACGCGACGCACGGTCGGGGACACCGTGCACTCGCGCCTGGGCCGCTTTCTGGTTCTCTGGATTCTCGTCAGCATACTGGCCGTCGAGACCGCCATACTGGTACCGAGCTTGATTCGCCACCGCGAGCAGCTGGTCACGGCCCTCGTGGATCGAAACCGTTACGCCGCACAGGTGCTGGTGGACGCCTTGCCGTCGGGCGATCCCGCCGCGACGATCCAGCGACTTCCCGATGTGCTGTCGGTGCGGCTGGCTGGACCTACCCGGAGCTCTTCGGGAACCGATTCGCGGCAGTCCCCGCCGTTCGATGGCACGGTCGTCCCGGCGGGCGATCCGAAGCTCGTGGGCGACCGGGTCACGGCATCCTGGCGCGTCACCGCCGATGACACCGGCGTGCAAGCGCTCGTGTCGCTCGACGCAGCCGACCTTCGCACGGGCCTGTACCGATACGCGTGGCGCATTTCCCTGCTCATCCTCGCCATCTCCATGTTCGTTTCGGTGGCCATGATGATCCCTGTCGGGCGGAACGTCTTGCGCCCGCTGACCCGGATCCGGGAAGCCCTCAAGACCACGCGGCGCACCGGCCGGCGCGCGCTGGTGGACGCCCCCGCGACGGGCGAGTTCCGGACGCTGATCGAGGAATACAACGACTCCGTGCGCGAGGAGTTCGCCGCCGAGGCCCGCGGTGAGCTCCTGTACCACCGCGCGATGCATGACCCCCTGACGGGACTTGCCAATCGCTCCCTGTTCCGTGACCGGCTGGACCAGGCGGTGGCGCGCTGGCGCCAACGCGGCGAGCGCAGCGCCCTATTCCTCATCGACATCGACGGCTTCAAGCTGCTCAATGATGGGCACGGTCACGCCGCCGGCGACTCGATTCTGCGCGAATTCGGCGAACGCCTGATCGGCACGCTGCGCCACTCGGACACGGTGGGGCGGCTCGGCGGCGACGAGTTCGCCGTGCTGCAGCCGCGGCAGGACGACAGCGATCGCCATGCACCGCTTGCCGGCCGGCTGCGCGAGCGGGCGGGGGAACCCATTCCGGTCGGCACCACGAGTGTCCCGGTCACGGCATCGATCGGGGTGGCCCTGCTCCCGGAAGACGCGGAGACCACCGATGAACTGCTCATCAAGGCGGACCTGGCCATGTATCACGCCAAGAGATCGGGCGGGAACCGGGTCCATCAGTACGAAGACTCGCTGCAGGACGATGCTGTACGCCGGGTCACCATCCAGGAAAATCTCGCCACGGCGCTGGCAACGGGACAGTTCGCGCTGTTCTACCAGCCGATTCTCGATCTTCGCCGAGACCGCGTAACGGCGAACGAGGCGCTGCTGCGCTGGGAGCACTCCTAATTGGGCACGATCACACCCGATCGCTTCCTGCCTGCCGCCGAGCAGTCGGATATCATGGTTCCGCTCGGGAAGTGGATCATGCGGACGGCCTGCAGGGCATGGCAACGGTTGCGGGCGATGGAACCCGCGTGCGAGCGGATCGCGGTCAACGTATCGCCGGTGCAGCTGGACGCCATGGATGCGGACGCGCTGCTCCGCGCAGCCATCGAGGAAACGGGCGTGCCGGCCGGCGCCGTCACGCTAGAGGTCACCGAGAGCACTTTCCTGCGTTCGCCCGATACCGCCATCCAGGGACTGGAACGCGCGGCGGCGATGGGTGCGCTGATCGCGATTGACGATTTCGGCACCGGCTACTCCTCGCTCGCCGAGTTGCGCGACCTGTGTGCCCACGTGCTGAAGATCGACAAGCGCTTCATCGACCGGGTGCACACGTCCGAGCGAATGCACGGATTGTTCGAGGCCATTGTGTCCATGGGGCACCGGTTGCGCATGAAAGTGGTGGCCGAAGGCATCGAGACCATTGAGCAGATGCGGATCGTGCGAGCGACCGGGTGCGATGCGGCCCAGGGATTCCTGGTCGGATATCCCCAGGCGTTACGCGAGTTGACGGGAGATGAAACGGCGCCCCCCGATGTCGTGGCGGCCGGGAGCACGGGCACATACTGAGCTTTCAGGAAGTATTGCTCTGGCCCGGCGCGCCGAGCCATGGCCGTTTTGGCAAAAGGCCGGGAGTCCATGTCGGGGAAGCCTGAGCCGAAGCGGCCGCCGTGGTACGCGCGCCAGTCGCGGCTTCGGGAAACGACGATACTTTGTGAAAGCCGGGCAATTATGCAGAGCGGGAGTCGAACGTTGCACAGGCGCCACCGCGTGAAGCGCCCGGGCAACCGCTTGCCACGGCAGGCGTTGCACGGGATCACAAGCTGGCTGAAGCTGGCAATCCAGCCTTCGATCGTCCGTCGTGCGACGGCCTACGCTGTCGTGGTCGGCACGCTGCTCGTGGCCATCAACCATTGGGAGGCAGTGGTCAGCGGACGGGTCTCTTTGCGGGAGCTGTGGCAGATTGCGCTGACCGTCCTGGTGCCCTACCTGGTCTCGACCAGTTCCAGCGTCGGCGCCATGCGGCACACGGACAGTGACGATGAATCGGTCACCGGCCCGGAATCGGCCGGCGGAGTCCGGCGCCAGTGCCCGCCGGGGGACACTAGGTCTGGCCGGTGACACGCCGCTGATCGACAAGACTCCAAGCGGTACCCGCGACCAGGGTCGCCAGACCCAGGTAGATGCCGGCCGCACCGGCGCGGCCCACGCCGGCCAGCGGCGGGAGGAAAACGCCGAGCACGACCGCGAGACCGCCGAGCACCGTCAGCCAGAAGGCCGGCGATCGTCTGGCGGTGCCATGAAGGATCTGCGCCCAGCGCCACGCGTTGACGCTCGTCCAGGCGACCGAGACGATCACCAGCGGTCCCAGGACGTAGATGTTGAACAGGGACGCCAGCCACGCAGCGCCCGTCGCTGCAGCAGCCGAGGCGAGAAACGGCCCGGCGCCGAGGCAGCAGGCACTCACGAACAGGGTACCTGCCCAGCCGGGAATCATGCGTTTGAAGGGATTCATGGATGTCTCCGGTTCTGCATCGGGAACGAGAGGGACACGCCCGGGGGGCATCGGGCCCCGACGGTCATCCCGCACAGCACGACAGCCGCGACACGTCCCGCCTGAACGTCTGCGCGCACAGCTTCAGCGATTCCGACAGCGTGAGGTACGGGAACAACTCGCCGGCGAGCGCGTCCACGGTCATGCCGGCGCGGATCGCCAGGGCGGCGGTCTCGATGACCTCGCCCGCGCCGGGGGCGACGACACGGGCTCCGAGGATCCGACCGGTGGCAGTCTCCGCAATCAGCCGCACGAAGCCCCGAGTGTCGAAGTTCGCGAGGGCGCGAGGGACCTGGTCGAGCGGCAGGCGCCGGCTGGTGACCCGGATGCCGGCGGCCTCCGCCTCGGCCTCGTCGTGGCCGACGGACCCGACCTGCGGGTCGGTGAAGATCACGCTCGGCACGACGGACAGGTCGAGCGCCGCGTGGCCGCCGGTCATGTTGATGGCCGCCCGCGTGCCCGCGGCCGCGGCCACGTAGACCAGCTGCGGCAGGTCCGTGCAGTCGCCGGCGGCGTAGACATTGCCGACCGAAGTGCGCAGCCGCTCGTCGACCTCGATGGCGCCCCGCGCGTCGGTACGCAACGCGATGCGCTCGAGGCCGAGGTCGCCGGTGTCGGGTATCCGACCGGTTGCCGCGATCAGCGCGTCGCACCGAAGACGCTCGTCGTCGGTCGTGATGGTGAAGCGCTGGCCGTCGTGATCGACGTGGCGGGCCTGCGTGTCTTCGAGGACCTGGATTTCGTCGTCCTCGAAGGCCGCCGCGAGCGCCTGCCCGACCTCGGGTGCCTCCCGCGTCAGCAGGCGCCCACGGGCCAGGATCGTGACCTCGCTGCCGAGACGGCGGAACGCCTGCGCGGTCTCCGCCGCCACGAACGACGAACCGATCACCACGAGGTGCTCCGGCGCCGCCTCCGCGAACAGCGCGTCCGTGGAGCTCCACCAGGGCGTGCCGTCCAGTCCCGGTATCGGGGGCACGGCGGGCGTGGCGCCCGTGGCCAGCAGGATGCGGTCGGCGGCGACGCGCACGGTGCCGTCGTCCGGCGTCTCGACGGCCAGCGTGGCCGCGTCCTCGAAATGCGCGTGTCCGCGAACCAGGGTGATCGCCGGGTCGTCGTCGAGGATGGTCTCGTACTTGTCGTGACGGAGCCCGTCGACGCGGGCCCGGAGCTGCTCGATCAGGCTATGCCGGTCCACGGTGCCGCCGCTGGTGGGGAGGCCCGCGAACGCCGGCCGGTTCGCCTGATGCGCCATCTCGCCGGCACGCAGCAGGATCTTCGACGGCACGCAGCCGACATTGACGCAGGTGCCTCCCAGGGTTCCGCGCTCGACGAGCGTGACCCGGGCACCCGCCTCGGCCGCGCGGATCGCCGCGGCGAATGCTGCGCCGCCGCTGCCCACGACCGCGATGTGCAGGCCGGTCCCGTCGGCGGTGCGCACGGACGCGCCCTGGACGCCCGAGTCCGTCGTGCCCAGCCGATAACCGGCCGCAGCCACGGCGCGCTCCAGCGTGGCGAAATCGACACGCTCGGCCGCCCGGATCGTTGCGGTGCCGCGGTCGTGGGACACGAGCGCCGTCACGCCGTCCAGTGTATTCAGGGCGGTTTCCACGCGGCGCGCGCATGTTTCGCAGGTCATGCCCAGAACGGGCAGCACAGTATCCATCGGATCGTCTCCCGGCCGCGATGTGACGTTCGCCGTACTTCCCGTTCCGGCCCGCGTGCGCCGGAATCGGGTTTGAACGGATCTCGCGGAGCCGGCGCTGCCGGTCTCCCCGTCGACGAGTGGAAGCATCCCCCCTATAGTCGGTATAGGGTCAACCGGTGTCGGGAGACAGGCATGCAGATCGGTGAGCTGGCACACGCGACCGGTTGCCGCGTCGTGACCATCCGCTACTACGAGCGCGCGGGCATCCTTCCGGCACCGCCGCGCGGCGCCAACAACTACCGCCACTACGGTCACGCCCACCTGCGACGCCTGCGGCTCGTGCGGCGCACGCGCGAGCTCGGGTTCAGCCTGGACGAGGTGCGGGCGCTCCTCGGCCTCGTCGACCGCGGCGGCTACACCTGTTCCGAGGTCAAGGCGCTGACCGCCCACCACCTCGAAGACGTCCGTGCGCGCCTGCGCGACCTCCGAGCGCTCGAGCGCGCGCTGGCCCGTCTCGTCGGCCAGTGCAGTGGAGACGCGACGCCCGACTGCTCGCTGCTCGAAGAACTGTTCGCCGATCCGGCGGAGGACGGAAGGTCCGAAGGCCACTGACTGGGCTCGAGGGCATGCGGATTGCGCGCCGGGAGTCGGCCCGGCAAGAGAGAACCCGACCGGGAACCGGCGGTCGAACCGTCAGGTGCGGAGGGCAGCTATGACACGGGCGGTTCGTTCCGCTGACGACCGGGCATCGAGACATGACTGAGCAGGCGACGTACACCATCGGCGAAGCCGCCCGCGCGGCCGGGGTCGGCGTCGAGACCATCCGCTTCTACGAACGCAAGGGGCTCGTCGAGCAGCCGCCAAAACCCGCCCGCGGGGCGCGTCGCTATTCCCGGACAACCGTGGATCGCGTGCGGGCGCTGCGCCAGGGCCAGGCACTCGGCTTCTCGCTCGCCGAGGTCGGTGCGCTGCTCGCGCTTAGGGCGGATCCCGCTGCCGATTGCGGGGCGGTGCGCAAACGCGCCGAGGGTCATCTCGCTGAAATCGAGCGGCGGCGTGCCCGCCTCGGGGAGATCGCCGACAGACTCCGGGGATTGATTGCCGCATGCCCGGGCCAGGGGGACCCGCGTGAGTGCTCCATTCTCGACGCCCTGACGTCGCCGGCCGGACCGGCCGCACCGGTACCCGCCACCGACCCGGACAGCCTCCGGGATCTCGAACTGCGCGTCGACGGCATGGTCTGCGGCGGTTGCGCCGCCAGGGTACGTGAGGTGTTGCGCAACGTGGACGGCGTGCGCTATGCCACCGTGGACCGGGTGACAGGCCGCGCCCGGTTGCGGGTGGATCCGGCCCGGACCGGAGCCGAGGCCCTCGCGGCCCACCTGGCCGAAGCCGGCTTCCCCGCCGGGGTGCGCTGAGTCACCGGGTCCGAAGAAGCGGAAGGCGGCACGGTTGACACCGTACCGAGGTACGGTTCGTATGCTGCGCCTGTCGCTGTTGCCGAGGGCGCTGCAATGCGGAACCGGATCGAACGGATCGCGCTGCGCGGCGCGTGCGCGCTGGCGCTGGGCAAGCCGATCTACGGTGGGCCGGGTCGGTTGTTCATGGCGGAGCTTCGGGAACGCTCCGATTTCAACGCCCACGATCCCGACGACACCGGAGGCACCACCGTCGAGCCGCGTTTCCGAGACCCGCATCGAAAACGCATGCGGCACGGAGACGGAAAGATAAAACGTACACGAGACGGGTCAGCATGGCTGGCCAGCGTGCTGACCGGCGTGATTCTCGCAGCGGGTTTGATCGCCCCGTCCGCCACGGCGCTGGCGGGCGAGTGGCCGACGAATGCATATGTCCTGCAGGTCGAAGGCTTGGCCTGCCCCTACTGCGGCTATGGTGTCGAGAAGCAGTTTAGGCAGCACGACGGCGTGAAAAGCACCGACATCGACCTTGAGCATGGTGTGGTGATCGTCACGGTCGCGCCCGGCACTCGGTTCTCCGACAGCGAGCTCGAACGGATCGTCGACGATGCCGGCTTCGAGCTGGGCGGGGTCAAGCAGCGTCCCGGAGGGGAGTAGGGCGTGGCGACAGCAAGGCGCAGGCCGCTCGCGCGCGCCGGGTGGGCAACGCTCGTGCTCGCGATACCGCTGGTGCTGGTGTCCTGCGGCTGGTTCCCGGAGCGCCGCGAGCCGCCGTACGCGATGGTCGATTCATGGGGCGGGCAGGGCGCCGAACCGGGGCGCTTCAGCGATCCCAATGGCATCGTCGTGGCCGCCGGGCGGGTCTACGTGGCCGACTCGCGCAACCACCGCATCCAGGTATTCACGCGCGACGGCGGGTTCGTCGCGCAATGGCCGGTCCCCGGGGAGGGGCGGCCGATGAATATCGACGCGGCGCGGGGCCGGCTCTACGTCGCCGATTACTGGAACGACGTCATCCGCGTCTACGGTCTGGACACCGGCGAATTGCTGCGCAGCGTCGGCGGACCGGGCGATGGTCCGGGTCGGTTCAGCAACCCCGGCGGCGTCGCCGTCGGTCCCGACGGACACATCTTCGTGGCGGATTTCTTCAACCAGCGGATCCAGGGACTGACGGCCGCCGGCGAGTTCGTGCGCCAGTGGGGCACGACCGGCGAGAAGGGTTACGTCTTCCCCGGCGGATTCAATTACCCGATCGATGTCGCGGTCGCTGCCGACGGCATGCTGTTCGTCGCCGACGGCTACAACGACCGCATCCAGGTCTTCGGCCCGGACGGCGCCTTTCTGCGCAAATGGGGCGGGCCGTTCGCCGCCAACATCAAGGGCGGGTTTTTCGGCTGGTTCTCGGTGCCGACGAGCATCACCCTGGGGCCGGGAAACACGGTGTTCGTGGCCGACCAGGAGAACGATCGCATACAGAAGTTCACGCGGGCAGGCGTCTTTCTGACGGCGTTCGGCACGCCGCACGCCGGCCCCGGCTACACCGAGAGTGCCGTCGCCGTGGCGCCCGACGGCACGGTATACACGGTCAACCTGATCGAGAACAGGGTCGAGGTATGGCGAGCGGCGAACCGATCCGGGCGCTGAGCGGGTGCGCGCGGGCCGCCCTGTGCCTGGGTATGCTCGCGAGCGCGGGGCCTGTCACGGCCGGGCCGATCACGTTCAATACCGCCTTGCCGGTGGCGCGGGATACGTACACCGCGCGTATCCAGGGTATCCATCGGGATCGCGCCGATGCCGGCGCTGACGGCCGCGAGGTCACGATCGATGGCGGTGTGGCCGCGCTGGGCTACGGGTTCACGGCCGACTGGACCGGTATTGCGCTCGCGCCGTACCTCGACAAGACACTCACCGTCGACACGTCGGGCGGCACGGTACGTCGCCAAGCCTCCGGACTCGGCGACTTGACGCTCCTGGCGCGCTATACCGCCTTCGAGCGCAACGCACCCGGCGCGCTGCTGCGGATCGCACCCGTCGCCGGGGGCATCGCGCCGACCGGCGCGTCGGACGAGCGCGACGCGCTCGGCACCGTGCCGCGGCCACTGCAGCCCGGTACCGGCGTCTGGGGCGGTGTCGCCGGGGTCATCCTCACCCGCCAGACGCTCGACTGGGAATTCGACGCGGCGCTCATGGCCACCTTCCACGGCCGCGACGACGGCTTCGAGCCGGGCGACGAAGTCGAGCTCGACGCCTCGTACCAGTACCGGATGCCGTGGCCGGCCCCCGGGGCGGGTGCGTTCAGCTACGCGGTGCTCGAGGCGAAGGGCATCCACCGCGAAGACGACATGATCGAAGGCAGCCGGGTCGAGAACGGCGGTACGGAATGGCGCATCGTGCCGGGTTTGCAGTACGTCACGCGTCGCTGGGTCGTCGAGGCGGCCGTGGAGCTGCCGCTGGCCGACGATCTGCCCGGCTCGGCGTTGCGCGAGCAACGCTTCGTGCATCTGGGTGTGCGCTTCAACTTCTGAGCTCTGCTTCGCCGACGATAGAAGTTCCCACGGACCGAGTACGACGTTCGACATCGAGGGCCCCATGGCGGGGGACCTGTAAGAACTCCGCTCCGTCACCGACTCATGAGAATGATGCGCCACCGCAGCAGCAAGCGAAGGTTCTGACATGCACGACACGCTCCCGCACCTCGACCAGCATCGCTTTCCCGCCATTCGCCGGCGCAGCGTCAGCACGTTGCAGGTCAACGTCGGGTACTACTGCAATCAGGCCTGCCTGCACTGCCACGTGAATGCAGGGCCGACCCGGCGCGAGATGATGGACCACGCGACCGCCGAGCACGTTCTCGAATTCCTCGACGCCAGCGATGTCGGCACGCTCGACATAACGGGGGGTGCGCCGGAGCTTCACGCGGTGTTCCGTTACCTGGTGACCGAGGCGCGCGCCCGGGACATCCATGTGATCGACCGCTGCAACCTCACGGTGCTCGAGCTCCCGGAAATGGAGGGCCTTGCCGAGTTCCTCGCGGAGCAGGATGTCGAGGTGGTCGCCTCCCTCCCGTGCTACTCCAGCGAGAATGTCGACCGGCAGCGGGGCAGGGGTGTCTTCGACGCGAGCATCCGGGCGCTGCAGCGGCTCAACGGCCTCGGCTACGCGCAGGAAGACAGCAGCCTGCGCCTCAATCTGGTGTTCAATCCGATCGGCCCGGTGCTCCCGCCGGATCAGGAGAAGCTCGCCGAAGACTACCGGGCGCGGCTGTGGCAGGACTTCGGCATCCGGTTCGACGATCTGTTCTGCCTGGCCAATCTGCCGATCCATCGCTTCGGCAGCACACTGATCTCGCGCGGTCAGTTCGACGACTACATGGACCTGCTGAAGTCCTCGCACAGCGATGCCAATCTCGACCGTGTCATGTGCCGCGACCTGATCAGCGTCGACTGGCAGGGCTACGTCTACGACTGCGACTTCAACCAGATGCTGGATCTGCCCCTGGGCGGCCGCTCGCGGCCCAAACGCCACATCACGGATCTGATCGGCCAGTCACTGGCCGGTGAGCCGATCCCGGTGTCGGGTCACTGCTACGGCTGCACAGCGGGGCAGGGGTCGAGCTGCGGCGGCGCGCTCGCCTGAGGACGCCGGCACGACCACCGGGGCGGGCCGGCAGGAATGCATTCAGTCCACGAGAGAGGAACCCGTCATGACAACGATCGACGAACTGCTGAAGAGCAACGAGAACTACGCGACCCGCTTCGACAAGGGCGACCTGCCCATGCCGCCCGGGCGCAGGGTCGCGATCGTGGCGTGCATGGACGCGCGGCTCGACGTCTACCGCATGCTCGGGCTCACGGAGGGCGAGGCTCATGTGATCCGTAACGCGGGCGGGGTGATCAGTAGCGACGTAGAGCGCTCGCTCGCGATCTCGCAGCGCCTGCTCGGGACGCGGGAGATCGCGCTGATCCATCACACGGACTGCGGGATGCTCACGTTCAACGACGACGAGCTCCGTGAGCAGATCGCCGCAGAGACGGGCATCCGCCCGCCGTTCGCGTTCGAGGCGTTCGATGATCCGCGGGAGGACGTGCGCCAGTCGATGCGTCGCATCGAGGCCAGTCCATTCATCCAGCACAAGGATGGCGTGCGCGGTTTCGTCTTCGACGTGAAAACCGGGCGGCTGGACGAGGTCTGACCCGCGACGCCATGCGCGAGCGCGTGCTCCGGCACGCAGGCGTCCTCGATCGATGCATCGTGGCTCCCGGGGCCAGGACATGCCCGGGGACCGCCCGAGAGCCCTTGGCCCCGGGTGCTGATGGGCAGGAACCGGTGTCGGTTCGCGGGCTTTCGACAACAACGTCGGCGCGCGCTATGCGCGCGACGGCTACGCACGAGAGTCGGGCTCGGGTAGAGGTGACCATCGAGATCGAGGTCCTCCGGCGCCGGTCCCCGCGGTTCCCGGCAGGAACCGTGCCGTGCGTGGGGCCACTGGCGTGCACGCATCCGCCCGCAGGCTGTCGCGCGTCGCGATGCCCCTGTGAGCGGTCCGCGCGGCAAATCGATATCCGCCCGGCACTCCGGGAACTTTGGGGCGCGGCGGGGGCTCCAGTCGAATACGTTGGCCTCCAAGGCGAAGGGAGAACAGACAATGGCATCGCCCGAACACTACGACGTGGTCTGCATCGGTGGCGGCTCCGGTCTGACTGCGGCCTACTACGCGGAGCGGGACGGCAGATCGGTGGCGCTGGTGGACGACCGTCCGGACCAGCTTGGCGGCACCTGCGTCAATCGGGGGTGCATACCCACGAAGGGACTGATCCAGGCCGCCGAGATCATGCGGACGATCCACAGCGCCGGGGCCTTCGGCATACGCGTGGACCCGGCATCCGTGCGCGTGGACTTCCCGGCCGTGCTGGACATCGTCCGGCAGCGGCGCGAGCGCGCGGCGGCCTCGGTTCGCGACTGGGTCGAGGACGCCTTCACCCCGTACTACGGGCGTGCACGCTTCGTCGACGACCGGCTGCTCGAGATGGAGGACGGGCGCCGGGTGAGCGGGGACCGTGTCTTCATCGCCGCCGGCGCCCGTCCGGCCGTACCGCCGGTCCCGGGTTTGGCGGACCTCGACTTCCTGACCAACGAGTCCGTGATTCTCGAGCTGCAGGATCAGCCGCAGCACATCGTCATCGTGGGCGGTGGCTACATCGGCTGCGAGTTCGCGCATTTCTTTTCCGCGCTCGGAACGCAGGTCACGATCGTGGACCGCTCGGACCACCTGCTGGCCGAGGACGAGGAGGTGGCCGCCCTGTTCACGCGGGAGCTGGGGCAACGCGTCGAACTGGTTCTCAACGCCGACATCCGCGAGGCATTCGCGCGTGACGGACAGTACGGCCTGGTCGTCCGCACCACGGACGGCCGGGAACGCACGGTGCTCGGTGATCAGTTGCTCGTCGCGGCCGGACGGCGGCCGAACAGCGATGGGCTCGCACTGGAACGCACGGGGGTTGCAGTCGACGCACGAGGGTTCATCGCGGTCGACGGTCGGCTGCGGACCGCGCACGAAGGCATCTACGCCTACGGGGACATCATCGGGCAGGGCATGTTCAAGCACACCTCGAGTTACGAGGGCGAGATCGCATACCGCAATGCCTTCGGGGCGGAGCTCACCGTGGACTACCGCGCCAACCCGCACGCCGTATTCAGCGATCCGCAGATCGGCTCGGTCGGCCTCACGGAGGAGGCATGTCGCGCACAGGGTCTCGATTACATCGTGGCCCGCAAGCACTACGCCGACTTCGCCAAGGGCCGGATCATCGGCGCGCCGCCGGGGTTCGCCAAGCTCTTGGTGGAACGGGGCAGCGACCGCATCCTGGGTTTCCACATGATTGGACCGCAGGCGGCCGACCTGATCCACGAAGTCGTGGTCGCCATGAACGCTGACGAGGGCGCGGCCGAGCTCGTCCGTCGCAGCATTCACGTGCACCCCACGCTGGCGGAGCTGATCCGGCAGGTCTTCGACGCCGCGGCCGGATAGCGGCGCCGCCGCCCGTCGTGGGCACTCGGGTTCTGTAAGAAGCGCCCTGTGGCGACGACTCAACAGGCAAGTCATTGCCCCCAGAGCGATGGAGGTCCCGGGCACATGCACGACAACGCGGACGGAACTGCCGAACGGGGAGCACGACCATGACCGTAGTACTGTGCGACGTGAACGAGACGCTGCTCGATCTGCGCGGCCTGGACGAGGAGTTCGAGCGGGCCTTCGGGGATGCGGCCGTGCGCCGTGAGTGGTTCACCCAGGTCCTGCAGTCGGCACTGGTGTCCACGGTCGTCGGATCGTACGTGGACTTCGGCACGGTGGGCACCGCGGCCCTCGATATGGTCGCCGAGCGCCACGACTGCGACCTGTCCGGGGCCCAACGGCGTGCCATCGTCGAGCGGATGCGACATCTGCCGCCGCACGAGGATGCGCTACCTGCGCTCGAGCGCCTGCGGGACGCGGGCAGCGTGCGCCTCGGCGCATTGACCAACTCGACGCAAGCAACGGCTCAGGCGCAACTCGAGAATGCAGGGCTTGCGCGCTATTTCGAGCAGATCCTGTCGGCCGATACCGTGCGGCGGCTGAAGCCCGCGGCCGAGGTTTACCGTCATGCTGCCGACGCGTTCCACGCCGATAGGGACGAGGTGCTGCTCGTAGCCGCCCATGCCTGGGACGTGGCCGGGGCCATGGCTGCGGGCTGCCGGGGCGCTTTCGTGGCCCGGCCCGGCATGGTCCTCGACCCGTTGTTTCCACAGCCCGACATCGTGGCGGCGGACCTGGTGGAGATCACCGCACACGTGCTGGGAGAGGGCGGCTGACACGTTCTCGGCCTCGCTGACCGACCGTGCAGGGGTGGATGGAGGTCTCGAATGCGTGCTGTGTCGACGTTGCTGCTGATGCTCGTCGCGGTCGCGCCGGCAGCGGCGCAGCCGCCGGTGACCGAGCCCAACGTGATGGCCGCGCGGCTGTCCGCCTATCGCGCGGCGGTGCTGCCGGGCGGCCCGGGCAAGGATGGCATTCCGTCCATCGATCGACCGAAGTTCTGGAGCGCGGAACAGGCGCAGGCGTTTCTGCGGCCCGACGACCGGGTCATCGGCTTGTACCGCGCGGGCGTTGCACGAGCCTATCCGCAGCGGATCCTGGCCTGGCATGAAATCGTCAATGACGTCATCAGCGACCAGCCCGTGAGCATCACCTACTGTCCCCTGACCGGAACCGCGCTCGGCTTCCGGCGCGGCGACACCGAGTTCGGCGTTTCCGGCAGGCTCCTCAACAGCAACCTGGTGATGTACGACCGCGCCACCGACAGCGAGTACTCGCAGGTTCTCGGCGCCGGCATTTCGGGCCCCATGGCGGGGCAGGGGCTCGACGAGCTCCGGGTGGTGTTCACGGACTGGGCCGGGTGGCACGCGCGCCATCCCGGGACACAAGTACTCTCGACCGATACCGGCCGGCTGCGGAACTACCAGCGGGATCCGTACGGCAGCTACAACCCGCGCGGCGGCTACTACGCCTCCGGCTCGGGGCGGATGTTCCCCGTGCTGCATGAGAGTGATCGATATCCGGACAAGCGCGAGATCCTCGGATTCCGGGACCGGCACGGCGCCGTCGCCGTCGACCTGGACACACTCCGCGACCACCGGGTAATCGAGCGCGAGCTCAACGGCGAATCGTACGTGATCATCCACGATCCCGTCCTCGATACCGGCTGGGTATACCGGGGGGACGCGGAGATCGATCCCGCAGCGGTGACGTTGGGTCCCGGTGGGCCGGAGTTTCCGGGTCGCGAGCGGCTCCGGCCCGTCAATGCATTCAGGGCGATGTGGTTCGCGTGGGCGGCGTTCTATCCCGATACGCAGGTGATCGACGATGCCGCCGCTGCTCGATAGGATCCGTCCGCTCGCCCTGGCCGGAGGATTCACCTACGCAGTGAGCTACCTGTGGGCGATCGGTGATTTCTCCACCATGGGACAACCCGCCTGGGACCTGTTGGCGGGCGACCCGGCCCTGTGGCTGCAGCGCCGGGAAGCGTTCCGTTTCGAGCCGATCGCAATGCTCCGGGCCGGTCACATCGCATGGCTGGTGAACCCGCTCGACATCCTTATCGCGACCGGGCTGGGCGCTCTTCTCGCGGTCAACGCCCAGGGCGCATGGATCCTCCGGCATCGGCCGGACATCTGCCGAGGTCGAGCGGGAGGCACCCGCGGAGCGCTCGCCGCGGCCCCTGCGCTCCTCGCCGGAGGCGCGTGCTGCGCGCCCGGGGTGCTGCTGACGCTCGGCATCCCCGGCCTCGGCGCGGTCGCCGGCCTGTTCGAGTGGCTGGTCCCGTTGTCGCTGCTGATGCTGGCAGCGAACCGCTGGTGGCAGCGTCGGCAGGGCGCGCCCGGCTGGTTCCGGTTGCCGGCGGCTCGCGGCCGCACCCGACATGTCGGGTGACCTCGAGTACAACGCCGAGCAGGATCATGGGCGGCGATGGCCATTGGGCGCGCTGGTGGTGCTGTGCGTGTGGACCGCAGTGGTACCAGGCTCCGTTGAGGCATCGGTGCTGCCCGCCACGCCCGATGATCCAGTCCGGCCAGAGGAATCGCACGATACGGGCTGGTCGCTCTACGTCGACAATGATGCCTTCACACTGGTCAACCGGGACCAGAAATATACGGGTGGGGCCGCGTTGACCCTGTCGGGACACCGCGCGGTCGAATATCCGTGGTCCCTGGACCCGGCGCTTGCAAGCCTCAACCGCCTCACCGGATGGTCCGGCCTCTACGGGCGGCAGCCCGCCCGGGTGAGTCACAGTTGGGAAATCGGCGCGACGGCCTTCACTCCGGAGGACATCGAGGTCAGGGAGCCGATCCCGGACGATGTGCCTTACGCAAGCCTCATATTCGTCAGCAATACGCGCCAGGTCGTCGTCCCCCGGGATCGGGTGAGCTATCAGTCGAGCTTCGCGGTGGGCGTGCTGGGCGCCGACATCGTGCCCGCGCTCCAGCGGGTCATGCATCGGTGGATGGGCGATACCGTGCCCCGTGGGTGGGACAACCAGATCTCCGACGGCGGCGAGCCCACCGCGCTCTACCGCGTCGCGCGGCAGCAGACCCACTTCGTGAGTGATGTACCGGGCTCGCTCGACTACGAGCTGAAGTCCACGGTCGGCGGTTCCGCGGGCTACACCACCCAGGTCATGACCGGCTTGAACTGGCGCTGGGGACCCCCTGGTACGAGTTCAATCCCGATTACGGCGAGTACGTGAACATGGGAACGCCCATGCGTCGGGCCAAACCCGGACGCAGCCCTCCGGAGTTCTATCTCTGGGGTGGGATGCAGTTGCGGTATCACCTGTACAACGCCCTGCTCGAAGGGCAGTTCCGCGACAGCACGGTCACCTTCGACCGCCACGCGGACCTCGAGTCCTTGCTGTGGGAGGCGAGCCTGGGCATCACGCGAACCTGGTCGAGCGGCCTCGGCCTGACAGTATTGTTGCGCGCGCGGCGCCCGGAGGTGCCCGATGCAGCGGGGCTCGACCCCGTCTGGGGTGGAGTGATCATCAGCAGCTCGCTCTGACCGGTTCGAGGCGGCAATGAGGCGTGATCGACAGGGTGCAACCAACTGGACGAGCGAGTGGCCAATCACCCCGCCGGTCCTGCTCGGGATGGCTTACCTCCTGTTGATTGGTCTGGGTGCGGCTTCATTGCGGCTGCCATTCTCTACTGCCAGCGGTATCGACTGGCACGAGGCCTTCTTCACGGCTACATCGGCGGTTACCGTGACGGGTTTGGAGGTCATTGATACGGGGGGCACATTCAGTTTCTGGGGACAACTCGTAATCCTGTTTCTGATCCAGGCCGGGGGGCTCGGCCTGATGACCACTGCCGTGATGGCGCTGCTGATCCTCGGTGAGCGCAATATCGGCAAGCCGGGTCTCGTTACACACTCCACGATTGATCGGACCAGCCCGGCCGATTTATGGCGCACCGCCAGGGCCGTAACCAGGCTCGCGGTGATCGTGGAAGTGGCGGGGGTGTTTCCCCTTGCCTGGGTTTGGGTGCCCGAACATGGGTGGTGGCAGGGATTGTGGTGGGCCGTGTTTCATGCGGTTTCGGCCTTTAACAACGCTGGTTTCACCCTGTCGGCGGACAGCCTTTCCCGATATGCCGGTGATCCGGCGATCGTGCTGACGATTTCCGGTCTGTACATTCTGGGCGGGCTGGGTTTTGCCGTCGTCA
>Ga0102944_1001030_pt1 | contig 19682 bp, 16 predicted proteins | sample SalPonD_shore_MG_FD_78172 | JGI IMG/M metagenome (GOLD analysis project Ga0102944, IMG submission 78172) | Salt pond soil microbial communities from South San Francisco under conditions of wetland restoration - Salt Pond MetaG... | ecosystem: Environmental > Aquatic > Marine > Intertidal zone >...
ATCGAGAGTTTGCCGTATATCGAAGCTGTCCGTCAGCTACGTTATGATGTAGGTCGGAAAAATACGTTGTCCATTCATTTAACACTTGTTCCTTATTTGTCTGCGGCGCGTGAGTTGAAAACAAAGCCTACGCAACACTCGGTGAAAACGCTTTCCGAAAGCGGACTTCAGCCCGATATTATTGTGGCTCGATCGGAATATGAGCTTGACGAGACTATCCGCAAGAAAATTGCCCAGTTTTGTAATGTTGAAATTCAGGATGTTATCGCATCCCTGGATGCGGAAAGCATTTACCAGGTGCCGTTGCTGATGCAGGGAGAGGGTCTCGATGAACGGGTCATAGAGAAGCTCGATTTACAGGCTAAAGAGCCCGATTTGGAACAGTGGATAGGTTTTGTAGAAGCTGTTCGTAATCCATCTGCAGAAATTTCCATTGCGCTGGTGGGGAAATACGTCGAGCATCATGATGCATACAAGTCTATTGTTGAAGCATTTATTCATGCAGGTGCCGTGAATGATTGTAGGGTGAATATCCGGTGGATACAGTCGGACGATTTGACTGAAACCAATGTGAAAGACAAACTCAATAATGTTTCCGGTATCTTGGTGGCACCCGGATTTGGTGGACGCGGCATTGACGGTAAGCTTGCTGCAGCGAAGTATGCCCGTAAAAATAAAATTCCCTATTTTGGAATTTGTCTCGGCATGCAGTGTGCTGTTATCGAATTCGCCCGTAATGTCTGTGGTTGGAAAACGGCAAACAGCACTGAATTCGATGAAGATACAGAGTATCCGATTATCGATTTGATGCCGGATCAAAAGAATATCGAAGATAAAGGCGGAACGATGCGTCTTGGCCTGTATGACTGCAAACTAAAGAGCGGTACCAAAGCGTATGCGGCGTACGGTAAAGAGCTTGTTCAGGAGCGACATCGCCACCGGTATGAAGTGAATAACAACCTGCGATACAAACTGGTTGAAGAGGGAATGAACCTGGCAGGTTTTAATCCCGAACGAGACCTGGTGGAGATTGTTGAGCTTCCCGACCATCCTTGGTTCGTAGGTGTACAGTTCCATCCTGAACTTTGTTCAACGGTAAAAAATCCTCAGCCACTTTTTGTGGATTTTGTGAAAGCGAGCCTTAAATATGGCAAGGAAAACAACCTGGCTGTACCGGTAAAACGAAAGAAAGCAGTTGTAAACTAAATGCCGGATGTCAAGCGATTCCTCAACTTTTAGCGGAAAGTTGCGCACCCGTATATGCGGGCTGCTGGTTGAAGATGAGGCCGTTTTATTGACACAAATACATTCTCCGGTAACCCAGAGCTTAATATGGATTCCCCCCGGTGGCGGCTTACAGTATGGTGAAACAATGCGAGCCTGCCTGCAGCGGGAATTACTTGAGGAAACTAATCTACGAGTGAGTGTTAAAAATTTAGTTCATATTAATGAACTGATAGATCTTCCGTATCATGCTCTGGAATACTACTACGAGGTAGAGCGGGTTAGCGGTGAGCCTAAATTAGGCAGCGATCCTGAATTGCATAAAGGCCGGCAAGTACTACAGGATTTGCAATGGATAGCCCTTGAGGAACTTTCAACGATTAAATTTGCTCCTCCAGGATTGCTAAAAAAACTGCAGGATTGGGACAATCGGTTTTCGTATTCTGTTTTTTAAATGATTTAGCTAACTCCGAATAACAACTAATAATGCCATACTTCCAGAGTGAATTGAACCAGTATTTTCTGTAATGAATATTCGTTTAGAACAACTTAACGTCACAATTGGCGATATCAAGGGCAATGTGCAGTTGATAAAGAGGGCTTTATATCGGGCGAATGATGATGACATAGATCTGCTGGTGGTACCGGAGCTGGCTGTTTGCGGTTATTCTCCGATGGATCTGCTAGAACGTCCTGATTTTTTGGATGCCATCTACCGGGCAAACGATGAATTGGTTCAATCTTCTAAAGAAACAGCCCTGCTCTTTGGAACGGTAACTCCGAATGATACCGGACATGGGCGCAAATGTTTTAATAGTGCTTTGTTGATCCAGAATGGTGAGACAGTAGCTAAAATACATAAAACATTGTTGCCTACATATGATGTGTATGATGAGCTTCGATATTTTGAACCCGCCCGATCGTTTGAATGTATTAAATTTAAAGGTGTAAAAATCGGTATCACCATTTGTGAAGATCTCTGGCATAACTTCAAGCTTCCATACATTAGTTATGACGTAAATCCCGCTGAAAACCTGGTTCAATTAGGTGCTCGTGCTATTTTTAATGTCTCTGCATCACCATATACCCGCGAAAAACCCGGAAACAGGCAGGAGATGTTGCAGAAGAATGCTCTAAAGTTAGAAGTCCCTATTTTTTACGCCAACCAGGTGGGCGGCAATTCAGCGTTGGTTTCCGACGGTGATTCTATGGTCGTGGATCGGAGGGGAAAAGTTGTTGCCCGCGCGCCGCTTTTTGATGAGGCCTTCGTGGATGTTGAATGGTCGCCTAAAGATGATTCTGTTAATGCACTAAAACCCGGCAGCACTAACATCCCCAAGAAAATAGAGCAGATGTTTTGGGCTCTGGTTACAGGATTGAGGGATTATTTGCGTAAGACAGGTGTTGCCGAGAAGGTTGTTGTAGGTCTCAGCGGTGGGATCGATTCTGCACTGGTTGCAACAATTGCCACGCAGGCATTGAGGCCCGAAAATGTAGTGGCGATCACGATGCCATCGGAATTTTCAACTCCGGGAAGTATTACAGATTCAAAAAAATTGGCACAAAATCTAGGGATTGAGCTACAAAAATTGGCAATAAAGGATATTTATGACCAATTTAAAGAGACTTTGGATCCACTTTTTAGGGATATGTCATTTGGGGTAGCAGAGGAGAATTTGCAGCCTCGTATTCGCAGCACATTGTTAATGGCTTATTCCAATCGGTTTGATTTTCTATTGCTGAACACTGGCAATAAATCGGAATTGGCCGTGGGTTATTGTACGCTTTACGGCGATATGGCAGGTGGATTAGGTATAATTACCGATTTATACAAAACGGAGATATATGATATGGCTCATTGGTTAAATAATGAGTACTTTCAAGAAGAAATAATTCCGAAGGATATTTTGGCCAAGCCTCCAAGTGCAGAATTGCGTCCGGATCAGAAAGATACAGATACTCTTCCGGATTACGATACGTTGGATGGCATCTTGAAGGCTTATATCGAAGAGCAGCTTTCGATTAAAGAAATAACCGCTTTCGGATATAATCCTGCTCTTGTAGAGCAGATTACTACGTTGGTAGATCAGATGGAATACAAACGGTTCCAGTCGGTGCCGGGTTTAAAAGTGAGCGACAAAGCTTTTGGCTCGGGACGTCGCTGGCCGTTGGTACAAAAATGGAGTTAAAATCTATCATAAATTTTATGCTAAACGCTTTTTGCGTTCGTTGGCAAATTTGTGATTTACGGGGATCATTTATGTTGCGAATAAGAAATCTGAATTTTATTAACAAGTTTCAAGGACGAAGGATATTTATGCAGAAAAAGTTACATTTGATTTTAGTACTCATCTTATGTGTGGGGATCATACCAGGGTTTTCTCAACAATCTGATAGTACAAAAATTCAACTGGAGAAGGCTCCTTTGCCTGCTAAGTATCTGCCTTATAATAACCCGATGGTTAAAGAGGGGAATGATTTTGTCCCGAATAATCACGGGGGAAAACAAAAGCTGGATGATTTTCAAAAGGATATTATGCAGCAAATTGCTGATATCTATGAGATGCAGGTCAAAGCTATTAAAGCCGAGGTGGGAGATGACCCACTTCATGCCGAGAAGCACATCACGAATGCGATAAACTCTTTACAGGATCTGCTTGATACCTATCCCGAAGTCCAATCCGATCGAAGGTTTAGCGAATTATATCGGTCAGTGATGACTGAGTATCGAAAATTTTATGGGATTAAGGATTCATCTAAGGAGGTTAACGGAGAAATTTTTTCGATTCAGAAAGAACTCAACTCGGGTGATGACGACTGGATGAAAAAGGGGTATCGGTTGCCTGATAATTTAACAACTTCGAAATCAGATATCAGGCTGGTGCAAAATCGGCAGGTGAATCGGCATTTGATGTATTTTTCTTTGAAACGCCCGGAGGTCATGCAAGAGTGGCTTAAACGGGCTGATAAATATTTTCCGATGATGAAACGCATTTTCAGGCAGGAGGGGCTGCCAACGGAGCTGGTTCATATGGCTATGGTTGAAAGCGGATTGAATCCTCGCGCCCGCAGTTGGGCAGCTGCTGTAGGAATGTGGCAATTTATTCGTGCTACCGGTTCAATGTACGGCTTAGAAGTGAATTGGTGGGTGGATGAACGCCGTGATCCGGAAAAGGCGACTCATGCGGCGGCCCGTCACTTAAAAGATTTATACAATATTTGGGGAGATTGGTATTTGACCATTGCCAATTATAACATCAGTCCCCGGGGTTTAAAAAGAGCAATTCGGGCAGCTGGTGATAAAAATTATTGGGATGCATTGCCGTATTTGCCACGGGAAACACAAGCGTATGTACCCGGCTTCATCGCTGCCACAATTATCGATAAAAACCGAAGTGAATTCGGATTTAAAAAGCACTATGATGTGAAACCATATGATTATGTGGTTGAAGAGGTGGCTCCACTTATGCCGCTTGATAAATTGGCGGAAGCCGCGGGTATAACCACAAAAAAACTGAAGAGATATAATCCCGAATTACTACGCTGGGCAACACCGCCGGGCCAAAAATACCCACTGAAGTTGCCTGTGGGTACGAAAGAGCGGTTTGCTGAGAATTATAAAAAGATCCCGAAAAACAAACGTAGTCAAAATGTGGCTATGCATACCGTTCACCGGGGCGAAACACTGGGCTACATAGCTCAAAAATATGGTACTACGGTCCGGGCACTTTATGCTACCAATAAAAACTTATCAAATACTATTTATCCGGGACAGAAAATAGTGGTTCCACTGGCACCGGGAAGCAATGAAAAAATTGCAGTTAGCCATCCGACGAATCAGCCACGAGGTCACGCTTATAATTCCCGAAGGCGTGCGAAAGCACCTGCTAATAAGGCGAAATTGTATTATACTGTTAAAAGAGGTGACAATATCGGTTATATAGCTGAGTGGTATGATACGCGAGCTTCACATATTCGTGCCTGGAATGCAACCTCAAATCGAATTTATCCCGGAGATAAACTGGTTATTTATGTGCCTAAATCAAAAAGAGCCTATTATAGCCAGGTTGACGATTGGTCTTTTAGCAAGAAGCAGAAGATTGAGCATGAGCAGCGAAGCGGAAAGAACGTAACGCAAGCTTACCTGGCTTCTGCAGATGAATCGGGCGGAGGAACTACTCAATATACCGTTCGACCCAATGATACTCTGATAGAGATTGCAAATTCATTCGGTGTAACAGTCAGACAAATCAAACGATTGAACAATCTGAATGGTAATCGAATATATGTCGGCCAAAAGTTGCGTATTAACACTCCTGATTAAAATACGGCAATGAAGAAGCTGAGGAATGTAGTTATAGCAGGGATTCTTTTTGTAGCATCCTTCGTGTTAGTGGGATTTATGCGGGATCCTGATATCTATTTTCTCATCAAAAAGAACTTTACCATCTTTAGTGAAGTCTATCGTGAAGTATCTTTGCATTATGTCGACAAGGTAAATCCCACCAAATTGATGCGCAAGGGGATTGATGCAATGCTGGAATCGCTTGATCCCTATACGGTATTGTTTGATGAGTCGGATAATCAAAATATGGAAATCATTACTCGGGGTAGCTACGGCGGTGTAGGTTTGGATGTCGGTTATCGCGGTGGTAAGATAGTGGTTATTGCCCCGATGGAGGGCTATTCAGCTTATCGAAAAGGTATTCGTACCGGCGATGTAATTATTGCTGTAGATGGTGTCTCGGTTGAGAGCATGTCTCCGGATCAGGTACAAAATTTAACGACCGGCCAACCGGGTACTTCTGTAACGCTGCAGGTTCGGCGATATGGCATTGATCATCCGCTCACGTTTAAACTGGAACGGCAGCGGATTGAAGTAAAAAATATTGCCTATTCCGGTCTTGTGGGAGAGCAGAAAGATGTGGGCTATATCATGTTGAGTAGATTTTCGCAAAATACCGCGGAAGAGATCCGGAATGCCATCCAAAAACTGCAATCACGGACAAAACTTGGCGGACTGATACTTGACCTGCGAAATAATCCCGGTGGTCTGCTGGATGAAGCCGTGGGAACGGTTGATAAATTTATTCCCCCCGGAGTAAAAGTAGTTGAGACACGGGGGCGCCTAAGTCAGCATAATGATGTTTTTCGTACCCGGGAAACGGCCTTGGCCCCGGATTTACCATTGGTTATTTTGCAGAACGGGGGCAGTGCCAGCGCTTCAGAAATTGTTGCCGGGGCACTGCAAGATTTGGACCGGGCCGTGATTATGGGGCAGCAGAGTTTTGGAAAAGGTCTTGTACAGGTTGTGCGTCACTTATCATATAACACCGCACTAAAGATTACTACAGCCCGGTATTACATCCCAAGTGGGCGGAGTATTCAGTCGGTCACTTATACGCATGATTCGGATAACAATGTGGTAAAGAAGCCCGATTCATTGCGAAAAGCATTCACAACCCGCGATGGTCGGACGGTTTACGATGGGAATGGAATAACCCCGGATGTAAAAATACCCGAGCCGCACCCTACCCTATTGCAAAGTTCGCTTCAGCATCAGAATCAGTATTTTGATTTTGCCAATCAATACGCTGCAACGCATGATTCTTTGGCGGTAAAAATCCGATCCGATAAGTTATTCAAAGATTTCACCGATTTTCTTTATCAGCGTAATTTTCATTATCAGATTCCTTCAGAGGCTTATCTTTCAAAGATTGATTCTTCATTAAATGGTCAAAATATCGAATCAGATATCAAGGCTATCCGTCAAAATATCGAAGAACAAAAGAAGAAAGCTTTTGATAATCAACGCTACGCCATCGAAAAAGATCTCTATATTGAGTTGCTGGCGCGTTATAAAGGTGAGCGGGAACAAAAAGCCGCACAATTACCCTATGATAAATTGGTAAAGCAAGCCGTTAATCTTCTTCATAATCCGGCCCGATATAACAGTATTTTAGCAGGTCCCAAATAGTGGCAAAGGCAGATTTACATATTCATACACTGGAATCGGATGGGAATATGAGCCCGGTGGATGTGGTGCGTCTTGCCAACAAGCATGGATTAGAAATTATTTCCATAACCGATCACGATACCGTCCGCGGATATTGGAAAGCTCTAGAAACAGCCGAAGAACTTGATATTAATCTATTGGCAGGTGTAGAGATAACTTCTGATTTTAAAGGACGCGAGTCTCATCTGTTGGCTTATTGTTTTGATCCGGAGCACGAAGCTATTGAAACGTTAATGGCTGAACATCACAAATCGCGTCTTGAACGGGGTAAATGGATTGTCGGTCAACTCTCAAAAGAAGGGTTGGATCTTGATATTGAAGAGGTGAAAGCTGAAGCGAAAGGGGCCAATATCGGACGTCCACACATCGCTGCGGTTTTAGTGGATAAAGGATATGTTGCTTCCTATAAAGAGGCATTTATTCGATATTTAAGCGACAGTGCACTGGGGAAAATTCAAAATGGGTATTATGATTACCGGCAGGCTATTCAAGCAGTTAAAGAAGCCGGTGGTGCCGTTGTAATTGCTCATCCCGGGAATATGTATTCAAATGAAGAGTTAGAGGATTTGGTAGCTGCCGGGGTTGATGGTATTGAATTTATTCACCCAAGCCATGATTATGCTACGCAGCAGCGGATAGGAAAATTTGCTGAAAAGCATCAATTATTAGTCACGGGCGGGAGTGATTATCATGGGGGGAATGATGATTATCAAAAGTTTTTTGGAATTGTGACTTTAAATACGAAGTATGTACATCGTTTGATTAGAATGACAGAACAGCGGAAAAAGATTACTGTTTAAGCTATGTCGTATACGATTGTAAAAGGCAATACCGAGAATACTGATTTTAAAATTGGTATTGTCGTAGCTAAATGGAATTCATTTATTACGGATGAGCTCCTTAACGGGGCCTTGCAGACGCTCAAAAACAAAGGATTTAAAGATGAGCAAATTACTATTGCCCATTGTCCCGGTGCGTATGAAATCCCTTTCACTGCTCGCCAGCTGCTTGCTCATGTTGATGGGGTAATTACATTAGGAGCTGTTATTCAGGGGGATACCCCTCATTTTGATTATGTTTGCGATGCAGTAAACCGCGGAGTGACGGATTTGAATATGAAAGGGAATAAACCGGTAGTGTTCGGCGTTCTAACTACCGATACGGTTAAACAGGCTCGTGAACGTTCCGGTCTGGAAGGGACTAAGGGTAACAAAGGTGCCGAGGCTACGTTAGCATTATTGGACATGTTAACATTGACGAAAGAAATTGGACAAATATAATCGTTCAGTTCTTGATATAACGTGGATAAAATTCTAATATTGATAGCTTAATAAATTACGGGTATTACGTCTTGAAGCCTATTTCACTAACAAATAAAGAACAGGAAGATAGCGACAAGAAGTCGCAATCCATGCTCATGGAGCAGGGAGAAATTCCCAAACATATTGCTATCATTATGGATGGTAATGGGCGATGGGCTAAAAGACGTGGTAATATTCGTTCTTTCGGCCATAAAGCCGGTGTTGATTCCGTTCGGGATGTTACCGAAGCCTGCGCACAAATAGGAGTGAAATACCTTACTTTATATGCTTTTTCAACGGAAAACTGGGGGCGTCCTAAAATGGAGGTCAATGCCCTGATGCGTCTGTTGGCCAGCTCTTTGCGCAAGGAAGCCGAAAACCTGAATGAAAACAACATACGGTTACAAACTATTGGTCAAATCAATCGATTTCCTAACAATTGCCAACGTGAACTTGAGGAAGTTATTCAATTAACCAAGGATAACGAACGGCTTAATTTATGCCTGGCATTAAGTTATTCCGGCAGATGGGATATTACCGAAGCGGTAAAAAAGATTGCTCAGCAGGTTGAGTCAGGGGATCTTGATCCCAAAGAAATCGATGATAATTTAATCAGCGCCCATCTGTCAACAGCAGATATCCCTGATCCGGAGCTAATTATTCGAACCAGTGGGGAATATCGGTTGAGCAATTTCTTGTTATGGCAACTTGCCTATTCCGAATTGTATATAACCGAAACCTATTGGCCCGACTTTGGCAGGGATGAGTTATATAAAGCAATCCAATCATTTCAACAACGTGAACGTAGATTTGGCAAACTTTCTGAAAAGTCGCAAAAGAAATCTATAGGTCTATACGTTCAAGAGCTGACATCATAACCTTTCATACAAATAACGTAAGCTCAATTTTGTTTCAAGAATCAAATTCCGTGAAGAAATTTTTACTAGCTTTTTCTGTTTTTTGTCTCGCTGCAGTTCCGTTATGGGCCCAGGGGATATCTTCTGATTCCACTCATACTATTGATATTGAGAATCCCATGAATCAAACCCCACAGCAATATAAAATTTTGGGGGTCGATGTGGAGGGGCTTACAACTTCCCGTAAGGAATTCGTGGTTGGAACCAGCGGTCTACAAAAGGGTAACACGATCACAATTCCCGGTGATGATCTAAGCAAGGCCATCAAAAGCCTGTATCGAACAGGCTTATTTTCTAATGTACAAATAGTACAGACGGGTAAAGAGGCCGGTGGTATTTACTTGAAGATAATAGTTCAGGAACAGCCTCGTTTGGAGGATTATAAAATTGTTGGCGTTAAGAATTCCCAGCGAAAAGATCTCCGTGATAAAATTACGATGCTTCGCGGATATGCTGTTACCAAAGCTACGGTTGCACAAGCGGTAAATACAATACAGCGTTTTTATAAAAAGAAAGGGTATTGGTTTACTAAGATCAATGTAGAGAAGTCAAAAACTGATACCGTACGAAATCGCATTACGGTCTATTTTCATGTTGATGCCGGCCAGCGACTCGAAATTAAGGATATTAATTTTACCGGCAATAAAGAGTTTAGTGATCATCAACTGACGAAACAATTAAGCAAGATTAAAGAAGACAAATGGTGGAAATTTTTCTCCAAGAAGTTATACAAGCAGGATGATTTTGAGAAAGCTGAGGATAATCTGAAACAATTTTATGGCAAACACGGCTATCTCGATTTTCGAATAACCAGTGATACGGTGTATACTTTTGATTATACACAGCATAGGTTATTCTTCTTTAACACACCTGCTAAAGGCTTGAAAGTAAATATTTCAGTTCACGAAGGTCCTCAATATAAAGTCAGAAATATTACTTGGGACGGAAATACTGTTTATACCGACCAACAACTCACTGAAGTGCTCGGCTTTGAAAAAGGCGATGTGTTTGACCAGGATAAGTTCGATACCCGGCTTAGGCAAAATCAGTCGGGTCCCGACATTACCGGTCTTTATAATAACAGGGGGTACTTGTTCTTCAATGTAGATCCTCAAATTGATGTAGTTGGACAGGATTCGGTAGATCTGCATATGAATATTTATGAAGATAAGATTGCAACTGTTCGTCGTGTATCCTTCAGTGGGAATACCAAAACGCATGATGATGTAATCCGACGAACCCTCCGTACCGTTCCGGGTGACAAGTATAACCGTCAGGCTATTATCAGAACTATTCGTGAGCTCGGGCAACTCGGTTATTTCCGTCAGCAATCAATTAAGCCGAACTTGAACCCGGATCGTGATAATCATACCGTTGATATCACTTATAATCTTGATGAATCCCAGAGCACCGATAACTTTGAGTTTTCCGGCGGATTTGGCGGTCAGGGCATTGGACTTATCCTGTCGGCCCGTTTGAACTTTAACAACTTTTCTATTCAACGTGCTTTAAAAGGCGAGGGATGGAATCCTATTCCTTCCGGTGACGGGCAAAAATTATCGCTTGGTGTACAAGTAACGGGAGGCGGTTATCAAAGCTACAGTTTGGGATTCCAGGAGCCCTGGCTTGCAGGAAAGCCATTATCGCTGGGCGTGAACATGAGCTACGATTTGATCGATTATAGGAATAGCCCACAGCGATATAAATTGGTATCTGGCTCCGTTTCGCTGGGGCATCGCCTGAAGTGGCCGGATGATTATTTTACCCATAAGACAGTTTTATCTTACCAGTTGTATAATGTGAATGGAGGAGCTTCATTCTTACCCTCGGGCGTTTCTAATATCCTGAGTATTAAGCAGGTCCTTGAACGCAATTCAACAGACAACCGAATTTCGCCGACAGCCGGATCAAAGTTGCTGCTTTCAGGTGAGTTAGCTCCCCCATTTCCCGGATTTGCGCAGTATTATAAGCTCAAAGCCAGTTATCAGAACCATACGACACTCGTTGGCAAGTTAGTTATGACCAATACGGTAGAATATGGTTATTACGGATACTTGTCATCAGGCAAACGCAGTGATTTCCAACGATTCAAATTAGGTGGTACGCAGCTACAACAGCGGCAATCCTTTTTAGATGATAATATCGACCTGCGAGGCTTCCCGGGAGGCCAGAACGGTTCGATTTCTCCATATAAAAATGGTCAGGCTGTGGGTGGCCGTGTGTATGCCAAGTATTCGTTAGAGCTGCGATATCCTGCAATAACCGAGCAACAGGCTCAGGTTTATCCCTACGTATTTTTTGACGCCGGTAATGCTTATTTGAATGTGCAACGTTTTCAGCCTTTTAATGTAAAACGAGCTGTTGGTTTCGGATCACGTATTTATTTGCCGATTCTTGGCTTGGTAGACTTAAGTTATGGCTATCGCCTGGATGGTATCCCGGGCACGCAAGTCCGGCCGGGCGAATGGCAATTTCTGTTTAATATTGGAGCGCCATTTTAGTGAAGAAAGGAAGGCTATATATTCTTTTAGGTGTATTTTTATGCCTTTTTATGGGCTTCGGAGTGAATACCGGCTGGGCTCAGGAACAAAAGATCGGCTATGTGGATACCGATTATATATTGTCTAAAATGCCCGAATATCAGGGCGTGCAGCAACAGTTGAATTCTATCAGTTCGGAATGGAATAAAAAACTATCCGAGATGCAGGATGAAATTGATCAGCTAAGGCAGGATTTCCAGGCTAAAGAAATTTTATATACGGATGAGTTGCGGAAAGAGAAGCAGCAGGAAATCCAGAACAAAATTAAAGAACGCCAGCAGTATATGGAGCAAAAATTCGGCGATAAAGGTGAATATTTTCAGAAACAAAAAGATTTGTTAGAACCGATTCAACGAAATGTATTCAACGCAATAAATGCCGTGGCCAAACGTCAAAACTTTGATTTTGTATTTGACCAGGCCCAAAATTCCAGCATGCTTTATAGCGTGCAAAAGTGGAATTTAAATAATCAGGTACTACAGGAGTTGGGTATATCGTTGAATGAAGCAAGCAATTAACAAAAATTGTTCTTATACTCACACGCTTTAACCAGTGAATGCTAAGATAAATTGACGCAATGTTTAAAAAGATATTAAGTACATTTTTCTTGTTTTTGTTCGTCGGTAGTGTAACTGCCTTCGCACAGATGAAGGTTGGATACATGAACACTCAGGAAGTTATGAACCAGCTGCCGCAACGAGATGCGGTGCAGAAAAAACTAAATAATTTTATACAGCAGAAACGCGGAGATCTGCAACAGCGCACATCTGCATTTCAGGATTCGGTTGCTGCCTTTCAAAAGAACAAGGCAAATATGACTGATGAACAAGTGCAACAGGAGCAACAAAAGCTCACCCAGATGGAGTCTACGCTGCGGCAGTATCAGCAAAATATCCAGCAGCAGCTTCAGCAGCGTAAAAATACACTCTTGCAGCCGATTTACAATAAAATGGATCAGGCAATTTCCAAAGTGGCAAAATCCAGAAATTTGGATTATGTCATCAATAAGGCAACCAGTTCGGGTGATAAGATTATTTATTATGCTTCAAGCGACAATATGGATATCACGCAAGAAGTTATTAATCAACTCACAGGTAACTCTGCAAAGAACTAACAGAAAAAACAACTGAATCATGACTAAAAGAATATTTTCAATATCGCTTCTATGTTTGTTGGTTTTCGGATTTGTGGGCCTCTCAACGGCGAATGCTCAGCAAGATCTGAAAATTGGCTATGTTGATCCCCAAGCAGTAATGAATAAAATGCCGGCTATGAAGGCTGTGCAGCAAAAACTGCAGAACTATATCGATAAAAAGCGGCAGGAATTTTCTCAGAAACAAGCTGATTTTCAAAAGCAAGTTTCAGAATACCAGCAAAAAGAGGCCGTAATTTCCGATGAAGCTAAAAAGAAGGAGCAAGAGCGACTGGGCCAGTTAAATTCTCAACTCCAGCAATATCAAAGCAAAACGCAACAAGAGATTCAGCAAAAGCAACAAGAACTGATAAGTCCTTTGTTGGATCAAATTGATTCAGCCGTGAATACCGTTGCAAAGCGGATGAACTTAACATATGTTTTTAATCAAAATACGAGCAACGGTGATGTAATTATTTTGTATGCGTCCGATGAAGCACAACAAAAATATAACATTACACAACAAGTAATGGATGAGCTGGGTATCTAGTCCGTTACTAAAACAAAAGAAATTAAAGGCGGCTTCTTAACAGGAAGCTGCCTTTTTTATTTGACCCTCCGTTTACGATTGCGAATATAATCCTCAAATATATAACCGCCCAGGTTGTCGAGAGAAGCAAAATAAGCTCGTCCTTTATTGGCCTCGGTAAGCGCCCGTACAAAGTTTTGCAAATAAGGGTCTCGGGCAATCATAAAGGTGGTAATGTTGATATTATCTCTCCGGCATTGAACCGCCTCATCCAAAACCTTATTGACAATTTTTCGATCCAGTCCAAAACTGTTTTTATACATCTTTCCATTCTCTATGATGCAGGATGGCTTCCCGTCGGTTATCATAAAAACCTGCTTATTGGCGTATTTACGGCGATGCAGCGTATGACGTGCCAACTGCAGGGCCTGCTGGGTATTCGTGTGATAAGGCCCCACTTTAAGATATGGTAGATCTTCGATATTCACTTTCCATGCTTCATTTCCAAAAGCTACAATATCCAGTGAATCTTTGGCATAGTTATTCAGGATGAGCTCAGATAGCGCCATTGCTACCTTTTTGGCGGGGGTAATTCTATCTTCGCCATATAAAATCATGGAGTGGCTCAAATCGATCAATAGAACCGTTGCAACCGAAGTATAATGGTCTTTGTCATGCACCCGTATGTCATCCTCTTGCAAGCCCATCTGATCAATATTACTGTGTTTCAGCATGTTCATCATAGTGCCTACACTGTCGATATTGGCAATATCATCTCCCTGATGCCATGGACGTGTCTCAGGCTGGCGTTCGAGGCCTTGGCCGGTATAGCTCGTCTGATGACCACCGGCCATCCCTTTGTCAAGATTCCTAAAAATATCTTCCAGCGAGCGCTTCCGCAGACTCTGCTCGGTTTTTCGGGTAATGATCATAACGTTTTGTTCCTGATCATGCTCAATATAGCCACGCTCTTTTAGTTCATCTACAAAATCACCTAAGCCGTATTGTTCATCAAATTGGTCAGTGATGTCATATTCTTTATCCAGTTCGGTCAGCCATCGCAGTGCTTGCGGAACGTCGCCACTGGCGATTGTAAGCAATTCTTGAAATAGATCCCATAAGGTTTCAAAGGGTGATTTTTGATTTCCGCGAGCGAATCGCTCATCCCACTGTTGGTACTTGAAATGCATAACAAAAAGATTGACTTTATCTGGTGTAAATGTAACGAAAGAAGACGGTTTTTAATTCATAGTAATGAATAATAAAAGCAATTTAAATGGGGATTCCGTGGATCGCATTCGCTTTGAGCGAAGGCTCTGGAACGAAGGGTTCGAACGCATCATGGGGCTCGACGAGGTTGGACGCGGTTGTCTTTGCGGCCCGGTGGTAGCAGGAGGCGTTATCTTTAAGCCGGGTACATTTGTAGATGGTATTCGTGACAGCAAGACGTTGTCTTTGAAAGAGCGCAAAAAGCTAACTAAGCAAATCAAGGAGCTGGCTGTCTATTGGACTATTCAATGGTGCTCTCCTGAGGAGATCGACAAGTTGAATATCTTGCATGCTTCTATCAAGGCGATGAATAAATGTGCCGGTGCCGAGGGGGCTAGCCCGGATTATTTACTTGTTGACGGAAATCGTTTCAGTTCCGGGTTGTGTCCATACACCTGCCTGGTCGGTGGAGATGATCGTTCTATGAGCATTGCTGCTGCATCAATCATTGCGAAAGTATACCGGGATGACTGGATGATAAAATTGCATGAAGAATATCCCCATTATGGATGGAACACGAATGTAGGATACCCGACAGCCCAGCATTTTGAAGGTTTGCAAGAATACGGTGCTACCGAATACCATCGCCAGAGTTTTAATCTGCGCACGGATAAAATGATCAGTGATGAGTAACAGACACACACCTATCCAAAAATGCTGAATTGCCGTTTATAAAAATCGAGGTTTAGACAAATTCCCAGCATTAATGTGTTGGTGATAAGTGCCGATCCCCCATAGCTGATAAAGGGAAGAGGCACCCCTATCACGGGCAGCAAAGCGATAGCCGATCCTACATTTATAAAAAAGTGTGCAAAAAATACAGTGGTAACAGACACCATTACCAGTTGTGCAAAAGACTGTTTATGGTTTGATGCCATTACCAATAATCGAAAGGCCAAGGCCAGAAAAAGCAGGACAACAAATCCTGAACCCAGAAAGCCGAATTCTTCTCCAATCACACAAAAAATAAAATCGGTCCATTGTTCGGGAAGGAACCGTAATTGTGTCTGTGTACCCTGCATAAATCCTTTGCCGTAAAGTCCCCCGGACCCAATAGCTGTTTTGGCTTGTATTACATTCCATCCAGCACCCTGGGGATCAAAGGAAGGATTTGTAAATGCTTGAATTCGAGCACGTTGGTGAGGTTGCAATACTTGGAATAAAGCCACCTGTACTCCGATTACAATCATAATACCGGCTACAAATGATGCAAAGGTAAGCCATGTGCTCCGCTGTAAAACAAAAATCAGCAATGTTAGAATAACGGCCGAAATTAATCCCCAGTACCAGGAAATAATACTCAAATAGCCAACGATCGCTGGAGATATGATAAACAGGGAAATACCATACGGCAGTCCGGACCAAAAAAGTATGACGGGAATCATGGCGAAGAAAATGATGGCCGTTCCCGTATCATTTTGAAGAATAACAAGTATCGCCGGAAAGATGATAAGAAGTACGGTAACAAGTGCTGTTTTTATATTTTCAGTTGAGATATTTCGGCGACTTGTTAAATAATTTGATACAGCCAGGATCGTCGCTATCTTCATTAACTCACTGACCTGCAGATTGAAAGGGCCAAGTGGAAGCCAGCTTTTCGCACCGTTAACTTCTTTTCCAAACAACAGGGTGATAATCATTAATAATATCCCTAAGCCATAAAAAATATAGGATCCTTCCTGAAAAGAGCGTGGATTAACAAATTGTAGGGCAATCAAAACTAAAATGGCAATTCCGAAAGAGATCAGCTGCTTATAGAAATTGATTTGAATATAGTGAGGCAGAAATTCTGAGACAGGCCCTTGGGTAGCGCTGTAAATGGCGGTTAACCCAATCCCAACGAGACAAACCCAAAGGGCTACCAAAGACCAACTAAAATCGCGCAAGTTATTCATCAGTATTTTCCTCGTTAGAAGTTACAGGTCGGGGTTTGAAGTTTTTAACATATTTATAGACGTAACGTCTGCTTATTTTGCCGGTAAGATATTTTTCAACGATCAGCGAGGCAATGGGCGCTGCCGAGATAGAGCCAAATCCTCCATTTTCAACAAGCACAGCAACGGCGATTTGGGGATCCTTGAACGGGGCAAAACAGATAAACCAACCATGATCTTGTCCATGTGGATTTTGTGCCGTTCCGGTCTTTCCGGCTACCTGAATACTGTCCAATTGTGCATAATAACGGCCGGTCCCCTTCGTGACAACTCGCCGCATTCCTTCTTTTACCACATTAATCTCTTTATTACTAACCCATTTAATCTTCTGTTTTTTATTGTTAGTCAGTAACACTTTTCCATTACTTTGTTTAATGGCACGAACCAAATGTGGCCGAACATGATATCCCCCATTGGCGATTTCGGATGTTAAGAGAGCCATTTGAAGGGGAGAAGTAGATAAAAAGCCCTGTCCGATACCCATGCTGAGTTGGTCGCCGATGCCCCATTTACCTTTGCCCAGTACCCGGTTAAGATATGCGCTGTCAGGTAAAATTCCTTTCGTTTCATTGGGCAAATCGATATCGGTTTTTTCTCCGAACCCAAAGGAGGAGGCCAAATCATGCCATCGGTCAATACCTCTTTTTTTGATCATATTATCCATCAACCAAAAGAAAAAGGTATTACTGGACTCCTGAATTGCCTTTACTACATTATATTTGCCCGGATCCGCATGATCTTTATATATACGCCCCTCATAGAAATAACCGGGGCTATCGATCGTAGTTTTGGGCGTGATAAGACCCATCTGCATTCCCATGAGTGCCATCATGGGTTTAAATGTGGATCCCGGGGGCTGCCTGCTCGAGATAGCACGGTTGAAAAGTGGATTAGTAGTATCCGCATTCAAAGCTTGCCAGTAGTCGGAATCAATACGCCCTGAAAGTTTGCGAATTTTATATTGGGGAGCGCTGACCATACTGAGTACGGAACCATCATTGGGATCGAGCGCTACTATAGCACCTCGCTTTCCTTTCATCAGATCTTCTGCCAGCAGCTGGAGTTTGGTATCTATTGTTGTATAAAGGTCTGCTCCCTTTTTAGGCGCTTCGTCAATAGCACCATCCTCATAAGATCCCAAATCCTGTCCCATGGCATTTACACGTACATATTCCGTACCTGCTTTTCCCCTGAGTTTATTTTCATAAGCCATCTCAAGGCCGCTTTTTCCAACTTTATCTCCGAGGTGATAATTATTGGAACTCTGATATTCTTTTTCCGATACTTCGCGCAGGTATCCCAATAAATGAGAGGCTCGCAGGCTGTCTACCGGATAGTGACGCTTGCTCTCAATTTGATGTCCTATTCCCGGCAATCGCCAAATATTTTCCTGGATAATTGAAAAAGTTTTAAAATCTACTTCGGTGAAAAGACGGGAAGAGCGATACCAAGAATAATTTTTCGCTTCTTGAACCCGTTTCCTGACTTCTTTAACGGGCACATTTAAAATCTTGGCTAAAAGGGGCGTATTCTTTTTATCGTACCGAGAGGGTGTGATTGTGATTGAGTAAATAGGTTCGTTATCAACCAACAGGTTGCCGTTACGGTCATAAATCAATCCACGAGCGGGACTCACCGATTCTTGGCGCAGAGAATTTTGGCGGCTTAACGGACCGTAGGTATTGTATTCAACAATCTGCAGCTGAAATAGACGTCCAATGATAATCAGGCTCAATAAAATCAAGCTGATTTGCAATACGCGGATGGAAATCTTCTTGCGTTGTTTTTGACGATATTGCATTATTTAGTCTAAGTCATTTTGTTCTGAAAAGCTGAATAAAACTAGCTACAGCCGCAGTGTAAAGACTATTACCCAAAAGATTTCGCCAGAAAAAGATTTCTGCCGAATAATTTTGTATTAGAGCATTAAGTCCTAAAAATATGAGGTTGTGCAGTGTGCTGGCAACGAATATCGTTAGGAAAACCTGACCGACCAGCAAGCGAACTTTCGAGCTTTTGGGAATAAAGTTGTACCCAATGAATACCAATAACGTCTTGGAGAACATATTTAGTCCCCAGAAATCCAGCATTGCATCCTGCAAAAAGCCCAGTCCTGCTGCCATCAGCAATGCTGATGTTCGATCTTTTCGAGCCATATACCAGACCAGGAAAATGAGCACTAAATCCGGCTGCATCTTGAAAATTTTCAAATGCCGAAATAGCATTACCTGGATCAACAAGAAGCCGACGCCAATTCCGATATTTTTATAGCGCTCGAGGTTCATTTTACAAGACTATCGTACTGTTGGTTAAGATTCTGAATAGTTGTATCCGGCTCAAACTTTACAATAAACCCTTCTGCAATCTCATAGAGGTTAACGAACGGTTTTACATAAACTATTTGAGTTTCCTTGCCGGGTTGCGGTTCGGATCGCACCACTTTGCCTATAGGAATATCCGGTGGATATTGATTACTGTAACCGGATGTTACAACAACTTCACCTGTATCAACATTAGTTGTTTGCGGAATATATTTCAATTCCAGTTCATTAATGGATTTTCCGTCCCAAGAAATAATACCATAGGCATTTGAGTTGTCCAGTTTGGCGCTTACTCTAAACAGGGTATTAAAAAAAGGCATCACCTGTGCATAACCGGGAGCCGTTAAGATTACTTTGCCAACCAGGCCATCAGCTGCCACCATAGGCATGCCGGGCTTAATATTTTCTTCTTCACCGGCATCAACCGTAAGAGAGTTTGAAACCTGATTCAGTTCCTTGCCGACAACTTGGATAGGATACAAACTCAATTGACTTTCTC